>CEAH01001076.1_pt1 | contig 309459 bp, 244 predicted proteins | sample 557571 | NCBI WGS metagenome assembly CEAH01 (sample SAMEA3182092, study PRJEB8094) | gut metagenome | biome: human; feature: gut; material: Stool; isolation source: human stools | place: Canada | collected 2013-11-25
GGGATGCTCTTCAGAGAGCATCCCCGCCGTTGTTTCTCAACCGAACGGTTCCGGCAGCATCGAAGAGTCCCTCCCGCCCAAGGGAGCCGCAACCGGCCGGGACACTTCGGCACCATGCCGCGCCCGTACAACCGGCGGGCGATCCGACGCGACGATACCGGACCGGGACTACGCCTTGTCGGTCATGATCCCGAGGACGATGCGGTCGGTCTCGTTCATGCCGTCGCGGCCGATCTTTGTTAAGTTATGGATGCAGCGGTCCACATCCTCGTCGATGATCCCCTCGACCGGCGTGACGCAACGTCCGTCCATGGCCATCATCGCCGACAGGACGGCCGTCGAGACTCCGCTCGTGAGTTTCATCGCGCAACTGGGCTTCGCGCCGTCGCAAATCATGCCCGTGAGGTTGGCGATCATGTTCTTCACCGCCGCAGCGACCTGGTCGTAACCGCCGCCCATCAGGTAGGTAATGCCACAGCTCGAGCCCGTGGCGGCCACCACGCACCCGCACAGGGCCGACAGACGCCCGAGGCTCTGCTTGATGTAGATCACCGTCAAATGACTCAGTGTCAGCGCACGGATCGTCTGCTCCTCGGAGGCAGCGGTCTCCTCGGCATAGACCACCACAGGAAGCGTGGCAGCGATGCCCTGGTTGCCGCTGCCGGAGTTGCTCATCACGGGGATCATCGCTCCGGCCATGCGGGCGTCACACGCTGCCGAGGTATAGGAGAGGATCCGCGTGAAAATGCTGTCGCCCATCACCCTCTGTTCGCGGTCGCAGCGCAGCGTGCGGCCCACACAGTGGCCGTATTCGCCGGCAAAGGAGGCCTCGGCGGCAGCCTTGTTGAGCCGTTTGGTCTCGAGGATGAAGCGGATCTCGTCGAGGGGTGCGGTCATGGCGAACTCCCACACGCGCCGCAGCGTCAGGGGCACCTCGCCTTCATCGCCCTCCGCGGCCGAGGCCTGCCGTCGGTCCAACTCGACCGCTCCGTCGCGCTCGACATAGACGAACGACGTATGTCCTCCGGCAATTACGGCCGTGGCGACATGTCCGCCGCCGAGGGCATGGACCTCGATATAGAGTTTCTCCTCGATGCCCTCCTTCAGGGCGATCGAGATGCGCTTTTCGTCGATGAAGCGGCGCCCTTCGGCTACAGCCTCGGGCGTTACGTCGCGCAGCACCTCCAGCTGGTATTCCGACCGACCGATCAGTGCTCCGAGTGCTACGGCGATCGGCAGACCGATCATTCCCGTACCGGGAATACCCACACCCATGGCGTTCTTGAGAATGTTGGCACTCAACAGTACCTCGAGCCGTTCGGGCCGACAGCCCAGCGCCTCGGCGGCACGGGCTGTACACAACGCCACCGCAATCGGTTCGGTACAACCGATCGCAGGGATGACTTCGCGTTTGATCAGGGCGATGATCTCCGCCCGTTCCTGTTGTGACATCATAACATATATCAAGTTAAGCGTTTCTTCGTTCGTACAAAGATAGTCAAATTTCGCTACTTTTGTCCCGACGAAAAACGGCAACGATGGAAAATCCGAAAAACCGCAAATGGCAGGTCGTCCGCAGCGAATACCTCGCCCGCAAACCGTGGTTCACCGTCCGCCACGAGACGATCGCACTGCCCGACGGGCGCACGATCCCCGACTACTACATCTTCGAATATCCCGACTGGGTGAACGTCACGGCCATCGACCGCGACGGACGCTTCGTCGTGATCGACCAGTACCGCCACGGGCTAGGCGAGACCTCGTACGAGATTCCGGCCGGCGTCATGGAGCCTTCGGACCGAAGCCCGCTCGAGGCCGCACGGCGCGAACTGCTCGAAGAGACCGGATACGGCGGCGGCGAGTGGCGCCCGCTGACCTGCATCTGCGCCAACCCGGCCACACAGAACAACCTGACGCACTGCTTCCTGGCCACCGGCGTGGAGCGCATCGGCGACCAGCATCTCGACGCCACGGAAGACATCCGCGTGCACCTGTTCACGCGCGAAGAGCTTCTCGAACTGCTCCGCACGGACCGCATCCGGCAGGCGCTCATGGCCGCACCGCTGTGGCGCTATTTCGCCGAGCATCCCGAGCCGTAGGCCGGCTACCGGCCCACGGTCTGGGCCAGAGCCAGGAAATAGCGGTCGGGATCGAGTCCGAGGGCTGCAAGCAGCTCGGCCTCGGGAGCACTGCCCCGCGTGATCGAACGCAGGCCGTGGCCGGCCGTATAGAGGTTTACGTTCTCGGCATAGCCGGCAGCATCCTGCCCGCACAGGTAGCGGACGTGGTCGGCCGGGATATTGCGACCGTCGTAGACCGCCCGGTCGGCGATGTAGACCAGGTTGAGCGGGGCCGTGAAGACGAAAGGCTGGGCGCCGGAGAGCTTCCGGTGGTCCCCTTCGGCCACACGGACAAGCGCATGGGCCGCAGGGTCATAGGCGTAGATCCCCTCGGCGAAGAGGGCGTAGACCCGGATCGGATAGAGCGCCAGCGCCGACGGGGCCGTCAGACGGTTCTCCTCCGGACGGTTCACGCCCGCAGCGGCCCACAATACACCAGAAAGCTCCTCATGCGAGAGTGCTCCGGCATTGTATTCGCGCCACGAACGGCGGTTCTGCAGCGCCTCATTGATCGTCAGGCCCTCTTTCGGATCGGGTTTCACCAGAGCAATCCGTTCGCCATAGGTCACTTCGGTCCGGGATTCGGTCTCCCGATCGTCGTCCTGACTGCCACCAGGTCCTCCGCATGCCGCGAACAGCAGCGTCGCGCATGCCAACATGTGTCTTTTCATATCGCTTCGTTTTTTTGACGTTTCAAACAAAGATACGAAATTTTCCGAGACCGTCTTACGCGGAAACCCAGCAAAACGGGATCCGCCGCACTGTTTTTTTCCGTACCTTTGTCCTGCACAAACATCCGAGACATGCAACCAAAATCGATCCGTCCCATCATCTTCTCACCGACGGGTACCTCCAGAAAAAGTGCCGAAGCCGTAGCCCGAGGCATCGCCCGAACGGGCGGCACACCGTCCGCAACACCCGAAATCCGCGCCATCGACCTGACGCACACAAGCGCAGCGGAAACGCTGCCCGCCGATGCCGTGGCCCTGTTCGCGGTACCGGTCTACGGAGGGCACGTGCCGTCCCTGGCCCTGAAACGCATGGAGGGGCTCCGCGGCTCGGGGACCCCGGCCGTACTGCTGGTCGTCTACGGCAACCGGGCATTCGAACATGCGGCAGCGGAGTTGGCCGCCTTTGTCTCGGAACGGGGATTCGTCCCGGTGGCGGCCGGCGCATTCGTCGGCGAGCATTCGTACAGCACCCCGCAGCGGCCGATCGCCGCGGGACGTCCCGACGAAAAGGATATTGCCGAAGCGGAAGCCTTCGGCGAGGCCACAGGCCGGAAACTTGCCACACAGGGGATCGCCGCGATCGATGCCGCCCGGCTCAAGGACGTGCGCACGCCGCTCATCCCGCTGCTGCGCTTCATCCGCTTTGTCCTCGCCTACCGGCGCCGGCAGAAGAAACACCCCGTGGTGCTGCTTCCCGCATGCGACGCGCAAGCCTGCGTCCACTGCGGACGCTGTGCCGCACAATGTCCCACCGGGTCCATCACCCGCGGCGAGGAGGAGCGCACCGACCCGGCCCGCTGCATCCGCTGTTGCGCCTGCGTCAAGGGATGCCCGGTCGGCGCACGGAGCTTCGACACCCCCTTCTCCGAAGCCCTCTCGCGGAACTTCGCCCGCAGGAAACCGCCCGTCACCCTGCTTTGAGTAAACGGACCGGTTCCATTCGGCCGGCACAAAATGAAGAGCGTCCCCCTTTCGCACGAAAGGAGGACGCTGTTTCGTCTCTTACGAACGGAGATGCCCCGCTACCGGAGTACCTTCTCGAAGGCCAGCCGTTCTCCGCTGTCGTAGCGGACCTTCCCGCGACAGGCAAATCCCTCGCGCTCGAGCAGGTGGAGCATATAACGGTTGTCGAAATTGGTATCAACACGGAAGAACCATACCCCGCGGGCCCGGGCCAGTTCCTCAGTGCGATGGAAGAAGGTTGTAGCCACACCCTGACGTTTCATCTCGTCGGCCACCGCCAGACGGTGCAGGACCACATAGGCTTCGTCCGAGGACCACTCCCCCTCGATTGCATCGTAGGCCGGCTCACCGTCGAACGAGACGGCTCCGTAGGCCACCACCTCCGCATCACCCGTGCTGGAGGGACGGCACAGCACGCGGCCGTAGCCGCGGAACAGGTCGGCGGCAATATGCTCCGGGCCCGGGTAACCGTTCTGCCACTGCAGGCTACCCGCAGCCCGCATCTGGGCCTGTGCCTGACGGATGATCGTCTGGATGCGGGATGCATCGGCCGGAACGGCCGGACGGAAAAGAAGCGGTTCGTCGCAAAGGATTCGGGTCATGACTCCAAGATAAATTCTGCCACAAAGATACGGATTTGTCACGAAGTGTCATCCAGACACGACAAAATTTCCGCCCGACTGCCAATTTGTGACAATTCGTGACATTTTATACCTTTTTAGGCATTGGCACACATTTTGTCCACTTTATAAGCAAAGCCGCTCCGGAAGGGGCGGGGAGAAAAAAAGATTGTAGAACTAAAACAAATAAGGAGGACAAAACTATGATGCCTGTCAGAAGAAATCAGAATTGGTTGCCGAGCATTTTCAACGACTTTTTCGGTAACGAATGGGTGGACAAGTCGAACGTCACGGCTCCGGCCGTAAACATCCTCGAAACGGAGGACAACTTCCAAGTCGAAGTGGCCGCTCCGGGCATGACCAAGGAGGACTTCAAGGTCAATATCAACGAGGACAACGAACTCCTGATCACGATGGAGAAGAAGGCCGAGCAGAAGGAGGAGGACAAGAAGCACAAGGGCACCTACCTGCGTCGCGAATTCTCCTACAGCCAGTTCCAGCAGAGCTTGATCCTGCCGGACAACGTCGAGAAGGAGAAGATCGCCGCCAAGGTCGAGCACGGCGTGCTGACGGTCGAGATCCCGAAGAAGAAGGAGGTACACGTAACCCCCGCCGCACGGCAGATCGAAATCAAATAAGGCCCGACGCCCCGCAAGAAGCGACCGCACAGCCCGCAAGGGGACCGTACCGCAAGGTGCGGTCCCCTTTTGCGTATGCGCATCCCGGCTGCGGAATGCGCCGCAGGCGAACACTTTCCCGGAAAAACCGCTATCTTTGACGTGTCGCCCAAGATGCGACTTGCAAACACGAAACGCAACGTATGAAAGTCGGATTGTTCATCCCCTGTTACATCAACGCCGTCTACCCCGAAGTGGGACGCGCTTCCTGCGAACTGCTCCGCCGCGTGGGCTGCGACGTGGACTACCCGCTCGACCAGACCTGCTGCGGACAGCCGATGGCCAATGCAGGATTCGAGCGCGACGCCAAGGCGCTCGCCGAACGCATGAATGCACTGTTCGAACGGTATGACTACGTCGTGGGGCCCTCGGCCAGCTGCGTGGTCTTCGTCCGCGAAGGCTACCCGCGCCTGCTCGACAACTACCGCGAGCATGCCTGTCTCGACTCCCGCATCTGGGAGATCTGCGAATTTCTCCACGACGTGGTGAAACCCGCGCGGCTCGACGCCCGCTTCCCGCACCGCGTCAGCCTCCACAACTCCTGCCACGGCGTGCGCATGATGGGGCTCTCGTCGCCGAGCGAACTCCATGTCCCCTACCACTCGAAACTCCGCGACCTGCTCGCCATGGTCGAGGGCATCGAGATCGCGGAGCCCGAGCGCCGCGACGAGTGCTGCGGATTCGGCGGCATGTTCTCCGTCGAGGAGAATGCCGTCTCGGTAGCCATGGGGCGCGCAAAGGTGGCCCGCCACACAGCCACCGGCGCCGAATACATCACCGGAGCGGACTCCTCCTGCCTGATGCACATGCAGGGGATCATCGACCGGGAAAAACTCCCGATCAAGACCATACACATCGTACAAATTCTCAATTCACACGCATGAGCAGCCATTCGAAAGCCGCAAAGCGGTTCGTCGCCGACGCCGAACGCATGGCGTGGCACGACAAGGCGCTGTACGCCGTACGCGAAAAACGCGACCGGATGATGGAGAGCGTCCCCGAATGGGAGGAGCTGCGCCGCCTGTCGTCCGAGATCAAACGACACACGCTGAGCCGCCTGGGCCACTACCTCTGTGAATTCGAACGCAACGCCACAGCCAACGGCATGCAGGTCCACTGGGCGCAGGATGCCGCCGAGATGAACACCATCGTCTGGGACCTCGTCCGCCGGCACGGCGGACACAACCTCATCAAGAGCAAGTCGATGCTCTCGGAAGAGTGCGGGCTCACACCCTTCCTCCGCGAACGGGGCATCGACGCCGTCGAAAGCGACCTCGGCGAGCGGATCATGCAGCTGCTCCGCCAGCCGCCCAGCCACATCGTCCTGCCGGCCATCGGCGTGCGCCGCGAGGAGGTCGGCGCACTCTTCGAGCGCGAAATGGGCACCGAACCCGGAAACAGCGACCCCACCTACCTGACGCATGCCGCCCGCAAGGCCCTGCGGCCGAAATTCCTCGGGGCCGACATCGCCATGACGGGGGTCAATTTCGCCGTGGCCTCGACCGGCGCACTGGCCGTCTGCACGAACGAGGGCAACGCCGACCTGGGGACCTCGTTCCCCGACCTGCACATCGCCATCATGGGGCTCGAGAAGGTGATCCCCGACATGCGTGCACTCGGGGTCTTCACGCGCCTGCTCGCCCGCTCGGGCACGGGACAGCCCGTGACCACCTACACGTCGCTCTACCGACGGCCCGCACCGGGCAAGGAGATCCACGTCATCCTGGTGGACAACGGCCGCTCGGAGTGGCTGGCCGACGCGGAGCACCGCAACATGCTCAAGTGCCTGCGCTGCGGCGCCTGCATGAACACCTGCCCGGTCTACCGGCGCTCGGGAGGTTACTCCTACTCCTATTTCATACCCGGACCGCTGGGCATCAACCTCGGCATGCTCCGTTCGCCGAAGGCCCACCACGGCAACGTCTCGGCCTGCTCGCTGTGCTACTCCTGCTCGGGGGTATGCCCCGCGAAGATCGACCTCGGCGAGCAGATCTACAAGTGGCGCCAGCAGCTCGACGCGCTGCACCTGGCCGATCCGAAGAAAAAGGCGGCCGTCAAGGGCATGGATGCGGCAATGGCCTCCCCGAAACGGTTCTACGGAGCCATCGCACTGGCCCGCACGGCCGAAAAACTGCCCCGCCCGCTACTCGAAAACGGACTCAATCCGTGGAGCGCCCCCGGCCGGGCTCTGCCGCGCTTCGCCCGCGAGAGTTTCAATGCCCGATGGAAACGGGAGGGTTGCACCCCATCCGCAAAAACGAAAGACGATGAATAGCAAGGAACTGATTCTGAAACGGCTTGCCGCAGACGGCATGCCCGAATACCCCTACCCCGAACCACGCGTCGCACCGCAGCGTTTCGACGATCCGGCAGCCACGTTCGCCGAACGGCTGGCAGCCGCCGGAGGCCGCGCCGTGGAGTTGCGGCCGGGCGAAACGCTCGACGAGGCCGTGCGCCGCTGCTACCCCGAAGCCCGGACGATCGCCTCGGCCCTCCCCGGGATCGGCATGGCGACGATCGACCCCGACCGGGTGAAGGACCCGCGCGAACTGGTCGATGTCGATCTGGGGGTGGTGGCCGGCTCGTTCGGCGTTGCGGAGAACGGCGCCGTATGGATCGCGCAGGATATCCGCCACAAGGCGCTCTACTTCGGAGCGACGGCCCTGCTCATCGTCATTCCCCGCACGGAGATCGTCCACACGATGCACGAGGCCGTAGAGCGGCCCGAGACCGAAGGTTTCTGCTACGGATGCTTCATGTCGGGCCCGTCGAAGACCGCCGACATCGAGCAGGCGCTCGTCTTCGGGGCCCACGGCCCGATGTCGGTCACGGTGCTGCTCGCCTGACCCGGCACCGCGGAGAACGCCCGAAGAAACCGCCGGAGAAGTTTGCGTTTCCGGCCGAAATTCGCTATCTTCGTCGGGTTGTCCGGAGCTTGCCGACAAGTACGCCGGGCACAGGGACCTAACACATACGAAGATGATCGAAACCGAACTCTGCACCTTCTCGACGGAGGCTTGCCGGATCGCCGCCCGCAACGGCGTCACCCGCGTCGAACTCTGCGCCTCGCCCTACGAGGGCGGAACGACCCCTTCGGCCGCAGCCATCCGCGCCGCACGCCGCATCGAGGGGCTGCAACTGAGCGTGATGATCCGCCCCCGGGGCGGCGACTTCCTCTACACCGACGAGGAGTTCGAGCAGATGCTCGAGGAGGTCCGATTCGCCCGGGCCTGCGGCGCCGACTGCGTCGTGGCGGGTCTGCTCACTCCTGACGGCCGCATCGACGAACACCGCACGGCGGAGCTCGTCGCGGAGGCCGGCGCCATGGAGATGACCTTCCACCGCGCCTTCGACATGGTCCGCGACCAGGACGAGGCGCTCGAGGCGCTGATCCGCTGCGGCTGCCGGCGTGTGCTCACCTCCGGAGGCCGCAACACCGCCCCCGAGGGTATCGACGGAATCCGCTCGCTGGTGGCCCGTTCCGCCGGCCGCATCGCCATCATGGCCGGCAGCGGCGTCAAACCGGCCAACGTTCGCAGCATCGCCGCCACGGGAGTCGATGCCGTGCACTTCAGCGCCCGCCGCATGATCGAGAGCGGCATGGAGTTCCGCAATCCGAAGGTCTCGATGGGCGGCATCGAGGGCATTCCGGAATACGCCTCGGTGGGAGCCGACGAAGAGATGATCCGAAACATCATGAACGAACTCGCATAACCATGAAGAAAATCCTGATCCTGATCGCGGCGGCGGCACTTTGCGCCTGCGGCGGTCGCTACGGCGCCGGCATTCCGGCAGAGTACGAACAACTGCTCGACGGGGCCCTCACGGGGTGCCCGCGCGCCGACTCGCTGCGCACGCTGCTGCGCGAAACGCCCCGCGAGGAGCGCGGCGCCATGGCCTACCTCATCGCATGGATGCCTCAGGGCGACCGCGACACGATGCGGCTCGACCTGCTCCGCGAGAATGTCACGTATGCCCTCCGCGCCCGGGCCGAATTCCCGTGGGCCCAGGCTCTGCCCGACTCGGTGTTCCTCAACGACGTGCTGCCCTATGCCGTCGTGGACGAGGTCCGCGACTCGTGGCGGCGCGACTTCTACGAGCGGTTCGCACCCCGCGTCAAGGAATGCACGGACATCCGCGCCGCACTCGACACGGTGAACCGCATCCTCCCCTCGGCCGTGGGCGTCGAGTACAACACGCTGCGCGAGAAGACCAACCAGAGCCCCTCGGAGTCGATGCGTCAGGGCATGGCCTCCTGCACGGGTCTCTCGATCCTGCTCGTCGATGCCCTGCGTTCGGTCGGCATCCCGGCCCGCTTCGCCGGAACGGCCTCGTGGCACGACGACCGCGGCAACCACAGCTGGACCGAGGTGCGTCTCGACGACGGATGGCACTTCACGGAGTTCTACCAGCCCTCGGCCCTCGACCGCGCCTGGTTCCTGGCCGATGCCGGGCAGGCTGTGCCGGGCGAGCGGAAATATGCGATCTATGCCGTTTCGTTCCGCCCCACGGGCGACTGGTTCCCGATGGTCTGGAATGAAGAGTCGCGCGACATCCATGCCGAGGACGTTTCGCAGAGCTACCGTGACGTCTATGCCGCATATGCCGACCAGGCGGCCCAGGCCGGAACCCACACGACGGTGACCTTCCGCATGTTCCGCGACAAACGCCACGCCACGGAATCGGGCGACCGCATCGCGGCGAACGTCGATGTCTTCTGCGGCGCGGAGCAGATGGGCGGCGGCCGCACGGCCGGTCCGCTGCAGGACATGAACGATGCACTGAAGTTCCTGCTCGAAAAAAACCGCACCTACACGTTCCGTTACGAGAACGCCCGCGGCGAGCTGACCGAGGTCAAGGCCAAGGTGGGCGACGAGCCGATCACGGTGACGGGGTACATGGAGTAGCCCATTCATCGAAAAGAGACGATGGCGGGCACTTCCCTGTGGGAGTGTCCGCCATCGTTTTATCCGCCGCAGCAGCTGCGCCGGGAGCGTGCCGGATTTCGCTCCGGCCGGGACTCCGCAGCCGATCGGATGAAACGTCCCGCTTCAGAGAGCCATTCCGCAGGCGGCCGTCAGGGCGACGACGAAGAACACGACCCAATGGCGCAGGCGATGCCGGCAGGCCGCCGGGGAGCGGTCGGCCGCCAGCACGGCCCGCCACGCTACGCCCCACCCCGCATAGGTCAGGGTCAGGAAGAGCTCCAGCACCGCATTGCGCGGAATCAGACCCAGGCCCAAAGCCAGGAAACAGCCGGCCGAGAGAGCGAGATCGACCGAGATGAGCTGAAACCCGCACCGGCCCAGCATCCAGGCGGCACGGCGCTCCGCCACCACGGCATCCTCCGGAGCACGGCCCGGCAACTCCCGTTCGGGACGCGCCTTCGCATAGAACCTCGTGCCGGCAACGACATGAACCCCGAAGGCCCCGGCGAGCATCACGCCCGCCGCAATAAACCAGGCATTCATAAGGCCGTCAGAACCGGACATACAACCATCCCGGCAGCAGCCGCAGAATCCACGCAACCAGCCGCCAGCGGCGGGTAACCGTTGCCACGGCACGCCGGCGGCGAATGGCCCGGAGCATGCCGTCGGCCACCCGGCCGACGGGCATCACCCAGAAGAGCCCCTCGCCCTTGGCCATGGCCGTATCGGTCAATCCGGGGCGCAGGTCGGTCACGACAATCGGCCGGTGCGAGCGGAGGGCACGCTGCCGCAGCCCCTCGGTATAGTTGATCTGATAGGCCTTCGAGGCGTTGTAGGCCGGAGCCGCACAGCTGCCGCGCAGGCCGCCGACCGAGGTGATCACCGCCAGATGCCCCCGGCCCTGCCGCTCGAAGTAGCCATAGGCCCAATCGACCACGGCGGTCCAGCCGACGACATTGGTCCGGATCGCCGGCAGTTCCAGCGCATAGTCCAGTTCCGGATTGAGCTCGCCCGCCCCCGCCGCCACCAGGCAGAGGTCCATGCCGCCCATCCGCTGCACGAGGCGTTCGAGCACTGCCACGGCAGCAGCCGGATCGGTCACATCGGCCGCAGCCTGAAAAAACGGATTTTCGGAGGGGTCGGAATCCCGTTCGGTGAGGGGTTCGGCCCGTCGCCCGACGATGCCGACCCGACAGCCGGAGGCCGCCAGCCGTCCGGCCAGTGCGCGCCCGATCCCGGACGTCGCACCGATGACAAGTACACGTTCCATGGCCGCAAAGATAGACCTTCGGCCGTCCCGGAGCCTTGATCGGAATCAAGAAATCACCGGATGCGGCGGCGGATGCGGCTCAAGGTTTCGGGACGGACGCCCAGATAGGAGGCCAGTTCGTGGAGCGGGATGAAATCCAGTACCCCGGGGCAGCGGGTCAGCAGGCGTTCGTAACGCTCCTGCGGCGTGGCGGCACAACGTTCCAGCAAACGCTCGTAGACCTCGGCCAGCAGGTGTTCGGCCAAACGGCGGCCCAGCCGTTCGTGGGCGGCATCGGCGGCATAGAAGGTCTCCAGGACTGCAGTGCCGACCTCCGTCACGCGGCTGTCGCACATCGCCTCGATGGAGACCCACGAAGGGATGCCGTTGCAGTGCGAGATGTAGTCGCCGACAAACTCCCCGGCGAAGGCATACCCCACGATCCGGCGTTCGCCGTCGGCCGTCAGGTGGACGTAACGGAAGGCCCCGGCAAGGAGCAGCCCGCAGGTACGGTTCCGCACCCCCTGCCGGGCGAACTCTTCGCCGCTGCGGTAGGTCCGTTCGGCCCCTTCGGCGCGGAAAAACGCAGCAAGGGGCTCGAATGTCCCGCCGGCAAGATAGCGGTTGAATGGCGCACGGTCCACGCAGAAGGCTGTCTCGCCCAGCGCGGCAGCGACATTCGAAAAGTCCAACGGTTCCATCAGCATATCCGACTCAGAGACGGTTTACGCCCAAAGATACGAAAAAGAGCGGACCCGGAAAAATTCCCGGATCCGCTCCGAAAGCGGACGGTGGAGGAGAACCGTCCGTTCGTAAAGGTCTGCTCTGCTACCGGACGACAAACTCGGCCGACGAACCCGACAGAGTGATCTTGCCTTCCTGCTCGGCCGTGATGTAGATCGTGGTCAGCTGGTCACGTCCCGTTGCGTTAATGCTCGTCAGTGCAGGGCACTGCGTCACATCGAGCTCCTTCAGCTGATCGCCGGAGATATAATAGGCCGTCAAGTTGATCGACGTAACCCCGCTGCCGATGACGGTTATCTTCTCGACACCGATCCGCTGGCCCTGGGACAACTGGCAGGCATTCGCACCCAGATTGATCTCGGAGAGCATGGTGTCGCCACCCGTATCCACTTTTGTCACCTTCTCCAGACCGGAAATATCGACCGACTCCAGTTCGGGGTTATTACCCATGTTGCACTGGGTTATCCACGGGAAGTTCTCGATACCCTCGAACGACTTGATGTCGGCTTTGTGGGCCTGCAGGATGTAATAGTAATAGTCATTGTCCTTGATCGTCTCCAGATCGACCGGAATCACCTCCGGCGACTCCTCATCGACGATCTTGATCCAGCCCCTTTCCGCCAGACGGTCTCGGAAGCCCTTGTCGGGAATGGTGATCATCTGTACTCCCGGTGCCAACTGGCGCACCGAAAGCGTAAACTCAAAGCGTTTGTCGGCATCGGCGATCACCACGGAACCCGTTCGGGTCTCCTTACCCTCCGAAACCTGGAAGGTCAGGCGGTCGGTAGCCAGCGCCCGGGTGGCGGGAGCCTTCTCGCAGGTGATCCAGTCGGGCGTGGTCACCGTATACGCGATGTTGCTCTCGACATCGACCGAGAACGTCGCAGCTTCAAGTGTATCGAACTCGAATACCTTGTCGCCCTTGACGTTGAGGTAGTCGAGCTGACGCTGCGAGACGGCGACCTCGACACTCAGGTCATGTCCCGAGACCGTCACCACGCTCTCACGTCCCGAGTAACCGCTGTTCTCCGAAGCCGTGAAGGTCAGGAGCAGGTCGCCGAACACATCCGTGAACTCGGGGGTGCCGATCCACGAATCGCCCCCGTCGGAGAGCGTACAGGTCAGCTCCTCCTGCGGAATGTTGGTGGCCAGTTTCACCGAGAACTCGCCGCCGGACTGAAGTACCGAGACTGCGGCATCGGAATCGAGCGACAGCACATAGCCCTCGCCGCAGGTCACCGTCAGACGGGCTACGGCACTGCCCGTAAAGAGTTTGAACTCCGACTGCAGGTTGCGGTCGGTGGCGTTGGGATCGATCGTGAAGACGACCGTATCGCCGGATTTGCCCTCCGTCACGGAAGGATGCGCCCACGTCGAGGTGCCCGACATCCGCCAGTCACCCGAGCTGGTCACCACGATCTCGTCCGTGCCGCCCTCGAAGTCCAGCGAAATCAAATCCTTCGAGAGGGAGATGCTGTCGCCCTTCGGTCCGTTGTCCGAATCGCTCTCCGAACAGCCGCACAGGCCCGACACCATGCATACGATTGCCAATAATATCTTTTTCATAGAAATAATCCGATTTTAAGAGTTCCTAATCACCTCACTACTGGGGACGGCTCAACTCGAGGCGTTCCGTATCCTCTTTCTTGTAGTAATGGGTCACCTGATCGAGCGTCTCGTCGTAAAGGCCCGAGGCCACACTGCGCACCATCGTTACCTGACCGCGCCATGCATAGTTGTCCGGATTGAGCGAGAAGAACATGTAATGCCCGTACCCGGCAGCCTTCTGCTTGCGGGCCGTTTCCGTCGTCCAGTCACCCTTGAGCAGGTTCAGTTCGATCGAGGCGCCCGCACAGTTCTTCAGCGGCATGCCCGTCATCGGCGTGGCACCCGGGTTGATCGAGCTGTAGTCGGCAACGGCCACATCGACAAAATAGCCCGGATCGACCCCGTCCACCGCAGGGATGTACGGCGTGATGTTGCCCAGGTAGTAGACCATCACCGTCTTGTGGGGCATGGCCTTCTTGGTCTCGTAGAGCAGTCGGGCGGCAGCGGCCATCGAAGGACGCGTGAAGAGCGGATTGCTCGTATCGGGATTGACGTTCGAATACTCGTCGTCGAAACATACGCCGTCCAGGCCGTAGGTCTCGCAATAGGCGGCCAGCTCGGCGGCAAAATCACGGGCGGCAGGATCCGAGAGCTGAGCAAGGCCCGAATCGTCGTGGTTGCCCAGCACGCCCATGATCACCTTGATGCCGCACTTGCGCAGCGGCTGGAGGTACTCCTCGTTGTTGTCGAGCAGGAACTGCACCTCCTTGTTGCGCGAGAAGTAGACCCGGTTCTCGGCGGGATCGTAGTTGATGTTGCCCGAGAAGAGCACCACGTAGTCGAAGAAGAGCTTGCCGCTCTCCTGAAGGCGGAACTCCAGCGCATTGAGCGGGTTGGCATCGCCCAGTTCGAAGAAGACGATGTTCTTCACCGCATCGGGGCCCTTGTCGGCCGAGAGGCTCGTGCGACCGTCCTTGACGAGGTAGACCACATGTGCGGAGGACTCGGGAACCGTGATGCCCTCGGTCTCGACACGCACGATGAGCGGCAGCAGGTACTCCTTCTCGGAAGAGAAGCCCTCGAAGGCACGAAGCGTCACGCCCAGGGCTGCCGAGCGCTTGTCGTCGGGAGCCAGCAGCATGCGGCCCTCGCCCTCGAGCTCCACGGCGCTCTCGGGGAAGAGTTCATACTCGGTCCCGTGCTCGAGGTTGTAGTTCTGCAGGTAGTCGCCGTCGTAGGAGACCACGGCATCGACACCCTTGCCCGGTTCGCACGTCAGCATGAACCGCACGGCCGTCGTCATGGCGTCGTCGGTGAGGGTCAGCGTCCGCTCGTTGGCCGAATTGTACTCGTCTACCAGCATGCCGTCGATGCGCGACAGCCCGTCGTAGATTCCCTCGTCGAACTTGAAGCTCGTCGGGATCTCATCGGAACAGGATGTGAACGCGAATCCGCAGCAGGCCGCAGCGGCAAGAAGGAAGCGGTTCACATATTTCGTTGTTTTCATAAGTCGTTTTTCGTTTTACGGTTGAAGTTATTCGGCGATTTGGGGAAGTTCCACCTGGACCCAGTCCGGTTCGGACTCGATCGTCAGGTCGTGGCCGTAGGGCGAATAGTCCTTGCCCACGGTGCCGGCGCCGTCATCGAGTTTCCAATAGGCCACCAGACCCTCCGACGAGGGATCCACACGGTAGAAATGGTTCTCGGCAGCGATCTCGTCGGCCGTCAGGGCACGGTTCCAGATGCGGAGTTCCGAGAGTTTTCCGTCGAAATAACGATCCGACGTGAACGAATATCCAACCCAGAAGCAACGCTTGAACGACGAACCCGACTCATTGGAATGCGGGATTGCGAAATTGATGCTGTTCAGATAGAAAATACCCTCTTTCTTCAGCTCTCCGTTCAGGTAGATCTTCACCTCGCTCTGATTCTGCGCAATGCACTCGAACGTCACGGCGATGTGGGTCCACTCCCCGGTCGGGATCTTGAGGCTCTCGTCCGTCAGTTTCGAACTGGCAGCACCCACGACCTGAAGCTGCGAAGGATCGACGCCCGAGTCACCCATACGGATCAGGAACGTATCCTCGATACCCATGACGGTCGAGATCGTCTTGTTGAGCGTCGTGGGATTGACCAGCGCCTCCATCGTGAAGGCGTACATGTCCTGAACCTCATCGAAATTGCCGAATTCGGGCCAAGCGCGGTTCTCCGACAGATCGATGACGATGTTGATGAGCGAAGCGCCGCGGAAGAGGAAGTAGCAGGTCTTCGCACTGCGGAGCACCCCGCCGATCCCCTCGACCGACTCGATGGTCACCGGCATCACGTACCGCTGGTTGCGGTCGAGCTCCAGCACGTTCTCGAAGGTCACTGAAACGGGCGAACTCTGCACATTGCCGGCCAGAATGGTGGTCGTCGGCTCGTCGATGCGGCAGACCCCGTCGGGCAGCGCAATCGAGCTCGTATCGTAATAGGCCTTCTTGTAGTTGTCCACCAACTCGGGAGCCAGACGGAAGGTCACCGTGATGTCGTGCGACTCGGGTTTGGCAACAGCCGCAACGATATCGCGCGAATAGCTGTCGGTCTCATCGATGAGCAACTCATCGGTCAGCGAAGCGGCCGAAATGAAGAGTTTGTTGTCGTAATGCTGCCGATCGGTATCCTCGTGTTCGCAGGAGGCGAGCACAAGGAGGGCCGTCAAGGAGGCGATCACGCTTATGGTTTTCATTTTCATGGGTTTCGTTAGTTTTCAGGTACGGGATTCATGATGTAAATTGCCTGGCGAATGTTCGGAAAGATCCGATTGAGGTCGTAGTAGTCGTTCCAGGCCCGGTCGATAGCCAGTCCGGCCTTGTCGTATCCGGACAGCTCGAGCACCCACGACGCGGCACCGACAATGGCGCTGATCGGTTTACCGGCCGCATCGGTCTGGGTAAAATAACCCAGTTCGTCGGATCCGTCGAGTGCCGGGGCCGTCACACCGATGATCAGCCGGTCGGTCGGAACGCCCTCAACGCAGGCGCGGGACATCTCGACCGAAAGCTCCTCGCGGGAGGTAGCTTTCCGGGCCATCACGATGACATACGAACACTCGGAGAGCAGCGAGCAATCGGCCAGCTTGTGCGGACCGCCGCGGAAGAAGAGTAACTTCTCGGGATGTGCCGCATGCCAGCTTTTCAGGACCTCGTAAACCACACCGAGCCGTCCGGCAAACAAAGTCGTCTGCTCGGGGGTCAGGCTGGACAGTACAGGACCGTCATAGGTAAAGGTCACACCGTCGAATCCATAACGTTCGCAACTGGTCGTCAGAGCCTCGACACGCTCGCGGCAGAAAGCGAGGAATGCGCTGTCGTCCGCGGAATCCGTCGCGTCGCCCTCCGAACCGGCCTCCTCCTGGACTCCGTCGGTCACATCGCCCGGCGTTACGGTATCATCGGTCTCGGGCTCATCGGTCTCGGGAGCCTGCAGGGCCTCCCACTCGCTCTCGATACGGGCGTAGTCGATCTCGCAGACCACGCGGGTCCCCTTCTTGCGAACCTCGGCCATCTGATCGGCATATTCCGAAGCCAGGTTCTCGGGATGCGTCATACAGATGAAGTCCACGCTGTCGGGATAGGCCGTCAGGCGCTGGTTCTGCGCAATCGGGGCGAGTCCGTCGCGGTTATCCATCATAACGAAGGTCAGTTTGTGCTCACTGGCCTTGTAGGCGCGCAAGGCCGCAAGGTACTGAGCATAGAGTGCGGGATTCTGCTCCTCGAGCGAAGGGCGACTGATATCCACGCTCTCCGAATCCGTCCAGTCGCTGCACGAACCGAGCACTGCGGCCGTGAGGGCCAGGACTGGCAGAAAATATATCTTGATACTGCGTTTCATAATTCAAAACTCTCGTTTATGGGTGAATCAATTGCGGGGAATGTTCGGGTTGCAGTCCCACCACATACGCGTAGCCATGTTGTCGGCACCCTGCAGCAGCGTGGAGACGGCCGTCTGGTAGTTCTCCGCATTGGTCGTACGCTCCTCGGCCGGATAGGGCATGCGTCGTGCGCCCAGCTCGGAATCGACGATGCCACCGCTCTTGTTTCCGGCCTCGGTGGCAGGAATCAGGTGCGGGAAGCCCGTGCGGCGGTAATCGGCCCACGACTCGTTGCCCAGCAGCCAGTTGGCAATCCACTTCTGGATAATGATACGCTCCTGCATCTCATCGAGCGTACCGTTCTTCCAGGCCACCGAAGCCGTCGAGAGCGTGCTCGAATAGGTATCCTTGCCGTTGTTGGGATCGACGTAGACAATCTGCGGCGCCGAGTTCTGCGCGATGTAGCTCTCGTAACCCGAGACACCCCACTGTTCGAACGACAGACGAATGCCCTCGTTGTAGAAATCTTCAGCCGAGCCGCTGCCCATGTCGAAGCCGAAGATAGCCTTGGCTTCGGCCTTGAGGAAGGCCACTTCGGCGGCGTTCATCCAGTAGAGCGGCGACGAGGTGGTGAGTTTCACGCCCGAATACTTGTGGCCGATCGAGGAAAGATCGGGAATCTCGATGCCGCGACGCATGCCGACATAGGTCTGGCCGGGCCACTCCGACTCGACGAAATAGGCCGCACGGCGGGGATCGTTGTAGGCGTTCATGTAGCAGATGATGTCGGCTGCGGCGTGCGAGTCACCGCCCGTCAGACAGGCCGAGTTGTCGGAGTGCGTCGCCGAGTTGTAGTTCACGGCCACGTAGATCGGATTGCCGTTGGCTCCGAAACTCGTCAAGCGGGCATTGTCGTCGTTCGAGGTCATCACGCCGATCTCATGCGACACGGCGCTTTCGGCCATTGTGCGGGCCGTGGCCGGATCGGCATAGACGATACGCATGGCCAGACGCAGTTTGAGCGAGTTGGCAAACTTGCACCACTTCTCGGCACTGCCGCCGTAGATGTTGTCGGCCGACGAGGCGATCGTCACCGAGCGATTGGTCGTCAGCACGTCGATGGCTGCGTTGAGTTCCTCGAAAAACTTGTCATAGACGGCCTTCTGCGAATCATAGGGAACCTGGACCTGTCCGTCGGCACCGATCTGCGAGTAGGGAATCGGGCCATAGGTATCCGTCACGCGGTGCATGGCGGCCACCTTGATGACATCGGCGATGGCTAGGATTACCGGATCGTCGGTCTGCTCCTTGAGCTCGCGCAGGTTCGAATAGAGCGTCGGAATGACGAAATCACTGGCCATGAACACGTTGGTCCAGTTGTCCGTCGGATTGTAATTCGAAATGGTATTGCGCTGTTCGGCGTTCGAGTCGGCAAAATAGCCGCCCTGCGTACCGCCCAGCAGGCAGTCGGTGAACTGCGCCGTATTGACGTCGGTCGAAATCACACCGCTCATGATACCGCTCATCGTAGCACCGAGCAGGTATCCGTCGGCCTGCATCTGATCCTTGTTCGGCTGATAAGGATCGCTGTTGATCTCCAGATAGTTGGCCGTGCAGGCGCTACCCGAAAGCAGGACCGTGAAAAGAAGCGGTTTACATATGTTTTTCATAACGGTTCGGTTTAGAATTTGAGTCTGAGGTTGAATCCGATGTTGCGCAACGACGGCATCATGAAGTAGTCGATGCCCTGATAGAAGTTGCCCGTCGTGGCGATGGTCTCGGGATCGAACGGAGCCTTGTTGTAGATCATCCACAGGTTGCGGCCCACGAGCGAAAGGGTGATTTCGCACAGGTCACCCAGCACCTTGCGCGGGATCGTATAGCCGATCGAGGCCTCCTGCAGGCGGACGTTGGTGGCCGAGTAGGTGTAGTACTGCGGAACCGTATTGCCGCCGCTGACCGATGTATACCACTTGTTGGCATCGACCAGATCGCCGCCGTTGATCACCACGCCGCCGGCATCACGCGCCGCGGCCGAAGCCTCCGAAACACCGTAGTAGTCGAGCATGGCCTGCGTGCGCGAGAATACGACGCCGCCCAGGCGTGCCGACAGGGCGAATCCGAAGTTGAAGTTGCCCCAGCGGAAGTCGTTGCGCCAGGCCATGTTGGCATCCGGAAGCACCGAGCCCAGCTTGATGTAGTCATTGACGTTCGAGATGGCCTCCGTGGCGACATTGCCCGACTCATCGACATAGATGGCGCCGTTGGCGTCGTATTTCATGTCGCGCAGCGAGTAGAGGTCACCCAGCGTTCCTCCCTCCTTGAGGATGAAGTGGGCCTCGCCCAGTCCGTCCATGTCAAGCAGATCGACCGAGAAATGCTGGCCCGTCTCGGGATTGACGATGTTGTTGGCCAGCGAGAGGATCTCGTTGTGGTTCGTCGAAAGCGTGTAGTTCGTGTCCCACGAGAACTTGCCCCACGTGTTGCTGTAGCCCAGGGCGAGCTCGAAACCGCGGTTGAGCACCTTGCCGGACTGGATCGTCAGCACCGAGGAGCCCGAACCGGTCGAGATCGTCGTATCGAACGTCTGATCCTGCGTCTTGGTGTTGTAGTAGGTCAGGTCGAGGTTGAAGTGCTTGAGGAAGCGCATCGTAAGACCGACCTCGAAGGACTTCGTCCGCTCGGGCTTGAGGTTGTAGATCGGGTACTTGGTGTTGGTGTTCCACGTCAGGCCGCTCTCGTTCCACTCATAGAGCGGGTTGGCGATGAAGCGCTCGAAAGCGACGCCCACCGATGCATACGAACCGCGCAACTTCACGTAGGAGAGGTTCTCCGGCATGTTGGGGATAAGCTGCGAAAGCACGACCGAGGCACCCACCGACGGGTAGAAGAACGAACTCTTCTCGGAGTGGGGGCCAGCCAGCTGCGACGGCCAGTCGTTACGGCCGGTCACCGTAAGGAAGTAGGTGTTCTTGAAGCCCACCTCGGCCGAGAAGAAGACCGACTGGGTCTGTTCGCGCCAACCCTCCTGCAGGCGCTTGGTCTTCGACGAGTTGCTCAGGTTCTGGATATTGAAGACGTTGGCCAGGCCCGGCTTCTCTCCCTCGAAGGCGTCCGAACCGTCGGCGATCGGGCCGCGGACCTTCATTGCGTCGTAGCGCATGTCCGAGATCGAGGCTCCGGCATTGGCCTGCAGCGACCAGTTCTCACCGAAGGTTTTGTTGATGTTCACCAGCACATCGCCGTAGACCTGCTTGTCGGTCGTCTTCGTGATGCCGTACATACCACGGTCGGAGTATTCGGCCAACTGCTCGTAGGTCGAGGCATACATCTTCTCCGTGTAGTCGGTGTGCGAGTTGTCGATACTCAGACGGCCCGAAACATTCAGCCAGTCGAGGATGTCGTACGACAGCGAGGCGTTGAGCATGTAGCGGTCCTTGCTGTTCTCACGCAGGTTGCGGTAGTTGATCCAGTAGGGATTCTGCATCGTCAGACCGGCATCGCCCACGGGCCAGTACTGCGTATAGAGCTGGCGCGAGGGGTTGTAACGCTCGTACATGCGGATGTCGTCCCAGTCGTTGCCGCGCGGGAAGAGGTAGGCGCCGACCAGCGGGTTGTTGTAGGTACCCTGGTTGGTCATGTTGCGGTCGCGCTGAAGCACGTAGCTCGCACCGACGTCGAGTTTCATACGATCCTTGAAGAAATAGGTCGTATTGCGGAACGTGAAGTTATAACGGTCATAGCTGTTATTGGGAACGATACCGCGCGAATTGATCGCGGCGGCAGACGCATAAACCTGGTTCTTGTCGTTGCCCGTCGAGAAGGAGACGCTCTCGGTTCCGGTCACACCCGTTTGGAAATAGTCCGAAGCGGGATCATAACCCATGTAATTGGCCGCATTGAGGCGTCGGCCCCAGCTGCGGACAATCGAACCGGCGCTCGACGAGAGGTCACCCGTGCCGTAGCGGTTCTGAAACTCGGGAAGGACGAACGGTGTCATGATCTCGGTGTTGCTCGACACGACGACCGACGTATGTCCCGCCTTACCGCGCTTGGTCGTCACAACGATGGCGCCGTTGGCGGCGTCCGATCCATAAAGGGCCGCAGCGGCGGCACCGTTCAGCACCGAGATCGACTCGATGTCCTCGGGGTTGATGTCGGCGATCGGGTCGGTCGTACCCTGCGAACCGAACTCCGTACCACCGTCGCGGGCCGTAGTGAACATCGGCACGCCGTCGATCACGTAGAGCGCGTTCGACGACTGCATGATCGACTTCTGACCGCGCATGACGACCTTCGAGGCACCGCCGACACCCGACGAGGAGGCGTTGATCGTCACACCAGCCACCTTGCCGTTGAGCGAATTGATGAAGTTGGCGTCCTTGTTAGCGAGCAGGCTCTCGGAATCGACCTGCTGTACATTGTACGACAGGGCCTTCTCCGAGCGCTTGATGCCGAGGGCGGTCACAACGACCGCATCGACCTGCTGTGTCTCTTCGCGGAGCGTGAAGTCCACCTGCGTGCGGCTTCCCACCACAGCCTCGACCGTCTGATAACCCAGATAATTGACTATCAGGACCGCATTTTCAGCGGGGGGGGGTACCTGCAGCGAGTAGCCTCCGTTCAGGTCGGTGCTCGCGCCGATGGTCGTCCCCTTGACGAGAACGGCTGCTCCGATCACCGGGAGTCCGTTTCCGTCGAGCACCTGGCCCGAAATGCGCACGGGACGGCTGTCGTCCTTCTTCACCGAAAGCAGGATATTCTGCCCTTCGACACTGTAGGTCAGGTCCGTTCCACGAACCAACTGATCGAGAACCTGATTGATCGGCTGTTTCTCGGCATCGACCGACACGATCTGCCGTGCCGCGTCGATCCCGTCACCGAGCATGAAAAGATAGCGGGATTCGCCTTCGATCTTGGAAATAGCCTGCGTCAGAGGAACCTTGTCCAACCGGACCGTGAGCGTATTGTCCTGGGCAAAGGCCGCTGTCGCGAACAGGCAGAAGCATGCGCAGGCAAATGCAGGCATAAACTTGATTAGTTTCCCGATTATACGGAAACTTACGTTTTTATTCATACATTTGTAGAGTGTTTAGGTAATAGGTTTTGTTCGTTCGTCAAGGGCGGGGCCGTTACCTGCCTGCGGGTGTGCAGATCCGCAGGCTTTTTTATGGTATTACTCGAACTTCCCCGTCGGAAAAGGAGGCAGGATTCAACTCATGTAGACAGCGGTTTTAAGAGGTTGGTAATAATGTTATTGTAATTCATTGATCAATAGATTGTGATGACGTTGCTGCGCACGTCGTGTTCGAAACGGAAGTCGGAATTGTGCTGCAGCACGCGCAGGGCGTGGTCCACACCGTCCGAGATGCGGATCTTGCCGCTCTTAAACCCGATGACGGGCATCTCCCGACGACGGATGTCGATGCGCACGTTATAGGCCTTCTCGAACTTGCGCATCAGCTCTTCGAACGACAGTCCGCGGATGCTAATGAGTCCCTCGGTCCAACATACGACATCGAGATCGGCATTCCGCACGACGGAGATCCGTCCCTCGGTCAGACGCGCCTCGTCGTTGGGTTCCAGGATGATGGTCTGGCGCGTCGCAGGATCGGTCAGTTGCACACGTCCCTCGAGAAGCGTGGTCGAGAAAGAGCCGGTCTCGGCTTCGGCCTCAACATTGAACTTCGTTCCCAGCACCTCCACATTCGAGGCGAAAGTCTTGACAACAAACGGATGCCCGGCATCGTGTGTAACTTCGAACATCGCCTCGCCGGTGAGTTTCACCTCACGACGATGACGTCCGAAAACCGACGGATACTCGAGGCGCGACCCCGAGTTGAGCCACACACGGGTGCCGTCCGAAAGAGTTACCTCGATTCGCTGGCCGGCAGGAACATCCAGAGCGACAAACTGGTCGGCAACACGGTCGAACGTATATACATAGGTCGAATAACCCACTCCGAGGAGCAGTGCCACGACGGCCGCTGCACGCAGCACGCGACGGAAAGCCACACGCATGGCCGTCGGCCGGGCGGAAGCCGCAGTTGTCGGTACCCGCTGCGGGACTTCTGCCGAAGCGAGACGCTTGAGCTCGGGCCCGTACATCTTGGTCGTCTCGAAGACGAAGCGAATCTCGTTGAATTCGTGCACATGCTCAGGGGAAGCGTCAAGCCAGTCTGCCATGCGGCGCTTCTCCTGTTCCGAGCAGTTACCCTCGAGGAATTTCAGTATGTCGGTCGATTTCATCGCAATTCTTCTTTTTTGTACGTTTTGTCCGCATCGGCCCAAACCACATACGGTGCATTGCCGGCTGACAGACTATTATCACACTTTTTTCGTTCTCTTGACATCTATATATTGCACAAAAGCAACAATCGGACAACCCGATCGGAGCATTTTGTGCAAATAAATATTTTTACGAAATTGTTAAGATTTTTTATGATTAAATCCGACTCAAAAGCTCCTCCAGCACGTTTTTTTTTCACGGCTCGGACGAGACGCACGTACCGCGATTGAAAAAAAATTATAACTTTGATCCCCGAAAAATCATTCAGTATGCCGATACCGGACGAGAGAGAATCCAGCGTCAGGGAATTCAACGAACTCTATTTCACCTATCGGAGCAATTTCATCTCGATAGCCCGTTCGTATGTTGAGGAGACGGCCGTGGCGGAGGACATCGTCACGGACAGTTTCGTCGCATACTGGGTTCGGCGACACGAATTGGCAGCGGATACGGATCCCCGACGCTACGTTGTCGGAGCAATCAAGAAACGGTGTCTGGAGCACCTGCGCAACAAGCAAATTCACCAGCGTGTCGAGAAAAAGTTACAGGATGCCAGCGACCGCATGCTGGAATATCACCTGGGCAGTCTCGAGTGCTGCAAGCCCGAGCAGCTCTATGCAGACGAGGTACTGGACATCCTGCAGAAACGACTGGACGAGATGCCCGAACTCACCCGCGAGATCTTCATTGCCAGCCGTACCGAAGAGTTGAGTTACAAGGACATCGCCGAACGCTACCGGATTCCCTCCTACAAGGTCAAGTATGAGTTGCAGAAGGCGCTGACCCAACTGCGGGATTCACTCAAGGACTATCTGCCGGGCTTCCTTATACTGATCACCGTGGATTTCCTGCTGCGACACTCGGGATACCACCCGACCGGCATATAACCACAGGAGTCAAGAGTATCATATTGTTGCCACGGCAAAATAAAAGAGACCGCCCAGAGGCAATCTCTTCAAAGTGGTACCACCAGGGATCGAACCATGCGATCAGGTGGCTGTATCTCTTTGAATTGGACTTCGGCAAAAGGGACTGTCTCCCGCGGTTGCTCCACCGAAAAACCGCACCATTTTGCAGGGTTTCACGGGGTCGATTTCCTACTACGATGCAAAGACGACCGTATATTTGAGAAACGAACAGATACCCTTCGATTTTGCTCCACCTCGAAAAGAAATCGAATCACGACAAAAAAGACGAATGGCAGAATCAAATAATTTTAGTCGTTTTCGGCCACATTTGTCGGTTGTCGGTTCGCCATTTGGGAGCTCGAAATCCTCTAAAACCAGAGGTTCTCGAGCTCTTTTTTCGGTAAAACTCCTCCAGATTCTTCTGCCCCAGCCGGCAGCCGGTTGTGGCCGCACGCGGGTACCTTGCAGCTGCGGAGCCTAACCCGAGTCGCCGATGTGGCTCCGTTTTATGAGTACGGTGTCTACCTCACTTTTTCGCTGGGAAATCGTTTATGGTGTTCATCCCGGGTTGCCGGGGAGTTGAGATTGCCGAGTGGCTGGCGCGGCACGCCGGACCGGATGCATCTTATGTCATTTTTGGATGATGAGGGGGATTTCCTGCTGTGGCAGCTTCCCCGTCTGGTCAGGATAGATCCGGAAACAGGTCTCACACCAGCGGACGTCCGGAAAGCGATATCATGTTTATTGAATGGTAACAGAGGTTAAAACGTACCATTTATATCATTTGTCTGGGTATTTTATTTATTATGATAATTGCATTTGTGTTTCATTATTTCCAGATATAATTAATAATCTCATATACAGTCTATATTTTCTTATTTTGGATTACAATGGGATTTTAAGGTGACTCTTATTGGAAATAATTCATTTTATTTTCCATTTTTGTAAACGATTCCATGCCGACCCGCGGAATCTATTTGATAGACGTTTAATTACAATTTCTTCCGTACTCAAACTTCGCAATTTGACACGATGAAAGAAATGTAACAGGACGCCTCGTAAACGTATGAATTGCACCGTAGGTCTATGGCTTACTTTGTGCAATACTCGTTTTGCGTGGGCTGTCCGTGTTGCTTATTTCTATTGGGGGCAGCGAAGGTCTGAGTACGGGGTAAGTCAATGCGGCAACCCTCGTTTTTTATGGCTTTCGACTACGACAACACGGGAAACCTCGCCCTGCCCGACCACCGAAAGGTCGCCTTCTTCGCCTCACGCGTCGTCTCGCCCACCGCCGAGAAGCAAGCCCTCTGCTGGGCCGAAGCGTGTTGCGCAACCTTTGATCTCCTGTTGAAAGCTCGCCACCCGGTGATCTGGGGCCTGGGACGCACGCTATGTCACCGTTATTCACCTGAAATTCAAGCAGCACTTGCAGAACAGCACATTCTTCTAATCTTCGCAGAACGCAACACATGCCGCACCAACTGGCAGACGGTCCAAACCCGCAACTTTCAGATCGCCTCGATGTCCAACGAAAGCGTTTATGCCATGAACATCGAAGGCCGCAGCAGTTCACTCGAAGTTCTGTATGATCTTGAGAAAGGGAAAAAACCAGTGCTACATATGATTTGATTTTCTCCATGTTGCTGGTATCATCCTGCAACACCAGTTGAATATCAAAGAAAACGGCAATAAATCGATTATCGATTTATTGCCGTTTCGACACTCGGATCCGCCCCATTACTTGATTTTGAAGAGTCCGCTGTCGTCGTCGTAGTTTTCGAGTTCGGGCCGCACGGGAGCTTTCTTCCGCCCGACGCCGAAACGCCAAGAGAGACTCAGCGCCAGGGCGTGGTCCTTGCTCCGGATTGTGTAGTCGGTCCGGTGGCGGACGATGCTCGTCGGGATCGTCTCGTTCGAGTAACGGTCGCGGACGAAGGGGAAGAAGCACTGCAGCGCGACGTTGAGATTACGGTACGTATAGCCCAGACTGATGTAGGAGACCTTCTCGATGCCCGTCTTGTAGAGTCCGACAAGGCTTGTCCCTCCGAATTTCTGGTAGAGGTCCAGCGCGAAATTCTTATAATTCGCCGAGACGTAGAGCGAAACGGGGAACGTCCAGTAACTGTACGTACGCACCTCCTTTGACGGCTGGAAGAGTTGCTGCGCCGCCTCCACGCTGCCGCCGATGCGGAGGAACTTCCAGGGGGTGAAGTTCAGCGCCAGTTCGCCGCCCCGCCGCACGTCCTGCTCGGCATTGCCGGTCTGGTAGAGGATGCACCCCTCGCCGTAGCGGTAGGCGTCGAAAAGGCTGTTGCGGGTGTAGTCGTAGAAGAGTGCGGCCTGCAGCGTGAATTTCCGCACGTAAAGGTCATAGCTCAGCCGCCATGACTGCCTGTGGGCATTCTCCAGTTCGGGATTTCCCGTCTGATAGAGGCCGTTCATGATCAGGATCCGGGCCTCGGACATCTGCAGCATCTCGGGCATCTGCGTTCCCGATTCATACATCAGGCGCAGCGTATGCGTGTCGCCGAAATTGTAACCCGCCAGGAGCATCGGCGTGAAGGTCAGGTTGTGGAATCCTCCGCGCCCCGTCCGCACGTCGCAGTTGGCCCCCAGGCTGGCGCGGTAGAGGAACGAGCCGGCCTTGCCGCTGATCTCCGCATAAAGACGATGTGCCTGCGTATGGATCGTCTCCTGCTCTTCCTCTTCCGAGAGGGAGTTGCTCAACTCATTGGTCAGAAAGTTGTAATGGCCCCGGTAGCCCACCGAGAGCGAGGCCTGTTTGAACCGATGGCCGTAGACCATCTCGCCGATCAGCGTCCGTTTCCGGTTGTCGAGATTCATTCGGTCGTCGAAACCCGTCGGGCCGCTCTCCGTGGAGTATGTCTGCTGCCGGTTGTCGAAGTAGCTGCCGACCAGATTCACGGTCAGGGAGTTGTTTGAGCCGAATTGCTTGGCAAAATAGAAATCGAGCGTCGGCACCACGCTCTGTGTACGGTCCGTGAGTTGTCCCGTGCGATCTTCACTGACGGCGTTCTGTGTCAGGGTGATGCGCTTCGTGGCATCCATCTTTTCGTTGTCCGTATTGGCCGAGGCACGGATCTGCAGGTCGTAGTTTCCCTCACGGCTGAGCGAATAGGTCAATCCGACACTGTGCTGTTGGCCCCAGTCCCGTATCTCACGCACGTAGTCGTAGAGGAAAGAGTCGTCATCGAGCCGGTAGTCGTAATGTCCCGTTTCGAGATCGCTCCGGTCGCGTTTCATGTTGATGTGGGTGCCGTAGTTGAATGTGAAGCGGTTGTCGCCCTTGATGCAGGAGAGCGCCACGGAACCGTTCGAAAACATCTGCCCCAGCGTACCGTAAAGATTGCCGCTCCAGCCCGTATCAAGCGGCCGCGTGCGGATATTGACCACCTGCTCGGCGTCGTCCATGTAGCGGATCGGCGGCACGTCGTAGAGTTCGACGCTCTTGACTTTATCGGCCGGAATCAGCCGCAGTTCCTCGTCGGTGGCCCGGATGCCGTTGATCAGGATCAGAATCGACTTCCCGCTGACCGTCGCCAGCGCATTCGTCGCCCGATCGACGCGCAGGTTGGGCAGCGTGGCAACCAGTTCGCGGCCGTCGGGCGCCTGCTCGATCTGCTCCTTCGTGAAGAGGTACGAGGTCTTGTCGATGCTGCGGACGGTACGTTTTCCCTCGACCACCACCTCGCCGATTGCCGTCGGATCGGCTTCGAGGCGGATCTCGCGGTCCGGATCCTTTCCATCCTTTCCTGTAGAGACGGCCAGCGAAACGCTCCGGTAGCCCAGATAAGAGACCTTGAGGCGGTATTCGCCCGGTTCGGGCGCCTCGACCGAATAACGGCCCTCGAGATCCGAGGCGGTGCCGCTGACCACGGTCAGCGTGTCGCTGGCCCGGAAAAGGGCGACGTTGGCAAAGGGAATGGCCGCACGCTGTGCATCGACAATGCGGCCGCGAATTGTCACGGTCTGTCCCAGGCAGACATTGAAGCCCAGCAGGGCCACTATTACGATAAGACTCTTCATATGAAAATAGTTCTGTCGGGAAAAGGCGGACACCCGAATTCCGACAGAACAAATATAAGGGACAGAGACCTCTGTTCTGCAGCGGCAGAAGCCTGCAGCACGTTTTAACACCCTTTGAGACGGATTTGACAAGGACTCTGTCTGCAATCAAGGCCGAAACTCCGCCGGCGAAACAGAACGGACCCCCTCGTGAGGGTCTGCAGGATTTCTGCAAGAGGTGGTTCAAGGGTCCTGAAGGAAAAGTCCACGACAAGGAGACCGAGGAGAATGACTCATGGATCCTCGACATGTACGACGCCTGTCTGGAGCAGGTGGGGGACGAAGCGGCCAATCTGCCATATCCAATTCCCGACAAGAAAGCCGGCAAGGGAAAGGCCGACAAGGAGTAAGTATCAGATCAAGGCCGTGTCCCGCCCCATTTCCGCCGGGGTTCGGTGCCGGAAGTCTCCTGCAAATGCAACAGCGGCCCGCTTACCGTATGGTAAGCGGGCCGCTGCGTCTGTATGATGTCACCGGGCACAAATGAAAAATCCCGAAAGGTTGTGGTTGTCCGCAGTCTTTCGGGATTTTTCCCCTTTCTGGCACATATAGCAACACCAAGGAAAGATTTATCCTTTATGTTTCCAAGATGCCAATGTTATATAAAGGTCGTTATAGTCTTCATCCGTACCGTCCTCAATGCACAGACTCATTGTCCTTCCTACAATACGGGCTTGTCCGTCAATGACACCGTTCACTGACTTACTGCCTCGCTGTGGTATCGAAGTATCGAATATCGTAACACTTAGACCTTTCATACTAAACCGCCGATACAACCTCTCTCACTGGTGGATTCTCCGTGTGTTCCATCACGTCCTCCTTTCTTTATTGGTGATACTTCGGTTACTTATTATCCAATCAGCCAAACTTTTGGACTGCCTTTTTATTGAATAAACATTAATTCAGGTAAACCATCAACTTTAATAATATATTGCCAGCTTGATTCGCTCAGGGCGTCGTTCATCCTGTCCATTGCATTCCTCCAGTCATCGTCCGTCACCTTTTCGACTTCATTTTTTACAGGCGAAATAATCTCAGTTCCTATACTATTGTCCAGATAGTTGCTCCAGTAGCAGGCGGTTAAGGCACCTGAGGTAATGTAACCAACGATGCCGCCGACACCCGTTCCTGAACTGGAGATCTGGCCCGTGGCGTGGTAGCAGCCGGTTACGGTGGCTTGGGAGATATTTCCCACCACGCCGCCGGTATTATTGTTACCGGCAACGTCGCCCGTGGAGTAGCTGGCAATGAGCTGGCAGTAATTTCCCAAGCTGCCCACCACGCCGCCGACACCGGCACCGCCCGATACATCCGCTGTGGAATGGCAGCCCTCGATGGTTGACCCGATTAATTCCGTTCCTATAAAATTTGAGACACTTTGTCCGGCTATTCCTCCGACATTGGTACCAGTACTCTTCACAGTCCCTTCCGCCGAGCAGCCGGAGATGGTGTTATAATTTCTTCCTACTATACCGCCTATATCGCTCCCTGTACTATACACTTTGCCACTGAACGAGCAATTCCTTACAGTGCCATAGTTCTGTCCCACCACGCCGCCGACAAACTTGGCGCCGTTAATTTGCACATTTTCAAGCACCACGTTCTGCACCGTGCCTCCGGAGCCGATATATCCGAACAGGCCCGCATACTCATTACTTTCCGTAACGGTCAGCCCCGTGATGGTTTTGTAATTGCCGCCGAAGGTACCGGTGTATGGTTGGCTTGCAGTTCCTATCGGCGTCCACTCTCCCGTCAGGGTGAGGTCTGTGTCAAGGGTGATGTTGATGTCGGTCTTGCCCTCTTCGTTCACCAGCTTGGCTACATTTTTCAGCCCATCGGCGGTGGTGACGGTGTAGCTGCCGTCGCCCTCTATGGTGTATCCCGGGTCTTCTGCCGCGGCGAGGGAGACGGTGTAGGTATATTCCTCGCCCGCTTTCCATTCGGCATCGTTCTTCATCTTATAGACGAAGACCTTGCCGTTGGTGAATTTGCAGGTGATGAAGGCTGTGCCCGTTGCCACACTTTGCGGGGCTACGAGCGCGGTGTAGGTGTTGCTGCCCTTGTCATACGGGGCGATTGTAGCCGGGTTGCCGCCCTCGGTGGAGAGGCCCGCCAGCCGCACGGATGCCAGCCCCTCGGTGTAGTCCGTCAGTTTGATGGTCACCCGCGCCGTGCGGTGGGTGAAGCGGAGCGTGGGGTTGCCGTAGCTCACCGGCTGGTTCTCGGCAGAAATAAAGTCGCTTCCCTCGAAGTCAGTCGGCGAACTTTGGTCGGCTCTTACCACCACGGCAGGTGGGGTGGTCTCGCCCTCGGTGTAGGGCCACCACGCCGTGACGGTGTTGTCCTCGTGGTTGCTCCAGTAGTGGGGGTCGGCGGAGGTCAGCGTGGCGCTGGTGTGGTCGGAGGTGGAGGACGTCACGTTGTACGCTTTCACTGTGCCGTCCATCCTGACTGCCACGCTCTGCACGCCCTGCCAGTCTCCGTCCACCGGGGCACGGGTGTCGGCGGTGGCGGCGGGATTCAGCCCCGTGGCGGTGAAGACGATGGGTGTGCCTTCCGCCCCTTCCGGCAGGAAGCCCGCTTCGTCCTGCGTGCAGGCGGCAAGGCCGAGCAGCAGGGCGAGGGCTGCGGATATATGGATGGTTGTTCGTTTCATGATGCGTGTTGTTTAGGGGTCGTTATTGTTTCTTTAGCAGTACGGGCAGGCCGTCGGTGCCGAGTGCCCACTGGTAGTCGTTGCCGGTGAGGGCGGGGTTCATGCCATCTACGGCTGGCTGCCAGGAGGCACCGGAGAATATTTGCTCCGTATCGGCGGTGCCATAATTAAATCGTACTCCAGACTCCCCATTCTGGCCATAATAGCAGGCGGTGATGGTGCCAATGTTAATAGAGGCTATGTTACCGCAGTTAGGTCCTGTTATGGTTCCGTTGAACCAGCAGGCGGTGATGGTGCCGTCGCTGCCGGTTGCTATGCCGCTGGAATTGCCGCGTGCAGAAGTAATCGTTCCCGTTACGGAGCAGGCGGTGATGGTGCCGAAGTTGCCGGCTGCTATACCGCTGGACACACCGCCTTGTTTCACATCGTAGTTCACATCCACCAATTGCAGGTTCTTCACCTCGCCGTTGCCGCCGATACCGTCGAACAACGCAGCATTCTCACCGGACGGACTGTCGGTAGTGATGGTCAGCCCCTTGATGCGGTGTCCCTGTCCGTCGAAGATGCCTTGGTAACCGGATTCAGAAATGGCACCATCACCTATCGGTGTCCACGCCTTACCTGTCATGTCGATGTCGGCGGTGAGGGTGCAGTTGATGCTGAGGTCTTTTCGTGCGGCTTCGTTCCATGCCAGCAGCCCGTTGGCGTTATAGACCGTGTAGCTGCCGTCGTTCTGTATAGAATAGCCCAAATCCTCGGCTGCGCCGCTCTCACCTTGGCCGGGTTCCCAGCCGCCGATGGTGCAGCCATCCAGCGTCAGGCCGGTGGCGTTCACCTTGACGGTATATTTATAGCGGTTGCCCGCCTCTAATACGACATCGTTCTGCGGGCGGAAGTAGAAGGTGCCGCCGCCGAGTTCCACTTGGATGAACGGCTCGCCTGCCGCAACGGTCTGCGGGGCGGTCAGTGCCTCGTAGTTGTTGCCGCTTGCGTTGTAAGTCTTGATGGCGGTCGGGTTTTCGTTATCGGCGGACAGGCTCACGAGGCTCACCGTGGCACCGGCTACGCTCGTGAATCCCGTGCCGGGTTTCAGTGCGATTGCCACGCGTGCCGTGCGGTGGGTAAATTCAAGAGTCGGATTGTCAAATTTTACCGTCTGGTTTTCAGCAGAGATAAAGTCGCTGTTCTGGAAGTCTGCCAACTTGCTCTGGTCTTCGGCCACCTTTACGGCAGGCATCCGTGTGATGTCAGCCTTGTCGATGGGCCACCATGCCGATACGGTAATCGGGTCGCGGCTGGTCCAGTAGTGCGGGTCGCCCGTGCGTGAGAGCGTGGCGCTCTTGTATCCGTCGGCATCCGTAGCCGTTACGGTGTATTCCTTTACCGCGTCGCCCATCTTGAGTGCCACGGTCTGTACGCCCTGCCAGTCGCCGTCCACGGTGGCACGGGTGGATGGGGCTGCCTGCGGCGTTGACTCTACGGACAGTCCGGTGGCACGGATGACTACGGGATATTCACCTTCGGGCAGACGGTTATCGTCAGCCAGTTCGTCCTGTGTGCAGGCGGCCAGTGAGAGGGCGAGCGCTGCAAGTGCAAAAAATCTTGTCTTCATTATATCTGTCATTTTATTAGTTACAAATCTGCGTTTACTTCACCATTATCTATTTCTTTCCAACCTGATATAGTGGCTCCTTGGATTTCCACTTCATCCGGTGTTTCCAGCGTTCCGCCGAGGGTCAGCGATTCGCCCTTTCCGGTGTTGAACTCCTTGAGAGCTTCCGTAAGGTCGCTTTTCAGCGTGGTGGGGGTCGGGTTGCCGTCAGCATAGCGGATTTCACCCGTCAGCAGCTGTTCCGTGCCGGTCACACCCAGCAGCCGCACCGTGGCTTTCCACTTGCCGACATCATCACCTTCGGTTATCTTGGTGAAGGGCAGCACGACGTTCGAAGCGGCTCCGTAGGTATCGGTTGCGAAGTCGAGTGTTCCGGCTGCACCCGTCAGCCGGGCAACAATCTCCGTGATGCGTCCGGCGGCATCACCCGTCGGCTCGACGACAAGCGTCAGCTCGCGTACCTGCTGCTTCATCGCGGCGGTCAGCGGATAGTCCTTGTCTTTTTCGATGCTCACCTGTTCCGTATAGGTGAAGAACCATCCCGGAGCATTGTTCACAAAGGCATCCGTGCCTGCCCGGCTTCCCGTGGCTGCGGCAACGGTGGCGGTGGTACCGCTTACCGTGATTCCTTCAGCCGGATTCCACACCGCAAGGGTGTAGCTGCCCGGAGCAAACAGATGGTCGGGGGCATGGGTGGCGGAAGTCTCCGTACCCGTATAGTCACCCATGGTGACCGTCCATGTGGCAGGTATGTCGATGCCCTCACCACGGGCCGACCAGTCGGCTGTCACCGCAATCTTCCCGTAGTCGGGGTGCGGCGTGTCATAAAGCGTGTCCTTCACGCAGGAAGAGAGCAGCACGGCGGCTGCCATTCCCATCATATTTATATATTGTCTTGCTTTCATATCGTCTTCCTCCCTCTGTTAGAAAAGTTTCCACACCAATGTCACACCGGCGTTGATGGGGCCCCACCAGTCCTTTGTCTCGTTGCCGCGGCGCACACGCACGCCGTCGATGACTTCATATTTCTCATAGTCGGCATTCAGGTAGCCCAGGCCGAGGTTGAAATCAAGATTCAGTGCCTTGCTCAATCGCAGCTGATAGCCGCCGGTGATGCCGCCACCCACAAGGTCGCCCTGACGGCCCGTGTCCGAAAGTTTGTAGTTGAACTGTCCGACCTTGAACATGGCGCCGACGTACCACGCCTTCTTTTCGCCGAGGTGCCAGCGCACCTCCGGAGCCACCTCCCACAAAGCATAGCGGCGGTCCTTGTCGTTCCAGCTCCATGAAGTCCACGAGCCATTCACGGTCACAGCCCACGTCGGGTTGATGCGCCACTCGACGCCGAGGTCGGGAGTCAGCGTCGCCCACCGCAGCAGGTTGGCACGCAGTGAGAGGTGAGAATCGGTTGAGATTTCTGTTTCCGACGGGGTGACAGTCGGCGTGTCCTGCTGTTCGGCCGGCACGCTCTCTTTTTCTTGAGCCGCTTTTTCCGCTGCGGCCTTTTCTGCGGCAAGACGCGCCTCTTCAGCCTTGCGCTGCGCTTCGGCTCGTTTTTCCGCAGCCAAACGCTCGGCTTCGGCCTTGCGCTGTGCCTCAAGCTCGGCCTCCGTAGGCCCAACGGGCACCACAATGCTGACCGTCACGAAGTTCCCGTCCGAGGTGTGGTTATGCGTTGTGAAGCACGATTCCGTGAGTCCGCCGCGCAGGATCATCTCCGTCTTCACGCGGTTCGAGCGGATTTTGGCTACAGCGAGGTTCTCGGCAGCCGAGTTCTTTGAATCACTGTAACCATCCACTTTGACGGGAACCGTTCCGTCGAGAATCGCCGCCTTGTGCTGCGCAATGCAGGCCAGCAGACGTTCGAGTTCGGCGCCGTTGCCGTTCCACGGAACGTAGAACATGTCATCGTCGGCCACGAAGCGGAACGTATACTCGGCCGGGTCGGAGGAGTCGGTTGCCGTCTGTCCGAAAGTCGGGCCCGCGAAGAGGCTCAACGCAAACAAAAGGGTCAGGAATCTATTCATGGTATTCGAAAATTTGTTCGGGTTGTCGTCGGGACAAAACGCACGCGGCCCGGATCGTGCAGATTCGGGCGCAACGGGAAGGACGCGGAGCGTCAGTCTCGATTTTTTCGGGGGGGGGGATTTTTGCGGTTCCGGACGTGTGCTATCCTTTCGCTTCCATAGGGCGAACGTGCAGCACGTAGATTTTTCTCGTAGGAGAGCATGACTTCGAACCGAAGAATTCGAGTATAAAATTAGAACAAAAGTCAGAATTCGGAAAGATGCAGGCTGGATTTTGTGCTCCGGAAATAAAGAATTTGTTGTTTAGACAAAAAAATTGTCGTTTAGGCAAAATTGCCGAGGATTACAGGAATGAGAAATGGCAAAATCTGAAGATCATTATCCAGCCGCATACACTCGGACCACCACAAGATATTGTCATAAATATATGGGAAAAGAGAACCATACACAGTTCCTTTCGAGCGTTCTCGATTGAGGGTGTTCTTGATTACAATTACACCGGAAACCGCGCACTGCTCGACCGCCGGAAAATCGCTGTCTTCGCCCCGCACGCCGTCTCGCCTGCCGTCAGGGAGCAGGCCCTCCGCTGGGCCGAGGCGTGTTGCGCAACCGATCGCGTCGTAATCAGCGGTTTCCAATCCCTGCTCGAAAAAATCCGTCTTTGAACTCCTGCTGAAAGCCTGCCGCCCGGTGATCTGGGCCCTGGGGCGAACCCTCTGCCGCCACTGCCCGCCTGCCATCGAAAAGGCCCTGGCCGAGGAGAGCGCCTATACCCTCCGCACAAACGGCCGCCCCAGCACGCTCGACGTCCTCTGTGGGCTGGAGCTGAAGCGCAAACCGGAGCGTTGTTTCCCGCAATAAACCGTCGTCTCAACCGGGCTTCCCGCGAAAAAACGAGGATGAAACCGCGCCAAAGCCTGGTTTCGAATGACCGATATGCTGCAGAATTGGATGCGAAAAGAGGACATATTCCATTGCTTTAGCCCCCATTTTATGGCGGGAAATGGCGTGTTAAAGTTCCTAATTTGGTGAATTAAGCCTTCAAAAACACGCCCGATTTCACGAATGCTGTCCGGAATTTTGCGGTCTCAACCTCCAAAATCAACCGCTCCAATTGGGGCGATCGGTTCTTTTCCTCTTTGAAATGGCAATTTTCCCTTCAAGGTATGCGTCGTTTTTTTGTGAAGGGCATTCGAAAAACCTTCGAACAAAATCTATTCGTCCATAAAAAATCGAAACTGGATTTCTACCCAATGAATAAATTGAAGAGATTTTCATGAGGTACAATCTGAACTGATTTATATGAGTCAAGAGTCCTGCCTATAACTAAATTCGATCTATTATATCTCCAGAATAATCTGTTCTATACACATTACCGTGACAAAGAGACATCAAATAGGATAGCATATTCGGACTTGGATGTCCATAGCTATTGGGACCAACTGAAATAATAACACTTGTGGTAGGACATGAATAAAGACGGGAATTTATCCCATAATCTCCGCCATGATGTGGAGCGATTAACACATGTTTATATGTTCTCAATCCATTAGTCCTTTCGTTGTCATAAATATTCTTTGCTTGCATCAATTTTACATCACCTGTAAAAATTGCACTCTTAGTATTGCCGCGAACAAACATACATAATCCCGCATAGTTAATTGTACGACTATATTCTCCAATATAAAAGGCAATATTTCCAATTCTCTGCCATAGATGCATTTGAATGCCATCGATACGAAACGCAGGCTTTATACAAAAAACATTATTACTTCCCAAGGCATATAATATCTTTTCATATATCCTCTGAGAGGTCAATGATTTCATCATATCCATGCAAACAACCTTACTAAAACAGGCCCTTATTTCCTGAATACTGGCACACTCTAAGCAATGATAATGATCAATATCCCAATGAGATATCACCAATATCGGCTTGTCTCTTTTTAATGCATTAAGGCGAGAATTAAATAGTTTTCGTACAATCACTTGATTAGCAAGCAGCTTTGCTCCAATATCATAAACTATCCTTATAATATTATTTTCATCTAATAATTCATTCCAATTTGCCAGACCCACATCACGAACTAGTAAAAATAAATCACCCTTAAAAAAATCAGGAATCTGCAATCTCCCGTTTTCGTGATTATGCATGAGATCATTGCGATCTAATGCTTCGTGGCTCTGCAAAAGATCTTGATCATTATAATCCAAGAATTCAATCGATTCTAAATCATATGAACGACCTATAACCAAAGATTCTTCATTTTCTGTAAAATCACAACGATTAAGCAGATCAAGATTTAACTTATAATAACAGCCTGTTGATAATCTTCGAGTAGTCTTTAATGACCGAAGTTCAATATAAGTCTTTGTTTTACCAAAATCTTGATTTTGGGGACTGGAAGAAACAAAATAATATAAATCTCTATCTAATCGGAAATCTATATACGCATCAAAGATACCAGATTCAATTTTTACCAAATGTGCTAGATATACTATACAATCCCTCATAAACCAAGCATTTATTTGTATGTTAAAAATTAAGTACCATAAATATAAAATAAAATAGTATTTATCCATATGTATTTACGAACAAGCGTCAGTAACGCTAGTCTTAATGTCAAAATTTGCAGATGGACTGTATAATAGTAGCTGGAATATATCTGGTAAATACATTCTGAGCACTACATACAACTTTAGCAAGAGTTTAAATTAAACGATATCTTCGGAGTTCAAGTTACACCCGCTGCACTAGTAAACTGCCAATGGCATTTATCAAAGCAGAGATATCATAACACGAAAAATGCCGTCTTACAAGATGTGCGGCATCAGACGTTCAACAACAGTCTCAATGTGCCTCAAATTTTTTAAGTGAGTTTTCTTGTATTCATAGGAATTATTTTCCTATTACTTGATCTTTTAAGAAACGCCTCAAACGGATATACGAGAATGTCCGTACAGGAAACCTCGACGGCGCATAGAATGACAAAGGCCGATATATAATTGTCAAAACATACGGAGGGCCCCGATCCTGCTCATTATCGATGTGATTCAGGACCTCCAAGACACATTGAAGAGAGAGGCATACTCTCCCCAACAATATGGCCGTGAGACATATTCGCTGGTTGATATGTTTGGGTTGCAAAACAGGCTTCATTGGCGGGATAAAAATACGAGGAACCAATGAAGTATCTGTTCTGAAAAGAGCGCGAAAAGTTCGGAATCAAGACTCTTTCACCGGTTCGCTCTTCTTCCGCATCTGGGCGGGTGAGCTACCGAAATTCCGTCGACAATAATCCGAAAAGGTGGACGACATATTGAACCCGTTGCTTTCGGCTACTTGGCAAAGCGGGAGATCCGTATCAAGCAACATCCGCTTGATACGCTCCTTCCGATGCTCTCGTAACCATTCCGAAACCGGGATGTCAAACTCCTGCTTGAATCGCTTGCGAAAGGCGGATCCGGACATGCAACAGGCCCGGGCCAGCTCTTCGCTGGTCGTGTTTCCCGTCACTTGTTGTCGCAAGGCCTGCAGCCGATCCCGGAATTCAAACGGATGAAAATCCGGAAGCAGCCGCCCGAGAGTCCGAAAATCCTTGTCCGTGAGAAACGATGAATCCGGATTCTTTCCGGAAGCCGGACCAGAATGTCGGTATTCGCGAAGTACGTTGCCCATCATCAAATTATACAGGAAATTCAAATGGGAATATCCTTCACCACTCACCGCCGCAATGATCCTGACACAGGACAGCACCCCCAGTCTGTTGCAGGTGCGGTAATAGTGCCGATAGGTGTCAATAAGGAATCCGAGAACCCGATTATCGGGACAAAAGGCCGCCAGCAGATAGAATTTGGCCTCTTCGTGTGGCAGTTCCGGAGGCATCGTATTACAACGTCGGATTTGACCAACCAGCCAGCGTACGGCCGCAACAGACTCAGCCAACGGAGCAAGCACCCTCCATGTATCGGGGCGCATCACATCGACCAGTCCGAACGCATGCACAACGTCCCGAATCCAGCCACTCCATTCCGTTTGCAAAGCGTTCTGCTCAATATTTCCACTCAACTTCCTCATTCCATAACAATTATATTCAAAGATAGGACTTTTCTGAAAATGTAAGCACACACGAACCCATGAATAACCCTTCCGAGCCGTAAACCCATTATTAACCTTTTGTGCCGATTTAATTGTTCTTTTCGGCTCCGGGCGCTTGCGGGTCAATAAAAAAGACTATATTTGTAGAGAGATTGGGCGACACACCCGATCGGATACATACGAAGCGTTATGCTGATCTTGTAGTTTTGGGAACCTGAGAAATTTTCAAACTTGGCACGAGAGATGGCATGGCGGCTTTCACGCTTGCGTGGGCTGCTATCACCATATTTGTGCTAAAGGTAATCTCAGGGCCTCCAAAACTCGATATGGCCGCAGACCCACGCTTTGTGTATATCAGGGCCCGGGCCGAAAGCCCGAATACCGGAGGAGCAGGATGGATGCGGCGGAGACACGAAAATTTCGAGACAACCCGGAAAATACCGAACCCGATAACAGATATACATTATGTCTACCGGAACAATCCTTATTGTCATCGTGGCTGCAGTCGCCGTGCTGCTGGTCATATGGGGCATCGTCACGCACAACAGCCTGATCGCCCGACGCAACCTGTCCGGCAGTGCCGGAGCGGCATCTGCGTGGTCTTGAAGCAGCGCAACGACCTGATCCCGAATCTGGTGGCCTCGGTCAAGGCCTACATGGTCCACGAGAACGAGCTCCTGACGCGCATCACCGACCTGCGTTCGCGCGCGGCCTCGGCCGCGGAGAGCGAGCAGATCCGCGAAGGCGGCGAGCTCTCGTCGCTGCTCGGCCGGCTCCATGTCGCCGTCGAGAATTACCCCGAATTGAAGGCCAACGCGCAGTTCCTCCACCTGCAGGGGCAGATCGAGGAGATGGAGAACGAGCTGCAGGCCATACGCCGCACGTACAATGCGGCCGTGACGGACTACAACAACGCCATCGAGATGTTCCCCTCGTCGATCATCGCCTCGTGGGGCCGCCATACGCAGGAGGCGCTGATCGAGATCCCCGACCCTGAAAAACAGGCGGCTTCGGTTGCCGAACTCTTCCGGTCATGAGCGCCCCGACTCCCGATTTCAAGGAACTTTCAGGCCGGATGCGCCGGCAGCTGACGCGCATCGCCCGCCTGCGAAGGGTGGTGAGGGCGTTGCTCGTGATCGTCTACTCGACGACGCTGCTGTGGTTTGCATTCTGTCTCTTCGGCGGCTACCTGCTCGCCTCGGCCGACTACGCGACAAACGTACAGACCAGCCAATACATCCTTTACGGATTCGTCTTCTTCTGCGTGCTGCACTTCGCCTTCATGCGGGGGCTCCAGTCGCTCGGCGAGCGGGAGACCGCGCTCATGGGCCGCATCGTCGGCGAGCTCTTCCCCGAGGCCCGGTTCAATCCTGCGGGAACGGTCCATCGTGAGGCGCTGGCCGCCAGCCGGCTCTTCAGCGAATCCACGTCGCTGGCCGGGATGGAGGCGACTTCGTACGGACGGCTGGAGATTCCCGTCGGCGAGCGGACGATGCAGGTCTGCGACGTGGGCATCACCCCGCTGCACGGCAGGGACCTTGCGGCCAATCCGCTCACGATGCTCTACCGCTCGATCGTCCGGCCAATCCTCGGCGCGCGGGTCGAAAGCACGATGCACACCTTCCGCGGCATGTTCGGGTACTGCCGCACGCGGCGCGAGTTCCGGGGTTATGTCCTGCTGCTGCCCGACCATCTGGAAAACAGGGTCGGCTATCTGGCACAGATCGTCCAGCGCATCCGCCAGAAGAACGGCGCGAAGTTCGTCCACCTGGAGGACCCCGAGTTCGAGAGCCTCTTCGCGGTCTATGCCGACGACGAGATAGAGGCCCGTATGGTGCTGACACCCGCGATGATGCGCCGCATGACCGAACTGAGGCGGTCGTTCAACCGCGACCTGATGATTTCATTCCGGGGAGACACCCTCTATTTCGCCTCCGAGACTCCGGACGGGTTCCTCCGCCCGGGCCGCAAGTCGCTCGGCGACGAACGGCTGCTGGAGCAGTTCTGGCGCGAGATCGACTTCTGCCGCACCCTCGAATCCGAAATGGAATGAAAAAAACGATAACAGACACAAAACACACAACTAATCCTCAAACACCTTATTTTTATGAAAAGATTTGCTTGTTTCGCCGCCGTCGCCGGCATGACCGCCCTGCTCGTTTCGTGCAACAACGTGAGCTCGATGCTCGGAGGGGCCAAGTATCCGGCCGACCAGACCGAATCCTACGCCAAGGCCGTGGAAATCCTCAAGGAGAAGATCGACACGACGAAGTTCAAGATCTTCGCCATGCGCTTCCAGGAGGGAGAGGAGCTCTCGAACGACCTGAGCAGCATCTCGCTCGACATGGTCAATGCGGACAACTATGCCTTCCGTCAGGCCTACTACCTGGACGGCCGTGTGGGACAGATGAACGACTACTCGACGAGCGTCAATGAGATCGACTACGCGAAGATCAAGGGCATCAGCCTCTCGGCGATCGACCCAGCAGCCATCGGACGCCAGATCGAAGAGGCCAAGCAGCTCCTGCCCGAGGGACACACCTTCCAGTCGGTCAGCGTCTATGAGATCAGCGAAGTGCTTCCGCGAAGCACCGGTCTGATGAACCGGGGCCGCGATATCGGCGCCCAGGAGGCCGAATTCAAGATCTGCTTCACCGAGGACGGCAAGGAGACCGAGACCTCCGGCGGCCAGGTGACGCACCTCTATTACGAAGCCAAGATTCTGGTGAATGCCGACGGCACGATCACGCCCGAAGAAGAATAACCGTTAAACCCGATAACGATCTATGAAACGTACACTTCCCTTTATTGCGCCGGTTGTGGACTCCACGCAGAGTGCCATGCAGCGCGACCTCTACGACAAGAGCATCGATCTGTACGGAGAGGAGCAATACGTCGAGGCGTTCCACACGCTGCTCGACCATCTGAATCCCGAATTCCGCACCAAGTACGGCAATGCCGAGGGGACGGAGTTCCACCTCCCCCACGGCTCGATCGTCGTCAATGTGCGTCTCGACGACCGAATGATGTATATCGACGCCGACTTCCTGAACCTCCCGGCCAAGGGGCGCGTGGCCATGCTGCGCCAGGTGGCCGACATGAACATCAACCGCCTGCTGCTGCCGCGCTTCACGAAGGAGGGCGACCGCCTGAAGATGGAGTACCACTGCCCGATGGAGGAGACCCATCCCCACAAGATCGTCAATATCCTGCAGAACATCTGCCGCGTGGGCGACCGCTACGACGACGAGTTCTGCACGAAGTTCGGAGCCACGCGCTGCTACGAACCCCGCGTGACGCCCTATCCCGCGGAGACCGTGGACCGCATCTACGAGGCCGTCCAGTCGCTCGTCCGGGCGACGCTCGATGCCGTCAGGGAGTACAACGACCAGCGCCGCTACGGCTATTCGTGGAACGTGATCGACACGACGTTCTACCAGATCTCCTACTTCGCACAGCCGCAGGGACAGCTGGCAAACGACCTGGACAAGGCCGTCGATGACATGGACGAGGAGCTGCCCGTAGCCGAACTCGTCATGAAGGGCATGGCCTTCCTCGAGAAGCTGCTCGCGATGCCGAAGGAGAAGCTGGCCGAGGATCTCTACTTCGTCGATACGCTCGTCTCGATCAAGGGTCCCTCGTCGCTGCAGAACGTGCAGGAGAACATGAAGGATGTCTACGAGGAGGCGACGGCCGCCATGCAGAACAAGGACTTCGAGCGCGCCGCCGTGCGCATCTGCTACAAGTTCTACGAGGCCTACTTCTACAACGACATGCAGGACGACCTGAACGCCATTTTCGTCAAGGCGCTGCGCGAGGCCGCCGACCAGCCGATGGAGAAGGCCGCCGAGACGCTCTGGAACGCGCTGGACAAGGTCATGGAGGGCGAGATCGACGAGGACGACGACGAAGGGTTCTTCTCCGGGGTGATGGAGGGCAACCCGATGGCGCAGCAGATGATGGAACAGGCCCAGGCACAGGCGCAGGCCATGCAGCAGAAGATGGCCGCAGCGATGGGCGGAGGCGAGATTCAGGAGCTGCAGCAGAAGATGACCGAGGCGATGGCGCGCGGCGACATGGCCGAGTACATGCGTCTGGCCGGCGAACTGCAGCAGAAAATGATGAGCGGATTCTTCAACAACAACTAAAAACGATGCACCATGGAACAGAATATCTATAGCGTAGTATTCAAGGTAACGCACGCCGGAGGCTCCGGAAGCTGTTTCTACCTGAAGGACCGGGACCTCTTCGTCACGAACTACCACGTGGTCGAGGGCTTCCACACGGTGGCTGTCCACGACAACGACCGCAATCCCTATCTGGCCCGGGTCGTACTCGTGAATCCGACGCTGGACATCGCCCTGCTGGCCGTCGATCACGACTTCTCGGCACTCCCCGAGCTGAACCTCGCGGCCGCCGATTCGCTCGCGATCAGCAACAAGATCCGCGTGGCGGGTTATCCCTACGGCATGCCCTTCACCGTCACCGAGGGCACCGTCTCGTCGCCCAAACAGCTGATGAACGGGCAGTACTACATCCAGACCGACGCGGCGGTGAACCCCGGCAACTCCGGCGGCCCGATCATCAACGACCGCAACGAGGTGGTCGGCATCACCGTGAGCAAGTTCACCAACTCCGACGCCGACAACATGGGCTTCGGCATCCGCGTCGAGACGCTCCACAAGCTCTTCGACTCGCTCGGCGAGCTGGATCGCGACTGCTTCCAGGTGCAGTGCGAGAGCTGCGACGAACTGATTTCGGACGAGGAGGAGTTCTGCCCCTCGTGCGGCGAGAAACTGCCCGAAGGGGTCTTCGAGGAGCGTCAGCTCTCGCCCCTGAGCGAGTTCTGCGAGGCGGCCATCGGGAAGATGGGCATCAACCCCGTACTGGCCCGCGACGGCAACGAGGCGTGGCTGTTCCACAAGGGCAGCTCCGAGATCCGCCTGTTCGTCTACGACCGCACCTACCTGTTCGCCGTCTCGCCGATCAACCTCCTGCCCAAGAAGGATGTGGAGAAGGTGTTGGACTACATGCTCGACACGGATTTCTATCCCTACAAAATGGGAATCGAGGGGCGCCAGATCTACCTGTGCTACCGCATCCACCTGGCCGACATCTCGGAGGCGTCCGAGGAGCGGATCCAGCAGAACCTCGTGCAGCTAGCCGAAAAAGCCGATGAGATGGACAACATGATGGTCGAGCGGTTCGGTTGCGAGTTCTCGGCCTATTCGAAACAGGAAAACGAGGCATAGACCATGCTGGACCTCAAACAACTGACCGCAGCGCTCGAAGGGGGAGAGATTCCCCCTTCGTTCGATGCGAAGGCCATCGGGAAGCTTTCGAAGCGCTTCCTGCGTTGGAAAAACGCCCGGGTAGTCCATCTCTACCCGGTTCGCGGCGTCTCGCACGAGGACTCCCGCTACTGTCTCTATGCCTGTCCGCTTAACGGCACAACGATCGACGAAGAGACCCTGCAGGCCATTCATGCCGAGATCGATTCGCTCGAAATCGGACACATACGCTACGACTCCGTACAGTCGGAAGGTGCCGATTACTATGTGCTGGACGAACACGGGAACCATTGCGGCATGGATGCGGACGACGACGTCGTCGCCCAGGTCAGCGACCGGTTCGACGGTCTGGTGCTCTTCACCCGGACGGTATTCTCGCCCAAGCATGCGGCGCGGCTCGACTGCCACTATGCGGCTCTCGGAATCTCGAAGGAGCCCGACGGCTACGAGATCGAGCCCCTGTCGAACGCCATGCTCGGAGAGGCTGGCGGCGGACTGCGTTTCCGCGGCCCGATGGTGGAGATCCCCGATGCGGAGGAGGAGTCGCCGGCCGTGGAGAAATACCGCCAGACGATGACTCTTGTGATGGCCCTCATGCTGGTCGCCGCCGTAATCTGGCACCTCATCAAAGGATAAACGTTTTTTTATTCAAAAAACTTCAGACCATGAAAACATTCAATTACGCATCGACATCGGCCGTCAAGGAGAACCTGACCTATCTGATCCTGGGCGCCGCCCTGATCGTCTTCCCCCTCGTTCACCCCTTCGGCATCCGCATCGGTGCCAAGCCGGTGCTCGGTCCCCTGCCGACGACGATCCTTCTGATCATCGCCGGACTCTACATGCTCTATACGGCCTACCGCAAGATCCGCCAGGCCCGTGCCCTCTCGGCCAAGGGCGGCGTCATCACCGTGGACAACGACCGGGTGACCTATCCCGTGATCCGCAAGGGCCAGGTCGAGACGGAGACGTTCTCCATCTCCGAGATTTCGAACATCTCGTACGACGAGGAGGACGGCATCCTGACCGTGACGCTCGGCGGCGGCAGGGAGGCCAAATTCGATCTCGACTTCTTCGACAGCCTCGACCGGCTCAAGGAGTTCGCCGCGCTGCTGCAGAAGTAACAACCGGCGCCATCGTCCGGGACCCACCGTGTTGCGGGTCCCGGACGACCGTTCCTGCCGCTCCGGCTGCCTTCTTTTGTTTTTGAGATAAAATACTTAACTTTACATCCGTCAAAACCCCAAATCCCCAACACCATGAATCCGCGGATCATTCGCACCGTGCTGCTGTCGCTGCTGTGCATGGCAACCGTATCGGCCGTCCAGGCCGCCTCGACGGTTCAGGGCCGCATCTACCTCAAGGACGGCCGGGTCATCGAATGCGGCGAAAAGGACCGCATCCGCCTCCCCAAACACGAGCAGGATGTCAAACTGCTGCGCCGGGCCTTCTACAAGGACAAAAGCAAGGAGATTTACCGCTACGAGGAGATCGACTCGATCGTCTGCTGGCACGCCACGGCGCCCGAGCACCCCCGCAAGTTCATCCCGGCACCCGATGCCGGCTGGCTGTGGGTCTACGTCGAGACGCCGCACATCTGTGTCGGCGTCTACTCGCACAAGGGCTACGGCATCGATTCGAACGGAGGCATCGAGGTGTTGGTCAAGTACCGCTACCTCAGCCGCTCGCGCACGGCCTACTACCTGCGCAAGGCCGGTAAGGAGAACTTCGAGGTCGTGGGTTCGGCCAGCCGCCGGGGCAAGGAGCGGTTCCGCGAGGCGGTGGCCGCATACATCGCCGACGATCCCGACCTCGCGGAACAGATCCTGCGGGCGCAGGCCGACCGCAGCCGCACCATCCTGATGCTCGAGGCGTACGAACCCGAAAACGATTGAACGTTTTATCCCTAATCCCCAAATCGTATGAAACACTTTTTTATCTGTGCGCTGGCGGCGCTGGCCGCCGTCGGCACGATCTCCCGGGCTGAAGCCAAGGATCCCGAAGAGGCGGAGTCGGATCATGTGATCGTCACCCTCAAGTCGGGCGAGCAGGTCGATTGCTACGTCCACCGGGGCTGGCATGCCGAGAACTCGGTATTCAAGAAGGAGAACTACTCGTTCAAGGTCACCAAAACACCCGACGACAAGGAGCCGATCAAATACACGGCCGACGATGTCGTGAGCATCGACTATGTCGAGACGACCGAGAACCATCCGGACGGGCTGCGCTGGGAGTCGCACCCGCTTGCCAAGCCTAATTTCGCCAGCCGTTACCACACCCTCCAGATGCTGTTCTGCGTCGATAAGGTGGGCAAGAATGCCACCACATACTGGTGGAAAATATGGGTTTCATCGGGAATAAACGGCATGGGCCGATCGCTCCAGACCAACATCGGCGTCCGCTTCCACAACGACCCCGAAGGGATTGTCTACCCCTACATGCTGGTCAATTCGGTGCTCATGAAGGATCGCTACCCGGGTCTGCAGGATTTCTGCAAGAAGTGGTTCAAGGGGCCCGAGGGCAAGGTCCACAAGAAGGAGGCCGAGGAGAACGACGCCTGGATTCTCGACATGTATGACGCCTATCTCGAGCAGATGGGCGACGAGGCCGGCAACCTGCCCTACCCCATTCCCGACAAGAAAGCCGGCAAGAATCAGGCCGACAAGGAGTAGCCGTCGGTCTACAGCGGGTTCCGCGAACGGGAACGCCTTCGGGCGCTCACCCGTCTCGCGGAACTCGCTTTTTAAGCGCTAAGATGAAACACGTGTATCGCAGCATTGCCGTTTTGAGTACGACGTCGCTCTTGCTGGCAGGGTGTTCAAAGTCCGAGTCTTCCGAGCCACCGGCACCACAGACCGACCGGATCGTGCTGACCAATGGCGAGTCTTCACGCGACTTTTCGGCCGAAGGCGGGACGGGGCAAATTGACTTCGATGCCTCGGTAGATTGGACCGCCGAACAGGTCATCCCGATCGCCGTACAGTGGTATCACTTCACCCCGAGGCAGGCAAGGCTGGAGCCGGAAGCGTGACCGTCACCGTGCTGCCCAACACAACGGATGAAGCCCGCAGCGCCGAAATCCGTCTTTCGGCCGGGCAAGCCGAACAAATCGTGACCCTTACCGTCATATCGAACTCACGACCGAGACCGAAGTGCGGGCCTTCCTCGAACGGCTCTATCGAAACTGCATAACCGCTTCCTTTCATCTTGTTTTGTTCATCATTTCAGGTTATCGCGAATGGTCTAGCTCGATGTACCAGTCTTCCTTGATAGGCTTGTACCGCGTGGTGTCGTTGTACGTCCTGCGGTAGATTCCGTTCAGGTCGCCGTGTTCGGGGATACGGATGTTCCGGCAACTTCTCAATCCGGGATTGTAAACGAAACTCATGGATGTTCCCGCATCCACGATGTCGTTGAAATAATACGGTATAACGAGGCTCATCACATACACCGAATACGCTGTTCCCCATTCTCTGCGGTCAACAAAGACGAAACTACATCCAATTTCTGACAACAGGGAGTCGAGTAGGATTCGGTCGGCTTTAACAGTCCATGTACCGGAATATCTTGTTCGTCATTTGATTCATAGGATGTATCGCTTTGCTCTGTTGAATCAAGTATAATGATTCCGTCAGAGAGAGTGGCGGGTAGTGAAAACTGCCTTCTGAACTCTCTGCCATGATTTCGTGCACCTTGCAGAATGCCGCTTCGTGCGTGGCGAAATGGCGCATCATTTCCTCATCGCTCGGCGGCATGGGCGGCTTTCCGCTACTTGCGGCAAACAGGCTTGCTAAAAGCAGGATTATGATAGGTATTCTCATTTTCTTGTTTCCATTTGCAAAATAACAGGTCATAACCCGTATTTTCCTATATAACAGCAAAATAAGAAAAAAATGACCGCAAAAATCATATATAAAATGGCTAAAATACTCCATTTCAGCTTTTGAGGTTCATTTTCAGCTTCCTTCTTTATACGCTCAAAGGCGCCTTTTTTGCACATTGAACGGTTGCGCATCCGTTCAATAGTTAATTCCTAATAAAAGAGCAAAAAACAATGGCTCGTGCGCATTTGATAATACATTATCCGTTAATTTGTCGATAAGTATTAGTATTCCAAAATATATTAACACATCAAACAATACCACAAACAGCATTGCCGCATAATCTTCTCCGAGTGCCTTACCTAACATCCGTCGACGGAATTCGTAGAACTTAATATAGATATATTTCCAAACGTTCATAATTGTTTAACTGAGCCGTTAGGCATATTATTAACTTATTCCTCAGTCTTTGATTGTAAAATATAACTCAACCCATAACAGTATTCTGTCGTGCGTTGGTTTAGGCAGCAATTGTTTTCGTCCAGATAGACATCCAGCATCCAAAAACACAAATCCTCTTTGTGAATGACATCTCCATAATTGTTTATGAAAATTGCCACTTCATCATCTTCTTGCCACTCCCATATATACGGCAGTCTGTACTTTACTGTATGGTCTTTAATATATAGCTTTTCTTTGCTGCTGTCTGTTCCTGATACCTTCCCCAGATATTTGCTTTCTTATGGGCTATGAAAAACAATTGTCGGATGAAGATCCCGATATAGTCGTCCAAACAATACAAGAACCACTATAATAGCTATGATTATCATTCCTTTATGTCGTCTCAATCTTGCAGTCATTGCTATATTTCTTGTTTTGTTGGCAAGAGACTCTTGGTATAAAACCTTTCTTTTGAAACAAACGAATCAAAAGATTTGTCTTTTATAACGGGGAAGTTAAAGAAGCCGTTTTGGAGGGTGAAGGTACAGGTGTCACCCGGTTCGTTTTGGCTGAAGAATGCTTTATATGCCTCACGTTAAATGGTTTCGCTCTTATTTTGCACACACAAAGAGATAAAGAACGAGCGCAAGGATCACAACAAGGAATACTCCAAGTACCAAACGATAGGTTCTCGGGTCCAATAGATCCAACAAGAAATTACCCCTGTAACTACCTGGTCGTGAATAGGTCCATTCCCAACCACAGATAACACCAATGAGCCAGAAAAGCAGCACGGCTGCGGCTACCAGATAGCCATAGTGAGGGGTCTCGGATATAAACCCAGACAGAAACTTATACGAGTTGTTTGATATCTGGTTCATATCAATTAGAGTTTGGTCTTTTCAAAAGTAGTAAAATTCCAACTCAAATTCTTACAATTACACAACCAAAAGACCAATAAAGTGATTTTATCAGTCTTGCTTTGTTTTCATAAATCAAGTAGGCCAGGGAAACAGATGATAGCCGCCAGACCCCATCAAAAACAGCGCACCGATTTACGCCCCAGTTCTAGCCCGCAGAGGACGTCGAACGTGCTGGGGCGGGACCGTTGAAGATCGACTTAATGAAGGAGTGCGAATATCGGAATCAGCGTGTAAATATACCAGAAACAGAAATACATTTTATTTTTTTGGCATTCAAGACACATTCTTTCCGGCTATGCGGAATCGAGTAATTCAGAGAATATCGCCCGTCTCCAAATCGTTACCTGTCAACTGGCGTTTTTCTGTATCCAATGCCTTGCCATGTGCGTGGTCAGATTCTTGCGGATCCACAGGTTCCCGTTGTTGTCCCGGACAATGTGCTCCGGGGCGAGCTGCTGCACGTCGATGAAGGCCTGCCCCGTAAAGGCGGCGAAGATGAAGACGTCGCGGACCAGCTCGCCATTGACCGCCGCGAGGGGCAGATCCTCCTTCCCGTAACGCCGGCGGATCAACTTGGACAGATAACGTCTGCAACTCTCGTAGCTGCGGACCGTAATCAGCGCATAGTCCGTGCCGACCAGCGCCCGGCACTGGTCGTTGTGCTCCTGCATGGTTCCCGGCAGCGCGCGGACCTCTTCCGGCTTCTCCTGCCCGAAGAAGAGCTCCTGCAGCAGGTGCACCGTGACGGGTTGGTTCTGCCGCTCCAGTTCGCAAAAGATTTGATACAGCCTGATGCGGGCCGCCTCGATATAGGTGTTCAGGTCACAGGCGCGGCGGCTCTTGCCGCGAGCTGTCTCCTTGGCCTGACTCCACAGGGCAGGGTCGATGCTCTTGCGGATGTTGTTCTCGACGCGCGTCCCATTGACGGTGATGCGCATGCAGACGGAGACCTCTCCGTTTTTCAGCATCCTGGTCTTCTTGAGGAAGAACAGCACACGAAACGGATCTCTTTTCATGGTTCCTACTTGCTCTTTGACTGGTTCGACAAATGTAGGAAATCCGACCCGATTTAGCTCTGCGCAAAATATTGCAGTTCAATGAGAAAGGCGCAAATTCGGTGGAGATAAATGGGGTGGGGTCATCTCCACCGATTGCTCCACCAAAGGGTGCCGGAAACCGCTGTTTTTTGCTTCGCCGGCAAAAAGAGAAAACCCTGATTTCGTTTGGAAATCAGGGTTTTGCAACTTTTTGCCTCTCTTCAAAGTGGTACCACCAGGAATCGAACCGGGGACACAAGGATTTTCAGTCCTTTGCTCTACCAACTGAGCTATGGCACCATCCCGATATCGGAAACGTGTTCCGTATTATCGTGGTGCAAAGGTAACCATTTTTTTTGATTCCGCAAGCATCCGACGCAAAAAAATCCTTTTTTTCTCATTTTTTGCCCCGATACCCCGCTTTGCACCTCTCCAAGGAACGGAAACGAACGGACGGTCGGGATCACCGACCGTCCGCCTGCAGGTTACGTGCCAAACCGGCATCCCTGCCCTATTGGACGGGATCCGTCAGCACGAACTTCTCGTACATGGTACCGAATGTTCCGGCAGAGACGTTGTAGGCCATGTTGAAATAATAGGTCTGCGTCTCCGGATCGTAGTAGCTCGTCACATCGGCACCGTCGGTAGTGACATAGACCGGACCGTAAGACGGATGATCGGCTCCGACATATTGCTCGGCCACAGTGATCTTGCCCGTCGCATCGCACGTGAAGAGCAGATCGACGCCGCCGCCCCAGTTGGTGATCTTGTACGACGTACCCGAAGCATAGAGCGACAGACCGGGATCTTCACCCGAGAAGAGGCCGTCGTAATAGAAGGTGCCTGTTCCGAGGAAATCCCACACCGTCATGTCGATGCTCAAGACCGACCAACCGCCGTCGTAGGTGACATAGGGATTCGAGTAGCGCACATCTCCGATCGAGAGTTCGAGCGTATAGTCTCCCGAAGAGACCTTATTGACCTTGACCTCAAGGGGCGCCTTGTTTTCACCGGCGGCAAACTCGATCGTCGAGGGACACTCGAAGGCCTCGCTGCGCGAGAAGACCGTGAGAGGAACCGTGGCGGCCTCCGCACTGTTCAGGCGCATCACCTCCACGGTGAAACTCAGATTGTCGATTTCGTCCGACATCACGTCATAGGTCGTCGGATTCGAGTCGGCGAAGTAGACGTCCATGCAATCCGACGGCACGGGCTCGCTCCACGTAAAATCATCGTCGTCCGAGCACGAGGCCAATCCCGAAAGGCATGCCGCGAACAGGAGCAGATATACTGATTTGTTGAATTTCATACGTTTGGTTCTTTTCGATTAAACAGATCTTGTTATTCGATGACATTGTCCACCGTGTTCGACGGATCGGGGTTGTTCATGCCCACCAGCGCCGAGTTGCTCTGCCATTCGGTACGCGGGATCTGGAGGTTCCACCACGGAGCGCGGCCGTCCACCTCGAAGCGGTAGCTGTCGTCGGGGCAATTCGAATTAGCCAGGTGGATGCCCAGTGCAAGACGCTTCTTGTACCAGAAGGCAATGCCCTCACCCCAGAACTCGATGCGGGCCTGCAGGCCGATCTCCTCCTGAAGCTCCTTGAGGCTCGAGGCCGAGAAGCTGTACGTCGGCTGACGGTAGGACTGCATGAAGCTGTTGAGTGCATTGACGCCCTCGGAGAGGTTCTGTGCGCCGAGCGCCTCGGCCTCGATCAGGTACATCTCCTCGACACGCATGAGCGGATGATCGACCGCGTTACCCACGGTATAGGTCGTGTAGTTGCCCTGTCCGGGACGGAACTTGATCGACGCCAGCGGCTTGAGCGTATTGGCAAAGAAGGTCTGGTAGTCCGGGCGGCAGCTCTTGTAGTCGTAGTACTCGAACAGTCCGGGATCGAGCCACGAGTGCTTGCGGAAGTCATCGTCGGCAATCTCCGCATAGAGGTTCGAGTTGATGCCGCGGCACACGGCCTTGCCGTAGTTGGTCCAGTCCTCCTCGGTGGACATGTGGGCGATGAACGAATAGAGGTTATGCACGGTCTCCGAGGTCTGCACGGTGCACCACATCCACGAGTTGTTGCTCGTCGAGCTATTGAAACCGGTCGTCGGATCCTCCCATTGGGTCTGCGTCAGCGGCGAGTAGCTGCCGGCCGTGATCGCCTTGCGGGCGTAGTCGGCCGCCTTCTGGTAGGCTCCGTCCACACCGGCAGAGCCGCGCTCAAGGTAGGCACGGGCCGCAATACCGTAGACGACGCTCAGGTCGGGCATCTTCTTCGACGTGCGGGCATATCCGTCGAGCATGCGCTCGGCACGCTCCAGATCGGGGAAGATTACCTGATCGTAGACCTCGGTCACCGTAGCACGCGGGTTGCTCTTGGCCTGCTCCTCAGAGGTGTTCTCCGTGACAATGACGCAGGCCAGGTCCTTGATGTTGTCGGGAATCGTGTAGTCGTGCACCTGCGAGCCGTTGCACTCCTTGGGTTCAAACAGACGCACCAGGTCGAGGTAGAACTGTGCGCGGAACGCAAGCGCAATGCCCAGATAGCTCCGCTGGTCGGAGTTGAGGCTCTCCTCCGGAACGGCCGAGAGGGTCGAAATCACGTCGTTGCAGCTCTTGATCCACGAGTAGTAATTGTACCAGAACTGATAGCCGGCGACATAATCCTCGCTCAGGTAGAGGTTGCACATCCAGTTGGCGAACCAGTCGTAGCCGGTGTTTCCCAGTACGACCATGTCGCCCGTCATGCAGGTGAGCGAGACGTTGATCGCCGGGTAGCCGAAGTCCCAGGCCTGCGAGTAGTTCTGGGCATAGAGCGTCAGGGCGCCGGGGATGGCATTCACCATCGCGTCGAGGGCCGTGGTCGATTCAGCGACCTGGTCGGCCGTCGCCCCGTTGGTGGGGAAGGTCTCCTTGATACAGCCGCTCAGCGAAGCGGTCGCCACGGCCGATGCGATTATGTATTTGAGTATGGTTTTCATTGTGGTCTGAAGAAATTAGAACTGAACATTGATACCGCCCGAGATCGTCCGGATCGGAGAGTAGTTGGCATAGTTCGTCGAACCGCTGTAGCTGTATCGGGGATCGAAGCCCTGACGGCGCGACCAGTAGTAGACATTGTCGCACGCCAGGTAGATGCGCAGCTTGCCTACGCCGAACTTGCGGGTGAAGGACTCGGGAAGCGTATATCCCACCTGGATGTTCGAGATGTTGAGGTACGATGCATCGAGCAGGAAGCGGTCGGAGGTGCTGACGCTCGTGTTGTCGCCGTACTGGAAGCGCGGGATCGTCGTCGAGGGATTCTCGGGCGTCCACGACTTGAGGATGTCCTTGTTGAGGTTGCTGCCAGCCGACGAGCTGTAGGGCGAAGCCATGCCCGAAGCATAACCCGAATCATAGCTCAGACCGCCGATCTGGTAGGCAAACGAGGCCGACACATCGACACCGAAGAACTGAAACGAGGTGGAGAAACCGCCGTAGAGGTCGGGCAGAGCCGTACCGCAGAGGTAGTTGGTCGCCTCGGAGTAGGTGGTCGTCGTCTCACGCGTAACGTTGCCCTCGGCATCGGTCACATCCTTGTACCACATCGACAGACCGGTCGTCTGATCGACACCCGCATACTTGGGGATGTACCACGTGTAGTAGGAAAGGTCCTCGCCGACGAAATAGCTTCCGTTGGCATATCCCTCGTAGCCCTGCGCCGTGGTCGATTTACGCTCGGGAGCCAGGTAGGTCACCTTGTTCTTGTAGTGCGACATGTTCAGGGTCAGATCCCAGCGGAAGTTCTTCGTCTGGATGGGGGTTCCGTGAAGCGTGATCTCGAAACCGCGGTTGCGCATGTCACCCACGTTGTCGTAGTAGCCCGAGTAGCCCGACGACGGAGCCACGGGGAAGTAGAAGAGCATGTCGGTGGTCTTGCGGTTGAAGTACTCGATCGTACCGCCCAGGCGGCCGCGGAGCAATTCGAAGTCCGCACCGATGTTGATGTTCGTGTTGGTCTCCCACGAGATCTCCTCGTTACCCTTCGTGGTGAAAACGACCGACATCTCACCGCCGGAGTTCTCGATGTTGTAATAGTCCACGTAGAGGAAGTTGCTGATGTTGTCGTTACCCTGCGAACCGATCGAGGCCTTGAGCTTCAGCATGTCCACCCAATCGACATTGAACCACGACTCGTGGTTGATGAGCCATGCGGCGCTGGCCGACCAGAAGTTGCCCCAGCGGTGGTCGGGGTGGAAGCGCGACGAGGCATCGCGGCGGTACGAACCGTTGAGGATGATCCGGTTGTCGAACTCATACTCGACGCGGCCGAAATAACCCTCGTTGTTGTACTCGGTCGTATAGGAGGCCGCTCCCTGCGAATCGACGATCGAGCCGTTGAGCTCAAGGTTGCCGATCGAGAACATCTGCTCCTTCGTACCGCTCAGCACATAGTTCTTCTGGTTATAGAACTCGTGTCCGATCATGGCACTCACGCGGTGCTTGCCGGCGAAGGTGTGGTTGTAGTTGAGCAGCTGCTGGGCGTTGATCTCGAACGTGCGCTGCGTCTGCACCGTCACACGGCCGCCTGCATTGGCGAACTGTCCGTAGTAGGGGTTGTACATCGAGTTGAAACGCACGTCGTCGAGGTTCGTACCGATGTTGAACGTGGCGGTCAGGTCGCTGAAGAGCTTCACGTCAGCAAAGGCCGTCCCGGTAAACGCATTGCCGTTGCTGAGGTTCTTGTCGAGCTGCACGCCCTGCAGGGCGTTGAAGTTGGTCATGAACGGACGCGACAGACCGGCATTCATGCCGTCGCCGTAGTCGTACATCTTCAGCCCGTTCTTGTCATACATGATGTTGCCGTTGCCGTCACGGACGTAGACCGGATAGATCGGAGCGGCGTTGTTGGCAAAGGCGAAGATATTGGTCGATCCGGTCGATCCGGACTCGTCGCTGAGGTAGTTGCTCTCATAGTGCGAATAGCTGGCATTCGCCCCGACCTTCAGCCACTTCTTGGCCTGATAGTCGGCACGCAGACGGGCCGTGTAACGGGTATAGCTGGAACTGGAGACGATACCCTCGTTGTCCAGATAGCCAAGCGAAGCATAGAAATTGGCCCGGTCGTTGGCCGCCGAGATGTTCACGTTGTACTCCTGGCGCAGCGACGTGCGGTAAGCCTCGTCGATCCAGTCGTCAGGAGTCAGGTAGTAGTCCTGTCCGTTGTAGGTAACCTTGCGGCCCAGCGTGGCGTTGGGATTGATCTTGCCGTTCGTACCGATGAACAGTTCACCCTCGGGCACCGTGTAGACCTGATAGCCGAGACCTCCGGCATTGCTGCTGGTCAGCAGCTCGTTGGCGCGGATGGTCGAATCGTAGGACGAGAAACCGTTGCTGCGGTAGTAGTTGTAGAGCGACTGGTAGTAGGCCTCGTAGTACTGGGCCGGATCGTCGATGTTGTCGTAGAGCTGCGTACCGCGGGCATTGACGCCCCACTTGGCGTCGAGCGTAACGATGGCCTCGCCCTTCTTGGCGCGCTTGGTGGTGATCATGATGACACCGTTGGCACCGCGGGCACCGTAGAGGGCCGTCGATGCGGCATCCTTGAGAACCGTAAGAGACTCGATATCGGCCGTATTGATCAGGTTCAGGTCTCCCGAATAGGGAACGCCATCGACGACATAGAGCGGCGTAACGCCGGCCGAGATCGACGAAAGACCGCGCACCAGCACGGTCGGCGTGGACGAAGGATTACCCGACGAACTGGTCACCTGAACACCGGGAATGGCACCGGCGAGTGCCTGGGCGACGTTGGTGACCTGGCGTTTCTCGAGTTCCTCGGACTTGACGACGGCGGCCGATCCGGTGAAGGCCTCCTTGGTGGTCGTACCGAAGGCAACGACGACGACGTCATCGATGCTGGTGGACGACTCCGACATCCGAATGTTCAGACGGGTCTTGCCGGCAACAGCGACCATCTGCGTATCGTATCCGATAAACGAAACCTGCAGCGTGGCATCGGCTGCTGCAGAGAGCACGAACTGTCCGGCCGCGTTGGTTGTCGTTCCGTTCGTGGTTCCGTCGACCATGACGGTAGCCCCGGCGACGGGCTTGCCCTCAGCATCGACAACTGTACCGGAAATCTGCTGTGTCTGGGCAGCGGAAAAAAGGCAAAAACCCAGTACGGCAATCAACGTTAGTACAAGTTTTCTTACCATAAAGCGTTAATTTATTAGTAGATTTTTAAAATAAAAAGCCGATAGCCGGAAGTATTCGCCGCAAACATCTGTTTGTCTGCATGATACACATCACCAAGGCTTTCCGGGCCTGTTCCGGCACAATCGGCTGAACCTGAGCTTTCCCGAAAGCGGCGGTCATACGGACACTGTCGTGTCGGTTACTGCCCGGTAACCGATTTTGTCGGTCTGCATCCTGAATAACAGTTACTTGCTATAAATCTACAGGTTTGCAGGTTACCAGTCCGTAACCGTCGAGTAAAAAAATCGGGGAAAAATCCACTCCCGGAAACGGGATACAAAAACATGATTCACCCTGTCGGATGGACATGAAACACGACAAAAAGAGATTCCAGAAATGACAGAAACAAAGAACACATTCCGCATCCTCTTCTACATCAAGCGAAATGCACCCCTTAGGGACGGATCGGCTCCGATCATGGGCCGTATCACGATCAACGGAGAACGCACGCAGTTCTCCACTCGTCTGTCCGTCGATCCGCAGATTTGGGATACCCACTCGGGACGGGCACTCGGACGCAGTGCGCCAGCCGAACGGATCAATAAACGGCTCAACCGCATCCGGATGCGTCTCGAACAATGTTACGAATCACTGCTTGACTGCGCACAGCGCCTTACGCCGAATGCCGTCAAGAACCTCTTTTTCGGTCGGGAACAGCACCGGGAACAACTGCTCGGATTTTTCCGTCACCACAACGAAGAGTTCCATCGCATGGTGGGCATCAACCGCAGCAAGGCCACTTATTATAAATATAGGTGTGTCTGCAACCACCTCGAGAACTACATCCGGAACCGGTACGGACGCGATGATCTGGAGTTCGGGGAGCTTGACCGGGAGTTTCTCTACGGCTTCCACCGCCATATCACAGAAGCATGCGGCTGCAGCAAAAACACGATCTGGGTCTACATGATCGCCTTCAAACACATTCTGACACAGGCCCGCAGCCTCGGCTACCTAAAAATGGACCTGTTTGCCGGTTACAAAATACACGGCGAGCGTGTCTCGCGCAGTTACCTCTCAATTGAGGAGATCCAAGGCTTGATTCGGCTGGATCTGCCCGACCAGACCCAACGGCTGATCAGGGATGCATTCCTGTTCGGATGCTTCACAGGACTCTCCTATGTGGATATTCGACGGCTTACGCCGCAAAATATCCAGTATCAGGATCGGCAGATCTGGATCTGTACGAGCCGCTGCAAGACCGCCTCAGAGGTCAATGTACGCCTTTTTCCGGTCGCCGAAGCGATTCTTTTCCGTTATCTGCCGGCCCGGGAAAGCGATCGGATTTTCGACCTGCCTACGAACGGATGGTGCAATGCATGCCTGCAGGTCGTTCTGCGGCAAGCGGGCATCTCGCGACACATCACGTTCCACTGCGCCCGACACACCTTTGCAACCACCATCACGCTGTCACAGGGCGTGGCGATCGAGACAATCTGCAAGCTGTTAGGACACAAAAACATACGCACGACCCAGATCTACGCGACACTGACCCATGCAAAGCTGACGAGTGAGATGGAATTGCTGTCAGAGCGGCTCGAGAAGCAGTTTGCTCCATGAATCGGCCCGATTGTGTTTCGGTTTGTTTCATGAATAAGAAAATTTCGAAACACGACTTTCCTCGGAAAAATTGATGTGATAAATCGTAATTGATATTATAAAATCACATTAAAATAATAACCCATATGCGCTATTCGTGATTATAATCGCTATGTTCATAAATTATTTTGCGATATTATTTGTAAACGTCGCTTGAATTTCCTACATTTGTTCCTGAACTTTTTATTTTAAAAATCTACTAATAAATTAACGCTTTATGGTAAGAAAACTTGTACTAACGTTGATTGCCGTACTGGGTTTTTGCCTTTTTTCCGCTGCCCAGACACAGCAGATTTCCGGTACAGTTGTCGATGCTGAGGGCAAGCCCGTCGCCGGGGCTACCGTCATGGTCGACGGAACCACGAACGGAACGACAACCAACGCGGCCGGACAGTTCGTGCTCTCTGCAGCAGCCGATGCCACGCTGCAGGTTTCGTTCATTGGATACGAGACGCAGAAGGTTGCCGTCGGCGGCAAGACCTCGCTCACGATCCATCTGGGCGAAGATACGCAGGACATCGACGATGTGATCGTGGTGGCCTACGGTACGGCCAAGAAAGAGTCCTTCACCGGATCGGCCGCCGTCATCAAGTCTGAAAACCTCGAGAAACGTGTCGTTGCCAACGTATCGAAGGCCCTTGAGGGTCAGGTGACCGGTGTACAGACTACCTCCGGAACCGGACAGCCCGGTTCGGATGCCACGATCGCCATCCGTGGCTTCGGTTCGCTCAACGCCAGTTCCTCGCCGCTCTATGTTGTGGACGGTATCGCCTACTCGGGTACGATCAGCTCGATCAACCCCGAGGACATCGAGTCGATCACCGTGCTCAAGGATGCCTCGGCCGGAGCCCTCTACGGAGCCCGCGGTGCCAACGGTGTCATCGTAATCAATACCAAGCGCGGCCGTGATGGCGACACCGAGGTGTCGTTCAAGGCAACGCTCGGCGTTTCGTCGCGTGCCATTCCCAACTACGATCTGGTCAATCAGCGCGAGTTCATCGAGCTCACCTGGCAGTCGCTCTACAACTCGGCCTATTTCACTTCGGGTTACAGCGACGCAGCCGCCCGCACCTACGCATCGTCGCGTCTGTCGGGTACGCTGGGCGCCGGATACAACCCCTTCAAGAACTACTCGTGGGCAGACCTCGTAGATCCCGCCACGGGCAAAGTGCGTGCCGATGCCAAGTCGGCCTACAACGAGAGCTGGATCGACGAAGTCACCGACAACGCAGCTTTCCGTCAGGAGTACCAGGCTTCGGTATCGGGCGGTAACAGCATCCACCGCGGAAGCATGTCGCTGAGCTACCTCGACGAGAACGGTGTGCTGAAGACCACCAACTTCCAGCGCTACACCGGCCGCGTCAGCTACGACACGACGCCGCGCCACTGGTTCGCCGGCGGCATGAACGCCAACTTCTCGCACTCGAAGAGCAACTCGAACCGCTACACCGGATCGGCCAACTCGAACGTCTTCTATTCGGCCCAGTTGATGGCCCCGATCTATCCGGTCTACATGCGTGATGCCGAAACGGGCGCCCTGCTGCTCGACGAGAACGGCAAGAAGCAGTTCGACTACGGTTCGGCCCGTCCGCAGGACTCCAACACGAACTGCATCGCCGGTTTCTACGACGACCCGACGTCGAACACCACCGAGAGCCTCTCGGCCCGCACCTACCTCACCTTCGGCAGCGATGACGACAAGGCCGGCTGGCTCAAGGGTCTCAAGGCCACGCTCAACTTCGGTGTCGATTACCGCACGTCGAACAACATGTCGTATTTCAACCCGTACTTCGGCAACCAGGCATCGAACGGCGGTCTGATCGAGAAGAACAACTACCGCTACATGTCCTACACGCTCAACCAGCTGGTTACCTACAACCGTACGTTCAACGAGAAGCACGAGATCAGCGCCCTGCTCGGTCACGAGTACTACGACTTCGAGCAGAACTACCTGACCGGTTCGCGTTCGGGTCTGGTGAGCGGCATCTACGAAGTGATCGGCGCCTCGATCAACGACACCCGTTCGCAGACTGACCGCCACACCATCGAATCCTACTTTGCCCGTCTGAACTACGGTTTCGACAACAAGTACTACATCGACGGCAGCTGGCGTACCGACGGTTCGTCGCGTTTCGCCCCCGATCACCGCTGGGGACACTTCTGGTCGGTCGGCGCATCGTGGCGCATCTCGCAGGAGGAGTTCATGCGCGACATCCACTGGATCGACAACCTGACGCTGAAGGCATCCTATGGTGTACAAGGTAATGAAAATATCGACACCTATTACGGCTGGCAGGGCTATTACAGCATCACCTCGACGGGTACCGACTACGGCTTCTCGGTCGCACAGCTCGAGAATCCCGAACTGACGTGGGAGAAGAACGGCAACTTCAACGTCGGTGTCGAGGCCACGCTCTTCGGCAACCGCCTCAACGCCACGATCGAGTACTACAACCGCAAGACGACGGACATGATCATGGAGCGCCCGATGGCCTTCTCGACCGGTTTCGAGTCGTACCTCGACAACATCGGCGAAATGCGCAATACGGGTTGGGAGATCTCGCTCAACGGCGTGCTGGTAAACCGTCCCGACTTCCGCTGGGATGTGACCGTCATGGCATCGACGCAGAACAACGAAGTACTCAAGCTGACGCCCGAGGCCAAGGAGATCATCGGCGGCGCGTCGATCATCCGCGAGGGCCTGCCTGTCAATACGTTCTACCTGCCCAAGTTCGCAGGCGTGGATCCGGCAACCGGAGCCGCGCTCTACTGGGCTTACGACACGGATGACAAGGGCAACATCACCAACGAGTATATCACCTCCGACACGGGCAAGGCTACGAGCAGCCGCTACCTGATGGGCAGCCGCATCCCCGACCTGTTCGGAAGCATCGGTACGAACCTCCAGTGGAAGGGCATCGACTTCTCGATCCTGACGACCTACTCGATCGGCGGCAAGGTGCTCGACTACATCTATGCAGGCGCCATGAACCCGTTCTACTACGGCCAGACCTACCATTCGCACCTGACGCGCGCATGGCAGAAGCCGGGCGATATCACGGACGTTCCGCGCGTGGAGGTCGGCACGAGCAGCATCACGTCGGACCGCTTCCTGGTAGATGCTTCGTACTTCGCCATCAAGAACATCACGATCGGCTACACGATCCCGCAGAAGGCTGCCAGCTACATCGGCATGAAGCACGTGCGTGTCTACTGCTCGATGGATAACCTCGCTCTCTTCACGCACCTGAAGGGTATGAACCCGACCTACTCGCTGACCGGAAGCACGTCGTACGTCTACACGCCGTCGCGCAGCTTCGTCGCAGGTCTGGACATCAAGTTCTAACTTATAAACGGAGATTCTGTATATGAAAAAGATATTAATGTTGGGCGTCATCGCCTCCCTCTCGTTCTCCTGCGCGAAGGACGCACTCGAAACATTTCCCTCGAACGCGGTGAAGCCCGACGTCGTCAATGGAGACGTCGAAAACGCCACGTCGGCACTGACCGGAGCCCTTTCGGGTCTGGGTGCCTGGGCCTGGACCAACGGCGTGGGCTCGGGCGTGGGCTTCGGCATCACGTCGAGCTACCTCACGGCCGATGCGCTCGGTGAGGACTACATCCTCTCGGGAGCAGGCAGCGGCTGGATGTGGCAGACCTTCTCCTACAACGTGAAGAGCTGGTACGACGACTCGCGTCTGCAGTGCTACACGGAGTGGAACTGCTACTATACGACCATCAACTCGTGCAACAGCCTGATCGCTTCGGCCGAACTGCTCTCTGCAACGAACGAGGGCAAGTTCGTCCTCGGACAGGCCTACACGCTACGTGCGTTCTGCTACCACATGCTGGCCCAGTTCTACGCCCGCGCCTACTACTACTATCCGGAAGACCTCTGTGTTCCGGTCTACACCGAGCCTACGACCTCGGCCACGAAGGGCGCACCCCGCTCGACAAACAAGCAGGTCTACGAAGAGGTCATCTACCCCGACCTGACGACGGGTATCGGCCTGCTCGACGAAGCCAACAAGGCCGGCGTCACGCGATCGAACAAGACTCAGGTGGACTACTACGTGGCCAACGGCATCAAGGCCCGCGTGGCTCTGGCCATGCACAAATGGGAGGATGCCTATATGGCAGCCGAGGAGGCGCTGAAGGGTCCAAACCAGCCGCTCGATATCTCCCAGCTCAAGTCGGGAATGAACGACATCACGGCCCTGTCGAACGTCATGTGGGGTGAGATCAAGACTCCGGACAACTACGGTATGTACGCCTCCTACCAGTCGCAGATGGATGCCGACCACGACGGTTATGCCCAGAAAGCCCGCCGTTGCTGCACATCGTGGTTGTGGAACCGCATGGGCGCAGAGGACGGACGCCGTGCATGGTGGCTCGGTAACTTCGACAACTCGCAGTATCAGGCTACGGGACAGGCGATCAAGTATTGCCAGGTGAAGTTCAAGTTCCAGGGCAACACGTGGCTGGGTGACTACATCTACATGCGTGCCGAGGAGATGCTGCTGACCGCTGCCGAGGCCTACTGCCACGCCGGCAACGACCCCGAGGCCAAGAACTACCTGACCAAACTGATGGCCCTGCGCGACCCCTCATACAAGTGTGAGCTGTCGGGCAAAACGTATGACGAAGGAGGTCTGACGCTCGGAAGCGCCGGTGCCAAGCAGGCCCCGCAGTCGCTGCTGGAGGAGATCCTCGTACAGCGCCGTATCGAGCTGTGGGGCGAGTTCGGCCGCATCTTCGACATCAAGCGTCTGGGCCAGGGCTTCAAGCGCGTCGAGACCGATGCTGCGGACAACCCCAATTTCGACCCGGCTTCGCTGCTGAACAACCACGACACGCAGTCGCCCGGTTCCTACGCATGGGTGCTGATGCTGCCGCAGGTGGAGATCGACGGCAACCCGAACGCCGTACAGAACCCCATCGGTGACACGGCCAACTAATCGTCAGAAACGGACTACCAAACAATACAAGTACAAAAACCATGAAAAATATCATCAGAACACTTTTGGCAGCGAGCCTGGCGCTGACGGCGATCGGATGCGACCAGGACCAGATCGCCACGAAGTTCGACCCCTCGGCCGAAGCCGCCAACACGGCCTACTTCGTCCAGAAAGCCATCTTGCAGGAGTTCGATGCCTCGTCAACGGGTGATCAGACGATTGAGGTGGCCATCTACCGCCAGAATGCACAGGGCGACTTCACGGTGGAGCTTACGCCCACGATTCCGGAAGACGCTGCCGAATTCTTCGACATCCCGAAAACGGCCGAATTCAAGAACGGCCAGTACTCCGTAATGATTCCCATCACGGTATACAATGTGGAGAACCTGGCCAAAGGAGCGACCTACTCGGTGAAGATCGCCGTTGCAAACGGCGGCAGCCTGGAGGATTCGAACCTCGCCATCAAGTCGAAATACGCCGAAACGACCGTATCGACGGCCCTGGCCCTGCGGTGGGAGCCGCTCTACATCCTCTCCGATCCGACGAAGCTGCTCTCGACCGACCTGACCGAAGCCGACTACGTGAAGGGAGCCGACGGCAAGCCCATCGCACAGACCGCCGACTACTCCTACAACGGCTATTGGGTCGGAGACGACAACAGTGTCGTCATCGAGCGTGCGGCCGGTACGACCGTATTCCGCATGACCAACTGGGGCGAGGAACCTACAACGTGATCTTCACGATCAATCCCGACAAGAAGGTCACCATCGAGGGCAAGGAGTACAATGTCGTGACCGTCTCGCCGCAGCAGGTTGCTGATAACGCAAACTATGGAGCGGTTTATGTTTCCGACCTGCCGTCGTATCAAAATGGCCTCACATATGAAGACTTCCCCTGCTACTGGGACGGAGAGCGCGGATTCCACTTCCAATTCCACTATTACTGCGGCCAGGGCAGTTTCAACAACCCCAATGAACACATCGCTGAAACCATGACCCTGCACGACGGCTCGGCCAGCATGGAATAATCCGAACGTCAGAAAAACGAAGGTCCGGCCCTGAGGTCGGTCCACAAGGATTCCGGAGCGGCGCCTCTGCATGAGGCGCCGCTCCTTTTTGCCGCCAAACAGACGCATGAGCTACCGAAGCAATCTGCGGCTCCGCCCAAACAGCCACAACCGATGTCGGTCCCCAAAGGTTGTCTCCGGACCGACCGACGGGCCGGATCGCTGCGGAAAATGGGCGCGGTCTGCATTTTTTTTCGTAAATTCGCCCCGGAAACCAAAACGATTCACGATATGGCTATTACTGAAATCCGGCCCGGCATCCACTATGTCGGCGTCAATGACCGCACGACGACCCGTTTCGAAGGCCTCTGGCCCCTCCCGATCGGCGTTTCGTACAACTCCTACCTGGTAGTCGGCGAGCAGGTCGCCCTGATCGACACCGTCGAGGAGTCGTTCGGCAGCCGCCTGTTCGAGAACATCCGCGAGGTGATCGGCGACCGCAAGATCGACTACCTCGTCGTAAACCATATGGAACCCGACCACTCGTCATCGATCGCAGCCCTGCGCCTGCGCTACCCGGACCTGAAGATCGTCGGAAACGCCAAGACGCTCCAGATGATCGGCGGATACTACGGCATCGATGCCGGTACGCTCGAGGTCAAGGAGGGCGACACGCTCGACCTGGGGGCCGGAAAGCTCCTCACGTTCCACCTGATTCCGATGGTCCACTGGCCCGAGACGATGGTCACGTGGTATGCCGCCGAAGGGGTGATCTTCTCGGGCGACGCCTTCGGCACGTTCGGGGCGCTCGACGGGGGCATCACCGACTCGGAGGTCGAGGTGGACCGCTACTGGGACGAGATGCGGCGCTACTACGCCTGCATCGTCGGCAAATACGGGGCCCCGGTACAGAAGGCCCTGCAGAAGGTCGGAGGGCTTGAGATCCGCACGATCTGCCCGACGCACGGCCCCGTATGGCAGGAGCGTATCGGCGAGGTGGTAGCACTCTACGACCGGATGAGCCGCTACGAAGGGGAGCCGGGCGCCGTGATCGCCTACGGCTCGATGTACGGCAACACGGAGCAGATGGCCGAGCGCATCGCGCGCGAGCTGGCCGAGCAGGGTATCCGGCAGATCCGGGTCTACAACCTCTCGTATGCCGATCCGTCGGTGGTGCTGCGCGATGTCTTCCGCTACGACACGCTCATCGTCGGCAGCCCGACCTACAACGGCGAGCTCTTCCCGCCCGTCGAGCAGCTGCTGCGCCGCATCGAGGCACGCTGCATCCCGCAGCGGCGCTTCGCCTATTTCGGTTCGTTCACCTGGGCGGGAGCCGCCGTGCGCCGCATGAAGGAGTTCACCGAGCGCATGAAGTGGGAGCCGGTGTGCCCGCCCGTGGAGATGAAGCAGGGCTACTCGACAGCCAACGGCGAGCCTTGCCGCCAGCTGGCCGAGGCCGTAGCCGCCGCCATGAACGGCAACGTCTGACAAACCACCGGCAGCCATGATGAAGATCGCAATCGTCGGAACGGGCTACGTGGGGCTGGTATCGGGTGCCTGCTTCGCGGAGATGGGACTCGACATCACGTGCGTGGATACGGACCGGGCGAAGATCGAGGCGCTGAACGCAGGCCGGATTCCGATCTACGAACCGGGGCTGGAGGAGCTCGTGCGGCGGAATTTCGACGCCGGACGGCTGCACTTCACCACCGACCTGGCCGCCTGCCTGGACCGCGTGGAGGTGGTCTTCACAGCCGTCGGAACCCCGCCCGGCGAGGACGGGGCGGCCGACCTGCGCCATGTCGAGGAGGTGGCCCGCACGTTCGGCCGCCACATCAGCCGCTACACGCTGCTCGTAACGAAGAGCACGGTGCCCGTAGGTACGGCGCGCCGGGTGCGCGAGATCGTCTCCGGAGAGCTCCGCAGCCGCGGGGCCGACATCCCGTTCGACGTGGCCGCCAACCCCGAATTCCTCAAGGAAGGCTCGGCCATCAAGGACTTCATGTCACCCGACCGCGTGGTGGTCGGGACCGACAGCGAACGGGCCCGCCAGCTCATGGCCCGGCTCTACCGCCCCTTCCTGATCAACAACTTCCGGGTGATGTTCATGGACATCGCATCGGCCGAGATGACCAAATACGCCGCCAACGCCATGCTGGCCACCCGCATCTCCTTCATGAACGACATTGCCAACCTCTGCGACCTGGTGGGCGCCGACGTCGAGATGGTCCGCAAGGGGATCGGCTCGGACGTCCGCATCGGCAACAAGTTCCTCTACCCCGGGTGCGGATACGGAGGCTCGTGCTTCCCGAAGGACGTACAGGCCCTGGCCCACACGGGCCGCGAACACGGTTACACGATGCAGGTCATCGAGGCCGTCGAGCGGGTGAACGAGGCGCAGAAGGAGGTGCCCGTGCGGAAACTCACCGAGCTGCTGGGCGACCTGCGCGGCCGCCGCATCGCCATCTGGGGATTGGCCTTCAAGCCCGAGACCGACGACATGCGCAAGGCCACGTCGCTGGTGGTCATCGGCCGTCTGCTCGAGGCCGGAGCCGAGATTGCGGTCTACGACCCCGCAGCGATGGAGGAGTGCCGCCGCATGCTGCCCGGCCAGGGAGTGACCTGCGCCCGCACGATGTACGAGGCGGCCGAAGGGGCCGATGCCGTGGTGCTCCTGACCGAATGGAAGGAGTTCCGCATGCCCGACTGGCCGCGCCTGCGCCAGACGATGCGCGGAGACGCGATCATCGACGGGCGCAACATCTTCGACAAGCAGGAGGTGCTGGCGGCCGGGTTCCGCTACCGGGGCATCGGCAAGTAAACGGTCGCAGAAGGCAGAGTCGAAAGACACAAAGACACGGAACATCGCACGAAAAACAGGGAGACAAGGGTCGCAGGCCCTGCAAAGATTCATCCCGAAGTCGGTGACTTCGGGATTTTTCGGCTATTCAACAGCCGAAAATGAACGATCTGCTGTCGCAAATGACCAATCAAAGGCGGAAAATCCGGAGTACATTTGCAACGTTCAAAAACAGATAAGACACATGCAACACGACAATTCGCGACTCTTTCTGCTGATCCTGCTGGGCATGCTCACGGCCTTCGGCCCCTTCGTCACGGACATGTACCTGCCGACGCTCCCTTCGATGGCGGGATTCTTCGCCACTTCGTCGTCGATGGTCCAGATGGGACTGACGACCAGCATGATCGGACTGGCCGTCGGACAGCTCTTCTTCGGCCCGTTGAGCGACAAATACGGCCGCCGCAGGCCGCTGCTCGCAGCCATGGCGCTCTTCCTGGTATCGACCGTACTCTGCATCGCGGCACAGAGCATCGAACAGTTCGTCACCATGCGGTTCATCCAGGGGGTGGCCGCATCGGGCGGCATCGTCATCTCGCGCTCGGTAGCCACCGACAAGTTCTCGGGGGCCGAACTGGGGCGCATGCTGGCCGTGATCGGCGCAATCAACGGCGTGGCCCCCGTCACGGCACCGATCATCGGCGGAGCCCTGACCGACCGAATCGGCTGGCAGGGCATCTTCTGCATCCTGCTGGTCCTGGGTCTCGTCCTGCTTGCCGGAAGCTGGCACTATCGCGAGACCCTCCCCGCCGAACGCCGCAGCTCCGTGGCGTGGCACGACATTCTCCACGGCTTCGGCAGCGTGCTCCGCAACCGCCGGTTCGTAGGCTACGTGCTCCAGTTCGGTTTCGCACAAGGCGTGCTGTTCGCCTACATCGCCTCCTCGCCCTTCATCACGCAGGAGCACTACGGATTCTCGGCCTTCGGCTTCAGCCTCTGCTTCGCCGCCAATGCCGTGGCGATCGGGGTGGCCGCAACTTCGGCGGTACGCTTCCGCCGCCCGGAACAGGGCACACTGACCGGATGCATCGGCATGATCGTTTTCGCCATAGCCGAAGCCGCAGCACTGGCCTCGGGCTGCAGTTTCTGGATCTACGAAGCGCTGCTCTTCGCCCTGCTCTTCTGTATGGGGCTGACCTTCACCACCTCCACCACACTGGCCATGGACTGCACGCGCGAACACGCCGGCACGGCCTCGGCACTGCTCGGCGCCTCGGGATTCGCCTTCGGCGGCATCGTCTCGCCGCTGGTCGGCCTGGGCGACACGCTCCTCTCGACGGGAACGGTCTTCGTCGTCTGCGCCCTCTGTTCGTGGGGCAGCATCCGCTTCATCCTGCGCCGTCCCCAAAGCTCGGCCGTTGTGGCCTGACCACCCGCCGACAAAACGAAAAGCCCCGGATTCCGCATGGTTTCCGAGGCTTTTTCATGCGGCTGAAACCCTTCGGAAGGCAACCCGCCGAGGTGCGTAACAGAGACGGCCCAAGATAAAAAAAGCCGGGATTTTCCCGGCTTTCAGAGACCTTGCGGAGGCCCGGATCAGCGGCGCACCTTGACGATGATCTTGCGGATGTGGCCCTCGCCCACCATCGGGGCATGCCCGTCCTCGGGCAGAAGCATCGTAAACTGCCCCGGACGCACCGTATAGTAGGTCTGAGGCTCGTCGTCGAAGAGCTGGATGTCGTTTCCGGCATCGAACTCGGCAAGCGGCCGGCGGAGGTTACGGCGCTCGCTCCACCCGAACGACTCCTCGCGTCCGGAGATGAGCACCTGGATGTCGATGTACTCGTTGTGGACCTCCAGCTTGGCATCCGACTTGCGCTTCAGATCGACATCCATCACGTTCACGTAGATGTCGCGTCCGTCGAGTTCGTGGATGCCCGGTTCGACAGCCGTCCAGTCGGTCGAGCCGATCAGCTCGAACGCCCGCGCAAGACGCGGATGAAGCGAACAGTAGAGTCCGCTGTTCTTCAGAGAATCGAAAATCATGGTTTTTTGAACTGTTTTGCAACGTCGCACGCCCCGGAATCGTCGCCGGGGAATGCAAATACAAAGATAGAAAGTTTTTTTCTATAACCAAATCTCGGGAAAAATGCTATATTTGTAAGACGAACATCAAAAAATTAACGAAACTATGGATTTTACGGAGATCAAACTGTCGGGCAAAACGCGCCGTGAGCACGATCTGCTCGGAGAAATGGAGATTCCCGAAGAGTACTACTTCGGTGTTCAGACCATGCGGGCCGTGGAGAACTTCCACATCAGCCGCGTGCGGCTCAACTTCTTTCCGCGCCTGATCCACGCGCTGGCCGACGTGAAGCAGGGGGCTGCAGCCGCCAACCGCGACCTGGGGCTGCTCGATCCGGCGATCGCCGACGCGATCACCCGGGCATGCGAAGAGCTGCGTGAAGACCGGTTCAACGAACAGTTCGTCGTGGACATGGTACAGGGAGGCGCCGGCACATCGACAAACATGAACGCCAACGAGGTGATTGCCAACCGGGCGCTCGAACTGCTCGGCCACCACAAGGGCGAATACAACTACTGCCACCCGAACAACCACGTCAATCTCTCGCAATCGACCAACGACGCCTACCCGACGGCCGTGCGCATCGCACTGGCCCGGAGCATCGACAGCGCCGTGACGTCGCTGCAGGAGCTCATCGCCGCATTCCACGCCAAGGGCGAGGAGTTTGCCGACATCATCAAGATGGGCCGCACGCAGCTGCAGGACGCCGTGCCGATGACCCTCGGGCAGGAGTTCGAGGCCTACGCCGCAACGCTGACCGAGGAGATCGACCGTCTGAAGACCAACATGCGGCTCTTCTACGAGATCAACATGGGTGCCACGGCCATCGGTACGGGCATCAACGCCGACCCGGACTATGCGGAGCTCTGCACCAAGCACCTGCGCGAGATCACGGGCCTGCCCCTGACCAAAGCCGCCAACATGATCGAGGCGACGAGCGACACGGGTGCCTTCATCATGAACTCGTCGGCCCTCAAGCGTCTGGCCGTGAAACTGTCGAAGATCTGCAACGACCTGCGCCTGCTCTCGTCGGGCCCGCGCTGCGGACTCAACGAGATCAACCTCCCGCCGCGCCAGCCGGGATCGTCGATCATGCCCGGAAAGGTCAATCCGGTCATTCCCGAAGTGGTCAATCAGGTGGCCTTCCGCGTCATCGGCAACGACCTGGCCATCACGCTGGCCTCCGAAGCCGGACAGCTCGAGCTCAACGTCATGGAGCCGATCATCGTCCTCTCGCTCTTCGAGAACATCGAGATGCTGGTCAATGCCATGAATACGCTACGCGAGAAGTGCATCGTCGGCATCACGGCCAACCCGGAGGTGTGCCGCCGCATGGTCTACAACAGCATCGGTCTGGTCACGGCCCTCAACCCCTATCTGGGCTACGAAACCTCGACGATGTTGGCCAAGGAGGCCCTGCAGAGCGGAAAGGGCATCTACGACCTGGTGCTCGAGCACAAGCTCATGGACGATGAGGAGCTCAACAAGATCCTGCGTCCCGAGAACATGGTGCACCCGCGCAAGAAGATCACGGAATAGCGCGACAGATCGAAAACGAAAAATGTCCGGCAGGCCATCACGGTCTGCCGGACATTTTTTTCTCGGGGACAACTTCGGGTCCGCCACCCTACTTGCGCGGCGTGCGTTTCAGACGCACGACAACGGGCAGGTGGTCCGAGAAGGTCACTTCGGGAACCTCGTAGACCACGGCCCGGAACTCGGGCGAGGTGAGCACGAAATCGATGCGCAGCATGTTGAAGAAACCGCGGTAGGTATACGAATAGCCCGAACCGCAGTCGCTGAAAGCATCGTCGAGTCCGGCAGCCATCCGGCGGTAGACATACGACACGGGGGTGTCGTTGAAGTCGCCGCAGACGATCCGCGGAGTCCGCGTAGCCTCGATCACCGCGGCAATGCTGTCCACCTGATAGGCCCGAAGCTCGCTGTTCTCGCGCAGGCGGCTCACGATACTGCGGATCTTCACCTCACGGGCCGTATCGGAGAGGATGCGGGAGGTGATGAAGTCGTTGTCGTCGGCATTGATGGCCGTCGAGCGGAGGTGGTTGTTGAAGACCCGGACCGTATCGTCGTCGATCAGCACGTCGGCCCAGACCGCCGAATGAGGCGACAGAACGGTAGCCGAGCGCAGGATGCGGTATTTGCTCAGGATAATCATCGAGGCCCCGACAAGCGAGTCGGGAGCCGAAGTCTGCCCGAAACGGGCGCTCTCATAGGAGTCGGAGAGGATGCGGAAACGCTCCGAGCGGTCTGCCAGACGGCCGTTGAACTCCTGCAGGCAGACGATATCGGGATCGAGCCGTTCGATCAGCTGCACGACGCTGTCCACACTGCTCTGGCCATCCTCACCGTAGAAGCCGCGGACGTTGTAGGACATGAACTCGAAGGTCCCGCGGTCGGAGACCTCGCCGTAGGTGCGCCGGATCTCGGGCCGCCAGAAGAGCGACACGTCGAAGAGGCCGATGAAGACGACCGCCAGCATCGTGAGCGCCTGCACGCGCCGCCAGCGGATCACCCAGTAGAGCATCAGCACCACGGCCGCCACGTAGACGGCCGGAGCGGCCAGCCCCAGCACGGGAAGGAACCACACCCGCCCCGGATTGACATAGGGTACGAAATAGGTGACGACCATCACCGCCCCCACCGCCAGCGAGCAGAGCGTGAGCAGTGCGTCGAGCAGCCGCAGCACCCCTCTCCGGCGCCCCTTCCTCGGGCCGCGCGAACCGTAACCGTCGTAGTATGCGTTGTCGCTCATGGCTGTCAGAACCGGATCGCACCGTTACGCTTCCACCACTGCAGCAGCAGGTAGCCCCACAGCATGCCGCCCACGTGGGCGAAGTGGGCCACATTGCCGCCATAACCGGTCCAGCCGAGGAAGAGTTCGATCACGCCATAGATGATGACGAACCATTTGGCCTTCAACGGAATCGGCGGGATGAGCAGCATGATGACGGCATTGGGGTGCATGACGCCGAAGGCGAGCAGCAAACCCATCACGGCACCCGACGCGCCGACAAGCTGGATTGGCAGTTCGCCGGCCAGCCAGGCCGTGGCGACCTGGATCAGCGCCGCACCGATGCCGCAGACCATGTAGTAGATGAGGAAGCGCTTCGAGCCCAGTTCGTACTCCAGCGTGCGCCCGAACATCCACAGACCGAACATGTTGAAGAAGATGTGCTCGAAATTGGCGTGCAGGAACATGTAGGTGATGAACTGGTAGGAGTGGAACTCCATGCCCAGAAACTCCGGAGCCCCGACCGAGAGGGCGAACAGGCGGTAGATCTGGTCGCCGACGGGCAGCAGCGCCGTGGCCATATAGGCCAATACATTTATGATAATCAGGTTCTTGACAACCGGAGGCGTCTGAAAATACGGATTCATGGACGTTTGAAATTTCTGCAAATGTACGTTTTTTTCACCGAATTATCCCAGTTTGGCGCGCAACTCTTCGGGCGTGATTTCGACAAGGATGGCTTTGCCCGAGGGCGAGAAGCTGACGTTGCCCGTCGCGGCGAGCTGCGCCAGCAGGGACTCGGCCTCCTCGCGGCCCAGACTCCGCGGAGCGGTGCGGGCACCGCTGCGGGCCATGACGGAGGCGATGCGTTCGCGCCGCACGTCGGCAAGCGGCACGGGAGTCGAGAAGGCCTGCAGCAGGTCGTAGATCATCGAGTCGATCGCATCGGCCGGGAGGTCGGCCTGGGTGCCCTTCACCTCGACGGCCCCCGCACCGCAGCACTCGATGTCGAAGCCCAGCGAAGCAAATTCCACAGCGTGCTCCTCCAGCAGGTCGTACTCCTCGGCCGAGAGCACCAGCCGCTCGGGGAAGAGTAGCTGCTGGCTCACGGCCGTCGAACAGCCGGCCATGCGGAGGTACTCCTCATAGAGGATCCGCTCCCGGGCCCGGCGAATGTCCACAACGACGAAACGGCCGTCGAGCAGCGCCGCAAGAAGCCCTCCTCCCAACGACAGGGGGTCGGAAAACTCCGGATGCGCACCGACCTCAAGGCGACTCTGCGTGCACTCCGCATCATCCGAAGAGACGAAATCGAGCGAACTCTCGCCGAACTCACCGCCCGATACGATGTCGGTGAACTCCTCACCGCCCGACGGAACGGACAGGCAGCCGCCGTCGAACGAAGCATCCGAAGCGATGTCGTCGAACGCCTCACCGTCACCGACAGCGCCGCCCCACGCCGCAGTCGGACGGACAGTCGGGATACGGGGCACCGGAGCCGGATCCAGCGGACGGACCGACGGCGGCACCGTCGGGGTCCGCATCGCCGGAGCGGCGGCATCGGAGAGGCTCCCGCCTCCCATGGCCTCGGCCGGATCGCTCCACGGGACGTCGAATCCCGTAAAATCGACATTCGGATCGGGGGCCGAAGGGTCGATATACTCCTCGCGGAAGGGGTTGTAGTCGTTGTTGGACATGGCCTTCGGCTCGTTGTAGACGACCCCGCGCTGCAGGACGGGAATATCGACCTGCCCCTCGCTGTCGAAATCCATCAGGGGCACCGCACCCGTCTTGGCCAGCGTCTCGCGCACGGCGGCATGGACGATCTGCCACACGGCCTCCTCGTCGGCAAACTTCACCTCGGTCTTCTGCGGATGGACATTGACGTCGATCCGTCCGGGATCGATATTGAGGTAGAGGAAATAGGAGGGCTGTGCATTGACGGGAATGAGCTTCTCGTAGGCCTTCATCACGGCACTCGTGAGGTAAGTGCTCTTGAAATAGCGCCCATTGACGAAGAGATACTGCTCCGTGTTGCGTTTCTTGGCCGCGGCCGGCCGGCCGATGAATCCCGCAATCGAGGCGATCGAGGTCTCGGCCCCCACCTCCAGCAGGTTCTGCTTGATGTGCCGTCCGACCACATCGACGATGCGGCCGGCCAGAGAAGAGGCCGGAAGCGAATAGACCGGGGCATCGTTGGCATAGAGCTCGAAGGCGATCTGCGGATTGCACAGCGCAACCCGCTGGAATTCGCTCTTGATCTGCGCTGCCGAAGTCGTGCTCTTGTCCAGGAACCGGCGGCGGGCCGGAACGTTGTAGAAGAGGTTGCGCACGAAGAACTGCGAGCCGACGGGGCACATCACGGGACGCTGCCCGGCGAACTGCCCGCCGTTGATCTCGGTTTGGGTGCCCATCTCGTCGTCGGCCTGCCGCGTGCGGAGCTCGACCTGCGCCACGGCGGCGATCGAGGCCAGCGCCTCGCCGCGGAAACCGAACGTATGGAGGGCATAGATGTCCTCCACGTCGCGGATCTTGCTTGTGGCATGGCGGTCGAAGGCCATGCGCGCGTCGATGGGCGACATGCCGCAACCGTCATCGACGATCTGGATCAGCTCGCGGCCCCCGTCGCGGAAATTGACCTTCACCGAAGCGGCTCCGGCGTCGATGGCGTTCTCCATCATCTCCTTGACCACCGACGAGGGGCGATTGACCACCTCACCCGCGGCGATCTGATTGGCGACCACCTCGGGCAACAATCTGATTTTATCTGCCATCTGCCGTTATTCTTCTTCGTAATCGTTCGGGACGACCAGGATCGGGGCATAGGGATCGAACGTCCCCTGCTCGACCTGCGTCTGCCCGGCCGGAGCCTTTCCCTGCTGTGCCCGCAGGAAGAACTCGGCCAGCTTCGGATAGAGCAGGTAGATGAAGAGCATGACGAAGACCGCCGCCACGACCATCTTCAGCACCCGCGTCCGGCCCCGCCCCTGCTCGCCGGCATGGCGGGCGGCACGTGCGTCGCGCTGCGTGCGGATGTACTGTCCGGGGGTATATTCACGCCCGGCATCCTCGGCCCGCTCGCCGCGCAACTCGGCCCGGCGCTGCTCGCGCGCCTCCTTCTCGGGATCGTAGTAGCGCGGAATGTAGTTGAACTTGTTCGCGTGTTTCTTGAACGGGGAAAAGCCTAACATAGCTGCACTGAACTAATTTTCGGTAAAGATACGAATATCTTCCGAGATTTATTGCTTTCGGTGCCCCGGCACCGCGATTTTATCGCTTCAGACGCGCGGGCCGCATACGGCAAGCCCCTGCCGGTGGCAGGGGCTGCAGCGTCGGAACGCTCTCCGCCGGGCCGCACGGCCCGTCAGCGGAAGAAACTCTTCATGCGTTCGAAGATGTTCTGATTCTTGACCGACTCGGCGTGCTGGAAATCGGGCTGCTGGGCCAGCTGCTCGACCAGGCGCTTCTCCTCGGCGGTGAGTTTCGACGGGATGGTGATGTCCACGACAACCAGCTCGTCGCCGCGGCCGTAGCCGTTCACCTCCGGCAGTCCCTTGCCGCCCAGACGCAGGACCTTGCCGGCGTGCGTTCCGGGAGCGATCTTGATCTTGGCCCGTCCGTCCACGGTCGGCACCTCGACCGTACCGCCCAGCAGGGCCGTCGTCACCGTAATGTTGAGGTTGTGGATCAGGTCGTTGCCGTCGCGCACCAGCTCGGGATTCGGCTCCTCCTCGATGAGCACCTGCAGGTCGCCGTTCACGCCGCCGTGGCGCGCCGCATTGCCCTTGCCCGAGACGGTGAGCACCATACCCTCGCCCACTCCGGCCGGGATCTGGATCTCAACGACCTCGTCGCCGCGCAGCGTACCCTCGCCCTTGCACTTGTCGCAGGGGGCCGTGATCACCTTGCCCGCGCCGCCGCACGTGGGGCAGACGCCCTGGGTCTGCATGCGGCCGAAGAAGGTGTTCTCGACACGCGTCACATAACCCGTCCCGTTGCAGGTCGAGCAGGTCGAATAGGCGTTCGCATCGCGGGCGCCCGTGCCGCCGCACTTGTCGCAGGCGATCGTCTTGGTGATCTTGAGCTTCTTCGTGACGCCGTTGGCCACCTCCTGCAGCGTGAGCCGCACCTTGACACGGATGTCCGTGCCGCGGTTCACCCGCCGGCCGCCCGACGACGAGGAGCGGAACCCGCCCCCGAAATGGCCGCCGAAGATATCGCCGAACTGCGAGAAGATGTCCTCCATCGAGAAGCCGCCGCCGCTGAAGCCGCCGAAGCCGCCGGCCCCGCCCGCAGCGCCGCTCATCCCGGCGTGTCCGAACTGGTCGTAGCGGGCACGCTTGTCGGGGTTCGACAGCACGTCGTAGGCCTCGGCCGCCTCCTTGAACTTCTCCTCGGCCTCCTTGTCCCCGGGGTTCTTGTCCGGGTGGTACTTGATGGCCGCCTTGCGGTAAGCCTTCTTTATCTCGTCGGCATTGGCGTTTTTCGAAACGCCCAACACCTCGTAGTAATCTCTTTTCTCTGCCATGATCCTACTCTCCTACAACGACTTTCGCGAAGCGAAGCACCCGTTCGCCCAGACGGTAGCCCGTCTGCACGACGTCGATGACCTTGCCCTTCTTCTCCTCGCCGGCAGCGAAGCGGGCCACGGCCTCGCACAACTCCGCGTCGAACTCCTTGTCCTTGACCTCGATCTCCGTGACGCCCTTCTGGCGCAGCGCCTCGGTGAACTTCTGCGCGATGAGCTGCACGCCGGCACGCAACGCCTCGATGTCATCGCTCTTCTCCATTGCCGCCACGGCCCGCTGCACGTCGTCACGCACGGGAAGCATTGCCAGCAGGACGTCGCGCCCGCCCGTCTCGACCAGCTCCATCTTCTCGCGGATCGTACGCTTGCGGTAGTTGTCGAACTCGGCCTGCAGGCGCAGGTACTTGTCCTGCCATTCGGCCAGCACCGACTCGAGTTCGGCCGCGGCTTCGCCTTCGGGACGCTCGCCTTCGACTGACATCGTGTCAGCCGACGCTGCCGCAGCGTCTGCCATATTGGCATCCGCCGCCGTTTCCGCGGTCGTCTGTCCGGTCTCGGGAGCGCTCTTCTCGCCGTCCTTAACGGCCTCATTATAAACTTTTTCCTCTTTCATATCTGGTATTTTTTCGGTTTTTCCGCCTCTATTTGCGCAAATTGCATACCAACCGGCCGGCAAGGGCTCATCCGATGATGAAAATCGCCGGACGTTTGTTCATTTCGGGCAGCGGCAGCCGCTGCCACTCGGCCACGGTGCGGGTTATGATCCGCTCGCCGGGGGCCGTGACATCGACGGCCAGAGTCAGCCGCGTCGTCGGGGCGAGCGTGCGCAGGAGCTCCTCGAAGAGTTTCACGTTGCGGTAGGGTGCCTCGATGAAGAGCTGCGACTGTCCTTCGGCCTGGGCGCGGCGTTCGAAGAAGCGGATCGCCCGGGACCGCTCGGGCGGCTTGACGGGGAGGTATCCGTTGAAGGCGAACGACTGCCCGTTGAGTCCCGAGGCCATGAGCGCAAGCAGGATCGACGATGGTCCGACCAGCGGCACGACCCGAATGCCGCAGCGATGGCACTCCGCAACCACGGCCGCACCCGGATCGGCGACACCCGGCACGCCCGCCTCGGAGATCACCCCGGCCGAACGCCCCGCAAGCAGGGGTTTGACCAGTTCCCCGACCTCGCGCTCGGCAACCGTATGTTCGTTCAGTTCGCGGAACTCCAGTTCGTCGATCGGGCGCGTCACGCCCGCCTTCGACAGGAAACGCCGCGCCGTGCGCGTATTCTCGACGATGAAGTAGTCCAACGAGTCCATCACGGCGCGGTTCGACGCCGGGAGCACGTCCCACGGGGCGGTCTCGTCCGAGATCGGACAGGGGATCAGATAGAGGGTTCCTGCAGCCATTACTCCTTGAGGTAGATTCGTTTGACGCGGCTCGAAACCGACGTCATGATTTCATAGGGGATCGTATCGAGCACGCGGGCCATCGTTTCGAGGTCGTTGCCCGCTTCGGGCGAGAAGATCGTCACCTCGTCGCCCTCCTCCACGCCTGCGATCTCCGTGATGTCGATCATGCAGCTGTCCATACAGACCCGCCCGACGATCGGCGCCGGAGATCCGGCCACAAGCACCGACCAGCGGCCGCAGCCCAGATGGCGGCCCAGTCCGTCGGCATAGCCCACGGGAATCGTTGCCGTGACGCTCGGACGCGTGAGGCGTCCGGCACGCCCGTAACCGACCGTCTCGCCGGCCGCCAGGTGCTTGATCGCGACGATCCGGGTCCGGAGCGTCGCGACGGGACGCAGCGACGGGTTGTGCTGCCACCCGAAGCCGTAGAGCCCCAGTCCGAGGCGGCACATGTCGTACTGCGCCTCGGGGAAGCGCTCGATGGCCGCCGAGTTGGCCGTGTGGCGGATCACCGGATAGGGCAGCGCCTCGACCAGCCGCGTGCTCATCCGGTCGTAACGGGCGATCTGCGCCCGCGTGTAGGCATCCTCCTCGGGCATGTCGGCGCAGTTCAGGTGCGAGAAGACCGTCGCCACCTTCACCTCCGGGCGCAGGGGCAGCACCTCGCACAAACGGTCGATCTCCTCCTCCATGAAGCCGAGCCGGTGCATGCCCGTATCGAGTTTCAGGTGGATCGGATAGCGGAACTCCCCGGCATGCGAGACGGCCGAAGCGAAGTCGTCGAGCGACCGGAAGCTGTAGATCTCGGGCTCGAGCCGGTTGGCAATCATCAGATCGAAGCTGTCGGCATCGGCGTTCAGCACCACGATGGGCATCGTGATGCCCCGCTCGCGCAGCAGCACCCCTTCGTCGGCAAAGGCCACGGCAAGGTAGTCCACCCCCTGATGCTGGAGCATCTGCGCCACCTCGAAGTCACCCGCGCCGTACGACGCGGCCTTGACCATCGCCACGAGCTTCGTACCGTGGGAGAGCTGAGCACGGAAATAGTTGAGGTTATGGATCATGGCATCGAGATCGACCTCCAGCACGGTGGTGTGGCTCTTGCGTGCCAGCGCATGGGCGATCTTCTCGAAACGGAAGTCGCGGGCGCCCTTCAGCAGCACGGCGCGGCCAGCCACGGCCCCGCGGCCGATGCGGGCAATGCACTCGTCGGTCGAGGCATAGAACTCCCGATCGCACGCAAAGAGCGCGGCGTAGCGTTTCAGGCGGGGCCCGATGCCGATGAAGGTGTCGATGCCGGCACGCGAGACCATGCCCGCCACGCGGCTGTAGAGTTCGTCGTCCGACAGACCGCTCTGCGCGATGTCCGACAGGATGAGGGTACGCCGCCGCGAGAGCGCCACGTTGTGCAGGTAGTCGAGGGCCAGGGCCAGCGAATTGAGGTCGAGGTTGTAGGCGTCGTTGATGAGCACCGAGTCGTTGATACCCTCCTTGACTTCGAGGCGCATGGCGACCTCGGGGGCCGAGGCGAACGACGGGGCCGGGAATTCCATGGCCGCACAGAAGGCCTCGACGATCTGGGCGTTGCGCCGCGAGGCCTCGTTGCCGATGACCGACTCCGGGATGCGGGGATATGCGGCCGCATCGTAGAGCTTCCGCTCTGCGAAATGCGAGGCGATCAGGCGCCCGAGCGGCTCGTAGTAGCTGTGGTAGACGATCTTCGACGCGCTGCGCGCCAGTGTCATCTTCTCGAGGCACTTCTGTTCGAGGTTCAGGAAGTTTTCCTGATGGGCGTCGCCGATCGAGGTGAAGACCACCACGTCGGGGCGGATGATACGCTCGAGGCGCTCCATCTCACCGGGTTTCGAGATGCCGGCCTCGAAGATGGCCAGCTGTTCGTCGCCCTCGAGCATCAGCACCGAGAGGGGCACGCCCAGCTGCGAGTTGTAGCTCTTCGGCGAGCGGTAGCACTTCATCCCCGCGGGGAGCTCCTCGGCCAGCCACTCCTTGATGACGGTCTTGCCGTTCGAGCCCGTGATGCCCACGACCGTACCGCGGAAACGGGCCCGGTGGTAGGCGGCCAGCGACTGCAGCGCGTCGATGGCATTCTCCACCACGACGTAGCCGCACCCCTCGGCCGGCTCGACGGGGCGTTCGACCAGAAAGGCGCGCACGCCCCGCCCACACATCTCCCGGATGTAGTCGTGCGAATCGTGGTTGGCGCCCCGCATGGCCACGAACATCGGCCCCGTGGCCAGCTCGCACGTCAGCGAACGGCTGTCGGTCACCACCGACTGCACCTCGCGGTCGCAGCCGGAAAAGACGCCGCCCGTGATGGCGGCGATCTGTGAAAGAAGGTATTTCATAAAAAACCTGTATTGTTGGACGGTTTCCCGTCAAAAAATCGTTCAGACAGCGAAGGTTACGATCGTGATGCCGGCACCGCCCCGGTCGGCGTGCTCGTCGGCGACCGAAGCGACGTCGGGCACCGTGCGCAGGTAACGGCGGATCTCCTCCTTCAGGGCACCGGTACCCTTGCCGTGGAGGATCGAGACCGACCCCACGCCGAGCATCAGCGCGTCGTCCACGAAGTCCTGCACGGCCTCCAGCGCCTCGGCGGCCCGCATGCCGCGCACGTCGATGTGGTCCTTGAAGTTGAGCTTGCGCGCCGAAATGTCGGCCGAGACCACCGTCCGGGCCGTCACGGGGCGCGTCGCCTCGCGGTATTCGCGGTTCGAGACAACGGTGAGCTGCGCCTTGTCCACCGTGGTGAGTATCTGTCCGAAAGCCACCTGGGCCTTGCGTCCCTTGATCGAGCGCACCTCGCCGACCATCTCCTGTCCGGCCATGCGGACCTTCGAGCCCTCGACCACCTCGCGGGGCTGCTCCGCAACGGGCGCCGACGCCTGTTTGGGCTCACTTCCCTCGCGGGCCTTCCGTTCGGCCCGGCGCTGGCGCCGCCGCTCGATGCGCTCCATCTCGCGCGCCACCGAAGCGTCGCGTTCAGCCGTGTCTGCCTCATCGACCTTTTCGCGGAAGTCGTCCAGTTCACGGCGCGCCAGGCGCGTCAGCTCCTTCTCGGCCTGCGCCTCGCGGATCGTGCGGATCGTATTCTCGATCTGCCGGTTGGCATCGGCAATGAGCTGCTGCGCCTCCTGCTTGGCCCGCCGCAGGATCTCCTGCCGCTCGGAGCGGATCTTCGAGAGCTGCTCGGCATAGTTCTGCTCGAGCTCCTCGACCTTGCGGTCCGTCAGGCGGATGCGGTCGCGCTTCTGCTCCCAGTAGTGCTTGTCGCGCGCGATCTCGCGCAACTGCTTCTCGATGTTGATGTGGTCCGAACCGGCCTTCTCGCTGGCCGCACGGATGATCTCTTCCGGAAGGCCGATCTTGCGGGCGATCTCCACGGCAAACGAACTGCCCGGCTTGCCCATCTCGAGGCGGAACAGCGGACGGATGCGCTGCACGTCGAAGGTCATCGCGCCGTTGGCGATGCCCTCGGTGTTCGACGCATAGTATTTGATGTTGGCGTAGTGCGTGGTGATGACACCGTAGCAGCCCCGGTCGAGCAGCCGCTCGAGGATCGCCTCGGCGATGGCCCCGCCGATCGTGGGCTCGGTACCCGAGCCGAACTCGTCGATGAGCACCAGCGTGCGGTCGGAGGCCCCGGCCAGCATGTGCTTCATGTTGAGCAGGTGCGACGAGTAGGTCGAGAGGTCGTTGTCGATCGACTGTTCGTCGCCGATGTCGATGAAGATGCTCTCGAAGACGGGCAGTTCCGAAATCTCCGACGTCGGGACCAGGAACCCGCACTGGAACATGTACTGCACGATGCCCGTGGTCTTCAGGCAGACCGACTTGCCGCCGGCGTTCGGGCCCGAAATGACGAGAATGTGCTTGCGGCGGTCGAGCTGCAGATCGAGCGGCACGATCTCGCGGCCGGCGGCACGCAGCGTCTGCTGCAGCAACGGGTGGCGGGCCGTGCGGAGCACCAGGCGGTCGTCGGTCGAGAGGATCGGGCGCACGCAGCCGTTCTCCGAAGCCCAGCGTCCCTTGGCGCGCAGCATGTCGATCTCGGCGAGGTAGTCGCCCGAGTCGGCGATCAGGGCGGCATCGGGACGGATCGAGTCGGTGAATTCCGAGAGGATGCGGACGATCTCGCGCCGCTCCGAATACTCCAGCTCGCGCAGTTCGTTGTTGATCTCCACGACCTCGACCGGCTCGACATAGAAGGTCTTTCCGGTAGCCGACTCGTCGTGGATGAATCCGTTGAGTTTGCGTTTGTTGGCTGCGGCGACGGGGATCACGGCCCGACCGTCGCGGATCGAGATCTGCGCATCGGCATCGACGATCCCGGCCCCCTTGGCCGAAGCCAGGACGGCCTGCAGGCGCTTGGCGGCCTGCCCCTCGCGTTCGCGGATCGCGCGCCGGATCTCCTGCAGGGCCGGCGAGGCGTTGTCACGGACGTTGCCGAAGCGATCGACGATCGCATCGATGCGCCGGACGATCTCGGGGAACGCGGCCACGCCGTGCGTGCGGTCCCAGAGCGTCGGATAGCGATCCTGACGGTTGTGGATGAACGAAATGACACCGCCGAGGGCCGACAGCGCCCGATGCAACGTGACGACCTCCTCGACGTCGAGGAACGTTCCCTCGACGCGCAGTTTGGCGACGATCTGGTCGATGTCGGGGTATTCGCCTCCGGGAAAGTCGTGCTCCATGTCGAGGAGCAGGCGCATCTCGTCGGCCAAAGCCAGCCGGCGCTCGATTTCGCGCGGCGAGGTGGAGAACTGCTCGGAGGCGATCCGCTCACGGGCCGCGCGCATGGTACAAAGGGCTGCGACCTGCTCGCGGAGCCGGTCGAAACCTATTTTCTGCTCGAAGGAAGCAGGATATATCATTGCCGTAAAATTAACTTTTCATCGTCCGCAGGCTCCACCCGGAGCGGGATCCACCCTGCTGCGGAACGGGATCCGTTCAGGGGAACGCGCCGACGTCCCTTCACGCAGGCTCCGTCGCCGCCGCGGGACCGCCGCTCACTGCGCCCGCTTCAGGGAGTCGCGCTCGGCCCGGGCGGCCTCTTTGGCAGCTTTGCGCAGCGCCTTGGCCTTCATTTTCTCGGGATCACGGCCGAAGAGCGAGAAATGCACGTAGCGGCCCGGATAGTTCTTCAGATCGGCAAGCAACGCCGCGAGGTTGCTGCCGGCCGTAGTCAGCGAATCGTAGAGCGCCGGGTCGTTCACCAGACGTCCTACCGTGCCCTCGCCGGCCTCGATCCGCTCGAGCAGGCTGCCCACCTGTCCGACGGCGTCGGAGAGCTTGCGGGCGAACTCCGCCTCGGCCAACTCCCCCGTAACGTCATTCAGGTTGCCCACGATGCTGTCCACGCGGGGCGCATTCTCGCCCAACATGTCGGCGAACTCCGTCAGGTTGCGCACGGCCTCCTGCAGGTTGCTCTTCTCGGAATCGAGCAGCTGCGCCAGGTCGCCCGAGAGGTTGTTGAGGTTTCCGAGCGTTCCGGAGATGTTTTCGCCGTTCTCCTCCAGCAGGCGGTTGATGTTGCCGAGCGTGAGCGAAAGTTCGTCGGTCACCTGCGAGATCTTCTGCTTGAAAAACTCCAGTTCCGAACCGGCCATATCCATCAGGTCGCGGTTGCGGCTCGAGCGAAGCGTATCACCCTGCTCGAGGTAGGTATCCGACTCCCCGTAGGTCACCTCGATGGCCTTGGCGCCCATAAGGCTGCTGCTGACGATCTTTGCCTCGGAATCCGACGGAATGCGGTACTGCCGCTTGATGGTCAGCTGCAGGATCACCTTGTCGCTGCGCTGCGGATCGAACGAGATTCCGGTCACGGTACCGATCTTCACACCCTGCATCAAAACCGATGATGCCGACTGTACGCCATTGACCTGGTCGTAAGCGGTGTAATAGACCGTATTGCGGCCGAAAATGTCAAATCCCTTGAGGAATCGGATTCCAGCCCATGCGGCAAGGATCATCACCACAGCGAAGATTCCGATTTTGGCTTCTCTTTTCATATCACGAATTTCTTATTCTCCTTATTATTTGACGACTCTGCCGCCCCGCACGCTCACCACGAACGCCTCGGGGAAGACCTTGCGGACTTCGCGCAGCCGTTTCTGGGCTGTCGCACGGTCAGCACACTCGCCGACGCAGTATTTATAGGGGAAACGGCCCTCGGAGGCATACTCCTTCACCTTGCCACGGTACGAACGGAACTGCGACGAGGAGAGCGGCACGGCCTTCGAACTGGCCATCACCTGCACGGCATAACGCAACGGCTGCTCCGCGGCCGGAGCCTTCGCCCCCTGTCCCGCCGCCGGAGCCTGCTTTTCTCCGGCAGCCGGACGGGACGGAACGGAACGGGACGTATCCTTGGCCGTTTCCCTGGCCGGAGCGGGAGCCGGACGGGGCTTTTCCCGGGCCGTATCTTCGGCCGGAACGGCAGGCTCCGCAGGCACGGCCCCGCCTTCCGACTTGCGGATCTTGAGCACATAGTCCGAATAGTCACGCACGGCCTGGTAGATATTGCGGGCAATCTCGTTCTGGCCCTTTTCCGACTTCATGTAGGCCATCTCCTGGGCGTTGGTCATGAAACCGATCTCGGTCAGCACGCCCGGCATGTCGGTGGCATAGAGCACCCGCAGCAACTGGGGTTTTACCCCACGCGAATGACGGCCGCTGGCGATGTAGTTATTCTGTACAAAACGGGCCAGCGCCATGCTGTACTCGCCGTAGGTGAACTGCAGGTTCTGAATGTAGGCCCGGACAATCGCAGCGGTCCGCTCGTCCGACATGTCGATCAGGTCCTCGCGGTTGCTCTCGTAGAGTGCATTCTCGTTGTAACGTTGCTCCTTGGGGCTCTCACCCATGATGAGTGTCTCGACCCCGCGGGCTGCAGCCGCACGGGCGGCATTGACGTGGATCGAAATGAAGAGATCGCCCCCGGAGCCGTTGGCAATGTCGGCACGTGCCTGCAGGTCGTCGGCCAGGGTCTTGCCCAGCTCCTTGTCCGTTTTACGCGTGTAGACCACCTTCACGCCCGGCATACCCTGCTCGATCAGGCGACCGACCTTGAGGGCCACCTTCAACGTCAGATCTTTCTCATAGACCCCGCCGTAATGTGCCCCGGGAAACTTGCCTCCGTGGCCGGCGTCAATCACCACGACTTCGACCCCGTGTGCAATATTCGCGCTGCGGACTACGTTTGTCAGAAGCGTAGCCGCCGCCAATACGAGGAGGAAGAGGAACCGTGTGCGCATATTTAGTGGTATCAAGTGCAGGCTATCTGTAAATTTTTACCTATCTTTGTCGCGCCTCGCACGCCATGTGGCACCGAATAAGGCCCTGAGGCGGGCGTTTTTGCCGACTTGTCGGCAAAGGTACGGAAATTTTTGGAATTTTGAACAGCGTAAGGCTAAAATATCTCTTGTCGGCGACGGTGCTTCTGCTCTTCGTCCAGGCGTTGCTGGGCACCACCGCCCCGGCTGCAGTATTCCGCACAGCCCCGACAGACACCCTTTCCGCACACCTTTCCGACACGCTGCAATCCGCAACGGTCTACCAACCCGATGCCCCCACACCGCTCGACCTGAAGCCCGAACCCCTCTCGCGCCGCGAACGCCGCGAACGGGCCCGCGCCGCCCGGGAACAGGAGCGCCGCAACCGCGAATTCAACAGCCTGACGCAGGAGGAGCGCGACTCGGTCTTCTCGTCGCAGGTCGATTCGCTGGTGGCCCAAAAGGCCGACTCGCTGGCATCGCGCTCCGGCTCCGACACGACCCGCAACCCGCGTGCCGCCCGTCCGTTCCTCGACGACCAGCTCTCGGGCAAGAACACCGACTCACTGGTCTACGACGTGCGCAACAAACGGGTCTACGTCTACAATGAGGGAGACGTAACCTACCAGAACCGGAACCTGAAGGCCGACTACATGCAGATCGACATGGACACGAAGTTGATCTACGCCTACGGAAAGCCCGACTCGGTGGATGGCAAATGGACGGTCACCAAGCCCGAGTTCACCGAGGGCGGAACGGCCTACCAGATGGATACGATCACCTATAACCTCGACACGCAGAAGGCCAAGATCAAGGGTGTGGCCACGCAGCAGGGCGACGGATGGCTGGTGGGAGGCAGCGTCAAGAAGATGCCCGACAACACCTTCAACATCGAGCACGGCAAATACACCACCTGCGAGCAGACCGACCACCCGCACTTCTACCTGGCCATGACCAAAGCGAAGGTGATCCCCGGGAAAAAGGTAGTCACCGGACCGGCCTACCTGGTCATGGAGGACGTACCGATCTACTTTCTCGGCATCCCCGAGGGATTCTTCCCAATCAACATGGGGCCCAAATCGGGTCTGCTGATGCCTACCTATGGAGAGGAAACCTCCAAGGGATTCTTCCTCCGGGACCTGGGCTATTACATCACGCTGGGCGAATATGCCGATCTGGCGCTTCGCGGCGGATTCTACACGCTCGGCTCGTGGGAGGCCTCGGCCGCCTCACGCTACATCAAGCGATACAAGTACAGCGGCAGCTTCAATGTGGAGTTCTCGAGCGTGAAGACCGGCGAAAAGGGCGAACCCGACTACATCAAGCAGAACAACTTCCGCGTGCAGTGGACCCACTCGCAGGACGCCAAGGCCAACCCCGGATCGACCTTCTCGGCCTCAGTGAACTTCGCCACCAGCGGCTACAACCGCTACTCGGCCACCAACCTCAACGACATCCTCTCGACGCAGACCAACTCGTCGATCTCCTATTCGAAAAGCTGGAGCGGAACCCCCTTCTCGCTCTCGGCAAACATGGCCATTTCGCAGAACTCGCAGAACAAGTCGATCTCGGTGACCCTCCCGACAGTGGTCTTCAACGTCTCGCGCTTCTACCCCTTCAAACGCAAGGAGAAGACCGGAAAGGACCGCTGGTACGAGAAGATCTCGATGCAGTATACGGGCAAGATGACCAACTCGGTCACCACCACCGAGTCGGAGATCTTCTCGAAAAAGACGCTCGAGAACATGAAAAACGGCATCGAGCACTCGATCCCCGTGTCGGCCTCGTTCAACCTGCTCAACTACATCAACATCACGCCGTCGTTCAACTACACCGAGAAGTGGTACTTCAAAAAGCAGGAGTATGAGTGGAATCCGATCACGAACCAGACCGACACGCTGCCCTCGAACTACGGATTCTACCGCCTCTACAACTACTCCACCAGTGTTTCGGCCTCGACGACCCTCTACGGCATGTACGACTTCACGAAGAAGCGCCGCGACCGCAAGATCCAGGCCATCCGCCACACGATCACCCCGTCGGTCGGATTCTCCTTTACGCCCGACTTCGCCGATCCCAGATACGGCTACTACCTCACGCGCCAGACCGACTCGACGGGCCGCGTGACAACCTACTCTCCCTATGCGGTCAATGCCTACGGCGTGCCCTCGTCGGGCCGCTCGATGTCGATGACCTTCTCGCTGTCGCAGAACCTCGAGATGAAGGTGCTCTCGAAGAGCGATACGTCGGGGGTCAAGAAGATCAAGCTCATCGACGAACTGCGTCTGGGCGGGTCGTATAACTTCCTGGCCGACTCGATGCGGCTCTCGACCATCTCGCTCTCGTTCCGCACGACGCTCTTCAAGAACTTCGGCATCAACCTCTCGGCCACGATCGACCCCTACCGCGTCACGCCCGAAGGTGTCCGCTACGACAAGCTCTTCTTCCCGGGACGCATCACCTCGACGGGCTGGTCGTTCGGCTACACCTTCAAGTCGCGCGAGGACAAGTCGCAGCCGGCCGTAAACGACATCACGAGCCTGCCCCCGGAGTATTCGAACCCGTTCTACGACCCCTACGGCACGATGGACCCCACCCTGCGAAGGCAATACATGTCGCAAGCCTACTACGACTTCTCGCTGCCGTGGAACTTTGGCTTCAACTATGCGGTGAACTATTCGGTCTCCTACGTGAACAACGGCACAACGGGATACCGCAAGAACGTCACGCAGACCGTCAGCTTCAACGGATCGCTGAACCTCACACCCAAGACGGGCATCACCTTCCAGGGCGGTTACGACATCAAGGCCCGAAAACTCACGACCTCGTCGGTATCGATCACGCGCGACCTCCACTGCTGGCAGATGTCCTTCTCGTGGATCCCCTTCGGCTACCACAAGAGCTGGAGCTTCAACATCGGCGTGAAGGCCGCCTCGCTCTCCGACCTGAAGTACGACAAGTCGCAGTCGATGTACGACAACATGTACTGACACTGCCCGTCCTCCATCCCGCTACCCCGCATCCCAAAAAAATCCGGCATCGGAAAACTCCGACACCGGACAGACTGTGCCGTATCCGCCCTGTGTGCTCCGGGCGGAACGGGATCAATGTTTCAGGCCGTCGGCCACGGACTCGGGATCGTGCCGGTATTTGAATACCAGGGCAAATACCACTCCCACGAGCAGGGCGTAGCCGGCAAAGATCAGCCACGAGGTGGACCACCCCGAAACCATCGCCTCGGCCCCCTGCTGCGAGTAGACGAAATGATTGACGACGGCCTGCGCGCCGAGCGTTCCGATCGTGGCGCCGATGCCGTTGGTCATGATCATGAAGAGTCCCTGCGCCGAGGAGCGGATCGTCGTATCGGTCTCCTTATTGACGAAGAGCGACCCCGAGATGTTGAAGAAGTCGAAGGCCACACCATAGACGATCATCGAAAGGATGAACATCCACACGCCGTTTCCGGGGTTGCCCAGGCCGAAGAGTCCAAAACGGAGCACCCAGGCGAACATGGCCATGAGCATGACGTTCTTGATGCCGAAGCGTTTCAGGCAGAAGGGAATGAGCAGGATGCAGAGCGTTTCGGAGACCTGCGACAGCGAGATCAGCGCATTGGCGTGGTTGGCGCCGAACGTGGAGGCATATTCGGGGATGTCGCGGAAACTGGTGATGAAGGGATTCGCAAAGCCGTTGGTAATCTGCAGCGAAACACCCAGCAGCATCGAGAAGATGAAGAACAGGGCCATCTTCTTCTGCTTGAAGAGCGTGAAGGCGCGCAGCCCGAGGGCCTCGACCAGGCTCTTGCGCTCGGCCGAGCGGCTGACCGGACACGACGGAAGGGTCATGGCATAGAACCCGAGAGCGAGACCCAGCACGGCGCACTGGATGAACTGCATGCAGGTAGTCTGGAAACCGGCCGCATCGCAGACGAGCATCGAGCAGATGAAGCCGACGGTGCCCCAGACACGGATCGGCGGAAAGGACTTCACGGTATCCATACCGGCCCCTTCGAGCACGCTGTAGGCCACGGAGTTCGAAAGGGCAATCGTCGGCATGTAGAAAGCCACACTGAGCGAATAGAGCGTGAAGAGAATCCCGAACGAAACTTCGGAACCGGCCGAAAGGGCGTAGTAGCCCGCAGCCCCCATGAAGAGGGCGGCCGTCAGGTGGCAGATGCCGAGCAGCCGCTGTGCGGGCACCCAGCGGTCGGCCACGATTCCGATGACGGCAGGCATGAAGAGCGAGACAATGCCCTGCATGGCATAGAAGATTCCGATATGCGACGCCAGATCGACGCCCACAAGATAGGATCCCATCGAGGTCAGGTACGCACCCCAGATTGCATACTGAAGAAAGTTCATGACCACGAGGCGGAATTTGATTCCCATAATTTACTGGTTTTAAGTAGTTTTACGTTTTCACCCCCTTGTCCGGAGCGTCGTGAAAACAAAAATACGAATTTTTTTTCTGATTTTTCTTTGCAATTGCAAAATAAAGTTCTACTTTTGCATCACCAAAACGTCATTGAGCTATGGTGTAATGGTAACACAACAGATTCTGGTCCTGTTATTCTTGGTTCGAATCCAGGTAGCTCAACAAAACCCCGCGACCGCAAGGTGGCGGGGTTTTCGTTTGCATAGACCCATCCGGCAACATCCGTCCGTACACGGACACAACGACAATGCGGGCAGTCCTCCGAAGGGGACTGCCCGCATCCGTTTTCCGGGAGCGGCAGGAGCGCTACCGCTTCTCGAGCCCGAGCTTGCGCAGCAGCGCCTCGGGTTCGGGCTTGTGGCCGCGGAAGCGGACATAGAGCTCCATGGGATCCTCCGTTCCGCCCTTCGAGAGGATGTTGTCGCGGAACGACGTGGCCACCTCGCGGTTGAAGATCCCCTTCTCCTTGAAGAGCGAGAAGGCATCGGCCTCGAGCACCTCGGCCCACTTGTATCCGTAGTATCCGGCGGCATAGCCTCCAGCGAAAATGTGGCCGAAGGCGGGTGACATGGCCGTACCCTCGACGACGGGCAGCACCTGCGTCGGGGCCATCGCCTCGCGCTCGAAAAGCTCGACATCACCCTCGAAGGGCTCGGTGAGCGTATGCCAGGCCATGTCGGTCAGACCGAACGACAGCTGGCGAACGTTGGCATAGGCCGCCAGGTAGTTCTGCGCGGCGACGATGCGATCGACAATCTCCGAGGGAATCTTCTCCCCGGTCTGGTAATGTGCGGCCCACAGGTCGAGGAACTCCTTCTCCGTGGCCCAGTTCTCCATGATCTGCGACGGCAGTTCGACGAAGTCGCGGTAGACGTTCGTGCCGGTGAGCGACTCGTAGGAACCTTCGCCCAGCATGCCGTGCAGCGAGTGTCCGAACTCATGCAGGAAGGTCTCCACCTCGTCGAAGGTCAGCAGCGAGGGGGTCGTCTCGGTCGGCTTCGTAAAGTTCATCACCAGCGATACCAGCGGTCGGGTCTCCTCGCCGTCCACGCGCTTCGTTCCGCGGAACTCGGTCATCCACGCGCCCGAGTTTTTCGAGGCACGGGGGAAGAAGTCGAGATAGAGCACCGCCATGAAGCGGCCCCCGGCATCGGTGACGTCGTAGGCCGTCACGTCGGGATGGTAGACCTCGATCCCGGGATTGGGCGTGAAGTTGAGCCCATAGAGTTTGTTGGCCAGCAGGAAGACGCCCTTCTTCACCCGCTCGAGTTCGAAATAGGGCTTCACCGTCTCGGCGTCGAGCGCATACTTCTCGCGCTTGTACTTCTCGGTATAATAGGACCAGTCCCACGGCATGAGCGTTCCCTTGAAGCCCTGCGAGGCGGCATACTCCGAGATCGTGCGGTAGTCGGCGTCGGCATACTCCTTCGAGGCATCAAGCAGTTCGGCAAGGAAGGCACGGACCGTCGGCGTGTCTTTGGCCATGCGCTCCTCGAGCACATAGTCGGCATAGCAGTCGTAACCGAGCAGGCGGGCCAGCTTCAGCCGCGTATTGACGATCTTCTTCACCACCTCCGTATTGTCGAACTCACCGCCCAGCGAGCAGGAGCTGTTGGCCCGCCAGAGCTTCTCCTTGAGCGCACGGTTCGACGAATAGGTCATGAAGGGCAGGTAGCTCGGATACTGCAGCGTGACGACCCAACCCTTCTCGCCGCGCGACTTGGCCTCGGCGGCCATACCCTCGCGCACGAAGGCGGGCAGTTCGGCCACCACTGCAGGGTCGGTGATATGGAGCGTAAAGGCGTTGGTCGCGGCCAGCGAGTTGCGGTCGAATTCGAGCGAGAGGGCCGACAGCTCGGTGGTATACTGGCGGTAGAGCTCCTTGTCCTCGTCCGACAGGGCGGCACCGTTGCGGGCGAAGCTCCGGTAGGTCTTCTCCAGCAGGCGCCGGTCTTCGGTGGAGAGTTTGCGTCCGGGGTGTTCGTAGACCGCCTTCACGCGGGCAAAGAGCTCGGGGTTGAGCGAGATGTCGTTCGACAGGGCGGTCAGCTTGGGCTGCACGCGCTCGGCGATCTGCTGCATCTCGTCCGACGTATCGGCGCTCATCAGGTTGAAGAAGACCCCCGCAATGCGGTTGAGCAGGGCGCCCTGACGCTCCAGGGCGACGATCGTATTCATGAAGGTCGGCTTCCTGGGGTTGCGGACAATCGCCTCAACCTCGGCACGCGAGCAGGCGATCGCCGCGTCGAATGCCGGCTCGTAGTCCTTGAGTTCAATGCGCGAGAAGGGCGGCGTGGCATGAGGGGTATCCCACTCCGCCAGCAGCGGATTCGAAAGGTCCAGTTCGGGCAGGTCGGCCCGGGGAATCGAGTTGTCGGCACAACCGGCGGCCAGGATGGAAACAGCCATGACAAGAATTGCTTTTTTCATATAAGGTACAGGGTTTGCGGTTTCTTCACGAATCGGCGGGATCAGTTCTCCGCCACAGCCTCGGCAGCGGCCCCCGCGGCAGGCTGCGGGCCGGCGGCCAGCGAATCGGCAGGTTCGGGATCGGTCCACAGCCCGCGGCTGCGCAGCATGGCCCGCTTGTCGGGATCCTTGCCGCGGAAGGCGCGGTACATGGTCATCCCGTCCTCCGAACCGCCGCGCTCGAGGATCTTGCGGCGGAAATCGTCGGCCACGCGGCGGTTGAACAGGTCGCCGCTCTCGCGGAAGGCCTCGAAGGCATCCTTGTCGAGCACCTCGGCCCACGTATAGAAATAGTATCCGGCCGAATAGCCTCCGTCGAAGATGTGGCTGAAGTAGGGATAGCGGTAGCGCGGCTCGATCTGCGGGATGAGGCCCCGCTTCTCGTTGAGCACCTTGCGTTCGAACTCCATCGGATCGAAGGGTGCATACTCGGTCATCGAGTGGATGTCCATGTCGGAGAGCGATGCGGCGATCAGCTCGGTGGTCATGAAGCCCTGGTTGAAGAGTTCGCTGCGGGCGATCTTGGCCATCAGCGCCTCAGGCATCACATCGCCCGTGCGGTAGTGTACGGCATACTGCTTGAGCACCTCGGGGTTGAAGGCCCAGTTCTCCATGACCTGCGACGGCAGCTCGACGAAATCGCCCTCGACCTCCGACAGGCCGCGGTACTTCACGTCGTGGAAGAGGAAGTGGAGCGCGTGGCCGAACTCATGGAAGAGCGTCTCGACCTCGTCGAGGGTCAGCAGCGCCGGGTTGTCGCCCGTCGGACGGGTGAAGTTGGCCACGATCGACACGACGGGAGCCACCCGCTCGCCGTCGCGGTAGGTCTGCTCAACGTAGTTGCCGCACCAGGCGCCCTGCCCCTTGCCCTCGCGGGGGAAGAAGTCGAAATAGAGCACGCCGAGGTGCGACTCGTCGGCATCGAGCACCTCGAAAGCCGTCACCTCGGGATGGTAGACCGGCACGACGATCGGCCGGAAGGTGATGCCGTAGAGGCGGTTGGCAAGGAAAAAGACGCCGCTGCGGACATTTTCCAGCGCAAAGTAGGGACGCAGCATCTCCTCGTCGAGGTTGTACTTCTGCTTGCGGAGTTTTTCGGCGTAGTAGAACCAGTCCCACGAGGCGAACTCACCGTCAGGGAAGTCCTTGCGGAAGAGCGAGTCGAGCTCGCCCAGCTCACGCTTGGCACTCTCGAGCGCCGGAGCCCAGACCCCCTCGAGCAGGTCGTAGACCGCTTCGGTCGTGCCGGCCATCTCGTCGTCCACGACATAGGCGGCGTAGGAGGGATAGCCCAGCAGGTGGGCCTTCTCCGTGCGCAGGCGGATGAAGTCGTTGATGAGCTGTTTGTTGTCGTACTCGTCACCGCGGTTGCAGCGGTTCAGGTAAGCCGTGTAGATCCGCTCGCGCAGTTCGCGGTCGGGCGAATAGGTCAGGAAGGGGATCATGCTCGGCTTCTGCAGCGTGAAGACCCCCTTGTTTCCCTTGCCCAGTTCGCGGGCCTTCTCGCGGGCCTGTTCCTGCACGCCGGCCGGCAGCCCGGTCATCTGCTCGGGCTCAAGTTCCATCGTGAAGTTGTAATTCTCAGCCAGCAGGTTGTTGCCGAACTTTACCGAAACGAGGGCCAGTTCGCTATTGATCTCGGCAAGCCGCGCCTTGTCGTCGGCCCCGAGCAGGGCTCCGGAGCGGACGAACGAACGGTAGGTCTTCTCCAGCAGGCGGCTCTGCTCGGCGTCGAGGTCGAACGTCGCCCGGTTATCGTAGACCGCCTTCACCCGCTCGAAGAGCGCGTCGTTGAGCAGGATCTTGTCGTAGTGGGCCGTCAGCCGGGGCATCGCCTGCTCCTGCAGGGCCTGCATCTCGGGCGTGTTCTGCGCGGCACAGAGCATGCCGAAGACCAGCGAGGTCTGCGCAAGCATCTGCCCCGAGTTGTCGAACGCCAGGATGACGTTCTCGAAGGTCGGCTCGTCGCGGTTGGTCACGATGGCGTCGATCTCGGCATCGTGCAGCGACATGCCGCGCTCGATGGCCGGGAGGAAATGTTCGGGTAGAATCCTGTCGAAGGGCGGAACACCGTAGGGCGTCTCCCACGCCGAGAAGAAGGGGTTTTCGCCGACCTTTTTGTCGGACTTGCACGCAACGGTCGTCATGGCCAGAAAAAGTGTCAATAATCCTGCAATACGTTTCATCAGTCGTCTTATTTTATATAACTTTGCAGCCTGCAAACGCCGGGGCATCTCCATGCGCCGGCTCAAGCCGTTGCAAAGTTAGTAAATTATAGCAGGTATGCAACTTTTTTACGATCCCGCGATCGTACCGCCCCTACATACGCTCGGCGAGGAGGAGTCGAAACACTGCATCCGCGTACTGCGCCTGGGACGCGGCGCAACACTCCACATCGCCGACGGGCGGGGTACGCTCTACCGCTGCCGGATCGTGGAGGACGACCCGCGCCGGTGCACCGTGGAGGTCGTCGAGACGATCCCCGACTTCGAGCGGCTCTCCTATGCGCTGACGGTGGCCGTAGCCCCGACCAAGAACGCCGACCGCTTCGAGTGGTTTCTCGAGAAGGCCACCGAGGTGGGCATCGGCGCCGTGATCCCCCTCGAAACGGAGCACAGCGAGCGGCGCGTCTTCAAGGCCGAGCGGAGCGAGAAGATCATCACGGCGGCCATGAAGCAGTCGCTCAAGGCATACCGCCCGGTGCTGCACCCGCTCACCCCGTTCCGCGAGGCGGTGCTCGCCCCCTTCGAGGGGCGGCGGCTGATCGCCCACTGCGGGGCGGCACACGCCTCCTCGGGCAAACGCTACCTGCCCGAGGCGATCCGCCCGGGAGAGCCCGTGCTCGTCTGCATCGGACCCGAGGGGGATTTCTCCCCCGCCGAAGTGGACTTCGCGCTCGAACACGGATTCGAGGAGATCACGCTCGGGCAGCAGCGCCTGAGGACCGAAACCGCAGCCCTCGTGGCCGTGGTGATGACGTCGGTCGTAAACGGTTCGAAATAAAGACACCTATCATAACAGCATGTTTTTTCTCGGTACACTTCTCGCGCTGGCGGCGGTGACAGCCCTGCTGTTCGCCGTACCCCTGCGCATGAAAGCGTGGGCCGCACTCGGCCTGACGCTCATCGGCACGCTCGCCGTCGGCATACGGGCCGCGGCAACGCTCGCCGGAGCCCACTACGGACCGCTGTGGGTCATCTCCGGCACGCCGTTCGGCGGCGACTCGGGCTCGATGGACGGCCTCTCGGCGCTCTTCGTCCTCGTCATTGCGATCGGTTCGGTGGCCGCCGTGCTCTACTCGCAGGGCTACCTGGCCCGCCACCTGCAGCACAAGTCCCCGGCCCACGTCTCGCTGCACTACACCTCGCTGGTCACCATGTGCTATGCCATGCTGGGCGTCGTGCTCTCCGACGGAGGCTACTCGTTCCTCTTCTTCTGGGAGCTGATGACCGTGGCGTCGTTCCTGCTGATCCTCTTCGACGCCGAGCGCCGCGAGGTTCGCCGCGCCGCCCTCTCCTACCTGATCATGATGCACATCGGCTTCGTGCTGCTGCTCATCGGCTTCGTCCGTCTCGATGTCGCGACGGGCGACACCTCGTTCGGGGCTCTGGCCGCCGCATTCCGCACGCAGCCCGTGCTGCCGCTCTACCTCCTTTTCCTGGCAGGCTTCGGCATGAAGGCCGGACTCTTCCCGATGCACGTATGGCTTCCGGAGGCCCACCCCGCCGCACCGTCGCACGTCTCGGCCCTGATGTCGGGCGTGATGATCAAGACGGGCGTCTACGGCATCCTCCGCATCACGGCCGCCCTGGGCGACCTGCCCGAACTCCGCACGGCCGGGCTCATCCTGCTGGGCGCAGGCATCGTCACGGGGCTCTGGGGCGTGATGCTCGCCGCCGCACAGAACGACGTGAAACGGCTGCTGGCCTACTCGTCGATCGAGAACATCGGCGTGATCCTCATCGGCCTCGGCATCGCGGCGCTGGGCAAGGCCTCGGGCAACCAGTTTGCCGCCCTCTGCGGCATCGCGGGCGCCCTGCTCCACACCGTGAACCACTCGTTCTTCAAGACGCTGCTCTTCTTCGGCGCGGGCAACATCCTCTCGCGCACGCACACCACGTCGCTCGACGCGCTCGGAGGCCTGGGCCGGCACATGCCCCTCACGGCACTGCTCTTCCTCGTCGGTACGGCGGCCATCTGCGCCCTCCCGCCGCTGAACGGCTTCGTCTCGGAACTGCTGATCTACCTCGGGATGTTCGAGGGAATCGCCGCCGACAACACGCCCCTCGCCTCGGCCGCCGGACTGGCTGCCCTCGCCCTGATCGGCGGCGTGGTGCTGCTGGCCTTCACCAAACTCTACGGCACGGTCTTCCTCGGGTCGCCCCGCTCGCACGAGGTGGCCGAAGCCTCCGAGGTGGGCAACGTGCGCATCGCCGCCATGGCCATCCCGCTGGCCGGCATCCTCTTCGTCGGACTCTTCCCGCGCGCCGCGACGGGCATCGCCGTGCGCAGCGCCGACTTCTTCATCCACACCCCCGCGGATGCCGCCTCGTGGCTGCTCTCGCCCTCGCTCACGACCGTCGGGCGCACGGCCTGGCTGCTCCTGCTCGTCGTCGCCCTGCTCGTCTGGCTCCGGAGCCGCATCCTCCGCACACGGAAGGTCGCCCAGGGTCCCACGTGGGGCTGCGGCTTCACGTCCGTGAATGTCCGCATGCAGTACACGGGCGAATCCTTCTCCGAGGGGCTGCAGTCGATCGCCACGCCCCTGACGCAGAACAGCGGCGAAGGATCGCCCGTAGGCAAGGGCGAGATCTTCCCCGCCTCGCACTCCTTCGACGTCGGTCACCGCGACCGCATCGGACGGCTCTTCTCGATGTGGTGGGTCGAGCTGCTGCGCCGCATCAACGCCCGCGTCATGCGGTTGAGGACCGGAAAGATCAACCACTACGTCCTCTTCGCGCTGGCGTTCCTCGCCCTGATATTCATCCTCTCGATCCTCAATCTCCTGTAAACCCATGGAGGCACTCAATACCCTGCTCCTGCTGCTGACGGCCCTCGCGATCCCGGGGCTGATCAACCGCACGCGCGCCCGCCTGGCGGGGCGCAAAGGCATCCGCTTCGCACAGCACCTCTACGACGTCGCGCTGCTGCTCCGCAAGGGTGCCGTCTACTCGACGACCACCTCGGCGCTCTTCCGTATCGCGCCCTCCGTGTCGCTCGGCTCGGCCCTCGTCGCCGCGCTCTTCATCCCCGTGGGCGACCTGCAGCCCGTGCTCTCGTTCGACGGCGACCTGGTGGCCTTCGCCTACCTGCTGGCACTCGGACGTCTGGCGATCATCCTCGCCGCCATGGACACCGGCAGCTCGTTCGAAGGGATGGGCGCCAGCCGCGAGGCGCTCTACGGCGCCCTGGTCGAACCGGCGCTGATGCTCGTCTTCGGCACCCTCGCCCTCATCTCGGGCTTCACCTCCTTCGCGTCGATCTTCTCGACCGAGATCGGGGAGGACACCCAGCTGATCGTCGTCCTGCTGCTCGTGGCCTACATCCTGACGAAGATCGTCTTCACCGAGAGCGGCCGCATACCGGTCGATGACCCCCGCACGCACCTCGAACTGACGATGATCCACGAGGTGATGTGTCTGGACTACTGCGGCGTCGATCTGGCCTTCATCAAGATGGGCACATGGCTCAAGACCGCCGCCTTCTCGCTGCTGGCCGCCGATGCCGTCGCCGCGGCCTTCTGCCCCCGCTGGTGGATCGCCGCACCGCTGGCCGTGCTCCTCACGGGGCTCTCGGTCGGCGTGGTCGAATCGACCCAGGCCCGCAACAAACTCGCACGCAACACCACCTTTATCCTCACCGTCGCAGCACTGGCCGCCCTGGTCTACTTCACGGCCTACCTGCTGCGCCTGAACATCGTCGTACAATGATCCTTCCGCTCGTCATCCTCTATGTCGTGACGCTCGTCTACCTCTCGATCACCGAGCGTTTCCGCAACTTCGCCTCGCTCATCGGGCTGCAGGGGTGGCTGCTCTTCGCCATCGCCCTGGTCCGGCTCCACGCCATCAACCCCGCCGAGCTGGCCTTCATCGCCATCGAAACGCTGCTCTTCAAGGGCATCCTGGTCCCGGCGCTGCTCTTTGCCGTGATCCGCCGCACGAAGATCAACCGCGTGACCCGCTCGGGCTCCTCGCAGTCGGGCTCGCTGCTGCTCTCGCTCACGGCTCTGGTCGTCAGCGCCTCGCTCACCTACTACATCGCCGACTCGACGATCGACCTCATCTTCTTCGGCGTAGCGCTCTATGCACTGCTCAGCGGACTGATCCTCATCACGCTGCGCCAGCGCATCTTCTCGCACATGGTCGGGTTCCTGACCATCGAGAACGGCGTCTTCCTCTTCTCGACGGCCATCGGCGTCGAGATGCCGCTGCTCATCAACTTCGCCATCCTGCTCGACATCCTCATCTCGGTGCTCATGCTGGGCATCTTCCTGACGAAGATCGACGGCAAGATCCACGCCGGCGACGCCGATTCGCTCACCAACGTAAAGGACTGACACCATGCTCTACTACCTCATCGCAAGCATTCTGACGGGCGCCTCGGCATTCGCCGCCCGCAACGAACGGCAGATCCACCTGGCGGGCGTGGCGTTCTACGCCGTCCAGGCGGCCTTCGCCCTCTGGATCACCCTCGGAGGGGGCTACGACACCTCCTCGCTCGGAGCCTTCCGATTCGATGCCGCCGGCACGCTCTTCTTCGTGCTGCTCACCGTCGTATCGATCTACGCCTTCGCCCACTCGGAGGCCTACCTGCGCGGCAGCGACCTGGGCCAGATGCGGAGCTATTTCGCATTGGTCATGCTCCTGACAACGGCCATCGCCGGGGTCTACTTCGCCTCGAACCTCGCCGTGACATGGATCTTCCTCGAGGCCACGACCCTCTGCTCGGCAGGCATCATCTACCACCGCCGCACGGCACAGACACTCGAGGCGGCCTGGAAGTATGTCTTCGTCTGCTCGACGGGCATCGCCATGGCCTACCTGGGCATCCTGCTGCTGGCCGCGGCGACCCAGTGCGAATCGCTCGACTACGAAGCCGTCACCGCAGCCGCAGCCGGCGGCAACGCCCTCTACCTGAAGACGGCCTTCCTGCTCATCCTCTGCGGGTACAGCTGCAAGGTCGAACTCTTCCCGCTCTACACCGTGGGTATCGACGCCAACTTCGCCGCCCCGTCGCCCGCCTCGGCGCTCATCTCCACGGGGCTGGTCAATGCGGGATTCCTCGCCATCCTGCGCGTCTACAAGGTCCTCGCCGCCACCGAAGTCTTCCCCTGGGTACGCTCCGTGCTGCTGGTCGTGGGCATCCTGTCGCTCGTCATCGGCGCACTCTTCCTGCGCCGCACGAACAACTACAAGCGCTTCCTCTCCTACTCCACGGTCGAGAACATGGGAATCGCCGCCATCGGGCTCGGCATCGGAGGCGTGGGGGTCTGGGCCGCCGTCTTCCACGTCGTCTGCCACACGCTGGTCAAGAGCAGCCTCTTCCTGCAGATGGCCGTCGTCCGGCAGGTCTACAACGGCTACCGCATCAACCGCATCGGCGACTACATACACATCAACCGGGTAGGAGCCGTCGGGCTGCTCGCGGGCATGGTCGTGCTGATGGCCTTCCCGCCCTCGCCGCTCTTCGTCTCGGAGCTCACGATCCTGCGCGAGGTGATCGCCGCGGGCAAATGGTGGCTCGTCGGCGGCATCCTGCTGCTGCTCTGCATCGTCATCTACTCGTTCTGCATGCGCATGATCCGGCTCTGCTACCAGCCCAACCAGGACGAGCTGCACCCCTCGAAGGTCGATCGCACGCTCTCGTGGTCGGCCCTGACGCTGCTGCTCGCCGCCATCGTCGTGGGAGTCTGGCAGCCCGGAGCCCTCGAACGTCTGATCGCCGAAATCGCTTCGCTATGAAATCCATGAATCCGTACATAACCGACAACACCGCCTCCGCCATTCCGCTCGCGAAGATTCCCGAAGCGGCCTACGCCGACTTCTACGACGACCTCTCCGACCGGCTTTCCGACCCGCGCTACCACGTGGCCCACTACTTCGCCCTCCCGGCCGGCGACCGGATGCGCTTCATCTGCATCCTGCTCGACGACGCGGAACACCGCATACTGGTCACCTCGCACGCCATGGAGTATTATGACGAGGAGGCCCTACCCTCGCTGACGGCCGTGCACCCCGCCCTGCACCCCTTCGAACGCGACATCACCGAGCGCTACGGCATCCGCTTCGACGGCATGCCGTGGCCCAAGCCGCTGCGTTTCCCGGCCGACCGCTACGACCGCCGCAGTACGATGGACAACTACCCCTTCTACACGATGGACGGAGCGTCGCTGCACGAGGTCAATGTCGGCCCGATTCATGCAGGAATCATCGAGCCGGGGGCTTTCCGCTTCATCTGCAACGGCGAGCAGGTGCTCCACCTCGAGATCGCGCTGGGCTACCAGCACCGCGGGGTCGAGCAGGCCTTCGCCGAGACGGACAACCGCCTGCGGCAGGTGTGCCTCGCCGAGACGGTAGCCGGAGACAGCGCCGTGGCGCACGCCACGGCCTTCGCCGAGGCGGTCGGCAAGCTGACGGGATTCCGCACTCCGGAGCGGCTGGCAGTCGAACGCACCGTCGCGCTCGAACTCGAGCGCATGGCCATGCAGATCGCCGACACCGGGGCGCTGTCGATGGATGTGGGCTACCAGCTGGGGCAGGTGGCCTGCGAGGCGCTGCGCACGATGACGATCAACACCACGCAGGCCTGGTGCGGCAACCGTTTCGGCAAGGGGGTCATCCGCCCCGGCGGCACAGACCACCCGCTCACGGAGCAGACCGCGGAGATGATCCGCACGAACGTCCGCGAGATCGCCCGCCGCTACGACGAGGTGCGCCGCGACATCCAATCGTCGCCCTCGCTGCTGGCACGCTTCGAACAGTGCGGCATCGTGCCGCGCGAGGAGATGCTCCGCATCGGCGGCGTCGGACAGGCGGCCCGGGCCAGCGGCGTGGCGCGCGACCTGCGCAGCTCGCATCCGTGGGGACCCTACACCGGACTGCTGCACCACGAGCCCGTCGTCCGCACGCAGGGCGACGTGATGGCCCGCCTGATGGTCCGCTGCCGCGAGGTGCTGCAGTCGGCCCAATACATCGACCGCCTGCTGGAGGCGTGGCGTTCCCCGGCCGGAGAGCTGCCGGTCCCCGACTACACCGCCCCGCTCGCCCCCGACTCGCTGTCGGTAGGCCTCGTCGAGGGATGGCGCGGCGAGATCTGCCACGCGGTGGTCACCGACTCCTCGGGGCGCATCGCCGCCTGCCGGATCAAGGACCCGAGCCTGCACAACTGGCTGGCGCTGGCACTGGCCGTCCGCGGGGAGGGGATCTCCGATTTCCCGATCTGCAACAAGAGTTTCAACCTCTCCTACTGCGGACACGACCTCTGACACAGAACCGGACGAACACGAACCGTTAAGAGTGAAAACGATATGATATTTCCGAAAATACGCGTATTACGCAGCCACGGGAAGCAGTATATCCCGGACCTCGACGCCGTGGAGCTGACCGCGGCCTTCCGCGGACGTCCCGAACTGGACGAACCCGCGACGGACGGGGAACGCCGGAATGTGGAGCAGGCTGCAGCGATCTGCCCGACGGGCGCGATCACGGCGGAGCCCTTCACGCTCGACCTGGGCCGCTGTCTCTTCTGCGGCGAATGTGCCCGGCGCGCACCGCGCAGCATCCGCTTCACGAACGACTACCGCATCGGCTCGCCCACGCGCAAGGGGCTCATCCTGCGTCCCGGCGACCGGCGCGTGCCCTTCGACCCGGCACAGGTGCGCCCCGAGATCCGGCAGTTCTTCGGCCGCGCGCTCCAGTTGCGCGAGATCTCGGCCGGAGGCGACGCCTCGGTCGAGATGGAGCTCAACGCCACGGGCAACGTCAATTTCGACCTCGGCCGCTACGGCATCGGCTTCACCGCCTCGCCGCGCCATGCCGACGGCGTGGTGCTCTCGGGCCCCGTCTCGCAGAACATGGCCGAGGCGCTGGAGATCTGCTACGACGCCGTAGCCGAGCCGAAAATCCTCGTCGCCTGCGGTTCGGAGGCCTGCTCGGGCGGGCTCTTCGCCGGAAGCCGCGCCATCGACCGCTCCTTCTTCGACCGGCACCGCGTGGACCTCTGGCTGCCGGGCGCACCGACGCACCCGATGACCTACATCGACGGACTGCGCTGTCTGTTGGGCAAGAAAAAAAGAGAGTAAACACGATATGGAACAGACCTCGCTATTCGAACTCTTCAGGAGCTTCTTCAAAATCGGCATGTTCACCTTCGGCGGAGGCTACGCCATGGTGCCGCTTATCGAGGCCGAGGTGATCGAACGCCGCCGGTGGCTTGCACAAAACGAGTTTCTGGACCTGCTGACGCTGGCCCAGTCGTCGCCCGGGCCGATCGCCATCAACACGTCGGTCTTCATCGGCTACAAGGTCCGGGGCCTGAAGGGAGCCGTGGCGGCTTCGCTCGGGGCGACCCTGCCGTCGTTCCTGATCATCCTCATCGTGGCGATCTTCTTCGCCGGAATCCGCCACAACCCGGTGATCGATGCCGCCTTCAAGGGAATGCGCCCGGCCGTCGTGGCGCTGATCGTCGTGCCGGTCTTCTCGCTGGCCCGGGGCATGCACCCGGCTCTTGCGGGTGTGGTCGCAGCCGTGGCGCTGATCGTCTGGAGGCTGGGATGGTCCCCCGTACTGTTCATCGCGGCAGGAGCCCTCGTCGGCATCGTGTGGGCGCTCACCGTCGGTAAAAAAGTCAAGCAAAAGTCATGATTTTCCTGCAACTGTTCCTCTCGTACCTCAAGATCGGATTCTTCGGATTCGGCGGCGGATACGCCATGCTGGCACTCATCCAGCACGAAGTGGTCGTCCGCCACAGCTGGATGACCAACACCGAGTTTACAGATATCGTGGCCATCAGCCAGATGACCCCCGGACCGATCGCCATCAACTCGGCGACCTACGTGGGCTACACGGTCGGCATGCAGGCCGGCGACAACACCCTGCTCGGCATCCTCGGCTCGGCCATCGCCACGCTGGCCGTCTGTCTGCCGTCGCTTACGGTCATGCTGCTGCTCACGCGCTTCTTCCTCCGCCTGAAGGGCAACGCGATCCTCGCCGGAGCCATGGCCGGCATGAAACCCGTGGTCATCGGCATGATCGCCTCGGCGGCCCTGCTGCTCATGTTCCCCGCCTCGCACGAGGGCGAGAGCTTCATCGACGGCTGGAGCTGGGCGATCTTCGGCGTATGTGTCCTGGCGTCGTGGCGCAAGGTGAATCCCATCCTGCTGATCGTCCTCTCGGCCATAGCGGGAATCCTCATCTACCACATATTCTGACAGCGCCTACGCAACCAGCAGCATACCGCCCGCCAGCAGCAACAGCAGGAAGACCACCAACGACACCAGCCCCAGGAGGGCCAGCAGGGTCCCGATGCAACCCCAACGGCGGTCTTCACCCGGCAGGGGATCGGTCAAGAGGGCGACGATCAGCCCCACGAGCGGCGTGAAAATCAGACTGATCAGAAAAGCCCAGCCGAAGCCGATGCGGCGCCGGCTGCCGATCACGCCGACCAGCACCGAGAGCAGGCATCCGCTCAGGGCGCCGAAAAGAATCACAAAAAAAGCAGATCCCATAGTCTGTTCGTTTGGACAGGTTTTCAAATAAAAGCCCCCTCCGTCGGTTGCGGAAGGGGCTTTGTCGTTCGTTCCCGTCGCGCAACGCCGTCAGCGCACGAAACGGTAGTAGGTTCCCAGCGGCAGCTCCTTGCCGCCCCGGTCCGTGAAGCACAACTCACCCCACTGCTCCTCGCGCGGCGCGCCGAACGCCTGCCGCACGGCCGTGCGGGCCAGCATCGGGGAGAGCCCCATCGAGTAGAGGTTCAGCACCAGGAACGAGTGCAAAGGGGCAAGCAGCCGGGCGCAACAGGCCAGCATCTCGCCGATGCCCTCCTCGAGCACCCACTTCTCGCCGTTGGCACCCCGACCGTAGGCCGGGGGGTCGAGGATGATGCCGTCGTAGACATTGCCGCGGCGCACTTCGCGCTGCACGAACTTCAGGGCATCCTCAACGATCCAGCGCACACCGTCCAGACCGCTCGCCTCCATGTTCTCGCGGGCCCACGTCACCACCTGCCTGACCGAATCGACATGCGTCACCTCGGCTCCGGCAGCCCGGGCCGCCAGCGTCGCACCGCCCGTATAGGCGAAGAGGTTCAGCACGCGGGGCGTACGGCCGGCAGCCACGGCCTCGCGGCAGCGGTCGAAGATGAAGTCCCAGTTGGCGGCCTGCTCGGGGAAGATACCCACGTGCTTGAACGAGGTGAGGGCCAGCCGCATGCGCAGCCGGACTCCCCGACAGTCGTACTCCACCGTCCAGCGGTCGGGCATCTTCGGCGCAAGGCGCCATTCGCCCCGTTCGTCGCTGCGCCCGTCGCGGCGAAGGAACGAGGCGTCGGCCCGCCGCCACTCCGCCTCCGGAAGCGTCCGCCGCCAGATGGCCTGCGGTTCCGGACGGCGGGTGACATGGCGTCCGAAGCGTTCGAGCTTTTCGAAATCGCCCGTATCGAGGAGCTCGTAGTCCGGGAAGTCGGGCGTGAGTTGTTCTTGCATGAAAATCCTTATTTTACCGTCGGCCGCAGCAGGAAGCGGAAGGTATAGTCGCCGTAGGGGATCATGTACTGGTCCTCGGGCAGCTCACCCCACGAATTGATACATCCGAGACCCATCTGCCGCAGGTCGAAATTGACGTAGGTGCGGTCGCCGCTGCGGAGCGGTCCCGAGTGCTGCTGCGGCGGGAAGTTCGTCACGTCGAGCGCCTCGGTCGCATAGGGCAGCGCCGAAGCCGAGAAGGGAGCCTCCGAGAGGATCACGAGGCCCGAACCCGACGAATCGACCACCGACCACCAGCGCAGGTCGCTCTTCGTTCCCGACTCCTGCGGGCGGACATACTCGTCGTGGTACTGGTCGGCCACCTTCTGGCTGTAGAGGCCCAGGTCGGCCGACGAGAGGCGGTCGCAGTAGTTCTCGTGCGCACCGCGGCCGTAGTAGACGATCTCGCTGTAACGGGCCGGCATGGCCATCGTCATGCCGAAGCGGAACATGCCGGGGGCCTCGGCATCACCGGCCTCCAGCTGCTCGGCAACCGAGACCTCGCCCGCACCGTTGATGCGGTAGGTCATCGTCAGCACGCCCTTGACCTGCGGCATCTCGTAACGGGCCGTAACGACAGCCACACCCTCTTCGGTCACGGCATCGAACTGCGTGAGCTTCAGCACGGGCGACTTCCATACGCCGAAGCGCGCATCGAGCCCTGCACCCAGGTCGTTCTCGGTCGGGGCACGCCAGAACTGCGGACGCAGTGCGGCCCCTTCGGCCAGCAGCTCGCGGCCGTCCACGCGGTATTGCGAAAGGAATCCGTCGCGCGAGAAGAAGAGCTCCCAACGGTCGCCCTCGACGCGTGTGCCGCGCTCCCAGCGGGTGATCTGCACGGGGCGCTCCGTCTGCGCGAGCCCGGTCTGGCCCGTGCAGTCGTACTCGCGGACGACAAACTGCTGACGGGCCACGGCATGGCCGGCATCGAGCAGCGGCTCGGGGCTCTTGAGCCTGTAGGCCACGTTCACCAGCACCTCGGAGGCATCGGACGGGAAGTCGGCCTCACCGAATCCCAGCGTGTATTCGCGGCGCTCCTGCGGAGCCACCTCCAGGTCGGTCACACGGCCCGTCTTCACGACCCGGCCGTCGGCCACAACCTGCCACTCGAGCTCGCAGTTGTCGAGTCCGATGAAGAAGTTCTCGTTGTAGACCGAAACGCGGCCCTTCGCCAGATCGACCGGCTCGGTCCAAACGGACTGGTACTGGCGCTGTACCTCGTAGGCGTGCGGGTGGTAGGTCCGGTCGGCGGCGATCACGCCGTTGTTGTTGAACGAATTGTCGGTGGCGTCGTAGTTGTTGAAGTCGCCGCCGTAGTAGAACGACACGCGGCCGTCGGCCTCATAGTGGGCCAGCGCCTGATCGACGTAGTCCCAGATGAAGCCGCCCTGGTAGGACGGATACTTGCGCACAAGGTCCCAGTAGAGGTCGAAACCGCCCATCGAGTTGCCCATCGCGTGAGCGTACTCGCACTGGATCAGCGGCTTCCGGGGATTCGACTTGCAATAGTTTTCGCATGCCTCGTAATCCCAGTACATCGGGCAGACGATGTCCGTGTAGGGACGGCCCTCGTCCTCCTTGTAGTAGACCGCACGCTCGTAGTGCACCGGACGCGACGAATCGTAATTCTTGATCCATTCGTAGCACTTCTCGAAGTTGGGGCCCATGCCGGCCTCGTTGCCCATCGACCAGATGATCACCGACGGGTGGTTCTTGTCGCGCAGCACCATGCGCATGTTGCGCTCGAGGTGCGCCTTGGCGAAGAGCGGGTTGGCGGCCAGCGTCCGGTCGCCGTACCCCATGCCGTGCGACTCGACGTTGGCCTCGTCGAGCACGTAGATGCCGTACCGGTCGCAGAGGTCGTACCAGATCGGATCGTCGGGATAGTGGCACGTGCGCACAGCGTTGATGTTCAGCTCTTTCATGATGCGGATATCCTCGATCATCCGCTCGCGGCTCACCACATAACCGCCCAGCGGGTCCATCTCGTGGCGGTCGGCGCCCTTGATCAGGATCGGCTGCCCGTTCACGAGCAGCTGGGCGTCGCGGATCTCCACCGAACGGAAACCGACCGTCTCCGTGACCGTCTCGGTTGTTCGGCTGCCGTCCGAAACGGCCATCTCCAGCGTATAGAGGTTCGGCGTCTCGGCCGTCCATTTGGCCGGGTCGGCCACCTCGAAGGTGTAGTCGCCCTTACCGCCCGAGATGCGGACAGACTGCGTCGCCACGCTCCGGCCGGCAGCGTCGCGCAGCGTCAGATCGACCCGCTTCACGCGCGGCGTGGTCTCCAGCTCGACACGCAGCTGCGCGTCGCGGTACTCCCCGTCAAGCGCCGGAGTAATGCGCACATCCTGCAGGTGGGCCTTGTCGCGGGCCGTCAGCTCGACACCGCGGGCGATGCCCGACAGGCGCCAGAAGTCCTGGTCCTCGAGGTAGGAGCCGTCCGACCAGCGGAACATCTGCAGGGCGATGAGGTTCTCGCCCGGCTTCACGAACTTCGTGACGTCGAACTGCGCGGCCAGCTTGCTGTCCTCGCTGTAACCGACGAAACGGCCGTTGATCCACACATAGACGTTCGACGTCGCGGAGCCGATCGAGAGGAAGATATCCTTCCCGGCCCAGTCGGCCGGCACCTCGAAAGTGCGGCGGTAGGAGCCCACATGGTTCTCGGCGTCGGGCACGTGCGGAGGGTCGTTGCGAAAATTCCCGCGCCAGGCGTAGCCCACATTGACATAAATCGGGTCGCCCCAGCCGTAGAGTTCCCACATTCCCGGCACGGGGATCGTCGCCCAGGCGCTGTCGTCGTAGTCCGTACGCCAAATACCGTCGGGCCGCTCCGAAGCGTTGCGCACCCAGTCGAATCGCCATACGCCGTCGAGCGGCAGCCGCTCGCCCGCATCGAGCGTCGAGCGCATCGGCAGCCGGTTGATCTCATTGACGGCCGGGTCCTGCCATTCGGTCCAGGTTTGGGCCGCCGCACCGTAGATTCCGCCCGTCAGCGCAAGCGCCGTCAGGGCCAAGATTCGTTTTCTCATCGTCATTCGGGTTTATTTTAAGTTCATGGTTTCCCTTTCGCATCTTTTGCCGTGCCAGCCGTTCCCGTGCAATCGACCAGGCTCATCTCACACCGCGCACAATCGAAATCGAGCCGGTAGCGCGAACGTCCCCGCTCGAGCCACAGCTCGCCCCACAGCCGCGGCTGACGGAGCAGGCACTCGCCGATCTCGCGGCGGATGCAGTAGGCCGTGCGCAGCACGACGTGGCCGACGGTCGTCGGTTCGAGGTCGAGCCCCCGGGCAATCTCCCGGACACCGTGGTCGCGGTAGAAGGCCTCGGCCAAACGGTTGGTCACGTTCTCCTCGGCGGCAAGGCGCTCCGAGGGGTAGCGGGCCGCCCGGTTCTCGGGAAGGATGCGGTGCTCCGGCGGCTGTGCCGTCCGTTCGCGGAGAAGCGCCTCGAGCACCTCGCGGCGCACCTCCGCAGCCAGCGAGGCCGGCACAAACCACTCGCCGCCCCGGACCTCGACGCTCCGCACGGCGAAGATCGTCTCACCGCTCCGCGCCGCCTGCGTCCGCAGCGCCCCGGCATTCGCCTCGGGGCGTTGCGCCGCCGTGAGTGCGGACTTCCGGAAGGCCGTCGCCGTGAACCCTTCGGCATCGGTGCAAGTCATGCGCACCCCTTCGGCCGAGGCTTCGACAACCATCCGCGCAGGAATCACCCGCCGCGTACGGCTCCGCTCGACACGCAGCGTGAAGAGGCGGTCGCTGTTGCGGTAGACCTCGGCCCCGGTCTCGATGCCCTCCATGCGGTTGGGAACGATGCGCGTTCCCTCGACGGCATTGACATTGGTCCCGACCAGCCCCTTGCGGGTCAGGAAGCAGAGCCCGTCGCCCGGAGCCACGGGCTGCGCCGCTTCGAGCACGAACGAGCGCGCATCGACACGCACGACCCGTCCGATCCGCTCGCCGACGGCCTTCGGCGTATCGAACGACGCCACGCCGGGACGTTTGCCCGAGAAGAAATAGGTCGATTCCCCGCGCGTAAAGCTCTTCGCCGGGTCGGGTGTGAAATCGGGGATGCTCTCGCCCGCCGAGGAGCGGTGCAGCTCCGGCCGCGAGGCCAGCGCCGCATCCACCGCCTGCCGGTAGTAGGCCACGACGTTGCGGATGTAGTTCGTATCCTTGAGCCGCCCCTCGATCTTGAACGACCGCACCCCGGCATCGAGCAGCTCGCCCAGATGGGCCGAGAGGTTCAGGTCGCGGACCGAGAGCAGGTGCTTGCCCGTCAGGTAGGTCCGCCCGCGTCCGTCGGTAAGGTCGTAGGTCAGCCGGCAGGGCTGGCTGCAGGCACCGCGGTTGCCGCTGCGCCCGGACATCGAGCGCGAGAGGAAGCACCGCCCGCTGTAGCCGACGCAGATGGCCCCGTGGACGAAACATTCGACCTCGGCCTGCGTCGCGGCACAGATGGCACGGATCTCATCGAGCGAAAGGTTGCGCTCGAGGATCACCCGCGCAAAGCCCGCCTCGCCCAGGAAGCGGGCTCCTTCAGGCGTGCGGTTCGAGACCTGCGTCGAGGCGTGCAGCTCGACCGGAAGGTCCATCCGCCGCAGGGCCATGTCCTGCACGATCAGCGCGTCGATGCCCGCGGCGATCAGCTCGCGGGCCTGGCGCTCGGCATCGGCCAGTTCGTCGTCCCACAGCAGCGTGTTGAGCGTGGCATGGATCCGAACGCCGAAGCGGTGGGCATATTCCGCCGCTCGGGCGATCTGCTCCGTGGAGTTTCCGGCAGCCTGACGCGCCCCGAAGCGCGCCCCGCCGATGTAGACGGCATCGGCGCCGTAGTCCACGGCCGCAACGACCGAGTCGTAATCCTTTGCCGGTGCGAGCAGTTCGACATACCGGCCCTTTTCCTTTCCGTTCGGAGACTTTTCCATCAAGAAACAAAGGTACGTTTTTTTTGCGGAATTTACCGCATCGCAGGCCGATTTCGTCACACCCGGAAGGTGGCTGCACGACGGCCGACGCACTCCCCCGCCGCACCGCATGCCGAAATCACGGCGCCGCGCGATTTTTTCGCACCGTCCGGTGCAATATTGCGGTGAAATGCTTATTTTTGCAATTCGAAACGCGATAATCCTAAAGAAAACAGATACTATGCTTACACTGAAGCAAATCCGCGATGACAAAGAGGCCGCCGTCCGCAAACTCGCCAAGAAGGGCGTCGAGGCGGGGCCCATCATCGAAAAGATCATCTCGCTCGACGACCGACGCAAGGCCATCCAGGTCGAACTCGACTCCACGCTGGCCGCACAGAACAAGGCCGCCAAGGAGATCGGTGCCCTGATGGGTCAGGGCCGCCGCGAGGAGGCCGAGGAACGCAAACACTTCGTTACGGACCTCAAGGAAAAATCCGCCAGTCTGCAGGCCGAGTCGAACGACGTGCAGCAGGAGTTGCAGACGGCACTGGTCTCGTTGCCGAACTTCCCGGCCGAGATTGTTCCCGAAGGCAAGACGGCGGCAGACAACCTGGTGGTGAAACTCGTGGAGAGCTATACCACCCTGCCCGAAAACCCGCTGCCCCACTGGGAACTGGCCCGCAAGTACGACATCATCGACTTCGACCTCGGCGTGAAGCTCACCGGAGCCGGATTCCCCGTCTACAAGGGCAAGGGCGCCCGGCTGCAGCGCGCGCTGATCAACTACTTCCTCGACTGCAACACGAAGGCCGGATACCTCGAAGTCGAGCCTCCAGTGATGGTCAATGAGGCCTCAGGCTTCGGCACCGGACAGCTACCCGACAAGGAGGGACAGATGTACCACGCCACGGTGGACAACTTCTACCTGGTACCGACGGCCGAAGTGCCCGTGACGAACATCTACCGCGACGTGATTCTCGACGAGAGCGACTTCCCGGTGAAGATGACCGCCTACACCCCCTGCTTCCGCCGCGAGGCCGGCTCCTACGGCAAGGACGTGCGCGGCCTGAACCGCCTGCACCAGTTCGACAAGGTAGAGATCGTCCAGCTGTCGCTGCCCAACGTATCGTATGAGGCGCTCGACGGCATGGTCGCCCACGTCGAGGGAATCGTCCGCTCGCTCGGACTGCCCTTCCGCATCCTCCGTCTCTGCGGCGGCGACATGTCTTTCACCTCGGCGCTGACCTACGACTTCGAGGTCTACTCCGAGGCACAGAAGCGCTGGCTCGAAGTATCGTCCGTCTCGAACTTCGAGTCGTTCCAGGCCAACCGCCTCAAGCTCCGCTACCGCGACGCCGAGAAGAAGATCCACCTCGCGCACACGCTCAACGGATCGTCGCTCGCCCTGCCGCGCATCGTCGCCGCGCTGCTCGAGAACTACCAGACGCCCGAAGGCATCCGGATTCCCGAGGTGCTGATTCCCTACACGGGTTTTGATATTATCAAATAATCCGTTATCTTTGCTGAACACACATACACACACTAACAACAAAAATTCTTTAAGACAATGGCTTACAAAATCACCGACTCCTGCGTAGCCTGCGGCACCTGCATCGGCGAGTGCCCCGTTGAGGCGATTTCGGCCGGCGACATCTACGTGATCGACGCCGACAAGTGCATCGACTGCGGCACCTGCGCAGGCGTTTGCCCGAGCGAAGCAATCGTATCGGAGTAACTCCCGGAACGATTACGAAAAAATGCGGTCCGCCTCTGACGGACCGCATTTTTCATTCACACAACCGATACACCCTCCCGACATGAAAAGAGTGATCGCCCTGCTGCTCCTTGCAGCGATGCTCCCGGCCTGCGAAACACCCCGGGAGCAGTTCGAGCGCCGCATCGACCGAATTCTGGAACCCTGCGAAGCTACGGTCGGCGTCGCCGTGCTGGCACCCGACGGCAGCCCGATCTCGCGCAACGACCGGCCGATGCCGATGCTGAGCGTCTTCAAGTTCCCCGTAGCGCTGGCCGTGCTCGACCGCGCGGTACGCGAAGGGATTCCGCTCTCGACCCCCGTTGCGGTCGGACCCGAATGGCTTGACAGCGGAACCTACAGCCCGATGCGCGATTCGCTCCCGCCGCAGGGAGGCACGCTCCCGCTCGGCCGGCTGCTTGCCTACGCCGTCTCGCAAAGCGACAACATCGCCTGCGACAGGCTGATCGACTTCGCCGGAGGTCCCGGGGCCGTGGACAGGTATCTGAAAAGGCTGGGAATTACGGAGATCCGCATCACGGCTACGGAGCGCACGATGCATCTGGCGACGGAGAACCAGCGGATCAACACGGCCCGGCCATCGGCGCTGTGCAGCCTGTTCGACCGGTTCCTCCAGGGAGAGCTGCTCCCGCAACGGGAGACCGACTGGCTGCGCGGGCTGCTCGAGGGGTGCGCAACCGGACAGAACAAGCTCCGGGCAGGGCTTCCTCCGGAGGTCTGCCTCGGCCACAAGACGGGCAGCTCGGACCGCACGCCCGAAGGGATCCGGATCGCCGACAACGATGCCGGTTATGTCGTGCTGCCCGACGGACAACACTACTGCATCACGGTTCTGGTCACCGACTCGCACCACGACGACGCCCGAAACGCCGGCGTCATCGCGGCGATCTCGGAGGCCGCATACGAATACTTCACAAACACGCGACACAAAAATGGACGACCTTGAAAAGATGCGCTCCGGGAGATGGCTCCACGCCGTCACGCCGCCGATCGGCGAGGCCCTGCACCGCACCGAGGAGCTGCTCTTCGCGCTCAACCAGCTGCCGCCGAGCCGCCGCGGGGAGCGCGAGGCGATTCTCCGCCAGCTGCTCGGACATCTCGGTAAGGGGTGCACGATACACAGCCCCTTCCGCTGCGACTTCGGGGAGCAGATCCGCATCGGAGATGGTTTTGTCGGGAACTTCAACCTCACGATCCTCGACGAGGCGCCGGTGACAATCGGCGACCGCGTGCTGATCGGCCCCAACGTGGGTATCTATACGGTCAGTCACGCCCTGCTGCCCGACGAGCGGGCCGAAGGGATCATGCGCTCACTGCCCGTACGGATCGGAAACGACGTCTGGATCGGCGGCCATGCGGTCATCATGCAGGGGGTGACGATCGGCGACGGCGCCGTGATCGGGGCCGGAAGCGTCGTCACACGCGACATCCCGCCCCGCGTCATCGCCGTGGGGAATCCGTGCCGCGTGCTGCGGCCGGTCACCGACCGGGACAGCGTCCGGGAATATCTCTGACCGGACGGATCCGGACCGGCACACGTCCGGTCAGCGGGACATCACTCTTCGTAGAGGAGGTACTTGGCACGGAGGGGGCGGAAACGCGCGACATCCTCCTGCCAGCGGGCCCGGATCTCGGCATCGGTGGCTCCGGCGCGGATCATGCCGCGCACCCAGCCCGCACCCACCAGTTTTTCGAACATCGGGGTGAAGAAGGCATCGCCCAGCGCCTCGAGGTCGCGGTAGGCATCGATCACATAGCGCAGCGTGAAGCCCGTCGCACGCGCCTCGTCGAGCGGCAGAGAGCTCAGATCGACGCCCCGGCATACCTCGCCCTCAAGCGGAGGATGCTTGGCCCCGGCCGTCGGTCGGGGCGTGAAGGTGTAGTTGCGCCCTTTCAGTCCGGGGTGTCCGTAACATGCGAACGGGCGGTCCGTGCCGCGGCCGAGGCTTACGACCGTACCCTCGAAGGGACAGAGCGCCGCATAGAGATAGACCGACCGCTGCGTCGGCAGGTTGGGCGACGGCGCCACGGGCAGCAGATACTCGGTCGCGTGCGTATAGTTGCGGCAGGGGACTACATCGAGCCGGCAGGGGTGCGCCCACCCCTCGCCGATGGCCATGCGGGCAATCTCGCCAAGCGTCATGCCGTGCAGCACGGGAATCGGCAGCTGCCCCACTCCCGAGCGGTACTTCATGTCGAGGAGGGGCCCCTCGACCTTGTCCCCGTTGGGATTGGGACGGTCGAGTACGATCACCTCGCGGCCCGCATCGGCACAGGCATCCGTCAGGCGGAGCATCGTGATGTAATAGGTATAGAAACGCAGCCCCACGTCCTGCAGGTCGATCAGCAGGATGTCGAACGAACGCATCGCCTCGTCCGACGGGCGGCCCGAGCCTCCGTCGTAGAGCGAGCGGATCGGAATCCCGGTGCGGGCATCGACCGTACTGCCGACATGTTCGCCGGCATCGGCCGTACCGCGGAAGCCGTGTTCGGGCGAGAAAATCCCCGTCACGTCGAATCCCCGGGCATGGAGCAGGTCCACCAGATGGACCCGACCCGAAGCATCGGCCCCGGGGGCACCGGGCATGTCGGCCACGGAGGTCTGGTTGGCCAGCACCGCCACACGGCGTCCGGCCAGACGCGGGAAATAGGCCGCCGTGTCGGTCATGCCGACCAGCACCTCGGCCGATGCAAAGCCCGGAAGCAGCCACAACACCGCGCAGGCGATCCGCCGCACCGCGGCACGCGACACGCCCCCGATCCCGATCCCGCTGCGGAGTGCGGACCGGAGCCGCCGCACCGCCGGGAATCCCTTACGCCTCGGCGCCATACTCCATGAGGTAGGCCTTGATGAAGGCATCCAGGTCGCCGTCCATCACCGCCTCGACGTTCGAGGTCTGCACGCCCGTGCGGTGGTCCTTCACGCGGCGGTCGTCGAAGACATAGGAGCGGATCTGCGAGCCCCACTCGATCTTCTTCTTCGAAGCCTCGAGGGCCTGCTGCGTGGCCATGCGCTTGTCCAGTTCGCGCTGGTAGAGTTTCGACCGCAGGATGCGCATGGCATTCTCGCGGTTCATCAGCTGCGAACGGGTCTCCATGTTCTCGATGAGGAACTCCACCGGTTCGCCCGTATCGGGGTCCTTGCCGTGGTAGCGCAGGCGGACGGCCGTTTCGACCTTATTGACGTTCTGCCCGCCGGCGCCCGACGAGCGGAAGGTGTCCCACTCGATGTCGGCCGGATTGATCGTGATCTCGATCGTATCGTCCACGGCCGGCGAAACGAAGACCGAGGCGAAGGTCGTCTGCCGCTTGTTGTTGGCATTGAAGGGCGAGAGGCGCACCATGCGGTGCACGCCGTTCTCGCTCTTGAGGTATCCGTAGGCATATTCGCCCTCGAACTCGAGCGTGCAGGACTTCACGCCCACCTCGTCGCCGGCCTGGTAGTCGAGCATCTTGACCTTGTAGCCGTGCGCCTCGCCCCAGCGGGTATACATGCGCAGCAGCATCGAGGCCCAGTCGAGGGCCTCGGTACCCCCGGCTCCGGCGTTGATGTCCATGATGGCCCCCAGCTTGTCCTCGTCGCGACGCAGCATGTTGCGCATCTCGAGTTTCTCGATACGCTCGAGCGTTTGCGCATAGAGCTCGTCCATCTCGGCCTCGGTGACCACCCCTTCCTTGACAAAGTCCGGCATCAGCTGCAGGTCTTCGACATCCTTGCGCACGGCATCGTAATCCTCGACCCATGCCTTGATGCCCGCCACCTTGCGCAACTGCTCGCGCGCCTTGTCGGGATTCTCCCAGAAGTCGGGTTCCTGGGTCTTCTCCTCCTCGTTGCGGAGGTCGATGCGCTTCTGCTCGATTCCGAGGCAGCGTTCCAGCGCCGCACGGCGCTGCTCCATCTCCTTGATCTGTTCGGCAAGTACCATTCGTCACGTCAGAATTTCATGTTCAGTTTCCGCGAGGCGAACTCCAGGATGAAATCCGCGGTTCCCTCGTCGCCGAAGACCGTCGAGTTGATCGACAGGTGGTAGGTCGCCGCCGCACCCCAGGTCTTCGAACTGTAGTAGTTGTAGTAGTCGGCACGCCGGGCGTCGCCGCGCTCCATCATCGAGCGCGCCTCCTCCTCGGTACACCCCGTGCGGCTGCGAAGGCGGTGAATGCGCGCCTCGTCGTCGGCCGAGATGAAGACATCGACCCGCCGCGGATGGTCGCGCAGGATGTAATCGGCGCAACGCCCCACAAAGATGCACGACTCGCGGGTTGCCAGATCGCGGATCACGTCGCTCTGGATCTTGAACAGCGCATCGTTAGACAACACGTTGGTCACGTTGCCCATGTCGCCGGCAAAGGGCGAGCGCAGGTAGGCGATCATCGTTGAAAGCACACTGCGGGACTCCTTCTCGTCGGCCTTCTCGAAGAACTCGGGACAGAGGCCGCTCTGCTGCGCGGCCAGCGTCAGCAGTTCCTTGTCGTAGAGGCGAATGCCAAGTCTGCGGGCGATGATCTCGCCGATATCCTTGCCGCCGCTGCCCAGCTGACGGCCTATGTTGATTACGAACAACTCTTTCATAACGTCGGTCTGTTTTCGGCGGAACGGGCCGCATGTTCGGCCCGGAACTTCCGCAATTGATGTGTCAGCATGAAAAAGGCCACGATCGTAGCCATCAGGTCCGAAACCGGCATGGCGCACCACACGCCCCAACTGCCGTCCCATGGCGTCGAGACCTCAAAGAAATGGGGCAGGAACAACAGCCCCGGCATCAGGAACAGCAGTTGCCGCGACAGCGACATGAAGATCGCCTTGCCGGCCATGCCGATGCTCTGGAAAAAGTTCGTGGCCACCATCTGGAAGCCAATGATCGGGAAGCAGATGAAGACGATGCGCATGCCATCGACCGAAAGACGGATCAACTCCTCGTCGGTGGTGAACAGCGATACGGCCAGATGCGGAGCAAACTCTCCGACCAGGAACCCTGCTGTTGTGATGCAGACAGCACAGATGATCGTCAGCCGCAGCACGCGCAGCACGCGGTCGTACTGCTGTGCGCCGAAGTTGTACCCCGCAATGGGCTGCATGCCCTGGTTCACGCCCATGACGATCATCACGAAGACGAACGCCAGGCGGTTCACGATGCCGTAGGCGCCGATCATCAGGTCGCCGCCGTAGGTCTTCAGCCCCTTGTTGATCAGGATCACGATGAAGCACGCCGTGAGGTTCATCAGGAAGGGCGACATGCCGATCGAGAGAATGTCGCGCACGATCTTGCCCCGCAGGCGGTAGATGCCGCGACGGAAGTGGATCAGCTCCGAACGGTCGGAGAGCAGACGGAACTGCCACATGAGCGAGATGATCTGCGCCAGGATCGTGGCGATGGCCGCACCGCGGATACCCCACCCGAAACCGTAGATGAACAACGGGTCAAGCACGGCATTGATGATCACGGTGTTGATCGTGGCGTACATCGCCTTGCGCGGATGCCCCGAGGCCCGCAGCACGGAGTTCAGTCCCAGATACATGTGCGTCACGACGTTACCCGCAAGGATGACTGTCATGTACTCGCGCGCATAGCCGATCGTCGCCTCGCTGGCGCCGAAGAAATAGAGGATCGGATCGAGGAAAAGCTGGGCTACGAAACCGAAACCGATACCAAGGATCAGGTTCAGCATCACGACATTACCCAGCACGTTCTGGGCCGTGGTGTAATCGCGCTGGCCGAGACGCATCGATACGAGCGTCGCGGCGCCCACGCCGACCAGCGAACCGAACGCCGCAGCAAGATTCATCAGCGGGAAGGTGAGTGCCAGACCCGAAATAGCCAGCGGACCCACGCCGTGCCCGATGAAGATGCTGTCCACCATGTTGTAGAGCGACGAGGCCGTCATGGCCACGACCGCCGGTACGGCATACTGCATGAGCAACTTGCGGATACTCTCCGTACCGAGGGCCATCGCCGCCGATTTGAGTTGTGGTTCTGCCATAAGAATTTACGTTTTAATCAGTTACCCGCCCCTCCGGCGGCGGGTTTTCCGTTTCATTGCGTCCGTTCGCGACGGTCCGGCGCGACGGAACGGCAACCGCTACCGCGGAACGGCACGGTCGAGCTTTTCGAACCAGTCCCGGTAGACCGCCGGATCGGTGGACATACCCAGTTCCTCGGTCGAGAAGCCCGACGTCTCGTCCGAATACCACTGGCGGGCGATGTAGACCGTCAGCCGCACCTCGGAGGTCTGGTGGGCCGGCTGCACGAGGAAACTCAGACGGCGGATCTCCCCGGCCACCGGAATCGCCGAGGCCATCTCGAGCGGCAGCACCTGCCGGGCCACGACGAGCCCCGAGGCCCGGTCGGCACTCTCGATCAGACACCCTTCCGACTGCAGCACATCGAGCAGCAGGTCATAGCACTCACCGGCCCCGACGGTCATCGGATGGCGCGTCAGCGCGGCTATCTGCCGTACATCGGGCGTGCCTGCGACCACCGAGGTCTGCTCGCGGGCCTTCAACACGTTCATCGACCCGCAGGCCGAAAGTCCCGCGGCAACCGACGCCGCAAGCGCGGCATACAGGCAGGCCCTGCGGCCGAAGATCCGGATCCGGTCCATCGCCGTTACCTGTTCATTCGAGTTCCCAGTCCGAGCCATCCTTGCGGTCCTTGACGCGGATACCCGCAGCGGTCAGTCCGTCGCGGATGCGATCCGAGGTCGGCCAATCCTTGGCCGCCTTGGCCTGCTGACGGATCGCGAGGAGCATCTCGACCAGCGGCGTTACATAGTCGCGGCCCGCAGCCACACCGGCGGCCTTCTCGTCGCGCAGACCGAGGATATCGAAGGCATAGCGGTGCACCGTCTGCCGGAGCGTCTCGAGATCGGCAGCCGTGATCGACTCCTTGCCGTCGGCCAACTGGTTGATCGTCCGCACCCAGTCGAAAAGGGCCGAGATGACCATCGGCGAGTTCAGGTCGTCGTCCATCGCCGCACGGCAGCGCTCCTCAAGTTCGGCGGGCTGCACCGTCGAGGTGGCCGACGGCTGCAGACGGCCGAGCGTCTCGATACCCTTCATCAGGCGGTCGAGCCCCTTTTCAGCGGCCTGCAGCGCTTCGTTCGAGAAGTCGAGTGTCGATCGGTAGTGGGCCTGCAGCACGAAGAAACGGATCGTCATCGGCGAGTAGGCCTGCGCCAACAGGGAGTGTTCACCGGTAAAAAGCTGCTCGAGGGTGATGAAGTTGCCGAGCGACTTGCCCATCTTCTGTCCGTTGATCGTGATCATGTTGTTATGCACCCAGAAGCGTGCCGAATCGTGGCCGAGGGCGGCTGTGGACTGCGCGATCTCACATTCGTGGTGCGGGAACATCAGGTCCATGCCGCCACCGTGGATGTCGAAACGCTCGCCGAGGTACTTGGTGCTCATCGCCGAGCACTCCATGTGCCAGCCGGGGAAGCCCTCGCCCCACGGCGAGGGCCAATGCATGATGTGCTCCGGAGCGGCCTTCTTCCAGAGGGCGAAGTCGTAGGAGTGGCGCTTGTCCGACTGACCGTCGAGCTCGCGCGTATTGGCCACGATGTCCTCGAGGTTGCGGCCCGAGAGGCGTCCGTAGTGGTATTTGGCATTGTATTTCTCCACGTCGAAGTAGACCGATCCGTTCGAGACATAGGCGAATCCGTCGTCGAGGATCCGCTGCACGAAGGCGATCTGCTCGATGATGTGGCCCGAGGCGTGAGGCTCGATCGAGGGGGTCTCGACGTTGAGTGCGTCCATCGCACGGTGGTAGCGCTCCGTATAGTAGTGCGCCACCTCCATCGGCTCAAGCTGCTCGAGGCGCGCCTTCTTGGCGATCTTGTCCTCGCCCTCGTCGGCATCGTGCTCCAGATGGCCCACATCCGTGATGTTGCGCACGTAGCGCACCTTGTAACCCAGCGACTTGAGGTAACGGAACAGCAGATCGAACGTCACGGCCGGCCGGGCGTGACCCAGATGGGGGTCGCCGTAGACCGTAGGTCCGCAGACATACATCCCGACGCGCCCGGGCGTCAGCGGCTCGAACTCCTCCTTGCGGCGGGTGAGCGTATTGTAAAGCACGAGTTTGGAATCCATAGTCGTAAAGAATATAATCGTTTCGAACGGGTAAAGTTACGATTTTTTCGCGACAAATCGCATGCGGAACCCCTAAAAAAGCATCCGCCGTGTTTTTTCGCCCGCATGGCATCCCGGCAGCTGCCGCCCCGGCACAGGCAATTCCGGCCGCAGGAATCCGAAAAACAGGCCACATTGCGCTTCCGCGAAATATTTATTGGAAATAACCCGTTTAATCACTACATTTGCAGGATAAATCCGCTATCAAAACAACGACAATACGGACAACATGACATTCTTCAAACGCTGGAACAACATCGTCGGCTGGACGGTCTTCGCCATTGCGGCCGTCGTCTACCTGATGACGATGGAACCGGTTTCGAGCCTCTGGGACTGCTCGGAATTCATCGCCACCTCCTACAAACTCGAAGTGGGACACCCGCCCGGGGCCCCGTTGTTCATGATGCTGGCACGCCTGGCCACGCTATTCGCATTCGGTAACCCGGACTACGTCGGCATGGCCGTCAATGCCATGAACTCGCTGGCCAGCGCCTTCTGCATCCTATTCCTATTCTGGACCATCACGCACTTGGCACGGCGTCTGGCAACCCGCAGCGGCGCGGAGCTGACCCCCGCCCGGACGTGGGCCATACTCGGAGCCGGAGCCGTCGGCGCCCTGGCCTACACCTTCACCGACACCTTCTGGTTCTCGGCCATCGAGGGCGAGGTCTACGCCCTCTCGTCTATGTTCACGGCACTGGTCGTATGGCTCATGCTCAAATGGGAGGAGCAGGCCGACCAGCCTCACGCCTCGCGCTGGATCGTGCTGATCGCCTACCTGATGGGACTCTCGATCGGCGTGCACATCCTCAACCTGCTCACCATCCCGACGCTGGCCTTCATCTACTACTTCCGCAAGACCGAGCAGGTGACCTTCAAGGGCGTGGTCTACACGACGCTCATCGCCTGCGCCGCCCTGCTGTTCGTGAACAACATCATCATCCCCTACACGGTATGGATCGGCGCACAGATCGACACGCTGTTCGTCAATACGTTCGGACTGCCCGCCAACTCGGGCATGGTGCTCTTCGCCCTGGCGCTGATCATCGGGATGGGCTGGGCCTCGTGGAAGGCCCACTGCAAGGGCCGCGTCGTGCTGAACATCCTGCTGCTCTCGACCACGATGATCCTCGTCGGCTTCTCGTCCTACGCCTCGATGACCATCCGCGCAGTAGCCAACCCGCCGATGAACTCCAACAACCCCAACAACCCGCATGCGCTGCTGTCGGTGCTTAACCGCGACCAGTACGGCAGCCGCCCGCTCCTGTTCGGCGCCTACTACTCGGCACCTCCCGAGGACGTTGTGGAGAAGACAGTCACCTACCTCGACGAGGACGGCAAATACAAGGAGGCCACGGTGCTCACGGGATATACCCATGCCCCGGAGTTCACGCACTTCTTCCCCCGCGTGTGGAACTACCTCAAGGGAGAGAAGGAGTACAAGCAGTGGGCCGCCTACCGCACGAAGATGGAGGTAGTCCGCGACGAGAACGGGCAGGTAGTCCGCGACGAGAACGGACGCCCCAAGCAGCAGGAGGTCATCGATTTCGGCCGCAAGCGGATCTATACCGACCGTTACGGGGAGACGCGTACGGTCGTCGAGCCGACCTTCGGCGAGAACCTCAACTTCTTCTTCAACTACCAGCTCTCGTACATGTACTGGCGCTACTTCCTGTGGAACTTCGTGGGACGCCAGAGCGACATACAGCCCTCACAGACGACAATCACTGACGGCAACTGGCTCTCGGGCATCCGGTGGATCGACGAGAAGTACCTCGGCCCGCAGGACAACCTGCCCCGCGAGGTGGCCGAAAACAAGGGGCGCAACACCTACTACTTCCTCCCCTTCCTGCTGGGTCTCATCGGCCTGCTCTACCAGCTCAACCGTGACCCGCGCAACTTCTCGATCGTCATGTGGCTCTTCGTCATGACGGGCATCGCGTTGGTCTTCTACTTCAACACCTCGCCCAACGAACCGCGCGAGCGCGACTACGTCTACGCCGGATCGTTCTACGCCTTCTCGATCTGGATCGGTTTCGGCGTGCTGGCCATCCGTGACCTCATCGTATGGCTCACGCGCCGTGACACGAAGGCAGTGGCCCTGGCCGCCACCGTCATCTCGATGGGCGTGCCGGTGATCCTTGCGGCGCAGAACTGGGACGACCACGACCGTTCGGGCCGCTACATGGCCCGCGACATCGGCTGGAACTACCTCCAGTCCACCCTGCCCAATTCGATCATCATCAACTACGGCGACAACGACACCTTCCCGCTCTGGAACAACCAGGAGGTCTACGGCGTACGTCCCGACGTGCGGATCATGAACACCTCTTACCTCGGCGGCGAATGGTACATCGACGAGATGAAGACCAGAGCCAACGACGCCCCCGGAATCCCCTTCTCGCTGCCCAAGAGCAAATACACTTACGTGAACGACTTCGTGCCCATCGTCGAGAAGATCAACTATGCGGCCGATATCCGCGAGGTGATCGACTTCGTCCGCGACGACAGCCCGCGCAGCAAACTCCAGTACTCGGACGGCTCAATGGTGGACTATATCCCCGTGCGGCGGATCGCCCTGCCGGTGAACAAGGAGAACGCCATCGCCTCGGGCATCGTGGCCGAAAAGGACCGCGACCTGATGGTGTACACGGTCTACCTCAACCTCAAGGGAGACGCGCTGCAGAAGAACGAACTGATGCTGCTCGACATGCTCGCCCACTTCGACTGGAAACGCCCGATCTACCTCACGCAGGTCTACATCTTCCAGAGCCTCGGCCTGCTGGACTACCTCCAGTTCGACGGATACGCCTACCGCTTCGTGCCGATCCTGACGCCCGTGCACAACCCCTATGAGATCGGACGGGTCGATCCCGACTACGCCGCCCCGCTGCTGCGCGACACGTTCCGCTACGGCAACCTTGCCGATCCGGACGTCTACGTCGATTTCTTCACGCAACACCATCTGGCGGCCTCGCACAGCCGCGAGGCGTTCGCCACGGTAGCCAAGGAGCTGCTCCGGCAGAACCGCGTCGAGGAGGCCGTCGAGCTGCTCGACCTGGGCCTTGAACGGCTTCCGACGTCGCAGATCCGCTTCACGGATGCGAACACCTACCCGTTCCTTGAGGCCTATTACGCCGCCTCGTCGCTCGGAGATGAAACTGCAGCCGAAAAGGGAGACTCGCTGCTGCGCGAGTATGCCCAGACGCTGATCGAGTACATCGAATACTACCTGCGCTTCGACGGCGCCCAGGGCGACATGGTCTCCGGCCTGATCGATGAAAAGCTCGACCAGCTGGGAGACATCTACTACCTGGCCAACTATGCTGGACGCAACGACATCGTAGCCGAGCTCAACGACTACTACCGCTCGCTGGGCGTGCCCGAAGAGCACCTGCTCAACGCCGGCGATTCGCTCCGCCCGGCCGATACGGTACAGCCGCTGCCCGTCGAATGACGATACGAAGGGGGTGCCCAACCCCACATGCAAATACGAGAAAGCCCCGACCTTGAAGTCGGGGCTTTTTTTGGCGGCATGCCGCAACGGGCGAATGCGACGGGCGGAATTTCCGGAAGACCGGTCGATCAAATGGTGTGACGCAACACCCCGCCCGCCGCAGATGCACTCGTCCGAACGGCACTATTCGTGCAGCGGCAAAGATAAGCAATTTTCCGAATAATGACATATAGGTCATTACACAATTATTCGGGGAAACCGTTCCTTTGTCCCGATGAAACAACCGTGGCGCGATACGATCCTACTGAAAGCGATAGCCCGCAGGCTCAAGGAGCTGCGGGCCGCAAAGGGTGTTTCGCAGGAGACCGTCTACGAGGACACGGGGCTGCACATCGGCCGCATCGAGACCGAACGACACAACATCACGGTAAGCACCCTCTCCCGGTTGTGCGACTACTACGGCATCACGTTGAGCGAGTTTTTCGAGGGGATCAAGGTTCCCGAGTAAACGCTCCGGACAGAGACACCGACCGGTCCGCGGAACCGGCCCAAAGCCCACAACGGAACAGGAAACAGGAACCCCGCATCGACAGTCGATGCGGGGTTCCTGTTTCGGATGCGATGCGCCGATACGGCCGGGGCCGCGGACTACAGACATCGCCCACGGCGAATGCCGGCGATCAGGCTCCCTCCTTGCCGCGCTTGTTGTAGAGGAAACGCTTGATCTTGTGGGTCGGGGTCTTGACAAACTCCTCCTTCTCCTCGACTACCTCGGAGATCTTCGAGAAGCGGTTCACCTTCGAATTGACGAACTCGATGATCTCCTTCTTGAGCTGCTCGGTCTTGGCCTCGAGTGCCTCCTTGCGCGTCTCCCAACCCTCGCGCCAGTCGTCGATCATCGCCTCGATCTCGTCGCGGTTGAAGTGTACGAGCGCCACCAGACGGCCCTCGTGCTCGGTAACGATCGAGTCGGCGATGCAGACGTGCGAGTTGAGCACGCTCTCGATATCCTCGGGGTAGATGTTCTCACCGCCCGGGCCGACGATCATGTTCTTCAGGCGCCCCTTGATGTAGAGCCAGCCGTCCTTGTCGAACTCGCCCAAGTCGCCCGTGCGGAACCAACCGTCGTCCGTAAAGGCCTCGCGGGTCGCATCGGGATTCTTGAAATACCCCAACATGACGCTCGGCGTCCGGGCAACGATCTCGCCCTGCCGCGTGTCGGGATTGACGTTGTCCAACCGGAGTTCCACACCCGGAGCAGCGGGGCCCGTCGATCCGAGGCGCACCTGCGACGGCGCGGCACCGGCCAGCAGCGGCGCCGTCTCGGTCAGCCCGTAGCCGATGGCATAGGGCACCCGGGCCTCCAGCAGGAACTGCTCGGCCCCGCGGTCGAGCTTCGCCCCGCCGATGCCGAGAAAGCGCAACCGCCCGCCGAAGAGCTTCATGAGTTTCTTGCCCGCCACGCGGTGGAGGTAGCGGCGCGTGAATCCCACCCGGTAGAGCGAACGCCAGAAACCGTTGGAATGGAACTTGGCAAGCACCTGGTGGCGGTAGATCTTCTCGATGATGAGCGGCACGATGAGCATCACCGTAGGCCGTACGGCCCGCAGTGCGGGCATCAGGGCCGAGGCTGTGGGCGGACGGTCAAGATAGACAACCCGGGCCCCCATCGAGAAGGGATAGATCATGCCGATCGAACATTCGTAGGTGTGTGACAGCGGCAGCACCGAAAGGAAGACGTCGCCGCCGCCGATGGGGAAGATCGCGGCCGACATGTCCACCTGCGCACAGAGTGCGCGGTGGGTGAGCATCACGCCCTTGGGCTTCGAGGTCGTGCCCGACGTATAGATGATGACGGCCAGGTCGTCGGGCGAAGGCACCGCCATGGAACCCTCGCCGCGCACCCGCTGCGAGATGACGCCCAGGTTCTTGGTGCGGACCACGACGTTGAGCCGCTCGATCGTATGGCGGGAGAGCTTCGTGAAGAGGCGGTCCGAAACGAGCAGTGCCCGCGCCTCGGAATGCTCGATGATCATGTCGAGTTCCTCGCCCGAGAAGTCGGGAAGAATCGGCACGACGATCATACCGGCGGCCGTGACGGCATAATAGCAGACGCCCCAGTTGGGCATGTTGCTGCTCAACAGGGCCACCTTGTCGCCGGCCCGCAGGCCCGCTCCACAGAGGATCTCCTGCACGCGGGCGATCCGGCGTCCGACCTCGGCATAGGTCAATTCCTCACCGTCGTACATGGAAAACGCAACCCGATCGGCGAATTTTTCCACGCTGTTGCGAACCAGTCCGTACAGAGTATCGATTGTCATAACAGTGTCTTTATAACGGCAAAACGATAACGCGAATTTACGGTACGAAATTACGAAATTCCCGTTAAAAATCACTATTTTTGAACCAAAATATCAACATGCTCGACAGGCAGAACATTCTGAAGGCTGCGACAGATCGGGGGTTCGACCTCTGCGGCGTCGTACCGTGTCGGCATCTGGCCGAAAACGAGGCCCGTTTCCGCGACTGGCTGTCACACGGTTACCAGTCGTCGCTGGGCTATCTGGAGCGAAATACCGAGAAACGGTTCGACCCCCGCCTGCTGGTCGAGGGCGCCCGCACGGCCGTGGTCTGCGCCGTCGCCTACAAGAACCGCGCAAGCGGAGGATACGCCCCTGAATGCCGCACGAAAGTGGCCTCGTATGCCGCGGCATGCGACTACCACACGACGCTGCGCGGCATGCTGCACGGCCTGCTCGAGGAGCTCAGGGCCGCCAACCCGGACCTTCGCGGCCGGGCCTTCGTCGATACGGCCCCGCTGGCCGAAAAGCAGCTGGCCGTGGAGGCGGGGCTGGGGTGGATCGGCCGCCAGTCGCTGCTCGTCACCCCGCAATACGGCACCTTCGTCGTGCTGGGCGAGCTGCTTCTGGACCAGGAAGCCGACAGCTACGACACCCCCTTTGCCGGGTCTCGCTGCGGGACGTGCCGCCGCTGCATCGAGGCCTGCCCCACGGGGGCCATTCTGCCCGACCGCATGATCGACACGGGGCGCTGCATCGCCTGCCACACCATCGAACGGCAGCCCGACACGCCGATCGGCCTCGACGGCTGGATCTTCGGCTGCGACGCCTGTCAGAACGCCTGCCCGTGGAACGACCGCACGCCGCAACACCGCAACCCGTCCTTCGACCCGCTCTTCGACCCCCGGTCGATGGATGCCGCCGCATGGCGGGAGCTCGACGAGGAGGCCTTCGCCGAACGGTTCGGCCGAACGCCGCTCATGCGCAGCGGTCTGCAGCGGATCCTGAAGAACATCGACGACGGAGAGCCGGAGCAGCCGTGACCACACGGCTACTCTTTCATGCAGCGCACCGGAAGGCCGAACCCGCGCGGATCGGTCGCCGCGATGTAGACGTTCGTTGCCGTGAGCCCGAAATAGGCAGCCCCGGCCAGATCCGAAACGGCCGGCGAACTCGACCAGTAGTAGCCTGCCGAAAGGAACGAGAAGACCGCATACTCGTCGTAGCGGAATCCGACTCCCGGATAATAAGTCGTATTCGTTCCGTCATAGAGGAAATTCCAACCCTGCAGGAACGAGCCCGAAACATTGACGTCGCCGCTCGACACGGCGGCTGAGGAGCCTGTGGTCGTGAAGGCCGTAAAGACATAGGGATGGGGCACCATCCATCCCGGCGGACAGGGGTCGAAAAGCGTTTTGGTCGTGGTCTGACCGACGTTGTACCCGAGCGGATTGCCCCACAACTCGTCGTTGCGGTACAAGGCGCCGTTACCGTTCCCCGCGCCATAATACCAGTCGTAGGAGGTCGCATTGGTCGTGGCGATAAACGTCTCGGGATGGGCCGTGGCATACCAGGTATTGCCCGTATAACCCTCATAGGATCCGAGCGATCCGCTGCTCTGAACAGGATTCCACGTCGTGAGAAAAGTGAGCGGCACGTTGTTCTCGTCGAAGACGATCTGCCCCCAGGGGAAGGGGTCCTTGCGTCCCCACTGGAAAAGCGTCGCGCGGAACGACCGTGCATAGGGCCCATCCTCCTTGTAGATGGCCCCCAGGTTGCGGTCCATCATCACGGCCGACCCGGTCCCGTAGGCCTGCTCGTAGGCCGGAGCCATCACATAGGTCTCGGCCGCAGCCAGCAACTCCTCGTTCGAGGAGTCCGTAATCCAGATGTGCCAACTCCATATGGCCTCATCCGACGTGGCGTCGGGATAGAGTGCGATCACCGCATTGCCTCCCAGCTCGGTAGGCCGTCCCGTCAGCGTAAACGAGATCTGCCCGGCAGCATAGGTAACGCTGCCCGGTTCGATCAGGTTCGGCTTGCTCTGCCAGAGCAGGCGAGCCTCGCTGCCACCCGACAGCGAGGCCGAAAGGGTCCGGCCTTCGTAGCGCTGCACGGCCGACTGCAATCCGGGAGTGATCACACCGTTGCCGGCCACCGTAGCATCGAACGAGTAGCTCTGCGAAGCCACGCTGGCAATATAGCAGTTGGCCGTCTCTGAGGAGGAGAGGCTCACTGTCGGCTGCGGCGCCGTACCGGAGGAGAGCTCCTGCGTGACGACCTTCATCTGTCCGGCGGCGATTGCGATACCGGGCAGCGAAAAGGTCGAGGTATACCCGTCGGCGGTCGTCACAACGAAGTAGATGTCGCCGCCCCCGAGCGAGTAGTCCGCGGGATTGATTGTCAGATAGGCTACCACAGGATCGCTGCCCAGGACGGGCTGTTCGTTCAGCGACAGGCCGCAGTAGCCGATCTGCGCCGAACCTCCGGCATAGGAGCCCGTATTGTTGCCCGTCGAGGCGGTCAGGTCGAAGGTGAAGCTGCCGGCCATGATGTCCAGATCCGACAACGCACCGCTCGACGAGACCGTCGCCACGTCCGTAGCATAGAGCGTTATGGAAGCAAGGCTCTTACCGGCCATCGTCCCCGAAGCCGTCAGGTCGAGTTCGACGACCGCAAAGGCGTGGCTGAAGCTCAGGGCCGGGAAGGACGCATCCGTCGAACTGACGGCCGCGGCGACCAGAAAATCCGAGTCGCCCAGATGCGTCGAGTCGCCCGCGGCGCGCTGCGTCTGCTGCGGCGGAAGGGTGAAGGCGATGCCCGTAGCGTCGGACGAACTCTGCGACGGATCGTAGGGATAATAGGCGTAAAGCGTATAGGACGAAGCCCCGTCGGCCAGGGTAAGCTCGCCGTAGAAGGTTCCGCTCGACGCGGCTTCCGTTCCCGAAAAGGTCATCGGGGCGTTCACGGTCGTGAAGGTCCCGCCGCTCTCGACATAGACGCCGATCCGGTCGCCCGGCGACCATTGCACGTTGTAGCCGTCCGAAGCCAGTTCGGTCCGCGTCGCGGGAGCCGAAGCCTCGATCCCCACGGTGTGCACGACAAGCTGCGGCGCGGAACTCCCCTCGGTCCCGTCGGTCGCGCAGGAGCACAACACCCACGCACCGGCCGCCGCCAGCCACCATCTATCCATTCCAATCCTCCCGGTCGAAACCTTCGACCCCGCCGTCCACCGCCGAAGCCGCAAATCCCAGTTCCACGGGGACTTCCAGCACTTCGAGGTCCGGCTGCAAATAGACTTCGCGTTCCATGATCGTGTGATTTACCCGATGGAGCACGCACATACCGTACCAAACGGCGAACAGCCCGGGCAAAAAAAAAATCCGGACCCCGCACGGGGATCCGGATCCGCAGTCCGATTCAGAACCGAACTATTTCGTGAGCTCGGCCAGCACGGCCTTGGCATTCTCGGCAGCCGGACCGTCGGTCACCTTCTGGAAAGCGGCGATGGCCTGGTCCTTCATCTCCTTGGCGTTGTAGGCGGCGCCAAGCAGATAGTACATCAGGCTCTTGTCGGCAGCCTCGGTCTGGGCAGCGGCGGCAGCCTCACCCAGCTCGATCACCTTGGCATAGTCCTTCTTGTTGGCATAGGCCTGCAGGCGCACGTTCTGGAACAGGGCGCTTGCGGGGTTCTTCTCCAGCTGGGCATCGGCCATGGCGATGATGCCGTCGAAGTCACCGGCCTCCTGCATCGTGGCCACCTTGTTGTTGGTATAGAGGGCCATCATCTCCTTGGCCTTGGCCACGTCGGCCTCGTACTTCGGGTGCGTCTTGGCGGCAATGGCCTCATAGATCTCCATACCCTTCTCGTACTCGCCCAGCTCGCAGTAGCTCATCGCCAGGTTGAGCGCCATACCCGTGTTGTCCGGGTCGGCCTTATAGCCCTTCTCGAAGATGCCCACGGCCGTAGCATAGTCCTTGCTGTTGAAAGCCGAACCGCCCTGCATCTGGTAGATCTTGGCTACCCAGCCGTTCGACTTGGCCATCTGCGTCATGTCGCCGTAGAGCTCGGCCAGCTCGGCCGACTTCTCGAAGTTCTTCAGCGCCTCATCGAGGTTCTGAGCCTGTGCGGCGCGACCACCCATCATGAAATAGCATTTGGGAAGCGTCGTCTTGGCCGTGGCGACGATCGACGCGGCGTCGGGGTTGTCGATACCCAGGTCGATCACCTGCTCGAATTTCGATGCGGCGCCGGCGAAGTCCTTGGCACCGTAAGCGGCAGCAGCCTCGTTATAGAGCGCCGTCACATCCTGCGCCGAGAGCGACGCGGCGGCAAACAGCGCGATTGCGGAAATAAACAGTTTTTTCATCGTGTGTGTGCTTTTAAAGTTTTCTCAGTTCGTTTTTTCTTTGGATGAGGCCCTGCCTGGTGGGGCCGCGTTGGTTGCAAAAGTATAATTTTTTTCCTACTTTTCAAACACTATTTGCGCAAAAAGGCAAAAAACGAGGTCATCAACGCCTCGCACTCGGCAGCCAGTACGCCGCGCGTCACCCCGGTTTTCGGATGGAAAACCGACTCCGAATAGCGGCGATAACCCTTCTTGGCGTCGTCGGCGCCCCATACGACCCGCCCCACCTGAGCCCAGGCAATCGCCCCGGCGCACATGATGCACGGCTCGACGGTGACGTAGAGCGTACAATCGGGCAGGTACTTGCCCCCGAGCGTCGAGGCGGCGGCCGTCAGCGCCTGCATCTCGGCATGCGCCGTGGGGTCGCCCAGCGTCTCGACCAGATTGTGCCCGCGGCCCACGACCCGGCCGCCCGAGACGACGACCGCCCCGATGGGCACCTCCTCCGCCTCGAGGGCCTTGCGCGCCTCGCCGAGTGCCTGGCGCATGAACCGTTCGTCTTCTGACTGCTGTGTCGGCTGTTCCATTTGTGGTCGGTATTTGCGGAATATCCGCAGCGGCGGCCGCATCTGCGCCCGCTTCCGGAGCCGCAAAGCGGATTTTTCGCCCTGGCTGCACGATATTCCCGTTAAATTTCCTACCTTTGTAGGTTGCAAGGACAAAAATACAAAAAACGAAACAATAATACAACCTCTACCATGTACAGAACCCATACGTGCGGCTGTTTGAGAGCCTGCAACGTAAACGAGACCGTCACCCTCGCCGGGTGGGTGCAGAAAGTGCGAAACCTCGGCGCCATGACATTCATCGACCTGCGCGACCGCTACGGCCTGACGCAGATCACGGTCGAGGAGCACTCGGCAGCCGAAGTCCGCGAGGTGGCCGCCCGCGTGGGACGCGAGTGGGTGCTCCAGGTCACGGGCCGCGTCGTCGAGCGCCAGTCCAAGAACCCCAAGATGCCCACGGGCGACATCGAGGTGGTGGCCGAGCAGATCACGGTGCTCAACGAGGCGCAGACGCCCCCCTTCACCATCGAGGAGAATTCGGACGGCGGCGACGACCTGCGCATGAAGTACCGCTACCTCGACCTGCGGCGTCCGCCCCTGCAGCGCAACATGATCCTGCGCCACAAGATGGCCCAGGAGATCCGCCGCTTCCTCGACGCCGAGGGTTTCCTCGAGATCGAAACCCCCTACCTGGTGGGCTCCACGCCCGAGGGTGCCCGCGACTTCGTGGTGCCGAGCCGCATGAACCCCAACCAGTTCTACGCCCTGCCCCAGTCGCCGCAGACGCTCAAGCAGCTGCTCATGGTGGCCGGATACGACAAGTATTTCCAGATCGTGCGCTGCTTCCGCGACGAGGACCTGCGCGCCGACCGTCAGCCCGAATTCACGCAGATCGACTGCGAGATGTCGTTCGTCGAGCAGGAGGACATCCTCGAGGTCTTCGAGCGCTGGGCCAAGCACATGTTCAAGCACGTGCTGGGCATCGAGTTCACCGAGCCGCTGCGCCGCATGCCGTGGATCGAGGCGATGGAGAAGTACGGTTCGGACAAACCCGACCTGCGCTTCGGCATGGAGTTCTCCGACCTGACCGACCTGGCCAAGGGCCACGGATTCTCGGTTTTCGACGACGCCGAGTATGTCACCGGTTTCGCCGCTCCGGGATGCGCCGCCTATACCCGCAAGCAGATCGACGCACTGACCGAATATGTCAAGCGCCCGCAGGTAGGTGCCAAGGGACTCATCTGGATCCGCGTCGAGGAGGGGGCCGTCAAGTCGTCGGTGGACAAGTTCTTCTCGCCCGAAGAGGTACGCGCCATGGCCGCGCGCTGCGGCGCCAAGGCCGGTGACATGGTCTTCATCCTCTGCGGCAAGAAGTTCAAGGCCCTCACGCAGCTCTGTGCGCTCCGTCTCGAGGTGGCCCAGCAGTTGGGGCTCCGCGACCCGAAGAAGTTCGCCCCGCTGTGGGTGGTCGATTTCCCGATGTTCGAGTGGGACGACGAGACCCAGCGCTTCTACGCCATGCACCACCCCTTCACCTCGCCCAAGCCCGAGGACATCGCCTTCCTCGAGAGCGACCCGGGGCGCGTGCGCGCCAACGCCTACGACTTCGTATGCAACGGCACGGAGGTCGGCGGCGGCTCGATCCGTATTCACGATGCCAAGCTGCAGGCCCAGATCTTCAAATGCCTGGGATTCACGCCCGAGAAGGCGCAGGAGCAGTTCGGCTTCCTGATGAATGCCTTCAAGTTCGGCGCACCCCCTCACGGAGGCCTGGCCTTCGGTTTCGACCGCTTGTGCTCGCTCTTCGGCGGCTCGGAGTCGATCCGCGACTACATCGCCTTCCCGAAGAACAACGCCGGCCGCGACGTGATGCTCGACGCCCCGTCGCTGCTCGACCCCGCACAGCTCGACGAACTCTACCTCGAACTGCGCAAGCCCGAGGCCTAAAGCCTCCGGCAGAAGACATGGCAAAAGCGGCCCGGGAATCCCCGGGCCGCTTTCCTTATGTATTACCGCCGCTCACCGACAGACACCCGGCAGGTTGCGCACGACCCACCAGAGGAGAAACAGCAGGCAGTAGCCGTAGGCAACCAGGCGGTGCTGCACGACAGGACGGCAGCGTGCGGCAAGCCGTCCGCCGTCGAGCGAAGTCCACGCCACGGCCAGAAAATAGGGGACCGAAACGACCAGAAAGGGGTTGAAATGCAACGCCTCGCCCACCCGCCCGTGCAGGAGGCTGTGCAGGGCGCGCTGTCCCCCACAGGCCGGGCAGTCCCAGCCCGTCAGCATGTGAAACGGACATTGCGGCAGCCACCCGCTATGCGACGGATCGACCGCATAGTAGAGGGCCGCCAAAGCCAGCAGTGCGACCGGAATCCCGATCCAAAGCGACCTGTGCGTCAATCAGAGATCGAGAAAGGGCAGCGAAACGGCGGCTGCGAAGACAAACACGAGAAGCACGTAGACCAGCCAGCAGAATGCGGCCACACCGACCGAGACCCACGTCCACGTGCGGGCGTTCTTCGCCGCACGCCGCGAGGCCTCGTAGTTGCCGGAGAACCAGTAGGAGTCCACCTGCGTTGCATAGACGATGGCCACGATACCGAAGGGCAGGCAGCAGAGGATCGTACTGATGATGGCCCATGGCAGGAAATTGTCGGGTTTCACCGGATCGGGCTGCGGCGCTGCTGCCGTGGGATTTGCCGGAGACGCATTCACGGCTGCGTCCTGAGCCGTCTTGGGGTCGATGACTTCCATTTGAATAGGATTGATAGGGTTTGAACTGAACAAATATACGTTTTTTTTCGAAAATCGCTATCTTTGACCCTGTAAAACGATCGCCATGCCGAATATTCCCTTAGCCGAACGCCTGCGCCCGAAGACCATCGACGAATACATCGGGCAAGAGCACCTTGTGGGCCGAAACGGCGTGTTCCGCAAGTTCTTCGAGACGGGCAACGTCCCCTCGTTCATCCTCTGGGGGCCCCCGGGCGTCGGGAAGACCACGCTGGCGAAGATCGTGGCCACGCAGCTCGACCGCCCGTTCTTCACCCTTTCGGCCGTGACGTCGGGCGTCAAGGAGGTCCGCGAGGTGATCGAGTCGGCGCGCAAGCAGCGCTTCTTCGACCAGCGGCCGCCGTTCCTGTTCATCGACGAGATCCACCGTTTCAACAAGTCGCAGCAGGACTCGCTGCTCGGGGCCGTCGAGCAGGGCATCGTGACGCTCATCGGCGCCACGACCGAGAATCCTTCGTTCGAGGTGATCTCGCCGCTGTTGAGCCGCTGCCAGGTCTACATCCTCCGCCCGATGGAGGACAAGGATCTGCAGACGCTGCTCGACCGTGCGCTGACCGCAGACATCGAACTCAGGGAGCGCGAGATCGAAGTGCAGCAGACCGGGGCTCTGTTCCGCTTCGCCGGGGGCGACGCCCGCAAGCTGCTCAACATCCTCGACATCATCGTCGGCGCCACCGACGGAAAGGTGACGATCACCGACCAGTACGTCACCGACTGCCTGCAGCAGAACATCGCCCTCTACGACAAGAACGGGGAGCAGCACTACGACGTCATCTCGGCCTTCATCAAATCGGTGCGGGGCAGCGACCCCAATGCGGCGATCTACTACCTGGCACGGATGCTCGCCGGGGGCGAGGAGCCGCGCTTCATCGCCCGTCGGCTGGTGATCCTCGCCTCGGAGGATATCGGGCTCGCAAATCCCAACGCCCTGCTGCTGGCCAACGCCTGCTTCGACACGGTGCACAAGATCGGCATGCCCGAGGCGCGCATCACGCTGGCCGAGACGACCATCTACCTGGCCACCTCGGCCAAGAGCAACTCGGCCTACATGGCCATCAACAAGGCCCTCGCCCTGGTCGAGCACGACACGACGAACCGCCCCGTGCCGCTGCACCTGCGCAACGCCCCGACAAAACTCATGAAACAGGCCGGCTACTCCGATGGCTACAAGTACGCCCACGACTACGAGGGTCACTTCGCCGAGCTGGAGTTCCTGCCCGAGAGCCTCTCGGGAACGAAATTCTATGAACCCGACACGCAGAATGCCGCCGAGGCGAAGATCGCCGAGCGCATCCACGCGTTGTGGAAGGAGAAGTACCGATAGAGCAGCGGCCGCTGGCGGATCCCGCAGCGGTCGGTCCGAATACGGCCCCGACTCCTCACTTCAAAAAATGCCACCATCAAACACCTGTTTATGAAGTGCACACTGACATTTCTGCTTTTTCCGGTTCTGTTCTTCCTGAGGAGCGTTGCCGCCGTTCCGGAGGGAGCGATTCCATTCATCTTCGACAGGCATCTGTACCTGCAGGCTACCCTGAACGACACCATCCCCGTTACCGTTGTTTACGACTCCGGAGCCGATTTTCTCTATCTTGACAAGGACTTCCTGAAGCTCAACAATCTTCAAGACGCTTTCGGAAGAAGGGGCAAGGCAAAAATGGGAGGGGCGGGAAACAGCGGACCCCAACTCACGGAGATCTTTATCGACCCGGTCAAAATCCATTGCGGAGCGCTGGAATATCAAAACAGGATTACCCCCATAATCGCGTTACGTGATATTCTGGGGAGGCATACGGACGGCTTGTTAGGCAATACGCACCTGTTAAGATCCCCTCTGGAGATCAATTTCAGCGAGGGCTACATGCTTCCGCTCAAAGTGCCCGTTCCGACCGAAAGGCTTGCCGATTACGCGAAACTCGAAGCCCGATTCGAGAACAACCGCATCGATATCAGGGCGAAACTGCAGATTGACGATAAAAATACGCTGGAGGGTTGGTTCAGAATGGATCTGGGATGCGGCTCCACAATTATTCTTACGCATGAAACGGCATCGACCCTCCATTTGACGGATGTCCCCAAAGCCTGTTTCCACACACAGGCCGGAGGAATCGGGGGCGGCTCGGACGAAGTTACGATACGGGCGGCACAATTCTCCATGGCCGATACGCTCAGGAACCTCGTGATAAGCTATTCGCTCAATGAAAAGGGAGCCCTGTCGTCCGACAAACCCTACCTCGGTTTGATTGGCAACGAGATATGGTCGCTATATGATATTGTCCTGGATCCGGCAAACGCTTCGGTGTGGGTGAAGCGGAATGCGGACAAAGGGACCTACATGCAGTCGTCCGTAACACACATGGCAGCTTTTGACCGTACAGACATCTGCGACGGCTGGGTTGTCAATGGACTCTACAGAGACGGCATAGCCGAAAAGGCGGGCATCGAAATCGGGGATATCATCATCGCCATAAACGGCCGTCCAGTGAAAGATATACCTTGGGAAGAGCAGCGGAAAGGGCTGAACCTTCAGGGAGAAACCATATATACCGTAAAAAAAGCCGATGGCAGAACAGTCACCTGTACATTGTTCATCGACCAACCGATAATCTGACCGAGACCACATTGAAAAAAATAGGCATCATTTCCGACACGCACGGCTGCTTCGACCAAACGCTGCGCGATTTTCTGAGCGAGGTCGATGAGATCTGGCATGCGGGAGACATCGGGTCGCTCGAGCTGGCCGACCGCATCGCCGCCTTCAAGCCCCTGCGCGCCGTCTCGGGCAACATCGACGGCGGCATGACCCGCCGCGTCTACCCCGACTTCCTCGCCTTCCGCTGCGAGGAGGTGCAGGTGCTGATGACCCACATCGGCGGCTATCCCCGCCACTACGATCCGCGGGCGCTCCGCCGCATCCAGCAGCTGCATCCCAAACTCTTCATCGCCGGCCATTCGCACATCCTCAAGGTGCTCTACGACGGAGTCTACGACCTGCTCCACGTCAATCCGGGCGCCGCCGGCGAATTCGGGTTCCACCGCGTGCGGACAGCCGTCCGCCTCTCAATCGACGGCGACCGCATGTTCGACATGGAGGTGGGCGAGTGGCCGCGCGGCTGACCTGCAGGCTCTCCGGCGGGTATTTCCGCCCCGAAAAAATGACGACGCGAACGGGCGCAAGAATCCTCCGGCAGGGCCCGGCACAAGGCAGGATTCCGTCCCGGGATGTCGTCTTCGGACCGTACGGCCAAAGAGCGGCATACATGCACATTTCGGGCCAAACCTCCGCATACGGGACGAAAAACGACTGATCGACAACCGAATAGGACACCGCCGGAAGCCGGATTCTTCCGGCTGTCCGGATCGTTATGCACGCCTGTCGGGACGGAGAACGGCCGAAACGGCCGCCCCTTTCGCCCGCATACTATCCCCAGGGGCACGGACGTTCGTCTGGCGAATCATAAAGACGAAGCACCATGCAACTGAAAATTTCGAAAACGCTGGAGGGGCTCATCGCCCGTTCGGCCTTCAACACGACGAAGGCGGGAATCACCCACTCGCTCAAGGATTTTCTCGCGCTGGAACTGCTCCGCGAGGAGGGTTCGCTCGCCTTTCAGCTTCTGTCGGCCCGGCTCCGGGACTGGGAGCTCCACCAGGTACGGCTGCGCATCGAGCACGAAATACACACCGTCAAGCGCCAGGAGAGCCGGAATGCCTCCGACGCATTCTACCGCGGGTTTGCCGAGGAGCTGCGCGCCACCTCCGACGCCGTGCGGAGCGTCACCACGGGGCACGCCCTGCTCTCGATTGCGGGTGACCGCACGACGGCGACGGCCCACGTGCTGGAGATGTACGGCATCACCCCGCAGATCATCGCCGAAGAGCTGCAGCGCTTCGCCGCAGGCGACGACTTCGGCACCGAGATAACGGTAGGCAAGCCCGGTTTCAAAACCGCGGAGCGTCCCTTCGAGGAGCCGTCGGGCCACCCGCTCGCACAGTTCGGCGCAGACCTCACGCAACTCGCACGCGACGGAAAGGTCGATCCGGTCATCGGCCGCGACCGCGAGATCGACCGCGTCATCCAGATCCTCTCGCGGCGCAAGAAGAACAATCCGATCCTGATCGGCGAAGCGGGTGTGGGCAAGAGCGCCATCGTCGAGGGGCTCGCGCTGCGGATCGCACGGGGCGAGGTTCCCGCCACCATCGCCGGCAAGCGGATCTTTTCGCTCGACGTCTCGGCCCTGGTTGCCGGCACGAAATTCCGCGGCGAGTTCGAGGAGCGCATGCAGCAACTGCTCGACCTGCTCCGCCGCTCGCGCGACACGATCGTCTTCATCGACGAGATCCACACGATCGTAGGGGCCGGATCGACCCAGGGAAGCCTCGATACGGCCAACATCCTCAAGCCGGCGCTCGCCCGCGGCGAGCTGCAGACCATCGGCGCCACGACACTCGACGAATACCGCACCGACATCGAGAGCGACACGGCCCTCGAACGGCGGTTCCAGCGCGTGCTCGTCGAGCCCACGACACCCGAGCAGACGCTCGGCATCCTGCGGCGCATTGCCCCGGACTACGAACGCCACCACCGGGTGCGCTACAGCGACGAGGCGCTGCGCGCCTGCGTGGAGCTCACCGGGCGCTACGTCACCGGGCGCTGTTTCCCGGACAAGGCGATCGATGCGCTCGACGAGGCGGGCTCGCGGGCCCACCTGCAGCGGAATGCGGCAACAGTGCCCGTGGAGATCGGCGAAGGGCTCGTCCGCCGCGTCGTCTCCGACATGACGGGCATCCCCGCCGAGCGGGTCTCGGAGGATGAGGCCTCGCGCCTGCGTTCGCTGCGCGACCACCTGGCCCGCCGCGTCGTGGGTCAGCAGGAGGCCGTGGAGCGCATCGCCCGCACGATCCGCCGCTCGCGGGCCGGGCTCCAGGACGAGAACCGGCCGATCGGCGTCTTCCTCTTCGTCGGGCCGACGGGCGTGGGCAAGACCCTACTGGCCAAGGAGGTCTCGAAATGGCTCTTCGACGAACACCGCGGGCTGATCCGCATCGACATGTCGGAATACGCCGAGAAACACAACGTCGCCCGGCTGATCGGACCGCCCCCCGGATATGTCGGCTACGGCGAGGGCGGGCAGCTCACCGAAGCGGTACGCCGCCAACCCTACGCCGTCGTGCTGCTCGACGAGATCGAGAAGGCGCACCCGGAGGTCTTCAACACGCTGCTGCAGCTCTTCGACGAGGGGCGCCTGACCGACGGATCGGGACGCACGGTCGATTTCCGCAACACGATCCTCATCATGACCTCGAACGTCGGATCGAGGGAGGTTGCGCGGAAACCCCTCCGGGTCGGCTACGCCACACCGTCGAAGGGCGCGGCCCCCGACACGGTTCCCGACGGCGAATACCGCAGGGCGCTCGAGCAAGCCTTCGCCCCCGAGTTCCTCAACCGCATCGACGACATCGTGATCTTCCGCACGCTCGACGCGGGCGACGTGGTGCGGATCATCGACCTCGAGCTGCAGGGGCTCTTCACGCGCACCGGCCGGCTGGGCTACAAGATCAAGGTGACCGAAGGGGCCAAGCGCCGCCTCGCCTCGATGGGCTACGAAGCCCGTTACGGCGTGCGCTCGCTTCGCCGGACCCTGGCCGAGCAGGTCGAGGAGCCGCTCTCGACGCTCATCCTCGACGGCAAGCTCCGCACGGGCGACACGGTCGTCGTCGAATCGGACCGCTCACGCGGCATCCGGCTGCGGGTGGACCGCCCGGCCGCATAGGCGCAAAGCGCACGGGAGCGTTCCGTCTTCCGTGCGCTTTTCCCTTCCGCACGACACGGCAATGTAAAAAAATCGTATCTTTGGAGGGTCAATCCCAAACAGACTCGATTCATGATGAAAAGAACGCCTCTTCTTTCGCTGGGTATCGCAGGACTCGGCGCCGCCGCACTCCCCACCTCCGCACAGGCACAGGCCCCCCGCACGGAGCAGGACCGCCCGAACGTCATCGTCATTCTGGCCGACGACCTCGGCTTCGGCGACATCTCCTGCAACGGCTCGCGAACCATCGCCACGCCGAACATCGACCGCATCGCGGCCGAAGGCATCCGCTTCACCAACGCCCACACCACCTCATCGACGAGCACTCCGGCCCGCTTCGGCCTGCTTACGGGCATCTACCCGTGGCGCGTACCCGGCACGGGCATCGCCCCCGGCGACGCGGGCATGATTATCCGCCCCGGCACACCGACCCTCGCCTCGACCCTCCGCGATGCGGGCTACACGACCGGTGCCGTAGGCAAATGGCACCTCGGACTGGGCGAAAGCGGCCGGCAGGACTGGAACGGGCACATCACCCCGGGACTCGAAGAGATCGGATTCGACTATTCGTTCATCATGGCCGCCACGGGCGACCGCGTGCCGTGCGTCTACATCGAGAACCAGCGGGTCTACAACTACGATCCCGAGGCCCCGATCTCGGTGAGCTACAAGGAGAACTTCCCGGGCGAACCCACCGGACGCGACAACCCCGAACTGCTCAGGCTGCACCCCAGCCACGGACACGACATGTCGATCGTGAACGGCATCTCGCGCATCGGATACATGAAGGGCGGCGGCAAGGCGCTGTGGAAAGACGAAGAGATCGCCGACGTGATCACCGGCAAAGCCGTGGAGTTCATCGAGAAGAACCGCGAGCGGCCCTTCTTCCTCTACTTCGGGACCAACGACATCCACGTGCCCCGTGTCCCGCACAAACGGTTTGCAGGCCGCAGCGGCATGGGAGCCCGCGGCGATGCGATTCTCTCGTTCGACTGGAGCGTGGGCCGCATCGCCCGGGTGCTCGACAGCCTCGGCATCGCCGACCGCACGATCCTCATCGTCACGAGCGACAACGGGCCGGTCGTGGACGACGGCTACCGCGACCGGGCCGTCGAGCTGCTCGGCGACCACCGCCCGTGGCACATCTACCGGGGCGGCAAGTACAGCGCCTTCGAGGCCGGCACGCGCGTGCCGTTCATCGTCCGCTGGGACGACGGCGCCCGGGCCGGCACGGTCTCCGGAGCGCTCATCAGCCAGATCGACCTCTTCGCCACGCTTGCCCGGCGTTGCGGCGCACGGATACCCGAAGCGGGCGCACCGGACAGCCGTCAGGCACTCGCCGTGTTGCGCGGCGAGACGGAGCAGGGGCGCAGTTGGGTCGTCGAACAGAATGCGAACGGCACACTCTCGATCCTTTCGGGCGGATGGAAATACATCTCTCCGAGCCGGGGTGCTGCCTACAGCCGCCCGACGAACACCGAGTTGGGCAATGCTCCCGAACCGCAACTCTACGACCTGCGCAAGGATGCGGGCGAACGGCACAACGTCGCGGCCGAACACCCCGACGTAGTCGAACTGCTCCGCAGCCTGCTCGACGAGGTGAAGCGCGCCGGAGGCACGGCCCGCAGGTAGGCCCGCGCAACCCCACCCCGTCCTCCCCGGACGCCGGTCGTCAGGCAGCGCGGCGCAGGCGGCACGCACACTTTGCAACACAAGCGGCCACGGGCTCCGGTCCGGGCCGCTTTTTTCGAGGGTCTGTCCGTTTTTCGGGGGATTTTCACTACCTTTGCGGCCATTATGTACCGTTTTCCCAGATACAAGAGACAATACCGGGCCAACCTCCTGCTCGCCCTGCCCATCGTCCTCACGCAGGTGGGGCAGATCCTCACGCAGGTGGCCGACAACCTGATGGTCGGCCGTTACGGAGGCGAGGATCCCACGCCGCTGGCTGCCGTGTCGTTCGGCGGCTCGGTCTTTTTCATCCTTTTCATTGCCGCCATAGGTATCGCCCTCGGCATGACCCCGCTGGTCGGCGAGCATTTTGCCCGTGGAGAACGCACGCAGTCGGCCGGACTACTGCAGAACGGCATTATCTTTTACACGCTGCTGGGATTTATCATGGCCGGACTCCAATACGCCATAACCCCGCTGATGTTCCACCTCAAACAACCCCCCGAGGTGGTCGAGATGGCTATTCCCTACTACCGGATGCTCGTCTACAGCATGCCCTTCGTGATGCTCTTCTTCGCCTTCAAGCAATTCCTCGAGGGAGTCGGCAACACAAAGGTCGAAATGGTTGTAACGATTCTGGCCAATATTGCCAACATCGGATTCAACGCCCTGTTCATCTACGGCAAACTGGGTTTCCCCGAAATGGGAGCCGAAGGGGCCGGGCTGGGTACGCTGCTCTCACGCATTCTGGCCGCCGTGATGATCGTCGGGTACTTCTGCCACCACCGGGAGTACCGCCGCTACCTCGACGGGTTCTCGCACCGCATCCTCTCCGCTCAGGTCGTACGGCGCCTGACGCACATGGGACTGCCGATCGCCCTGCAGATGTTTCTCGAGTCCTCGGCCTTCGTCGGCACGGGGATCATGATGGGTTGGTTCGGATCGGCTGCCATCATCAGCGCCAACCAGATCACCATCACGCTCGGAAACTGCGCCTTCATGATCGTCATGTCGGTCGGTGCGGCAACCACCATCCGCGTCTCGCATTGCTACGGGATGCGCGACATCGGACAGCTGAGCCTCGCGGCCAAGGCCTCCTACCATCTCGTACTGGTATGGAACGCACTGGCAGCACTGGTATTCATCTCCCTGCGCCACCTGATCCCGACGTTCTTCACCTCGAACGCCGAGGTAATCGCCACAACCTCCTCGCTGCTCGTCTTCGCCGCACTTTACCAACTCTCGGACGGACTCCAGAACGTCTCGATCGGCATCCTGCGCGGCATTCAGGACGTGAAGATCATCATGCCGATCGCCCTCGTCTCCTACTGGCTGCTGAACCTGCCGGTAGGTTACCTGCTCGGCTTCACGCTCGGCATGGGACCGTCGGGCCTCTATCTGGGATTTGCCGTCGGCCTTTCCTCGGCCGCCGTGCTGCTGATTCTCCGCATCCGCCGCAGCGTCAGACGGCTCTACGCGGTGAATTGAATTTTTTTTCCTATCTTTACGCAAATTATACCGTCATGGATACCGAAAACAACCAGCATAACCGAATTTTCAAACCCGAAATCGGCCGAGGATGCGCTTTCTGCGACTGCGGCCAGGAGGTCGAGGCCAAGCCCTGCGACGGATGCTTCAAACTCCACGAAACCTCGTGGCTCGAGGAGTATCCACAGAACATACCCACCGACATTGTCGAAGTACGCTTCAAGAATACCCGCCGATCGTTCTACCAGAACGTGAACAACCTCGACCTCAAGCGCGGCGACATCGTGGCCGTCGAGGCCTCGCCGGGCCACGACATCGGCATCGTCTCGCTGACGGGCGACCTGGTGGCCCGCCAGATGCGCCGCACGGGATTCACCCCCTACAATGGCGAGTACAAGAAGATCTACCGCAAGGCCAAACCCTACGACATCGAGCGCTGGCAGGAGGCCATTGCCCTCGAACACGAGACGATGATCGCCGCGCGTCAGATCGCCGCCGACATGGGACTCAACATGAAGATCGGCGACGTCGAATACCAGGGCGACAAGATCAAGGCCATCTTCTACTACATCGCCGACGAGCGCGTGGACTTCCGCGAGCTGATCAAGGTCTTCGCCGAGCGATTCCACATCCGCATCGAGATGAAGCAGATCGGCGCCCGCCAGGAGGCCGGGCGTATCGGCGGACTGGGCGCCTGCGGCCGCGAGTTGTGCTGCACGTCGTGGATGTCCACCTTCTCGAGCGTCACCACCGGTGCCGCCCGCGTACAGGACATCTCGCTCAACCCCCAGAAGCTGGCCGGGCAGTGCTCGAAACTCAAGTGCTGCATGATGTACGAATACGACGCCTACGTGGATGCCCGCAAGGATTTCCCGCGGCTGCGTGAACCGTTGCAGACCATCGACGGGGAGTGGTATCTTGTCAAGAGTGACGTGCTGGCCGGGACAATGACCTTCTCGTCGTCGAAGGAGGCGATGGTCAATGTCACGACACTGCCCGTCTCCCGCGTCAAGGAGATCCTGGCGCTCAACCGCCAGGGCCGCAAGGTCGAGCAGCTGCAGCACGCCGACGCCCTGCGCGAGGAGGTCGAGGAGCCGACCTATCGTTCGGAGGAGGACAGCATCACGCGCTTCGACCAGGCCAAGCGTCGCAAGCGTGGCCGCAACCGCAAGGAGAAGGGACGCAACGCCGAACAGCCGACCGAGCGGCCGAACAACGCCGAGAAGGGCGCAGCCGAAAAGGCCGAGAAACCCGAGAGCGGCAAGCGGAACGCCGGGAATGCCGCACCGCAGGAGACAAACGCCACCGAGAACCAGAACCGCCCGCAGCGCGAAGGCGGCCGGCCGAACCGGCGCCGGAACGGCGACCGACAGCGCAGCGAGGCCCGCAACGAAAACGGCGCCCCGGCACAGGAGGCAGAAAAGGGCCAGGAGCCGCGCAACGAACGGCAGCCCCGCGAAGGGGGACGCCGCGAGCGGCCGAACAACCGGGAAGCCCGCGAGCGTCAGGAAGGCGGCCAGGAGAACCGAGAAAACCGCGAACCGCGCAACGGCAACAACCGGGAAGGCAACCGGGAAGGCAACCGGGAGACGCCCCGCGAGGAGGGACAAACACCCCGCGAAGGCGGCGGCAACCGCCGCGGCCGCAACCGCCGCCGCGGCAACGGTCATGCGGGCAACCCGGCGGAAGGGGGGGCCGCAGAGCATGCGGACACTCCGAAGGCGGCTAACGGCGGGGCCGAGGCGGCCCCGCACAAGGAGTAGCTTCCGATGAGGCGTCGCATGCGACGGGGCCTGTTCGCCGCAGCTGCGGCACTGCTCCTGTCGGGGGTTGCAGGATGCGCCTCGGACAGTTGGTCGGCGGCCGCGGACGTGAATCCGTCCGAGTGGGCGGCCGGCGCAGGAATCCTCTTTCCGAATGCCGACTCGCTCGCCCGTTACGACGCAACGCTCTTCCTGCGCTGCAACGACCGCTTTGCCGAAGATACGCTCACGGTGCGGATCGCCGCCACGACCCCCGACTCGCTGCGCAGCGAGGAGCTCTTCCTGCTGGCCATACCCCGCACGCCGAGCCCGGCGGCCCTCGTCCGTGAGGCTGCCGTGCCCTACCGCCGCGCAATCCGCCTCGGGCGGACGGGCGACTACCGGTTCACCGTCACGCCGACCCGTCCGATACGCGGGGTCGAGGCCGTAGGGCTGACGATACACAAGGACCGATAACCGAAACACGAACTCCGCCGTCGGAGCGGTTGCAGCCGGACGATTCCGGCGGCATCGCCCCGGACGGTCCGCAACAAGACTATGGGAAAAGACAAACTCCGCAAATTCCGCGAGAACCTGACATTCTCCTGCTTCGTGCAGCCCGAATTCGACGAAGTGTTCCGCTGCGACCACCCGCTCAAGGGGCACTGGCGCACGGACTTCTTCCACAACGACCGGCCGATCATACTGGAGCTGGGCTGCGGCAAAGGCGAATACACCGTGGCGCTGGCCGAGCGCGACCCGCAGCGCAACTACATCGGGATCGACATCAAGGGAGCCCGCATGTGGCGCGGCGCCAAGACCGCGACCGAGCGCGGGATGGCCAACGTCGGGTTCCTGCGCACCCGCATCGAGTTCATCAACTCGCTCTTCGACGAGGGCGAGATCGACGAGTTGTGGATCACCTTCCCCGACCCGCAGCTGAAGACCCGCCGGGCAAAGAAGCGGCTCACCTCGCCCCTGTTCCTCGAATACTATGCCCGCCTGCTCCGTCCCGACGGGATGATCAACCTGAAGACCGACTCGAAGCACCTCTATGCCTACACCAACGAGGTGATCCGCCACTTCGACCTGCCGTGCGAGGTCTCCGAACCGGACATCTACGGCTCGGGATACGCCGACGAGGTGCTCTCGGTCAAGACAGCCTACGAACGCATGTTCCTGGCCAAGGGGCTGCCGATCACCTACACCCGCTTCTCGCTGGGGGGACGCCGCGACTTTCCCTGGTTCGATTGGGAAGAGGACGAAAAGCTGGAGAAGGACAACGAGGCCGAACGGCTCGGATAATACCTCGCCCGTCGGCAACACCCGCTGGCGCGCGAACCCGCCGAGACCCTCAGTAATCCCCCTGCCGACGAAGTGGAAACGACCCGGCGGCAATTCGGACAACAACGGAGTAAGCCCGCACGGACCGTTGGTGCCAAACAGAGCATCCGCGCCATCGGCAGTCGGCCGCACAGGGACCGCCATCACACCCACTCCTCCCCTCGGGAAATCCCGTCGGGAGTTTTTTTTGACACATTACTACTAATTTTTTAGAAGGAAAATTTGATTTTCTAAAATTTTAGTAGTAAACTTGCATCAGAGACCGGGAGAGAAGCACGAAGGGCTCCCGAAAAACGATCGGAACACATGAAAAACAACGAAACCAACATCCGGATTCCGGAACTGACCCGCGGCGAGGAGGAGATCATGCAGATCCTCTGGCAGTTGGACAATGGCGTGGTGAACGACATCATCGCCCGCACCGACGAGCCGCACCCGAAATACACCACCGTGGCCACCTTTCTCAAGATCCTCGAGAACAAGGGCTACGTCCGCCACGAGGCCGAGGGCAAGAGCCACCGCTACTTTCCCGTCGTCAGCCGCGAGACCTATGCCCGCGGCGTGATGTCGTCGATGCTTACGACCTACTTCGACGGATCGTTGGCACAGCTCGTTTCGTTCTTCTCGCAGCACGAACAGATTCCGATGCGCGAGATGGACGAGATCCTCGAGATCATGCGCCAGGCAAAGAAATAACAAGGCTCAAACCCAAAAGCAACCGCCATGAGACACCTCGCCACCTATATGCTCGAAGTCGCCGTATGCGGCGGCATCCTGCAGGCCGTATACTCGCTGCTGCTCGAGCAACGGATCCGCTTCCGCTGGTGTCGGATCTACCTGCTCGCATCCACCCTGCTCGCCGCCATCATCCCGCTGCTGCGGATTCCCGTATGGCCCGGCGAGGTGATTACGGTCGCCGCCGCCACAACACCTGTGGAGGGGTTCGTCCCGACAGCAGTCCCGACAGCCGCGGCGCCGCAAACCATGCCGGCCGAATGGCTCGTCCATGCCGTCTGGGCACTCGGCACGCTGTTCCTGCTCGGTCTGATGGCCGTACAGGTTCTCCGCATCCGCCGCCTGAAACGAGGTGCCGAGATCGTGTGCACGCCGCGCTACACCTTGGTGCATACCCCGCAGCGTATCGCCTCGTTCTCGTTCCTGAACACGATCTACGTCTGGCAGCAGACCTCCGCGCAGGAGATGGAGGCCATCCTGCGCCATGAAGCGAGCCACATCGCCCACCGCCACACGGTCGAGCGCATCGTCATGGAGTCGCTCAAGGCGTTGCTGTGGTGGAACCCCTTCGCCTGGATCGCCGCACGGCGGCTCATCGAAGCCGAGGAGTTCGAGGCCGACAGCGACGTGCTCGAGAGCGGATACGACCGGGAGCACTACATGAATGCCATATTCCGACAGCTCTTCGGCTATAGTCCGGAAATAGCCAACGGGTTGCGGGACTCACTCACAAAAAAACGATTCAAGATGATGACTTCGCAGAAACCGGGCAGGTACGCCCTGCTCCGCCTCGCGGGAGCACTCCCCGCTATCGCCGGCCTCCTTTGCGCCTTCTCGTTCACCTCCCGTGCCGCACAGATACGCACCGACACCCCCTCCACCGACCGCGCCGTCTACCTGATCAACGGCACGGAGATCGCCCCCGAACGGATCCGGAAGATCGATCCCGAACAGCTCACGCTCGAAAAGGCGCTGCAGGGTGAACAGATCCCCGCCGAGTACCGGCAGCGCAATGCCGAGTTCGTCTTCCTCTTCACGGCCGAAGAGCCCCTTCGCGACTACACCCCGATCCGCATCGAGGGCGAACTGCACTACACCGACGGCACGCCGGTCAAAGGAATCGCCGTCTATGCCGGTGCACCCTTCACGCAACCCCTCTCCCAGGAGGAGATGGAGCAGTCCGGCGGCCGCACTGACTCCGAGGGGCGCTTCTCGATCGAGGGTCCGCAACAGGGTATCCTGGCCTATAGCGGTTCGGACCGCATGGCCGGACTGCACTCCTATTCAAGCGACGGTGCCGACCCCTACACGATCTCCATTGAGATCGACACACCCAAAGTCGAAGGCCGAAGCCCATCGGCCGGCAATCCCGACATGGTACGGACCTCGCTGAGGGTCTTCTACACCAAAGACAGCAAACACTTCTCAACGGAGAACACGGTCTCGGGAGCCATCGTACGCATCGTGGGAACGGACCGGGGAACGACTACCGGCGACGACGGGAAAGCATCGATCGAGGCACCCGAAGGCAGCGTGCTGGAGGTCTCCTACCCGGGATACGGAAACCTTTCGCTTGTCGTAAGTGCCGGCGAGACCGACCGGGTCGTCATCCTCTACCCCGAAGGGACAGACGCGGCCGACGGCCCGATCTACAGCCGCGACGAATACGGCGTCCGCCAGACGCCGCTCTACATGATCGACGGGACGGAGGCTTCGGAAGCCCCGACGCTGGTCACCAACGACATCGCGGAGATCAAACTGCTCAAGGAGGAGGAGGCCGTGGAGAAGTACGGTGAGCGCGGGAAATACGGCGTCGTGGAGATCACGACCGAGGCGGGGAAACGCGCTGCAAAGCAGGCCGAAGTTCCGGCCGGGAAGGAGGACGACACACCGTTTCTCATCGCCGAGCGCATGCCGCTGTTCCAGGGCGGCGACCTGACCAAATTCCGGGAATGGGTCCAGACCCGGCTCCGCTATCCCGAAGAGGCCCGCAAACAGGGTATCCAGGGGAGGGTCGTGCTGACGTTCGTCGTCGAACGGGACGGATCGGTCACGGAGACCTCGGTGCTCCAGTCCCCGCACCAGCTGCTCACGACGGAGGCGCTCCGCATCGTGAGGTCGAGCAGCGGACTTTGGTCGCCCGCCGAGCAGAAGGGCGAGAAGGTCCGCCTGAAATACACCCTTCCGGTGGACTTCCGCATGGCAGGAAGAGAGCCCGACGCTTCGAGCGAAGCGGAGATCGAACGCACCCCTTCGACCGTCGAACCGATCGTTGCCGTCGGTTTCGGAGAGCAGAAACAATAACCTCGGGAAAAGCCGCATCCACCTACCATAAACGGCGGAACGGCGCCCGGCCCCCATTTGCGGGAGCGGGCGCCGTTCGTATTTCGCCCTCCCAAAGAGCGGATCATTCCGCAAGCCCGAGCAACTGCATGAGCTGTTTCGAGAGGTCGGTATTGTCCATCACCCCGCTGATGCGGTCGGCGCCGGTGCCATAGAGGTAGACCGGCACGAGCATACCCGTATGCCCACCCGTTGAGAAGCGATACTCGACACCGTTCTCGGCCTGCGTGAAGTCCTCGTCGCAGGCCGGGATTGTCAGTCCGCCCGTCTCGTGGTCGGCCGTCACGACCACCAGCGTTCCGGGCGTGCGGTCGGCAAAGTCCATCGCCACGGCCACGGCCCGTTCGAAATCGCGCATCTCGTCGAGCAGTTCACCGGCATCGTTGCCGTGGCCGGCAAAATCGATCTGCGAACCCTCGACCATGAGCAGGAAACCGCTGTCGCGGCCGGCAGCCCCGGCCGAGAGCAGCGACAGGGCGCGCGAGATCGCCTCGGGCAGAAAATCGCCCCGCTCGGAGGCCTCGGGCAGGTGCTCGTCGGCTACCGAGCAGAGCACCCGGCCCGTATACGTGTCGGGAATCGCCCCGAGGCTGTCTGCCACCAGATATCCCCGGCTGCGGAAGGCGTCGAAATAGGTACCCTCATCGCCGCAGGAGCGCGACAGCCACTTGCTCCCGCCGCCGAACAACACATCGATGCCGCTCTCGAGCAGGTCGTCGGTAATGGCGGCCGTCCGGCTCCGGCTCTTCGAGTGGGCGTAGAACGCCCCCGGCGTGGCGTGCTGCAGGTAGCAGGTCACCACGATGCCCGTCGGCCGGTCGGCCGAATGCGCCTTGGCCATCATCGACTCGAGGGGCTGCCCGTCGGGATCGACCCCCAGGGCAGAGTTATTGGTCTTGCAGCCCGAGGCCAGCGCCGTACCAGCAGCCGCAGAGTCGGTCACCCGGTTGTTCGCCGAGTAGGTCGAGATCAGGGCCACACCCTGTGCCCGGTCGAAAGCCGTCGGAGCATAACCGTTCTCGATCTTGAGCATCGACACCTGGGAGAGCCCCATGCCGTCGCCGATCATCAGAATCAGATTGCGCACCGGCTCGGCCGCCGATGCCAGCCCCGCCATACCCAACGACAGGACCACGAGCAAAAGCCACTTTTTCATATCGAAAAGAAATTTCCATGGCAAATGTAACATGAAAAAAACGACTTTTTACTACTTTTACACGAATTTAATCCGCATTTCACATGGACGTAAAGATCGCTCCCGACTGGAAAGAGGTGCTCGCTCCCGAATTCGAGAAGCCCTATTTCGCCACACTGACGGACTTCGTGCGCCAGGAGTATGCCTCCCGCCGCATCTATCCCCGGGGCAGCAACATATTCCGGGCCTTCGACAAGTGTCCGTTCGACCGCCTGAAGGTCGTCATCATCGGACAGGACCCCTACCACGGACCCGGGCAGGCCAACGGACTCTGCTTCTCGGTGGCCGACGGCATTCCCTTCCCGCCCTCGCTGCAGAACATCTTCAAGGAGGTCGCCGACGATACCGGGACGCCGATCCCCGCCTCGGGAAACCTCGACCGATGGGCCGAGCAGGGAGTACTGCTGCTGAACTCCGTGCTGACGGTCCGCGAACACGAGGCCGCCTCGCATGCCGGCCGCGGATGGGAGACCTTCACCGACGCCGTGGTGCGCGCCATCGCCGAACGCAAGGAGGGAATCGTCTATATGCTCTGGGGCAGCTACGCACAGAAGAAGGGCGCCATCGCCGACCCGCAGCGCAACCTCATACTCAAGGCCGTGCACCCCTCGCCGCTCTCGGTCTACCGCGGGTTCTTCGGCTGCCGCCACTTCTCGCGGGCCAACGACTACCTGCGCTCGATCGGCAAGGAACCGATCGTCTGGTAGCCCAACCGGCACGCACATCCGCCCGTAACACGCCCGCTCCATCCATGGAGCGGGCTTTTTCGCGGACACTGCCGATCCCCGAAAGACGGTAGCCCGCCGGATGCAAACCCCCAGAAATCGGTATTGCCGCAAACCGGCGGATCGTGTTACTTTGTCCCGAACCAAAACAAGGAAAAACATGACCGGAATTTTTTACGGCAGCGCCACCGGTTCGACCGAAGCGGTGGCGCAGGACATCGCCCGACTGCTGGGCGTGGCCGAAAGCGACCTGCACAACGTGGCCGACGCCTCGGCCGACGAGGCGGACAAGTACGACCTGTTGCTGCTCGGCTCTTCGACTTGGGGCTGCGGCGAGTTGCAGGACGACTGGTACGGCTTCCTCGAAGACCTGAAGAAACGCGACCTGCGGGGCAAACAGGTCGCACTGTTCGGCTGCGGCGACAGCGGCTGCTACCCCGACACCTTCTGCGACGCCATCGGGCTGCTCTACGAAGGGCTGCAGGGGTGCGGATGCACCTTCATCGGATCGTTCGAACCTCAGGGTTATGCCGCGACCTCGTCGCTGGTCTGCTCCGAAGGGCAGTTTCTCGGACTGGCCATCGACGAAAGCGCTCCCGAAAAGACCGACGCGCGGGTTGCAGCGTGGTGTCGCCAACTGGTTTCCGAACGGCAATGAGCGCCGAAGAGTTCCGCCGCTACGACTCGATGAAACTGTTCCTGCACCAGATCTACGAGTTCCGCAAGGGGGTCCGCAATCTGGTGCTGTGCACGATGTGCCGCACCTGTGCCGCGCTGCTTGCCGAACGGCTCGAGCGACAGGGAATCGGTTATCTGGTACAGGAGGTCGCCGGCAACAAGGTGAACCTCTATTTCGGCAACCGCCAGTGTTTGAAGGCCGTAGCGACCTTCATCCACAAGCCGCTGAACGAACTCTCGCCCGAGGAGGATTTCATGCTCGGAGCCATGCTCGGCTACGACATCGTCGGGCAATGTGAACGTTACTGCAAACGCCTCGGCCCAACATGCTGAGGAGTACTCAACAACACGTGAAAAGCCGGAGGAATTAATATTCCTCCGGCCTCGCTAATGATTCTCTCCGGAATCGACAGCCGTCTACTTTGCCTCGTCGGCCACCCGTAGCAGTTCTTCCATGCGGCCGAGTACCTCTTCGAACGAAAGCGAAGGGGTGCAATCCATCACCTTGCGGTTGTTCTCGGCCCACTCGCGTTCCCAGAAGAAGAACTCCGGACGCTCAGGGGTGCCGCCATCGAGCCGCGCCTGAACGTAATCGAACCACATCTCCCAGCGGCGCTTGTAGAAAGAGGTCATCAGCCCGGCCCACTCCTTGTAGGCATAGTCGTGCAGGTAGTCCTCCGCCGGATTATTCTCGCCCCAATAGGTGATGAGCATCATGGCGTTGTAGAGGTTGTTGTCCTTCTCGGACGGAGTCCGTCCGGCAGCCAACGCCTGTTTCTGATAGGTATCGATCCGATAAAGGGGATCCTGCGCGAGCAGCTCCTCCTCGAGATCGTGCAATGCAAGGAACTCGGACGATGCACGGCGAAATCCATCCCGGTCACGCCGCTCGCAGGCGGCCGAAAGGTCGGCATAGGCCCCATCGGCCCGGTTGGCAATCACCTGCCGGAGCATATTGATCAGATCGACGCGGTAGGTCTCCGATCCGGCGAAATCGGTGCGCGCCGAGGCCATGAGGCGAACACCCTCCGCAAAACGGGCCGTATCGTAGTGCTTCTCCAGACGCCCCCACGACGAAACCGACCGGACACCAAGGCCCGGGCGGGCACACAGAACATTCTCGGGAGGACCCTCCTGATAGCCGATCGTGCTGCTGTGTATCGTCTCGAGGAAGATCCGCCAGGCGGCCGTCAGCCGTTCGTCACAGCATCCGTAGCGGGCCTTGACATAGTCCTCGATCCACTCCGCAACATCGACACGCTCCCGATGCCAGGCCAGTTCCAGCACCAGGTCATAGACCACCGGATTGTTCACGATGCCCTCAGGCAGGATACCGACCCCCCGCATGTAGGGGGCGTACGGACCTGTCGAAGCCCGATGCACCTCGTCGGCAAAGCGTTGCAGTTTTCCGTTTACGCCGGGCCGCTCTCCGAAGTTGGTGACCGTTGCCCAAAGGAAGGGAGTACCCTCGTATGCTTCGCGCTGCTCCCAGTTGGCCGTATTTTCGCCAAAAAGCTCCTGCACGAGGACATACCGGCGGTCGAGCCGTTCAAGCAACTGCGGTTTCGGATTGTCCTGCCATCCCTGAAGCACCCAAACCGATTCGGGGAAGGCCTCCTGCATGGCCCGCTGGATGGCCAGACCGGCCTCTCCCATATCCACACCGGCCACACTCCCCCCTTCATGGAACGGATCTCCGGAGAAGAAACGGATGTCATCGCCGTAAAGCCTGCGGGTCTCCTCGTAGAAGATGGCGGCGACACGCGCAAACTCCGGTGTTGTGGGATCGAGGATGGCCGGACGCGTGAAGGCGCCCCAGTTTCCCTGATCGAAGACACGCACGCCGGCATGGCTGCCGTAATCATGGGGGACCATCCCGTAAAAACCGGGCATAAGCGGTTCGATTCCCAACTCCCGCATCCGACCGAGCATCTTCCGCACCAGTTCAGTGCGTGCATCGATCTGCGACTGCGGCATTGGGCCACCCCACCCTTCGAGATTACCCATCAACCACCAGGCATTGTAGGCCGGACCTGAAAGGAACGAGGCAATCCGCTTCTCCGAATAGCCGAGACGACGCAGGGTATTCTGCCAGACGGCTTCGGCCCCGTTGGCCACCAGCATGAGGTTCACGCCGTGGAGCGCCATCCAGTCCAGCTCACGTTCCCAGTCTTCCCACGTGTAGAAGCTCATCGAGTAGTTGAACGTACAGTAATTGAGCGCATAGCGGTAATCGAGGTCCGTTGTCACCTTCACCGGAGCCTCGGGCAGCGGGAGGTCATCAACCGGACCCAGGTTGTCGCCCATGTGCGACATGCTCCGTCCACAATAGTGGTTCAGATACCAGTTCACCCCCACCGCAGCCGCATTGGCCGAGGTGGCCGCGATACACAGTTTCCCCGCATCGCTCCGCAGGGTGAACGACTCGGAGCCAGAGGGCTCCTCTTCGCACAACTCCACCCGCTCGGAGAGCCACGGCACCCGGCGTTCGATCAACTGCCTCACCCCGGGAAAATCGTCGTTGCCGCATCCGGACGCCATGAAAAGCGTCACTCCGAGCAACCAAATCAATCGTTTCATAAATTTCTGTTCGATTCCAATGTTTCACTTCCGGGGCTGCAGCCCCGTTCTTCCTTTCGCGGCGGCCTGACTGGTCCCCGCATGCGGCTCCGCTATTGGTCCGCCCCCTTGCTCACAACGCCTTCCACCGAGCGGGGATCACCGTCGATATCCGTCTCTCCGTTGAAATAAGCAGAGAGGAAATGCCCCGTATTCCGGGCCGGAGAGTGCTCTTGCAGATGCAGGTCCACAGCCTCAGGCGAGGCTTTCACCAGCAGCGGATCGACCCCGTAGACCGAATGGGCATCGCATCCCGAGGCCGCTTTCCACGCTTCGTAATCATCATACGGCACATCGTCCCAGATCCACTTCGGCGTTCCGGCCGTATAGTAGTGGTTGTAGTCGATCACATTGTCCGAACCCGTCTGCGTGTATTTGCGGATGAAGACATCGCGCTCCGGGCGGGCATAGACGATGTTGTTCATGACCACATTGTCCGTGCAGTTCTCCGTCAGGCGGATCTCGCCCTCTCCGTCCTCTTCGCCCAGACCGCCCCTGACGGCGTTGTTGTTGTAGACCGTGTTGTTGATCACGCAGCATCCGTGGGTGCCGGCCCCGTAGAAGTTCAGGTAGTCGCCCATGTAGATCGCCGTCCGGTTGCAGTTGTAGACGAAGTTGTTGCGGACGATGCAATCCTTCGTGGGCCGGTAGTCGCACTCGCTCACCAGTCCGATGCCGCGGTCGCAGCCGTACACGACATTGCGCTCGACGACCGTGCCGCTGCCTCCGCAAACGTAGATGCCGATGGCTCCGTAACGGTCCGGGCCCCAATATTCAGGACTCTTCGTATGGGTGCAGTTGTAGACCCGGTTGTCGCGGATCACCCCGTTGCGCGCGTAATTGACCGCCACATCACCGCCCGGATTGAGCGTCTCGCCGCCCGCGACGATGATCCCGATGTTCTCCACGTCGTGGACCCGGCTGTTGCAGACCGTGAAACCATCGACGTTGCCGGCGATCGTCACCGACTCGCTGGTTCCAGAACAGATGTCGAAGACCTCGCATCCGTCGATGAGCAGATCCCGGATCGGACGGTTGTCGTCCGTTCCCACCACCAGGATGGCATGGGCGCTGCGCCAGTCCTCGCTGCTGTTCTGCAGCGACGTGTTGCGGATGTCGTAGACCTTGCACCCGCGGAGCGTGATGCCACGTGCCGACCCGCAGATGTAGAACCCCTCCGGATCGCTGTTGGGCGCCGCATTGACGGCATGGCACACATGCAGGTTCTCGAAGGTCATGTAATCGACCTCCACACGCACCAGGGCACGAAGCCAGCCGGAGATCTCGAGCCCCGTTCCGTCAATCTTCACTGTCTCGCCCGGACAAGCCGCCAGGGTGATCACCCGCCCGCGCTCGCCCGACACCGTCGGGCGGACAAACTCATGGTAGGAGCCCCCGCGCACCAGCACGGTATCACCCGGGGCCACCCGTCCCAATGCGCAGTTGATCGTCCGCAGCGGCTCATCTTCGGTTCCGGAAGCCGAATCGTCACCCGTGGTGGAAACATAATAGCATCTGGGTGTTTCCTTTCCGGATTCAGGAGTTTCGCCAAGATCGGGCACCTCGACCAGGCCCGAAGGGTCAGAAATCGGTTCTCCTGCACCGCAGGAACCGATACCCAACAAAAGGGTCGAAAGTAGCGCAATTGCAATCTTTCCATTCATAACCACCCCGATTTACTGAAACGCCCCAATACTTACCTTACCCTCCTCCGTACGCGGATTCCCGGCAAAGTCCACAGTACCGACAAAATAGGTCGGAAGAGCTTTGCCCCGGTTCTTGAGTGCCGGAGCATCACCGATCGAGAAGTCCGCATCGGGAGTCGGTTCGAAGTCAAAGAACGGAACGGCATCATAGCCGCCCTCCGCATCGCCCCCCGATGTCGCCTGCCAGGCGGCAAAATCGGTGATGGGGTTGCTGTCCTGCTGCTCCCACATCCAGGCGCCCGGACCGCAGTAGTAATTGTTTTCGAAGACGTTGTCCGAACCGGTGGCCGTATACTTGTGGACGAACAGGTCCTCGGCCCGGGAGGTGCAGACCAGGTTGTTGGCTACGGTGATCTTCCGGCAGTTCTCCGTCAGGCGGATCTCGCCCTCGATCTCCCCGAAGGCCCCCTCCATCCGGTTGTTGGCATAGAGCGTGTTATTGACGATGTAGCAGTTTTCCGATCCGCCTGTCGTGTAGTTGAGATAACCACCCATGTAGATGCCCGTGCGCCAGCAGTCGTAGACCACGTTGTTGCGCACATAGCAGTCCGTCGTGGGATAGTCGTCGGTCTCGCTCACCACCCCGATGCCGCGGTCGCAGCCGAAAATGCGGTTCCGCTCGATGGTGATGTTCCGCGAACCGTCGGCATAGATGGCAATGGCCCCGAAACCGCCGTCGAGCAGTTCGCCGCGCGAGTTCTCTATCCCGTAGAGCACGTTGCCGCAGATCACGCCGTTGCGGGCATAGTTGCGGGTCGGATCGGGGTTGGCCGCATAGCCGCCCGCCGCATCGATCGCAATGTTCGAGCAATGGTAGATCGTGTTGTTGCTGATGGTAAAACCATCGACAAAGCCGTTGATCGTCAGCGTCTCGGAAAATCCCGTCTCGCAGTCGTGGATCCGGTTGCCATCGACCGTAACGTTCCGCACGGCCTTGTCCGTATTCCCGATGATGAGGATGCCGTGCGCCCCCGGCCAGATATTCTCCCCCTGCGGTGCAGTATTGCGGATGTGGTGGACGTGATTGTTTCTCAACGTGATGTTCGTTGCACCGGCACTGACCGTGATGCCGTTGGCCTCGAGGCGGCCGTCGTCGGTTTCGAGACCCGTCACTTCGAAGCCCTCCACCGTCACGTGGTCCACACCGCTGATGAGCACCAGCTGGTGCGGACCCGAGGCCCAGGTCATCCCTTCACCGCTGATCACGGGGGTCTCGTCCCTATAGGCCTTGAGTACGATCGGGGCGTCGGCCGTGCCCGAATGGGTGAAGCGGACCGCTTCGCTGTAGACCCCGCCCCGCACGTAAACCACATCTCCGGGCCGGGTCACGGCAAGCGCCGCATTGATCGATCCGAACGGATCGGCAAGCGATCCGCTGCCTTTGCCATCGACCGCCACATAATACTCCTTCGGTCCGGAGGGGTCCGGATCCGGGTCGGGATCCGGATCCGGGGTCGGGTCTACCTCCTCTTTCCCTCCCTGCACCGGATCATCGCCGCTGCAGGCATATCCTCCTGCCACCCAAAACGACAGGAGGACAAATATCAGAAATATCTTCTTCATCTTCTTCACTTTTTTCTCTTTTCGCCCGGATCTACTCGTATATGATCTTGCGAATAACGTTGTTCTCCCGGTCGAAGACATAGATCACATCATTGCCGTCGATAGCCACATCCTGCGGATCGTTGAAAGCCGTGGCATTGCCTACGCCATCCATATAACCGGGCGTACCGTTTCCAGCGATCGTCTCAACCGTCCGTTCGGTCATGTTCAGTCTCCGGATGCTCTGGTCCGCATTCCCGGTCACGTCCCACGAACCGTTTCCGGCCACGAAAACGTCTCCCACCGAGTTGATAACCAGCCCGCGCGGGAAGGAGAACTGCGCCTCGGCAAACGGCCCGTCGGCATAACCCGCCGTCCCGTTGCCGGCAAGGCGCTCTCGCGACCAACCGTCGCCCGTGCGTACGACCCGCTCGATCGTATTGTCGGTCGAGTGGCTGACGTAGAGTGTCCCGTCATTGGCAACCGCCACGGCCGCGTAGGCCTGACCCGTAATGAGTTCCGAAAATTCACCGCTCTTCATGTCGTATTGGTACAGGCCCGTGCTTCCGTCTTGTGCTGTCAGATAGGCGACCCCGTTCTTTCGATCGATCCGTATGTACCACGGCTGGAACGGGCAGTTCGCCTCAGTCGTCACGACTCCGTCGGGCGTGACCTTGCGCAGAAGCCAGCTGCCCGTATCCACAAACCAGACATTCCCCTCGGCATCGCAGTCCATGCCGTAAACCATGTTGGAGACATGGGCCGAGGCGCCCACACCGTCCAGATTTTCATTGACGCCGAGCGCTCCGGCCAGCGTCGAAACGGTTCCGTCGGGCATGATCTTACGGATCAGGCAGTTGTGGATATCGGCAACGTAGACATTTCCCGCCTCATCGGCGCAGATCGAGCCCTTCATCCAACCGTTGCCGTCGAACGACTTGAAATTGAACATCGCCGCATCACCGCTGCCGTTGGCGAACCCGGTCTCCCCAGTTCCAGCCAACGTGGAAACTACGGCCGAATAGATGTACGAGAACGACTCCTCGGTACGCACCGGCTCACCGCCGGCAATCGATATCTCGAACGGACCGCTCCCCAGCTTGGGCGGAACGATCGCCACGATGTTGTTTACATCGGAGTTCAGCACCACGAGCGACGTCTCCCCGATCTTCACGGAGACCTGCGAAGGATCCGCCGAGAAGTTGCTGCCCGTGATGATGAGTTCGGTCCCGACGCCTCCGGTTTTCGGATAGAACTGGTCCACGACAACCGGAGCCGACGGATCGTGCGTCCCGGTTTCATCGTCGCTGCATCCGAAGGAGAGCAGCAGGAGGGCCAGTACGGCCATATGTCTGAATAGGCTTTTCATAATTCTGTTCTGTTATATATACGGTTATGCTTCAATCTGATTACCATCCGGGATTCTGCACGAGCCCCACCCCCTTGTCAATCTCCGCCTGCACGATCGGGAATAGATACATCCGTTTGTCCCAATAACGCGTGGTGAGCGGAATGCGGGTATAGTAGGCCTGGAATCCGAATCCAGCGCCGCCGTCATCGGCCAGTACGTTCATACGCTCGATTTTCCGGTTCTCCTCCTTCTCGAAGAGCTTGCGCCGGCACAGCGTCCAGAAACGGTCGCCCTCAAACGCCAGCTCGACCTGACGCTCGCGGATAATGCGTCGGCGCATCGCCTCCTTGTCGCCGATCTCCTCGGGGTAGGTCTCCGTAATGCCCGGGATACCTGCCCGATCCCGCAATTCGTTGAAATAAACCACAATATCCTTGTTGCCCGGTTCATACTCATTCAACGCCTCGATGTAGTTGAGCAGAATCTCGGCATAGCGGATGTGGATGTAGGGGCGATAGAGGATACGATCCACTCCCGGGCGGGGGTTCGACGACGGACTGACCATCTTCAGGACGTCGTATCCCGTAAGGTCGGGCAATGTCGGATTGCGACCCACACCGGCCAGACCACTGTAATAGTACTCCGCACGTCCCCGGCCGTCCTTGTTCGCATCCGACGAATAGTAGTTCTTGTCATCTACGGTCTGCGCCGCAAGAACGGGACGCCCGTTGTAGGAGACACTGGCATAGAAACGCGGCTCACGGTTCACGTACATGTTTGATTCACCCATGAGGTAACCGCGGTTCACCCCGTCCTCGGCCATACCGTATTCGGCCGGGTCGTCCGACGTGGCGAAACCCGTCTCGGTATAGTTCTCGTCATCGTCCTTGTCGAGGCCGTCGCGGGTATAGAAGGCATCCACAATGTTCTGCGTAGCCTGCATCATCGAATAACCTCCGGGCTGGGGCGTACAGCGTTTGTCGTGGCCCCACACCCAGTCTGTCTTGCTGGTAGCGAAGATGATCTCGTCGTTCCACTTCAGGAAGAGGTTCCGGAAGGAGAGGTAGGGATCGCCCGTCGGATCGCGGTAGAGGTCATGCACATCGAGCCAGATCACGTCCCGAGCCGCCTCGGCCGCCAGACGCCATTTCTCGGGGTCGTACTGCTGCGGAGCGAGCAGTGTCCCGTCGGCATTCTTGAAATCGGCCAGATCCGGATTGCCGTTCCACAACTCGCTCGCGGCAAGCAGACGGACTTTCGAGATGACGGCCAGGCACGCCGCCTTCGACGGACGTCCATACTCCGAGGCGATGATCCGCTTGTCGTCCAGGCCGCGCGACGCCTCGCTCAGAAGCTGGCAGACATACTCGACACACTCGTCGAAGGGAGCACGCCGGAAGTCGGCGAAGTCCGTATCCACCGAAAGGGGTTTGTCGATCTTCACAAACGGCCCGTACATGCGAAGCAGGCACCAGTAGAACCATCCCCGCAGGAACTTCGACTCGCACTTGTAACGGTCGCGCAGGTCGGGACTGATGATGTTGTCGGGCACGCGGTCGATGTTGGCCTCGAAATCGAGCGCCGTGCGGATCGCGCTGTAGCACTGGCTCCAATAGTTCCACGTATACTCCGTGGCACTCCAGTTGCCCTCGGCCCAGCGACGGATCGGGACATTGGCAATCGAGCAAGAGGTTTCGTCGGAACCTCCAAGCCATGAAAAATCGTCGAGCGGACACCAGATGTAGGAGTAGACCTGATTGAGGAATGCCTCGGCATCGGCCCGTGTTTGCCAGATCTGGTCCATCGTCCGGAGATTATCCGGCTTCTTATCGAGATAGGAACACGACACACCCGCAAAGGCCGTCGCGACCAGAATCATAAGGGTTTGAAATATGCGATTCATCGTTTTTCTCTTTTAGGTTAGAACTGAACTCGTACACCCAGCATGACCATGCGGTTGAGCGGGTAGCTGGCGGCGTTGGATCCCAACTCCGGATCCCAGAGTTTGAAACCGGAGAACGTGAGCAGGTTCTGACCGGTCAGGTAGAAGTAGAGCGACGAAATGCCGGCCTTCGACAGGTTGGGCGTATTGACCGTATACCCCAGCGAAGCCTGCTTCAGGCGGAGGTAGTTTCCATTCTTGAGCCACCACGTACTGTTCTGGTAGTTGTTGCTTGCGGTCGTATCGTTGTAGTTCAGGCGGGGATACCATGCGTCCTGACGCGGATTTTCCTCTGTCCAGCGGTCCTTGACTTTCGAAATGGCATTGTTGGGATACTGTCCCATGCCGGTAAAAGGAATGATACCCACACCGCTGGCACCCAGATCGCCGCCATAAATCGCCGAACCATTGGCCATGATACCCACATCGGCTACCCCTTGGAAGAAGAGAGACAGGTCGAAATTCTTCCAGTTGAGGTTGAAGCCCACGCCGTAGGACCAGGCCGGGAACCACGACTTGCCCAGGTAGGTCTGATCGTAAGCGTCAATCACCCCGTCGTTGTTCAGGTCCTTGTACTTGATGTCGCCCGGCTTGGGAGTGATACCGAACTGCTTGGGGCTGTGGGCAATCTGCTCGTCATCGACGAACAGGCCCTCGGCAATGTAGCCCTTGAACTCACCGAACTGCGTACCGGTAGACATCATGTAGTCGTAGCGTGCGGGAGCCTCGTCCTGGAAGACAATCTTGTTGTTCGTGTAGGAGATGTTACCGTAGAGGCGAAGTCCGAAATCACCGAAACGATCGTTATACTCGATATTGGCATCGAATCCCTTGTTGTCCATCTCGCCCATGTTTGCATAGATCGTCATGCCCGAGAAGCCGGAAAAGTCGGGAATCGAGGCTCGCGAGATGAGGATATCCTTGCGGGTCTCCATGAAGAAATCGGCCGTCAGGCTGATCTTGTCCCAGAGTCCGAGTTCGAGACCCAGGTTCGTCTTGTAGGACTTCTCCCACGTGAGGTTATCCGTTCCGACAACCGAGGTCTTGATGCTGTTCACCCACGAGCCGTTCTCACCAAAACCGTAGCCATTGGAATCAACGATTTGGGTCAGGTAGCCAAAACGCCCTCCGGCACCGATGTTGTCATTTCCGACCAAACCGTACGATGCACGCAGTTTGAGTAGATTGACCACATCGCGGGCCCCGTCGAAGAAGCCTTCGTTCGAGATAACCCAGCCGCCCGAGATAGCCGGGAAGAAACCGAAGCGGTGCCCCGGAGCAAAGTTCTCCGAACCGGTGTATGAGGCGTTCACCTCGAGCAGATACTTGTTACGGAAGCCATAGCTCAGACGCCCGGCGATGGCCTGGTTACGGTACGGGATGGCCGAAACGGCATCGCCGGCCGTGCTGACCCGACGGTTACGCATGTTGTAGAGCAGCATGCCCGAAACGGAGTGGTCGCCAAAAGTACGGTCGTAGGCCACGTTGCCCTCGAAGTAAAGGACATACTCGCCGTTCGACTCCTTCGTATAATTGAGGAACTGCGTACCCTCGAGCGTCGGGTTGCCGAAGATGAGGTTACCCTCGCCGTCGCGGCCCTCAGCATTCCACAGATCGACCTGTCCGCTTCGACGATTGACGAACTGACCGTAGCTGTCGAACGAGAAACGCGCATAGGCGCTCAGCCCCTCGGTTAGGAAGTCGAGTTTCTGGTTGAGCGTGAAGACCGACTGCACCGTCGGCTTGAACACGTTGCTGTAACCCGTATTCTGGACGCGGTCCAGCGGATTGACGCCCGAATTGGCCTTCGGACCGGCCCAACGTCCGTCGGGATAGCGCACCGGGAAAGCCACCGGAGAGGTCGAGAGCACGTGGTACCAGAGGTTGCCCGACGAGATGCCCGGATATTTGGCATCGACCAGCAGGGCCGAGATGTTGAGCTGCAGGACGGTCGATCGGGTGAGGTTGGCATCCACGTTCGAGCGGAAGTCATAACGACGGTAGGAGAGGTTCGGATTGTAGCCGTTCATCTTTTTCACCTTGTACTGTCCCTCCTGATCATAGAACGAAGCCGACACATAATAACGCACCTTTTCGCTTCCGCCCGTCACGTTGAGGTGGGCGTTCGTCACGGACGAGAAACTCTTGTAGACCTCATCGATCCAATCGACATTGGGATACATGTAGGGATCGAGCCCGCTCCGCGTCAGCAGGATGTCGCGCGGAGAGTAGGTCTCGCTCTGGCCCGCATTGCGACGCGCCTCGTTGTAGAGGGTCATATAGTCCACACCGTTAAGCAGTTCGGGGGTCTTCGTGAAGTTCGTCACACCCGACTCGACCTTGATTGTCAGACGCGGCTGTCCGGTCACGCCCCGTTTGGTCGTGATGATCAGCACTCCATTGGCGCCTTTGGCTCCGTAGACAGCCGTTGCGGAGGCATCCTTGAGCAGCGAAATGCTGGAGATGTCCTCCGGGTCGATGTTGTTGAATATGCCGGTGTTGAAGCTGTTCACATCCTCACGCTGCACGCCGTCCACAATGATCAGCGGGGCGTTCGAGCTGGTATTGACAAACGAACCGATACCGCGGATAGTGAACGTCGAATTGTCGTATCCCGGTTCACCGCTCGACTGCACGGAGATGACTCCGGCGATCTTGCCCTGGAGCGAGTTGCTGAGATTGGGCGATGGGGTCTTGATATCCTGCATGTCGATCGTGGCGACGGCACCCGTGAGGGTCGCCTTCTTCTGCTCGCCGTAGCCGACCACCACCACACTCTCCAGTTCGTTGGTCTCCTGTTCGAGCGAGACGTCGATCATCGTGCGGTTGCCGACCTCGACCGTCTGCGGCGCATAGCCGACATAACGGTATTCGAGCTGCGTCCGGGGACCGGCCACACGGATCGTATACCAGCCGTCCACATCGGTCAGCGCACCGCTCGTATTGTCGCCGACAACGGTCACCGTCACGCCGACCAGCGGTTCACCACTCTTAGAGGTCACCAGACCTTTAACCTGCCGGGCACTGTCCGTCTGCCGGGCAAAAGCCTGCTTGCGATTCAGAAAAATATGCTTGCCCTCGATCCGGTAGGAAATTCCTGTTCCGCGGAAGGCCAACGAGAGGATCTCGTCGATATTTTTATCCTTTACCGAGAGCGTAATACGCTCATTTGAATTTATTTCACTATCTTTGTAAAAAAAAGAATAGTCACTCTGTCGTTGCACGTCTCCGATGAACCGTTCGAGCGAAGCGTTCTTAAGATCGATCGTCAAGCGGTCGGACGATTGCGCAAAAACATGGGCGGAGACCAGAAGTGCGGCACACAGGGCCAGCCATTTCGACACGCTCCTGCCCGGGAACGACGGCAATGAAAATGACCGCCACTCCTTCAGGATTAAAAGTTTCTTCATAAGGTTAGCATTTAGATGGATGATTGGGTCAAAATCGTTGATTTGAATGCGGGAATTGGGGAAATGGCCGTTTCTCCAATTCTTCTTTTTTGGTCAGGTTTCTCGTCTCATCGGAACAGGTTTTAGGTTGCGACTGTATACGGTCTCCCCGGCTTATTGCCGTGGCAGAATAATCCAGGTCTTTCCGTCGAATTCGTAACGGATCGGCATCACCGAATCGATGATCCGGAAGATGGTCTCAAGGGGCTGTCGCTGGTCGAAACGGCCGGAAAGTCGCTCTTCGCAAAGCGTGCGATCGGCAATGCGGATAGTTGTATTGTAGCTTTTGGCCAACATATACATTACATCCTCAAGCCGTTGCGAGCGGACTGTCAAATACTTGTCCTTCCACGACAGATAGAGCTGCAGGTCCACCTCCGAAACGGCAATCCCGTCATCGCGGCTGCTCACCTCGGCCATCTCGCCCGGCTTGAGCAACACTTGCCGAACCACCTCTCCCGCCTCGAGCCGGCCCAGATTGACCGACCCCGATTCGAGAACCACCTGCGCCGCCTCGTCCGAAGCCGAAAGGTTGAAGCGCGTACCCAGCACCTCGACCTCCAGCAGCGATGTCTCGACAACGAAGGGGCGGGTACGGTCGGCCACGACATCGAAGAAGGCCTCACCCGTCAGCCGAATATCGCGACGGTTCTTCTCAAAATGCTCCGGATAGCTGATCGAGGCCCCGTAATAGAGCCAGACGCCCGATCCGTCGGGCAGAATCAGGTGGTCCTGACTCCCCGTGTCGTTCGTTACGACAATCCACTCCTTCTGACACATCAGATGCGACGATACGGTGAAAGCCAACACCAGGGCGATGCAAGCGGCCACCGAGATTCCAACCCGGCGCAGTAGTACGAACCGGCTGCGACGCCGCACCGGATCCCCGGCGTCCCGACGCTGATGTTCCGACGACAGATCGGTTTCACGGATGCCGCATTCGGCGACGATCCGCGCCCAGCCGGCATCGATTTCCTCCTCGGTAAGGCCCTTTTGAAACCGGTTGCGGTCGTAAAGATCCTTCATGCCAAACAGGATCTCGGCATGCTCGGGAGACTCCCGCACCCACTCAAGCAGCTCATGCATCCGGTCGTCCGGGCAGTCGCCTTCGATAAATCGTATGATCCACTCATTGATTCTGTTTTCGGCTTCCATAGTTCTATCTCGATTCATTCTCTATACATAAAACAACTCAAAACAAAAAACTACTTACGTTCTCACACAAAAAAAAGAACCGGAACGAACCAGCGGCAAAAAAGGGTTACGGAACAAAAAAAACACACGATTCTTGGATTTTCTCGACTCATTTGTCTAATTTTACCATGATTTTAATTCCCTTGACAGGATCCCTGCTGCTGAAATGAGGCCCCATCAACCCCATAATACGAACGAACCCGACACCGATTCCGAGGAGATCGTTTTCAATCGGATCTACCGACGGCATGTCAATGAACTGACCCGGTATGCCTGCAAGTTCGTTCCGAGGGAGGAGGCCGCAGACATCGTCCACGACGTCTACATCACGATGTGGCGGCAGAAGAAAATCTTCATCCCGGCCGACGAGGTCCGCTATTTCCTCTACCGCTGCGTGCTGAACGCCTGCAAGAACCGGCTGAAACACCTGATCCGCACACACGGGTTCCAGAACGAGGACGCCGCCCAACTGCAATTGGCCGAGATCGACTTCCTGGAGGAGAACATCGAGCAGTCGGCCGACGAGAACATGCTCAACAAAGTCTACCGGAACATCGAGAAACTGCCGCCCAAATGCCGCGAAATCTTCAAGGAGGCCTATCTCTACCAGAAAAAGAGCCGGGAGATCGCCGAGGAGCTGCACATCTCGCGCCGCACGGTCGAGGCCCAGCTCTACAAGGCATTCAAGCTGTTGCGCCGGGAGCTTCTGGTCTTTCTCCTGCTCTCATCGCTTCCGATCCTCGTGCCGGAAACCCGTGCGGGCCACGGGGACAACCCGAACCGAACCGGACGGGCGGATGAAGTCTCGGAGCATTGCACGCCGCACGGCGACATGCCTCCGCACAACGAAAAAGAGGTCCGGATCCCCTGATCCGAACCTCTTCTTTTCATATTCCTTAATCGTGGAAGGTTACCGGGCCTGCTTTCGCCCCGCCACGCACCTTCCTGCATCGCGCTACCCGAGATAGGACTTCAGCAGTTTCGAACGCGACGAATGGCGCAGGCGACGGATCGCCTTCTCCTTGATCTGGCGCACGCGCTCACGCGTCAGGTCGAACTTCTCTCCGATCTCCTCAAGGGTCATCTCCGAGCATCCGATGCCGAAGAAGTACTTGATGATGTCGCGCTCTCGCTCGGTCAGGGTCTCCAGAGCCCGATCGACCTCCGTGGCAAGCGACTCGTTGATCAGCCCGCGGTCGGCATTGGGCGAATCGGGATTCACCAGCACGTCGAGCAGCGAGTTGTCCTCACCGTCGGCAAACGGGGCATCCACCGAAACGTGACGTCCGGCGACCCGCAACGTATCGGTCACCTTCTCCTTGGGCAGCTCCAGCTCCGAGGCGAGCTCCTCGGGCGACGGAGTGCGCTCGTGTTCCTGCTCGAAGCGGGCGAAGGCCTTGTTGATCTTGTTGAGCGAACCCACCTGGTTGAGCGGCAGACGCACGATGCGCGACTGCTCGGCCAGCGCCTGGAGGATCGACTGACGGATCCACCACACCGCATAGGAGATGAACTTGAAACCGCGGGTTTCGTCGAACTTCTCGGCCGCCTTGATCAGGCCGAGGTTGCCTTCGTTGATCAGGTCGGGAAGGCTCAGGCCCTGATTCTGGTACTGCTTGGCCACCGAAACCACGAACCGGAGGTTCGCCTTGGTAAGTTTCTCGAGTGCCTCCTGGTCTCCCTTCTTGATCCGTTGGGCGAGTTCCACCTCCTCCTCGACCGTGATGAGCTCCTCCTTGCCGATCTCCTGCAAATACTTGTCCAGCGAAGCGCTCTCACGATTGGTGATGGACTTCGTAATCTTTAACTGACGCATTTCCTAAATCTATCCTAATATCAAAATATACTCTTCGCGTTTGCGGCCCCCTCGAACCGGTCCCGGGATTTCGAACAGAAGGTCCGGGAAAAGGCTTTCCCGGACCGATCCGTCACCTGCCCGAAGCGACTCCGGACAGTACCCGCTGCGCTGGACCCAAGTCCCCGGCTATTCGACCAGCATATAGCTTGCCGAACGTCCGTTGGGATAGACCCCGTCGATCGAGCGAACCTTCTCGGTCATGTGCTCCAGGTCGGAGACCGCATAGACCGGGCGGTCGTTGATGTGGGTGATCACGAATCCCTGCTTTACCCGGGCACGGGCCAGAATACCGTCGGACTTCACGCCCACAACCTGCACTCCGCCACGGATATCGAGTTCGCGACACAACTTCGTCCCGGCGTCGGCGAATTTTCCACCCAGCGCCTCGACCACATCGACGTCCTCTTTGGTGATGAGTTCCGTTTTACCAGCTTTATTACGCAAAGTGACGTCAATTTGTTTCACATCACCGTCTCTTTTTACCGAGATTTTCACCTTATCGTTGGGTCGGCGACGCGCAATCAGCTCCTGCACCGTGGCCGAATCGTTCACCTTCACGCCGTCGATCGAGAGGATGATGTCCCCCTTGCGGATGCCGGCCTCGGAAGCCGAGCCGCCCTCAACAACGCTGGCCACGTAGATACCGCCCAGTTCCTTGATGCCCAACTCCTTGCCCTCACTGTCGAGGAAGTCCTGATCCACCGGACGGAACATGATGCCCAGCATGGCGCGCTGCACAACCCCGTACTCCTTCAGATCGACCACCACCTTGCGGACGATCGACTCGGGAATAGCGAACGAATAGCCAATATAGCTGCCCGTCTGCGACTTGATAAGCGTGTTGATGCCCACCAGTTCACCGCGCGTGTTCACCAGCGCACCGCCCGAGTTGCCGGGGTTCACCGCTGCGTCGGTCTGGATGAACGACTCGATGCGGAAGTCGTTGGGAATAGCTCCCAGGTTGCGCGCCTTGGCGCTCACGATACCGGCCGTGATGGTCGATTGCAGGTCGAAGGGCGATCCGATGGCCAGCACCCACTCGCCCAGACGCAGCGCGTCGGACGACCCGAAGGGCAGCGTCGGCAGGTCGTCGTCGCCGTCGATCTTCAGCAGGGCCACATCCGTAGCCGAATCCTTGCCGATGAGTTTGGCATCGAACGTCCGTCCGTCGTTGAGCTTCACGCGCAGTTTCGTGGCGCCGTCCACAACGTGGTTGTTGGTCACCACATAGCCGTCCTTCGAGATGATGACACCCGAACCGCCCGCACGGGCCTCACGGTACTGCGGACGCGAACCGTCGTTGCCGTACTCCTGCGGAATGCCGAAGAACTCGAGGAACGGGTCGTAGCTCCGCCGCTGCGGCACCTCGATCTGCTGGATGGCCTCGATATTGACCACGGCCTTCACCGCATTCTCCGCAGCGTAGGTCAGGTCGGGATACTTGTCGGCCTCATAGGCCGTAAAGTGAGTCCCCAACGAAGGATTGCGTTCCACCTCGCGTTCGATATATTGCACCTCGGGAGTCCCCTTTCCGGCCCCCATGCTCCAAGCCGTCAGACCGCCTGCCACTGCGGAAACGGCAACAATACCCAAAACAAAAAATGCCTTTTTCATAATAAATACGGTGTTTAAGTTCTATTAATCCGAGGCTACTTCATTGCATAAGCATTCGTTTACGATTCTTTACGCAGGACAAACGGGCTCATAGGTTCAATTAGTATGTCCGAAAGTACAAAAATTGGGGCATTCCCCGAGAGAATGCCCCAATTGCTTGATTTTCCGAATCGGTCAGAGTTCGAACTCGCGACGAATGTCGTCCACTGCATCGAGTTTCTCCCACCCGAAGAACTCCACCTCGCGCTCGGTCTCCACGCCGTGCTCCCAAACCTTCACGCTCTTGCGGTAGGGCCGGTTGCCGAAATGCCCGTAGGAGGCCGTCGCCTCGAAGATCGGGTTCTTCAGGCCGAAGCGCTTGACGATCGCTGCAGGACGCAGGTCGAAGAGTTTCCCGATGCGGCGGGCAATCTCGCCGTCGGTCATGCCGGCAAGCGCTGCCGGGCGCGGCGAACGGTAGGTATCGACATAGATCGAGAGGGGCTGGGCGATGCCGATGGCATACGACAGTTCGACGAGCACCTCATCGGCGACACCCGCAGCCACAAGGTTCTTGGCGATGTGACGTGCGGCATAGGCGGCCGAACGGTCCACCTTCGAGGAGTCCTTGCCCGAGAAGGCGCCGCCGCCGTGGGCACCGCGGCCGCCGTAGGTATCGACGATGATCTTGCGGCCCGTGAGACCCGTGTCTCCGTGGGGGCCGCCGATGACGAACTTGCCCGTGGGGTTCACGTGCAGGATGTAGTCGCCCGTGATCAGGTCGGCAAGTTTGTCGCCGGCACGCTCCAGACGCGCCTTGACGCGCGGGATGAGGATCGTGCGCACATCCTCGCGGATCCGCTCCTGCATCTGCTGCTCGGCCTCCTTTTCCGTGAGGCCGTTGCCCGGGAGAATGAACTCGTCGTGCTGCGTCGAGACGACGATCGTGTGCACGCGCAGCGGACGGTTCGTCTGCTCGTCGTACTCGATCGTCACCTGCGACTTCGAGTCGGGGCGCAGGTAGGTCATCACCTTGCCCTCGCGGCGAATGACGGCCAGCTCCTTGAGGATCACGTGCGAGAGGATGAGCGTCGCGGGCATGAACTCGCGCGTCTCGTTGCAGGCGTAACCGAACATGATGCCCTGATCGCCGGCACCCTGCTCCTCCTCGGCTTCACGCACGACACCCTGGTTGATGTCGGGCGACTGCTCGTGGATGGCCGAAACAACACCGCACGAATTGCCGTCGAAACGGTAATCACCCTTGGTGTAGCCGATCTGGTTGATGACGCGACGTGCCACACCCTGCACATCGACATAGGCCTCCGAGCGCACCTCGCCGGCGACGACCACGAGACCCGTCGTGCAGAGGGTTTCGCAGGCGACCTTCGAATTGGGGTCGTGGCGAAGGAATTCGTCGAGAATGGCGTCGGAAATCTGATCCGAGACCTTATCGGGGTGTCCCTCGGACACCGATTCCGATGTAAACAAAAAGCCCATTGTTATCCGTTTTTTAGGGTTAAACGTATAAAATGGGAAAAATTGGCTGTTGGAATAAAAAATGTGCTGTTTTAGCGATTTTTTACTGTGGTTTGCAATCAGTCCAAATCTTTCCACATTTCCCGCGTGACAGACGGGACCGCAAAGATACGCATTTTTTTCGGATTCGTACCATCGGCCTGTTTTTTTTCGTTCCGATCGCTCCGTGATCCCGTTTGCCGAGCGTCTTCCCCGGTACCGCAGCTGCTGCCGCCGAAAGTAAAAAAGGATACGGACCTCCGGTTAGCGGAGGTCCGTATCCTTTTTCATGTGCGACGTGCGGCTAACGCCCCAGCATCTTCTTCACCTCGGCGGCAACGGTAGCCCCGTTGTAACCGAACTTTTCATCGAGCACCTTGAAGGGCGCCGAGTAGCCGAAATGGTCGAACCCATGGATCGTACCGCTCTCACCGACAAGTCCTCGCAACGTCACGGGAAGCCCCGAAGTAAGTCCATAACGAGGCAGGCCGGCCGGCAGCACGCTCTCCTGGTAAGAGCGGGGCTGGTCGCGGAACAGGCCTTCGCTCGGAACACTCACCACCCGTACGGCGATACCCTCGGCGGCAAGTTGTTCGGCACCTTCGGCCAAAGTCGATACCTCCGAACCTGATGCAATCAGAACGGCAGCCGGCTTGGCGGCGTCCATAACGACATAGCCACCCTTGGCGGCCTGCATGGCCTCCTCGCGGCGGCTCGTCGAGCCCATGGCCTTGAGGCTGCGGATGTTCTGGCGCGAAAGAACCAATGCCACCGGACGCTGCTCTTCGAGAGCCAGCTTCCAGGCCATCACCGTCTCGTCGCCGTCGGCCGGGCGCAGCACGAGCATCGAACGTTCGCCGCGGTGGTTCTTCAGGTGTTCCATCAGGCGGATCTGCATCTCCTGCTCGACGGGCTGGTGCGTCGGACCGTCCTCGCCCACGCGGAACGAGTCGTGCGACCAGACGTAGATCACGTGCAGGTGCATGAGCGCCGAAAGGCGTACGGCCGGCTTCATGTAGTCCGAGAAGACGAAGAAGGTAGCGCACGCGGGGATCACGCCTCCGTGCAGCGCCATACCGTTCATTACACAAGCCATCGTCAGTTCCGAAACGCCGGCCTGAAGGAACTGTCCCGAGAAGTCCCCCTTCACAAAGGGCTTGGTCTTCTTGAGGAAACCGTCGGTCTTGTCCGAATTCGAAAGGTCGGCCGACGAAACGATCATGTTGCCCACCTTCTCGGCGTAGACGCCCAGCACGGCGGCCGAAGCGGCGCGCGTCGCCACGTCGGGCTTCACCTCGATCGTCTTGTAGTCGATCTCGGGGAGTTTGCCCGAGAAGTAGTCGTCGAGCTTGCGGGCCAGGTCCTTGTGCTCCGAACGCCACGACTTCTCGACGGCGGCCTGACGGGCGGCCCACTCGCGCAACTGCTCGCGACGCTCGGCGAAGACCTCGCGGCTCTCGTCGAAGACGGCGAACGGATCGTCGGGGTTTCCGCCCAGGTTCTTCACCGTGGCGGCCAGGTCGGCTCCGGCGGCCGAGAGGGGCTGTCCGTGCGTCGATACCTTGTCCTCGAAGCTCGTGCCGTCGGCGGCCACGGCCCCCTTGGCCATCACCGTGCGGCCGATGATCAGCGTCGGGCGCTCCGTCTCGCTGTCGGCGGCAACCAGCGCCTCGCGGATGGCATTGATGTTGTGTCCGTCGATGGTCAGGACGTTCCAGCCCCATGCCTCGTATTTCATCGCCACGTTCTCCGTATCCACCTCATCGACCCTGGTCGAGAGCTGCACGTTGTTGGCGTCGTAGTACATGATGAAGTTCGAGAGCCCGAGATGGCCCGCAATGCGGCCCACGCCCTGCGAAATCTCCTCCTCGATGCCGCCGTCCGAGATGTAGGCATAGGTCTTGTGTGCCATCCACTCGCCGAAACGGGCCGCGAGGAAGCGCTCGGCAATCGCGGCGCCCAGCGCCATGGCATGTCCCTGCCCGAGCGGGCCCGAGGTATTCTCCACGCCGCGCAGCACGTCCGTCTCGGGGTGTCCCGGTGTCACGCTGCCCCACTGACGCAGCGACTGAAGGTCCTCGGTCTTGTAGTGGCCGGCCAGCGACAGCGTCGCATAGAGCATCGGCGACATGTGACCCGGATCGAGGAAAAACCGGTCGCGGTGGGGATATGCCATGTTGTCGGGATCGTAACGGAGAAACTCCGCATAGAGCACCGTGATGAAGTCGGCGCCGCCCATGGCACCGCCCGGGTGCCCCGACTTCGCCTTCTCGACCATGGCGGCCGACAGGATGCGGACATTGTCGGCTACGCGCGTAAGTTTGGTATTCGTAGACATATCATTTAAGGTTAAAGTTCGTTCCAGCACACAAAATTAGCAGAATCTTCCGCTTATCCTACTTTTTTGAGATCCAAAAAATTCGCTTTTTCGATCTTTTTCTTCGCGTAAGGCAGCGTCACCGTGAATTTCTTGCGGTCGGTCGAGGGGAGCTCGAACATCGTATCCATCATCACCGCCTCGCAGATCGAGCGCAGTCCGCGCGCCCCGAGCTTGAACTCCACGGCCTTGTCCACGATGTAGTCCAGCACGGCATCGTCGAACGTGAGCTTCACGCCGTCCATCTCGAACAGACGCTCGTACTGCTTGACAATGGCGTTCTTGGGCTCGGTGAGGATCGAGCGCAGGGCCGCACGGTCCAGCGGCTGCATGTAGGTCAGCACCGGGAGGCGGCCCACCAGCTCGGGAATCAGGCCGAACGACTTGAGGTCCTGCGGCGTGACGTACTGCATCAGGTTGCCGCGGTCGATCGGGTCGGCATTCACCCGGCCGTAGCCCATCGCACGGGTGTTGAGCCGCTGGGCGATGCGCTTCTCGATGCCGTCGAACGCACCGCCGCAGATGAACAGGATGTTGCGCGTATTGACCTGGATGAACTTCTGTTCGGGGTGCTTGCGCCCGCCCTGGGGCGGCACATTGACCACCGTACCCTCGAGGATCTTCAGCAGCGCCTGCTGCACGCCCTCGCCCGAGACGTCGCGCGTGATCGAGGGGTTGTCACCCTTGCGGGCGATCTTGTCGATCTCGTCGATGAAGACGATGCCCCGCTCGGCCTGCTCGACGTCGTAGTCGGCCACCTGCAGCAGCCGCGAGAGGATGCTCTCGACATCCTCGCCCACGTAGCCCGCCTCGGTCAGCACCGTGGCATCGACGATCGTGAAGGGGACCTTGAGCAGCCGCGCGATCGTGCGGGCCATGAGCGTCTTGCCCGTACCGGTGGGGCCCACCAGCACGATGTTCGACTTGTCGAGCTCGACCTCATCCTCCTTCGGGGCGTAGAGCAACCTTTTGTAATGGTTGTAGACGGCCACCGACAGATAGCGTTTGGCGGCGTCCTGACCGATGACGTACTGGTCGAGGAATGCCTTGATCTCGGCCGGTTTGAGCAGTTCGTCCATCTTCAGCGGCGCGGGCTTCTTCGCGCGCCCCGCCCCGGCGGCCGCAGCCACGTCGTTGTCGAGCAGGATCTTGTAGCCGTTCTCGATGCACTTGTTGCAGATCGAGGCGCCGTCCGCCCCCTGGAACATGATCTCCACCTCCGAGCGGCCGGCACCGCAGAACGAGCAGCAGTCGCCGCCGTTCCGGTTGTTGTTCTTATTTGCCATGCGGTTTCTTTCTATTTTTCACGTTTGGCGAGCACCTCGTCGATCAGACCGTAGTCGCGGGCCTCGGCGGCCGTGAGCCAGTAGTCGCGGTCGGCATCCTTCTCGATCTTGCGGATCGGAACCCCCGAATGCGCCGCAAGGATCTCGTAGAGCTCGCGTTTGGTTTTCATCATCTCGCGGGCCGTGATCTCGATGTCGGAGGCCTGGCCCTGCGCACCGCCCAGCGGCTGGTGGATCATCACCCGCGAATGGGGCAGCGCCGAGCGCTTGCCCCGGGCGCCCGCCGTCAGCAGCACGGCGCCCATCGAGGCTGCCAGCCCCGTGCAGATCGTCGCCACGTCGGGTGCCACGAGCTGCATCGTGTCGTAGATGCCCAGACCGGCCGAGACCGATCCGCCCGGCGAGTTGATGTAGATCTGGATATCCTTGTCGGGATCGACCGACTCGAGGAAGAGCAGCTGGGCCTGGATGATGTTGGCGGCATCGTCGTAGATCGGCGCCCCGAGGAAGATGATGCGGTCCATCATCAGCCGCGAGAAGACATCCATCGTGGCGACGTTCAACTGGCGCTCCTCGATGATCGTCGGCGAGACATAGGACGCGCTCACCGACTGGAAATCGTGCAAGCTGAGCGAACTGATCCCGCAGTGTTTCCGTGCGTATTTTTCAAATTCCGAAGACATGTCGTTGGTGTGTTTTGCTCAAAAAAAGGACTTTGCAAACATCACGCCTGCAAAGTCCAAAGATACGGATTTTTCCGCAATTTTTACAGTGCCTGGGCCATTTTGGCAAAATCCTCCGAGGAGACGGCCTTCTCCGAAACCTTGATCTTCGACTTGATGTCCTCGACCACCTTCGTCTCGTAGAGCTTCTCGTAGATCTTCTGTCCCTGCTCCTTGTCGGCGAGGATCTTCTCGGCATAGCCGGCCAGCATCTCGTCGGGAGCCGACGGCATGCCGTACTGCGCGAACTGCGCGGCGGCCAGCGCCTTGGCCTCGGCCTCGGCCTCCTCCTTCGATACGCTCAGGTTGTCGGCCTTGATGAAGTGCTTCTGGAGGTAGTTCCACGTAAACATCTTGAGGAACTGGTCGAAATCCTTTTCGATCTCCTCCATCGAGAACTTGCCCTCGTTGATCGTATAGAGCCAGCGCTTGAGGAATGCCTCGGGCATCTTCAGGTCGGCCTTCTTGAGCAGGAAGTCACGCAGCTGGAGCGTGAAGAGATAGTCGCTCTCGCGGCGCAGCTCCGACTGGATCTGTGCGTCGATGAACTGCTCGAACTCCTCAGCCGTCTTCACGTTGCCGGCCGGGAAGGCCATCTTGAAGAACTCCTCCGTAAGCTCCGGCTCGGCGAACTTGCGGATCTTCGTGATCTCCAGTTCGAACTCGGGATTGATGCCCTCCAGCTCGTTCTCCTTGACCTGCAGGCAGGCGGCACGCTGCGACGGGTTCTTGTAGAGCTCGTTGATATTGACCTTCGTCTTGAAGCCGACCTTCTGGCCGATGAAGGGCTTGCGCTCTTCCTCCGACATCGAGATCAGCCCGACGTAGGCATCCTCGACCTTCATGTCGCCGTTGTCGAGCGTCACGGTCAGCGCCTCGTCCGAGGCAACCTGCTCGGCATCGACCAGACGGCCGAAACGGCGGAGGAAGTTCGAGCGGTAGTCGTCGTGCATCTTCTTGTCCACCTTGATCGAGTGGTAGGTCATCTTATCCTTGTCCGAAAGCTCCAGCTTGATCTCGGGAGCCTCGCCGATCTCGAACACGAACTCGAACTCGGTGCCGTTCTCGAAGTCGAAGGCGCCCTGCTCCTCCGAGGGGATCACGTCGCCCAGATAGTCGATGTTCTCCTTCTGGAGGTACTCGAACACGGAGTTCGAAGCCTTCCGGTAGGACTGCTCGGCCACGACGCCCTTGCCGTACATCTTCTTGATGATGCCCATCGGCACCATGCCGGGACGGAAACCGGGGATATTGGCCTTGCGGCGATACTCGCGCAGCGCCTTCTCGACCTCCTGCGCATAATCCTGCTCGCCCACGGTCACCCGGATGAGCGAGGTGTTCTGTTCGCGTTGTTCTCTTACAATATTCATATTGAATGTGTTATGTATTTTGTTCTGAATCGCGTGGAATCGGAGCGCAAAGATACGAAATTATGCGCGAACGGCAATGCCTGCGGCACATAATTTTTCCGCACCCGTACTTTTCCAACGCCGCGCGCATGCTCCGGCAGGCACACACAAGCCCGGCAGACACACTCCAGCGGACACACCCGCCGGGAGCCCGCTATTCGGCCAGCCAGCCCTCGAGCGTCCGCACGGCCTCCTCACGCATCGCCTCGGGCAGCGTGGCGATCCGCGTGCGGTGGCTGCCGCCCGGCTGGATGAAGGCCTTCATGTTGCGCTTGTCGGGCGTCACGAGCCACGCCGCTCCGGGAGCCGTCCACGGATCGTCGCCGCCGTAGATCATGATCATGCGGGGATCGTGCTTCTTCAGGTAGCGCACGATCTTGCGGTAGAGCCGCTTCGAGAACTTCTCGCCGCGCAGCTGCTCCGGGAGGAAGATGCGGCGCAGGTAGTCCTCCGTATCGACCGACGTGTAGGCACGGAAGGGCTCCGCATCGTAGGGATAGTAGCCCAGCTCGCGGGCGGCCTGCACGAAGAAGGGTGCCTGGGCGCTGCCCTCGGAGAAGTAGTCGGGTCCGGCGTTGGCCAGCAGACATTGGAGCACCTCTTCGTCCGGAGCGTCCGCGGCCGGGAGGACCGACACCTCCTGTCCCCACTGCCAGTAGGAGAAGCCGAACTCCAGCACGCAGTAGTCGAAGACCTCTTCGACGGGGATGCGGAACGTGTAGCCCTTCTGCTTGCAGAAGGCCTCGAATCCGGGCAGCAGCTCCGCCTTGCGGCGGAACGCCTCCGTCTGGAAGGCCTTGACGGCCGCACGCTCCCCGGCCGTGCCCACCTGCGCGAGGTAGGGGCCGAAACGCTTGTCCTCGCGGCTGTCGCACACCGGGCCGACATAGGGCACGTAGATATCCACGTCATCGGGGAAATAGGCGGCGTAGAGCATCGTCGTCGTGCCGCCCTTGCTGATACCCGAAGCGATCCACTTGCCCGGATAGAGCGTCTCGAAGAGCGTCTTGATCCGGTGCAGGTCGCAGGCCGAGTTCTCCGCCGTCAGGTATTTCCAGTCGAGCGGTTCGGGCGTCGAACGGTCGAAATAGCGGTGTTCGACGAAGACGATGTTCGCGTCGAAAAGCTCCGAAAGTTCGTCGCGGTAGCGCTCCGGCAGGGCGAAGCCTGCATCGTAACCCTGCGTGATGAGCACCGTCGGGCGGTCCCAGCCCACATGCATCACCAGAACGCGCTGCTCGAAGCTCCCCTTGTCGGGATGGCGCCAGTCGAGGGGCTGCGTGAGCATCACCTCGTATTTTCCGGCAAACGGGCCGGCAGGCAGCGGTTTGGTCTCGCACACGCCGTCGAGCGCGGCGATGCGCCGTTCGATCTCGCCGTCGGGCGCCCCGAAGGCGAGGGTCAGCGACGCCACAAGGGCGAGGCTCAGCAGAGTCAATCGTTTCAGCATAGCGGATAAGGTCGTTGGTTGAACATACAAAGATAGAAAATTTTCGCCGTCCCGCAATACAAAACGGCCCGCAGGCGCGGATTAATGGTACAAAATCCGTATCTTTGCGTGCTTGTATCCGCCTCCGGGGAGGCGATTCCCGATACCATGATGAGAAAATATCCCATACTTCTGCTCGCCGCGCTGCTCTCGGCAGCCTGCGGCGGCACGGCGGCCCGGACCGGTCGCACGGCGGCGAAAGACACCGCTTCGACGGCCTCCGCCACGACGGCCGAGCCCGTCGAATACACCTACCGCGTCAAGGCGGTACACCCCCACTCGACCACGGCCTACACCCAGGGGCTGCAGTACGCCGACGGATACCTCTGGGAGGGCACCGGGCAGTACGGCGAATCGGTCGTCCGCCGCGTGGAGATCGAGACGGGCGAGGGCGAGGTGCTCTTCAGCCTGCCCCGCTCGGAGTTCGGCGAGGGCATCACGCTGCTCGACGGGCGCCTCTATCAGCTCACGTGGCAGTCGAACACGGCCCACGTCTACGACCTGGCCACGCGGCGCAAGATCCGCGACCACCGCTATGCGGGCGAGGGATGGGGGCTGACCACCGACGGCGAGAAGCTCTACATGTCCGACGGCACGGCCTCGATCCGCACGATCGACCCCGAGACGTTCCGCCGCGAACGCACCACGACGGTCACCTACAAGGGCGAACCGGTGCAGTTCCTCAACGAGCTGGAGTGGATCGAGGGAAAGATCTGGGCCAACGTCTACACCTCGGACCGGATCGCCATCATCGACCCCCGGACGGGAGTCGTCGAGGGCGTCGTGGACCTCTCGGGACTGCTGCCCGAGGAGGAGGTCACCCCCTCGACGGACGTGCTCAACGGCATCGCCTACGACCCGGCGACCAAACGCATCTTCGTGACGGGCAAGAACTGGAGCAAACTTTTCGAAATCGAGATCATCCGAAAATGACGAACGACATACGCAACCTTCTCGCCGCGCGCATCCTGCTGCTCGACGGCGGTTTCGGCACGATGGTGCAGGGCTACGGCCTCGACGAGGCGGACTACCGCGGCGAGCGGTTCCGCGACTGGAACGTGCAGCTCAAGGGCTGCAACGACCTGCTGGTCCTGACGCGCCCCGACACGGTGCGCGAGATCCACGAAAAATACCTGCAGGCCGGGGCCGACATCATCACCACCGACTCGTTCAACGCCAACGCCGTCTCGCTGGCCGACTACGGGCTGGAGCCCTACGCCTGCGAGATCGCCCGCGCCGCAGCCTCCGTGGCCCGCGCCGCAGCCGACGCCTTCACGGCCCGCAACCCGCAGAAGCCGCGCTTCGTGGCCGGGTCGATGGGCCCCACCAACCGCACGGCCTCGATGTCGGCCGACGTGGCCAATCCCGCCTCACGCGAGGTGACCTTCCGCCAGCTGGCCGACGCCTACCGCGAACAGGCCCGCGGCCTGCTCGACGGCGGGGCGGACATCCTGCTCATCGAGACCGTCTTCGACACGCTCAACGCCAAGGCCGCCCTGTGGGCCGTCGATGCGCTCTGCGCCGAGCGGGGATGCTCCGTGCCGGTCATGGTCTCGGGCACGCTGGCCGACGCCAGCGGCCGCACGCTCTCGGGCCAGACCGTCGAGGCGTTCGCCGTCTCGGTGTCGCACGCCCGGCTGCTCTCCATCGGACTCAACTGCGCCTTCGGGGCCCGGCAGCTGCTCCCCTACCTCGAGCGGCTGGCCGCCGTGGCCGAAACGCGCATCTCGGCACACCCCAACGCCGGACTGCCGAACGTCATGGGCGGCTACGACGAGACCCCGGCGATGTTCGCCGAGGACGTGGGCGAATACATGCGCCGCGGACTGGTCAATATCGTGGGCGGCTGCTGCGGCACCACCCCGGCCCACATCTTCGAGCTGTCGAAGATCGTCGGCAACTACGCCCCGCGTCCGCTCCCCGAAGCACGCCACGAGACCGTGCTGAGCGGTCTGGAGCCGCTGCGGATCGTTCCCGAGGCCAACTTCATCAACATCGGCGAGCGCACGAACGTCGCCGGATCGGCCCGCTTCGCGCGGCTCATCCGCGAAGGCAGCTACGAGGAGGCCCTCTCAGTGGCCCGCGCCCAGGTCGAGGCCGGGGCGCAGATCGTCGATGTCTGCATGGACGACGGACTGATCGACGGGCCGGCGGCCATGCGCACGTTCCTCAACCTGATGGCCTCGGAACCCGAGATCGCCCGCGTGCCGACGATGATCGACTCGTCGAAGTGGGAGGTGCTCGAAGCCGGACTCGAGGTGACTCAAGGAAAGGCCGTCGTGAACTCCATCTCGCTCAAGGAGGGCGAAGCGGAGTTCCTGCGCCGGGCCGCCGCCATCCGGCGCTACGGTGCCGCCGCGGTGGTCATGCTCTTCGACGAGCGGGGGCAGGCCGACACCTTCGAGCGCAAGATCGAGGTGGCCGAGCGCGCCTACCGCCTGCTGACCGGGAACGGATTCCCGCCCGAGGAGATCATCTTCGACCCCAACGTGCTGGCCGTCGCCACGGGCATTCCCGAACACGACGGCTATGCCAGGGCATTTATCGACGCCACACGCTGGATCAAGGAGCACCTGCCCCACGCGAAGGTCTCGGGCGGCGTCTCGAACCTCTCGTTCGCCTTCCGCGGCAACAACGCCGTGCGCGAGGCGATGCACTCGGCATTCCTCTACCACGCCATACGCGCCGGCATGGACATGGGCATCGTCAATCCGCAGATGCTGCGCGTCTACGACCAGATCGAACCCGAACTGCTCGAGCGGGTCGAGGACGTGCTCCTCTGCCGCCGGCCCGACGCCTCGGAGCGGCTCGCGAAGTATGCCCATGCGATCCGCGAAGAGGCCGCGGCAGCCCCGGCGCAGGCCCCCGACGCCTGGCGCACGGGAACGCTCGCCGAGCGGATCGACCACGCGATGCTCAAGGGCATCGCCGACTGCATCGAGGAGGATGCCCTCGAGGGTTACCGCACGCTGGGCAGCCCGATGGAGGTGATCGACCGGCTGCTGATGCCCGCCATGGAGCGGGTGGGCAGGCTCTTCGGCGAGGGCCGAATGTTCCTGCCGCAGGTGGTCAAGACGGCCCGCGTGATGAAGCGCGCCGTAGCGGCCCTGACGCCCTACATCGAGCAGGGCACGGGACAGAGCGCCCACACGGCCGGCAAGGTGCTCATCGCCACGGTCAAGGGCGACGTGCACGACATCGGCAAGAACATCGTCTCGGTGGTGATGGCCTGCAACGGCTACGAGATCCGCGACCTGGGCGTGATGGTCGAACCGCAGCGCATCGTCGATGAAGCCGTGGCATGGGGCGCACAGTGCATCTGCCTGAGCGGGCTGATCACCCCGTCGCTCGACGAGATGATCCACGTTTGCGAGGAACTCGAACGCCGCCGGCTCCGCATCCCGGTCATCATCGGCGGGGCCACGACCTCGGAACTCCACACGGCGGTGAAGATCGCCCCGGTCTACTCGGGAGCCGTCGTCCACTCGCCCAACGCCAGCCGCAACGCGCAGATCCTCGCCCGGCTGCTCGGCCCCGACGGCGAGAGCTACACCACCGAAGTCCGGGCCGCTCAGGAGGAGCTCCGCCGGCAGTTCGAGAAAGAGGAGCTGTCGCGCCGCCTCATCCCGATCGTCGAGGCCCGCAAGGCCCGCAAGGGGGCGCCGCACCACACGCCCGTCGTACCGCTGCACCCGGGTCGGATGGTCTTCCCCGACTTCGACGTGGCCGACGTCGAACCCTACATCGACTGGAACTTCTTCTTCCCGGCCTGGGGCCTCAAGGGACGCTATCCCGACATCCTCGACCACCCCGAACGGGGTGCCGAGGCCCGCAAACTCTTCGACGACGCACAGACGATGCTGGCCCGCATCCGCGACGGGCGGCTGCTGACGCTGCAGGCCGCCGTCGGCATCTTCCCGGCCCGCTCGGAGGGCGACGACATCTGGGTGGCCGACTCGCGGGGACGCGAACGGCGCTTCGCGATGCTCCGCAACCAGACGCGCGGCGAGGAGAACCGCTCGCTGGCCGACTTCATCGCTCCGGCCGGAGACTGGATCGGATGCTTCGCCGTTACGGCCGGCATCGGGCTCCGGGAGCTGGAGGAGCGCTTCCGCTCGGAGGGCGACGACTACTCGGCCATCATGGCCAAGCTGCTCGCCGACCGCCTCACGGAGGCCTTCGCCGAGGTGGTGCACTTCTTCGTGCGGCGGCAGATGTGGGGCTACGAGCAGGGCGAGCCGCCCGCACCGGCGGCCGTCATCCGCGGCGACTACCGCGGACGCCGCATGGCCTTCGGCTACCCGGCATCGCCCGACCACTCGCTCAAGCGCGAAGCGTTCGACCTGCTGGCCGCCGAGATCACCACGGGCATGCGCCTGACCGAAAACTGGATGATCGACCCGGGCGAGGCGCTCTGCGGACTGATGTTCGCCGACGCCGAATACTTCAGCGTCGGGAAGATCGACACCAAACAGCTGCTCGACTACGCCCGGCGCCGGGGCATGGAGGTCGAGCAGGTGAAGAAACTCATACCGAACAACATCTGAGAACAACGAAGCCCCTCCCGGAGGCAGCAGCCGCCCGGAGGGTATGCTGCAGAAGAAGAGAAGAACGGCACATGAACGTCGTAGACATAATCAACGAAGCGATCGCATCGAAACGCACGCGGTTCGCCTTCGAGCTGCTGCCCCCGCTCAAAGGCGACGGCATGCAGAAGATCTTCGCGGCCATCGATCCGCTGATGCCCTTCGATCCGGCCTACATCAACATCACCTTCCACCGCGAGGGCATCAAGGAGACCGAGCGGCCCGACGGCGGCATCGAGTGGCACGTCGTGCGACGGCGCCCCGGCACGGTGGGCATATCGGCCGCCATCCAGCACCGCTACGGGGTCGAGGTGGTCCCCCACCTGATCTGCGGCGGGCTGTCGAAGTACGACATCGAGGACACGCTCATCGACATGGACTTCCTCGGCCTGCACAACGTCCTGGCGCTACGCGGCGACAAGTCGCAGAACGAGCGCCGCTTCATGCCCCACCCCCAGGGACACGCCCACGCCGTGGACCTCGTGCGGCAGATCGCCGCGATGAACCGCGGGGAGTTCGTGGACGGCGAGGTCGAGGAGTGCCACCACTCGAAGTTCTCGATCGGCGTGGCCGGCTACCCCGAGGTGCATTTCGAGGCCCGCGACATCACCACCGACATCCTCCACCTCAAGGAGAAGATCGACGCCGGGGCCGAATATGTCGTCACGCAGATGTTCTTCGACAACCGCAAGTACTTCGACTTCGTGCGCCGCTGCCGCGAGGCCGGCATCCGCGTGCCGATCATCCCGGGCATCAAGCCCATCTCGACGCTCCGCCACCTCGAGGTGCTGCCCGAGACCTTCGGCGTGGAGCTGCCCGGGGAGCTGGTCCGCGAAGCCAGGGCCCATCCGGACAACGTCCGCGAGGTGGGCATCGAGTGGACCGTAGCCCAGAGCCGCGAGCTGATGGCCGCCGGGGTCCCCGTACTCCATTATTATACGATGAGCCGCACGAACAACATCCAGCAGATCGTCCGTACGCTCTTCTGACAAACAAGAACGAAAAAAAGTACCATATGACACCCATCGAATTCCGCCGCCACCTGCACGCACATCCCGAACTCTCGTTCCGGGAGCACGACACGGCGGCCTTCATCGCCCGGCAGCTCGACGAACTGGGCATCGCACACCGTCCCGTAGCGGGGACCGGCGTGCTGGCCACGATCCCGGGCCGCAGGGCGCAGGGCGCCGAGCGCCGGGCCGTCGTCCTGCGCGCCGACATCGACGCCCTGCCCGTCACCGAACAGACCGAGCTCGGATACACCTCGCAGAATGCCGGCGTCATGCACGCCTGCGGCCACGACGTCCACGCCGCAGTGCTCTTCGGCGCACTTGCCCGCCTGGCGGAGAACCCCGACTTCGGCGGCACGGTCATCGGACTTTTCCAGCCCGGTGAGGAGTGCAACCCCGGCGGCGCCTCGCTCGTTCTGGCCGAGAAGCCCTTCGAAGGCTACGACATCGCCGCCGTGATCGGCGAACACGTCGAGCCCCAGCTCGAGGTCGGCACGCTCGGCTTCCGCGCCGGGCAGTACATGGCCGCCAGCGACGAACTGCGCTTCCGCCTCCACGGCACGGGCGGCCACGGCGCCATGCGCGCCCAGCTCAAGGACCCCGTAGCGGCCGGAGCCGAGCTGCTCACGCGCCTGATCGCCCTCAACGGCGAGGAGTGCGTGCTGTCGATCGGCCGCGTGGAGGCCGCCGGCGCTACGAACATCGTACCCGACGAGGTCTGCATGGAGGGCACGCTCCGCACCTTCGACGAACGCCAGCGGGAGATCATCCACCGCCGCATCGGCATCATCGCCGCCGACATCGACGCCCGCCACGGCATCCGCACCGAAGTGGCCGTCAGCCGCGGCTACCCGTGCGTGGTGAACGACGAGATCCTCGTCAAGCGGGCCGCGGCCTTGGCCAAGACGCTCGGCCTGAAGGTCGAGATGCTGCCCCTGCGCACGACGGCCGAGGATTTCGGATTCTACTGCAAGATCTATCCGTCGCTGTTCTACCGCCTCGGCGTGGGCTCAGCCGCCGGCCGGACCCACACGGCAACCTTCGCTCCCGACGAACGGGCCATCGATACGGGCATCGATTTCATGAGCCGCCTCGCGCTGCAAATACTCAACAAGCTATGAAAAAGCAAACCAGACAACGCGCTCCGCGGAGCGCAAAGACGACCGACCGGGCATCGATCATCCTGAACCTCTTCCGCGAGTACCCCAACAACAAGTTCTCGCTCAAGCAACTCGCCTCGGTCTCGGGCGGCGCCTCGAAGGAGGGGCGGCGCGAGACGCTCGAGATCCTCGGACGGCTCTTCGAGCAGGGGGTCGTCGAGGAGTGCTCGCGCGAGAAATACCGCCTCACGCAAAAACACCTGCCCCACTACGAGGGCGTGGCCGACATGACCTCGTCGGGCGCCGTCTACGTGCGCGTCGAGGGGCTGGAGAAGGACATCTTCGTCAATCAGCGCGCAACGGCCAACGCCCTCGACGGCGATCGTGTGGAGGTCGTGGTCACGCACCGCGGACGCGACGGACGCATGGAGGGCGAAGTGACCCGCATCGTTGAGCGCAACCGCCGGACCTATGTGGGTGTGGCGGAGGTCGGAGCCCACCAGATCTTCGTCAAGGCCGACTCACGCCGCATGCCGATGGACATCTACCTCTCGAAACGCACCTGTCCCGAGGTACGCGACGGCGAAAAGGTCGTGGTGCGCATCGTGGACTGGCAGCCCGGGAGCAAGAGCCCCGCGGGCGAACTGGTCGAACGGCTGGGCATGGCGGGCAACAACGACACGGAGATGCACGCCATCCTGGCCGAATACGAACTCCCCTACCGCTTCGAGCCCGAAGTCGAGCAGGCCGCCGCAGCGATCGACGCCCGCATCACGGCCAAGGAGATCGCCTCGCGCCGCGACTTCCGCGACACGACGACCTTCACGGTGGACCCGGCCGACGCCAAGGACTTCGACGACGCCCTTTCGGTGCGCAAGGTCAGCGACGGCGTCTGGGAGGTGGGCGTGCACATCGCCGACGTAACGCACTACGTCCGCCCACACTCGACGATCGACGACGAGGCCGTCGAGCGCGGCACGTCGGTCTACCTGGTGGACCGCACGGTGCCGATGCTCCCCGAGCGGCTTTCGAACGAGCTCTGCTCGCTGCGGCCCAACGAGACGAGCCTCTGTTTCTCGGCCGTCTTCACCCTCAACGAGAACCTGGAGATTCTCGACGAGTGGTTCGGACGCACGGTGATCCACTCCGACCGCCGCTTCACCTATGCCGAGGCGCAGGAGGTGATCGAGACCGGCCGCGGGGACTTCGCCGAGGAGATCCTGACCCTCAACCGTCTGGCCCAGGAGCTGCGCCGGCAGCGCTTCCGCAACGGGGCCATTTCGTTCGACCGCGAGGAGGTGAAGTTCCGCCTCGACGAGAACGGCAAGCCGCTGGGCGTCTACTTCAAGGAGCAGAAGGAGTCGAACCAGATGATCGAGGAGTTCATGCTGCTGGCCAACCGCCGCGTCGCGGAGTTCTGTGCCCACCGCCGCAACGAGAAGGGACGCGCCGTGCCGCGCACGATGGTCTTCCGCGTGCACGACTCGCCGAGCGAGGAGAAGCTCGACCGCTTCCGGCAGTTCATCCTGCGCTTCGGCCACGTCTTCAAGGCCACGAAGGGCCGCGCCGTGGCCAAGGAGCTCAACAAGCTCTTCGCGAAGATCAAGGGCTCGACCGAAGAGAACGCCGTCTCGACGATGGCCGTCCGGTCGATGGCCAAAGCCTTCTACACGACCGACAACATCGGCCACTACGGCCTCGCCTTCCCCTACTACACGCACTTCACCTCGCCCATCCGCCGCTATCCGGACATGATGGTCCACCGCCTGCTGGCCCACTACCTCGACGGAGGCAAGTCGCTGCCCAAGGAGGAGATCGAGGCACTGTGCGAGCGCGCCTCGGAGCGTGAGATCATCGCCGCCGAGGCCGAGCGCGCCTCGATCAAATACAAGATGGTCGAGTTCATGAAGGAGCACCTCGGCGAGGAGTTCGACGGCCACATCTCGGGACTCACGGAGTGGGGCGTCTACGTCGAGCTCGAAGAGACCCACATCGAGGGCATGGCCTTCCTGCGCGACATCGAGAGCGACTTCTTCGCCTTCGACGAGGCGAACTACGAGATCGTCGGACGCTCGACGGGCCGGCGCATGACGCTGGGCGATCCCGTACGGATCCGCGTCAAGCGCGCCGACCTCCAGAAGCGGCAGCTCGACTTCGAACTGCTGCTGCCCGGTATGCCGGCGCGCCACCGCAGCGGCGACCCCGACTTCCACGGATCACGCGGCGGCCACACGGCCAACGGAGGCAGCTCCGGATCGCGCAGCAAGAGTCCCGAGGTGCGCCACTCGTCGCGCCGCCGGGGCCGGTAACAAAAGAGCAGATCCTGCAGAAATTCTGCAGGATCTGCTCTTTTGTTACCGCTGTTCGCCACACAAGTGCCGAGCAGCGGGACATGGCGCCAGGAATCTCAACGATACTCCACGGCCACCGGAAGCGACGGGGGCAGCGCATCGGCCGAGACGGCCCGGCGGCGGTTCGGGCGGCTGCTCATGACGAAGTGCAGATGCACGCCGTCACGGATATCCGCATAGGTCAGGTAGGACTTGTCCCACTCCCGGCCATTGACGTAGAGCTTGCGCACGTAGACATTCTCGGGCGACCAGTTCTCGGTCGTCACCCGGATCGTCCCGCCGTTCGAGAGGCGCACCTCGACCCCCTCGACCGTCGGCGAGCCGATGTTGTAGATGTTGCTCGACGGGGCCGTCGGATAGAATCCCATCGTGTTGAAGAGGTACCAGGCCGACATCTGCCCGCAGTCGTCGTTGCCGCTCAGCGAACCGGGCTCGTTGCCGTAGAACGAATCCGAAACCCGGCGGATCCAGCGCTGGCACTCCCACGGACGCCCGAGGTAGTTGTAGAGGTAGATCACATGGTGACAGGGTTCGTTGCCGTGCCAGTAGGCGCCGATCCGTCCCTGAATGTCGTGCGCCCCCGGAATGTCGTCGGGCAGCTCGGTGACGAAGAGCGAGTCGAGCCGCTGCCCGTAGAGCTCGCGGCCCACACGCTCGATGTGGTCCGCAACGTTGTGGGGCACATACCATGAGTACTGCAGGGTGAAGCCTTCGGTGATGTCGCCCCAGCCGTGCACCGACCCCGGACCCTGGTAGGCTACCGGGGCAAAGGGCGTCCGCCAGCGGCCTTCGCTGTCGCGGCCCCGCATGAACTTCGTTTCGGGATCGATCAGGTTGCGGTACGACAGCGAACGGCGCAGGAAGAAGTCGTAATCCTCCGCCTTGCCCAGGGCGCGGGCCGCCTGGGCGATGCAGTAGTCGTCGTAAGCATATTCGAGGGTCTTCGAGACCGACTCGCGCTCCTTGTCGAAGGGCACCCATCCCAGGGACGTATATTCGGGCAGACAGTCGTAGTGGGGATTGGTCGCCGTGCGCTTCATGGCCTCGAAGGCTCGTTCGTAATCGAAGCCGGGGAGCTGCTTGACGATCATGTCGGCGAGGACCGACACGGCGTGGTAGCCGATCATGCACCACGTCTCGTTGCCGTAGAACGACCAGATCGGCAGCATGTGCTCGACACTGCGGTCGTAGTGGCGGAGCATCGAGTTGGCGATGTCGGCACTCATGTCCTGACGGATGAGATTCAGCAGCGGGTGATAGGCCCGGTAGGTGTCCCACAGCGAGAAGGTGGTGTAGTTGGTGAAACCTTCGGCCCGGCCGATGCTCTTGTCGTGCTCGAGGAAACGGCCGTCGGCATCCTGGAAGAGGAACGGCGAGAGGAAACAGCGGTAGGCCGACGTATAGAAGGTCTCCTTCGTGCGGGCCGGGCCCTCGACCGTGAAACGCGAAAGCTCCGTCTCCCAGAGCTCCTCGCCACGGCGGCGGATCTCGTCGAACGAAAGGCCGTCCGTCTCGCGGAGATTGCCCCGCGCTCCGTCCGGATCGACCGACGAGATGGCCACACGGACGGTCACCTGCTCCTCCTCGCGGGTGGCGAAGCGGACCCAGAATTTCAGATCCTCGCCCCAGGCCTCGCGGTCGCTGCGGAAGCGCGACGTGTCGTAGCAGACGCGTTTGCCGCCCTGCATGATGCCGAAATCGGAGATCGGCACCGAGAACTCGGCCGTGAAATAGACGTGTCGCTCGGGACCCCAGCCCTGCACCAGCTTGTAGCCGGAGAGCGTGTGGTCGTCTTCGAGGCGGAGGTTGGCCCAACGGCACTTCCACCACAGCGTGTGGTCCATGTCGAGCAGGATGAAAGCGTCGTCGGCCTCGGGATAGGTGAAGCGCAGCATGCCGCTGTGTGCCGCAGCAGTCATCTCGGCCTTAACGCCGTAGTCGAGCAGATCGACGGCATAGTAGTTCGGCGAGCACCACTCGCGGTCGTGGCTGTAGCGCGAGCGGTAACCTCCGTCGGGCTCCTCGTGCGTGCCCGGTTCGAGGTGGATCTCACCCACCCCCGGCATGAAGAGAAAGTCGCCGAGGTCGGGGATTCCCGTACCGCTCAGGTGGTTGAGCGAAAAGCCGAGCAGCGTCGGACGGTTGTACTTGTATCCGGCCGCGGCATCGTAGAAGTCGCGGTCCGTATCGGGGCTCAGCTGGACACCGCCGAACGGCACCTGGGCTCCGGGATAGACGTTGCCGTAGCCGTCGGTCCCGACCAGCGGGCGGACGTAGTCGATGCGGCGCAACGTGTCGGCCGCCTCGCCTCCCGCAGCGGAAGCAGGTGCCGCGGCAAGGGCCGCCGACATCCCGAAAAGGGCGGCGCAGCACGCCGCATGTCTCAGAATCAGGGTATTCATCTTGTCTGTCGGGTTAAAGTTCGCGACTCAGGGAATAGGGACGCTCATCGCCCGTAAAGCGGCGGCGCTTGTCGGGAGTCGGGCGCATGTCGAACTCGAGCACCCCGCCCCCGCACAGATCCGAATAGGTCAGATAGGCCTTCGTCCATGGCTTGCCGTTGAGCCGCACGCCATGGACATAGCGGTTCTTCGAGCTGACCTTCGGGGCCTTGATCTCGAGGTAGCGGCCCTCGCCGACACGGACCTTCATGTAAGGGAAGTAGGGGGCCCCGAGCACATACTGGTCCGAACCCGGGCAGACGGGATAGAATCCCATGGCCGTGAAGATGTACCAGGCCGACATCTGCCCGCAGTCGTCGTTGCCGCACAACCCGTCGATCACCGGCCGGTACATCCGGTCCATGATCTCGCGCACCCAGTACTGCGTCTTCCACGGCTGCGAGGTCCACATGTAGAGATACGGGACGTGGTGGCTCGGCTCGTTGCCGTGGACATACATGCCCAACAGCCCTTCGCGGGTCACGTCCTCGGTCTGTGCGAAATAACGGTCGGGCAGATATTCGGTGAAGAGGCTGTCGAGCCGCGCCACGAACTGCCGGTCGCCGCCCATCAGTCCGATCAGCCCGTCGGGATCGTGCGGCACATACATCGAGTAGTTCCACGAATTGCCCTCGATGAAGCCCTGCCCGTGGGTGTCATAGAGGTTGGGATCGGGTTTCCACGAGCCGTCGCTCATCCTTCCGCGCGCGAAGCCCGTCTCGGGATCGAAGACATTGCGGTAGTTCAGCGCCCGCTGCCGGTACTCTTCGACCAGAGCCGTATCGCCCGCCTTGCGGGCCGCATCGTAGATCACCCAGTCGTCGTAGGCATATTCGAGCGTCATCGACGACCCGGTCGATTTGACGTCATAAGGGACATACCCCAGGCGCTTGTAGACGCCCGTGGCATCGTAGTAGTCGCAGTTGGCACTGCGGACCATCGCCTCGAGAGCCGTCCGACGGTCGATGCCGATCCCCTTGTCGAGTGCGTCGCCCACGACCGAGACGCCGTGGTAGCCGATCATGCACCAGTTCTCGTTGGCCATGTGCGACCAGACGGGCAGGATATGGTGCACGCTCTGGCGGTAGTGGTCGAGCATCGAGGCGACGATGTCGCGGCTCCGCTCGGGGCAGATCAGATTGAAGAGCGGATGCAGGGCCCGGTAGGTGTCCCACACCGAGAAGATCGTATAGTTCGTGCGTCCCTCCTCCGCCTCGTGGATCTCGTGGTCGAGGCCGCGGTAACGTCCGTCCACATCCTGATAGACCGACGGGTTGATCATCGTGTGGTAAAGCGACGTGTAGAGCATCCGGAGTGCACCCTCGTCGCCCTCGGCCTCAATATGGGCCATCTCGTCGCTCCATCGGCCGCGCGCCTCGGCGACCAGTTCGTCGAATGTCCGGCCGGCCGTCTCGGCCTCGAGGTTGGCCCGTGCGCCCTGCGTCCCGACGGCCGACAGGGCCACCCGGACCTCCAGCGGCGCGGGATCGTCGCCGAAGTCGAAGTGCATGACAATGCCGCACCCGCCGATCTCGGGGAAGTTGTGCGACGTGTCGAACTTGCCCCAGCCGCCCCGGTAGTCGAGCGGAGCCTTGTCCACGGCGCCGTAGTTGCGGATCGGCCGCGAGAAGCTCATGGCAAAATAGGTATAGTTGGTCCGGGCCCAGCCGCTGGTGATGCGGTAGCCCGTGACGAGCGTGTCGTTCTCGACCCGCACCTGCGCCCAACGCACCTTGCCCTCGTAGTTGTAGATGCCGTGCGTAAGGTCGAGGATCAGGTGCTGCTCCCGCCCCTCGGGATAGGTATAGCGGTGTACGCCGACCCGTTCGGTGGCCGTAAGCTGGGCGCGGATGCCGTAGTCGTCGAGCATCACCTCGTAGTAGCCGGCACAGGCCCGCTCCCGGTCGTGCGAGAAGCGCGAGCGGTATCCCGTTTCGGGATTTTCAGCCGTGCCGCGGTCGAGCTGCACCTCGCCGACGGTCGGCATCAGCAGGATGTCGCCCAGGTCGGAGTGGCCCGTGCCGCTGAGGTGCGTGTGCGAAAAACCGACGATCGTCGGATCGTCGTACTGGTACCCGGCACAATAGCGGTAGGTGTCGGGGACATAGGCCCCGTCGATGTTGTGGGGCACCATCTCCGTGTCGGGGCTCAGCTGCACGATACCGTGCGGCACACACGCCCCGGGGAAGACATGTCCCATGCTCCGGGTCCCGATGAAGGGATCGACGTAATCGACGGCCGCACGCTCCTGGGCGCGGATCCCGGTTGCAGAGGCCGCCAGCATGGCGGCGGTGAGAAGGATTCGGGAAATCATCATATCACGAATTTAAACAATATACAAAACAAAGCGCACGGTCCCGAAAGCGGCATGTACCCCCGTTGCAAACAGAAGCTACGGGTTCCACAGCGCAGGGCGGAAAAGGTCGTCGGACACAGTTCATCGGGACGGGTTCGATTCAGGGATCAGAAAAGTCCAATAAAGGTACGAAGATTTCGGAAAAGCGCAAAATGCGCCGTCCCCCGCAGCGAGGGACGGCGCCAGCATCGCGGTTTCGGACCGTCCGGACAGAAGGCCGGCTATTCGATCACGGCAGCCCAGCCTCCGTTGCGGGTCATGCGGATGTCGATCCGCGCCGAAGCATCGACCTGACGGACCCGGCGCCGGTAGTCCATGGCCTGCAGGTCGGCATTCACCCCGTCCTCGAACGAGGTCATCCGGAACTGTCGTCCGGCGGGCAGGAAGTCGAGGCTGAGGCTCATCTCGAAAGGTTTGTCGGCCGTAATGCCGCCGATGTACCAGCGGTCGCCCTTGCGGCGCGCCACGACCAGCTGCTCTCCCGCTACGGCATGCAACACGCGCAGCTCGTCCCACGTCGTAGGTACCGAGGCGATGAACTCCGTGCAGGGATGTTCACGCTCATAGAGCACCGGATTGTCGGCAAGCATCTGAAGCGGGCTTTCGAAAACGACGTAGAGCGCCATCTGGTAGGCCCGTGTTCCCGAGCCCATCGGATTGGCTCCCGTCGAGCGGTTCTCTTCGGGTTGCGACGAGAACATCGACCCGGGCGTGAAATCCATCGGCCCGACGGCATTGCGGATGAAGGGCAGCAGATTGCTGTTCTCGGGACGGCAGCGAGCCCCCTGTTCGAGGCCCAGCACCCCTTCGTAAGTGAGCAGGTTCGGATAGGTGCGGTAAAGTCCCTTCGGGGTATAAGATCCGTGCATGTCCACCAGCAGGTGATGTTCGGCAGCACACCGGGCCACCCGCTCGTAGAAACCGACCATCCACTGGTCGCTGCGGTCCATGAAGTCGATCTTCATACCGGCGACACCCCACTCCTCGAGCGTCGCGAACAGGCGTTCCATCTCCTGCTCGACCGAGAGCCACGTGAACCAGAGGATGATCCGCACGTTGCGCTCCCGGCCGTAGGCGATCAGCTCCTTGAGGTCGAGTTCCGGATTGGGATGGAAGACATCGGTCGTCGAAGCCGACCATCCCTCATCCATAATTATATAAGGTATGCCGTAACGGGCGGCAAAGTCGATGTAATAACGGTACGACTCGGTGTTGCGGCCGGCCCGGAAATCGACACCCGACAGGCGCATGCCGTTCCACCAGTCCCAGCTCACCTGCCCGGGCTTCACCCAGCTCCAGTCCTCCGTGGCAGCCGGTTCGGAGAGCAGCCATACCAGCTCGTTGCGTACCAGGTCGGCATCCTCGTCGGCCACCACGGCCAGGCGCCACGGGAAACTCCGCGTGCCCTGCGTGCGGGCGATGAAGGGGTGTTCCGACTCGATCTTCAGGCTGCGGTCGCCATCCGGGCCGTACTCGGCCGGCACTCGCGGGAAACGGGCCTCGAAGGCCCCCTGTCCGTCGCGGTGAAGAAACATGCAGGGGTAATCGCGCACGTCGGCCTCGGCCAGCAGTACCTTGAAATCCCCGCCGAGCGAGGCCAGCACCGGCAGATAGGTCATCCGCTCCGCATCGTCCGCCTCGGAGAGTGCCACCCGCGTATAAGGCTCCTCATACATCGTGCGGAAACCGCCGACGGAGGAGACCCACGCCTCGGCCCCCGGCTCCAGGCCGATGCGGCAATACTCGTCCCGGACTTCGATCTCGCCCGGCAGCGAGGTGACGAAACGGTAGGCCGCACCATCGTCGAACAGGCGGAATTCGAGGGCATAATCGCCCGCGAATTCGAGCCGCAGCCCGTTGTAACGGTTGCGGATCTCGGCCCCCTTCGTGGGATTCGTCCGCGGAAGCAGTTCATCCACGGAGGTGCGTTTCACGCGGCGCAGCCGGGGGTTCTCTCCCAGCGTGCGGTCGGCCAGACAAAGTGCCGCCTCCCACTCGGGAATAAGCGTCCGCCCGTCCGACTGCAACGTGCAGAAGATCCGCTCATCGACATGTACGGCCAAATGCAGCGAGCCGTCGGGCGAAGTCAGTTCAAGTTCCCGGGCCTGCACCGCGCCGCAGAAGGCCAGCGTGCAGGCCAACATCCAAACAAGTCTCTTCATTTTCGGAATATCGTTTTTAGGTTGTATGAAAAAGGGGCCGCGGCACAGGCTGCGGCCCCTCAGATTGCGGCAGGCTACTCGATCTCGATCGAATTCAGCAGATCGACCTTGCCTTCGTTCACCAGCTTGAGGATCAATTCGCCGAAGAGCGTGTTCTGCCAGGCGAACCAGGCACGGGTGAAGTTCGAAGGATCGTCCTTGTGGAACGACTCGTGCATGAAACCCGTACCGGCATCGGTCGTCATGAGCATCTCGACACAGCGTTTGATCTCGGCATCGTCCTGCGACGTAAAGGCCTTCATCATGATACTCATCGGCCATACCATGTCGTAGCCGATATGCGGACCGCCGATACCCTCGCCCGCCGTACCGCGGAAGAAGTAGGGATTCGACTCGCTCCACACGAAACGGCGCGTATTCTGGTAGATCGGGTCATTGACATCCACATCACCCAGATAGGGCATGGCCAGCAGACTCGGGACATTGGCATCGTCCATCAGGAAACGGTTGCCGAAGCCGTCCACCTCGAAGGCATAGATCGTACCGAACTCGGGGTGGTTGTAGGTAGCATACTTCTTGAGCGCGGTCTCCACCTCGTCGGCCAGGGCCGTGCACTCGGCAGCCATCTCGGGCTTGCCGCTCACCTCCGTCAGGATCTCGGCGGCCTTGCGCAGCGACGTCACGGCGAAGAAGTTCGACGGCACGAGGAACAGGAAGGTCGTGGCGTCGTCCGACGGACGGAACGCCGAGGCGATCAGACCCACGGGGTTCACCGGATTGCCCTTGCCGGCGTTGCAGACCGTATCGAGCTGCCGGTCGGTCACGCGCAGGAAGGTGTAGGGGCCCACGCCCTCCTTGCGCTGCTGCTCGCGGAACGTGCGGAGGATGTTCTCGATGGCGGCCATCCAGTGTTCGTCGAAGATCGACGTGTCACCGGTCACCTTCCAGTACTCGTAGGCCAGACGGATCGGGTAGCAGAGCGAGTCGATCTCCCATTTGCGCTCGTGAAGTTCGGGGCGCATGTCGGTCTGGTCACTCATCCACTGGTGGTCGGGATTCGGGTCCTCGGGATCGAGGAAGGCATTGGCATAGGGATCCAGCTCGATGCACTTGAACTGGCGGCGGATCACGCCGGCGATCATGTGGCGCAGCTCCTCGTCCTTGTTGGCCAGCTGCACGTAAGGCCACACCTGGGCGCCCGAGTCACGGAGCCACATGGCATGGATGTCACCCGTGTAGACCATCGAGTCGTCCTTGCCGTTCTCGTCCTTGCGCGTCCAGCGCACGGTCGTGTCGAGCGTGTTCGGGAAGCAGTTCTCGAACATCCACGCCAGGCGGGCGTTGGTCAGCACGCTCTTCACGCGGGCGATCTCGGCCTCGACGGCCTTCGAGGTAAAGAGACGGTCGCCCTTGGCCGGACGGTTTGTCTTGGCATACTTCTTCGCCGCAGGACGGGCCACCCGCGTATTGTCGGCCTCCATCATAACCTGCGTGCACTCCGCCATGCGGCGGGGGGCCGGCTCCGAAGCCGTTACGGTTCCGGCGGCAAGCAGCGCGGCGGCTGCCATGCAAATCCGGGATAAATCGGTTTTCGTCATCGTTTTGCTTTTTGGTTTTTATCGGTTTTCTTGGTTTCTGTCCGTCACTTGCCGGCCGTCAATCCGAGGCGGTGGATGCGTGCATACATCTCCACCATCGCCGCCTGCGTCAGCAGCCACTTCTCCGACTGTCGGTCGGCACCCGTGAAGTCGGTCTCGAAGAGCCCGTATTCGTCACGTGCATGGTCCCACGCATAGTCGAGACTCCGGCGCACGGCATCAACATAGGTTGCGTTGCCGTCCACGCCGTAAAGTTCAATCAGACCGCGCACCATCACGGCCGAGAACCAGACGTTGCCTTTGCGGAGGATGCGGAACGCCTCGCCGCCCTCGGGCGTGAACTCCTCGAAGAAGAAGTCGTAGCAGGCCGCCGCCGTACGCTGCGCCTCTTTCAGGAAGTGCTCCTCGCCCGTAGCCTTGTAGAGCAGCACGCCGGCCTGGACCATCTGTCCGCTGTTGTAGGCGTACTTCGCCCGGGAGATGTTGCCGTCGAGCGACACGTTGTCGAAATAGAGGCCGTCGGTGGTATCCTCCAACCGCTCGCGCGTCCATGCATAGAGGGCCTTGCCCTGCTCGAGGTAGTGCGGGTCCTTTGTCGCGGCATAGAGCTTGAGCGCATAGACCGTGCCCGGAGCGTTCGAGCAGGTGTTTTTCGAATGTTTCTTCTGCTCGCACCAGTAGATGCCGCCGCCCAGCACGTCATCCATGCCGCTCTCGATGAAACGCCAGATCATCCGTGCGCTTTCGAGGTACCGCTCGTCACCCGTAGTGGCGTAGAGGTCGCAGAAGTCGATGCCCAGCCAGACATTGTCGTCGTAGAAGCGGTCCGAAGCGGGAGCCGAATGGATGTAGGAGGAGTAGGCCGCGGGCATGCGCACCGTATCGAGGTACTCGGCCAGTCCGGGCAGCACCCGCTCATCGACTACCGTGCGGTACGAGGAGTCCGACTCGAGAATGGCGCTTGCGGCCGACAGCGTGCCCGAGAAGGGCCACAGATAGGAATAGGGATTCGGACGGGCCTGGTCCTCCGAAGCCAGGTAACCGGCCTTGTAATCGGCGTTGAACGGATAGTTCTCGCGCAACAGGCAGTTTTCGGGAACCCCGTAGCGGGCGTAGATCGTGTCGAGCGTCGCCTTCGCGCGCTCCAGTTCACAAGCCGCATCCTGCGTGGCCGTACCGTTGCAGGCTGTCAGCAGGCAGGCTGCCGCAGCAGCCAAAAATAGAGATTGCTTCATCGGTTCTATGGGATATTGGGATTATGTCCGGATTTGCTACAGGGCAGGGGTCGGAGTCGTATAGCGCTCCTTGCGCGTGCGGAGCGCCTTGTTGATCCCCTTGACCACCATCGGTTCCATGAGCGTGTAACCGTAGAGGGTCGGATGGCATCCGTCCTCCGAAAAATGGGCATCGAGGCCACCCTGCCCGTTATCGAAGGCCGAGTGGTAATCGACGTAGACGATTCCCTGTCGGGCGGCATACTCCCTGAGCAGGGCATTGAGCGCGCGGACCTTCTCGGCCGGCGCGATCTCGGGCCGCCACGAGAAACGGTCGCACGGCAACACGGAGCAGAGCACCACGCGGATGCCGTTGTGCTCGGCCAGCTCGCACATCGAAACGATATTCCCGAAGGTATTCTCGAGCGAGATCGGGCCCTGGTTCTGCGCAATGTCGTTGATGCCGGCCAGGATCACCACCGCCCGCGGGTGAAGGTCGATCACGTCGCGGCGGAAACGGGCCAGCATCTCGAGCGTCGTCTGGCCGCTGATGCCGCGTCCCACAAAGTTGTTCCGGGTAAAGAATTCGGAATCGATCGAAGCCCAGTTGTCGGTAATCGAATTGCCCATGAAGACCGCCTCGACGGATTGCCCCGCCAGTTCGGCGTTCTGACGCTCGTAGCGTCCGTACTGTGCCCAGTCCCGGTTCTCCTGAGCCGGGAGCGCCGCGGCGCAGAAAAGCGCCAGCGACAACAAAAGGATTTTCTTCATATCAGGTTGTTTGTCGGTTTCAGGTTTTGCGAGAACAAAAGTAGGAAACCCCGGAGAAACCGCAGTCCGTATCCATGAAGAAATAGTATGTTTTTATGCCAAACCCGTCAATTGGACATCCTGAAGACAAAAAAAGGCCTTTCAAGACGCTCAAACACACAAAACCGAAGCAGACGGCCGGATCATCGTGTCTGAATTCAGGACCATTTTCGCGGATGTTTGTCCGTTTTTCGGGTAAAAATTCATATTTTTGCACTATCTGGAACCAACACGAACCAACACCGCTGCACATGATACGGAAAATCCTGTTCTCCGCCTGTCTGCTGTTGTCGGCTGCGACTGCGGCCGCCGACAACCTCCGTCAGATTTCAAGCCGCGAGGGTATCTCGAACAACGCCATACTCTCACTGGCACAAGACCGTCACGGATACGTCTGGGTCGGAACCTGCGACGGGCTGAACATGTGGGACGGCGAACGGATGCACCTCTACCCGAACGACTGGAGCGGCAACGAACCGCTCTCGGGAAATCTCATCGAGGAGATCGCCGTGACGACCGACTCGCTCTTCTGGCTTCGCACCAACTACGGACTCGACCTGTTCGATCCCGACACCAAGCAGGTCGAACGACATCCCGATTTCCAGGGCATGTACCGCATCGTGACTCGCCGCAGCGACGAGATCGTCGTCTTCTCGCCCGAAGATCAGTGCAACGCCTACGATCCCGTGCAGCACCGCTTTGTACGGGTCGGCATGCCCGCAGGCATCCGCTACGAGGAGCTACTCGCTCTGCATTTCGATACGGAAGACAACCTCTGGCTGCTCTCCCGCCAGGGCATCTTCCGCATCCCGACCCACTTTGCCACGGGCGACAGTGCCCTTCGTTTCGGGAGACCCGAACGGATCCCGACACCCGGTCTTCCCGAGTATGCCTTCACCGACTGCGGCCGCATCTACTACATAGACGACGGAGGAACGCTCTACGAATTCCTCCCTGACGGATGTCAGTCGGTTTATCTCAAGGAGATGCACGACGAGATTGCCGAGATGGGCAGCGTGTCGAGCATCATCCGCGACGGCAACGACTACATCGTCTCGTTTCAGATCAATGGCGTCATCCGTCTGCGCACCACCCCCGAACAGCGCGAGAAGTTCATCTCCGAACACATCAACATCGACTGCGGCGTCTTCTCGCTGCTGCGCGACAGCCGACAGGAGATCGTCTGGATCGGCACCGACGGGCAAGGGCTCTACCAACGCACGCGCAACGCACACTCGTTCCGCTCGGTCCCCTTCTCGATGCTGCCCTGCAACCTCTCGAAGCCCGTCCGGGCCATCCATTGCGACCACGAAGGAACGCTCTGGATCGGCACCAAAGGCGAGGGCATCCTCCGCATCGAGGAGTTCCATGCCCGCAAACGGTTCGGCTCCGGCCACACCTCGCAGATCACCACCCGCAGCAGCCAGCTGATCGACAACTCGGTCTACGTCTTCGCCGGGAGCCGGCGCGACCTGCTCTGGATCGGCACCGAAGGGTCGGGGCTGAACTACTACTCCTACCGCGACCGCTCGCTGCACACGCTCCGCACGCCCAACGAACTGAAATACGTCCACGCCCTCTACGAGAGTTCGCCCGACACGCTGTGGGTGGCCACGGTGGGCTGCGGCGTCTTTCGCCTCGTGCTCGGCGGCGAAGGACCCTACCCCACGATCCGCGACTGCACGAAGCTCCATTTCAACGACGTTCTGGAGATCAAGAACTTCTTCTTCGCGCTCTGCCCCGAGGACGAGCGGACCATCTGGTTCGGAAACCGCGGCGAGGGGGCCGTGCGCTACGATGTGGAACGCGACACGTCGCGCATCTACCGCTTCGACCAGGGCGGCGAAGCCATCGCCAACGACGTCTTCGCCATCCACTGCAGCTCGCCCGACACGCTGTGGTTCGGCACAAGCCGCGGGCTCATCCGCCTCGCGGGCGACTCGGTCACCTTCGTCGAGGGAATGGAGGGCTCCGTGCACAGCATCCTCGAGAGCCGCCGCGGCGACCTGTGGGTCAGCACCAACCGCGGATTGAAGCAATACACCCCCCGCACGGGCGACGTGGTGACCTACGGCTACTCCTACGGGCTGAACACCATCGAATACAGCGACGGAGCCGCCTTTGCCGACCCCCGGAGCGGAATGCTCTACTTCGGCGGCATCGATGGACTGGTGACCGTCGAGGAGACCGGATTCGAGGAGGAGCCCTACGCTCCGCCGGTTCTTTTCCGCGACGTGCGCCTCGGCGACGAGCTGCGCAGCGTCGATGCCCTGCTCTCGGACGACGGGGAGCTGACGCTCCGGCCCGGACAGCGGCTCCGGGGAATCAGTTTCATCGCGCTCGACTACATCAACGGCAGCAACTACACTTACTCCAGCCGGCTCGAGAACTACAACGACCAATGGTCGGTGACGGGCAATGACCTCACGTTCGCCGACCTGAAGGCCGGGCACTACCGCCTCGAGGTCCGCTACCGCAACAACATCACCGGAGCAGTGAGCCCCGTCTACACGCTTCCGATCCACCTCCGGCCGGCATGGTATGCCACGGTGACCGCCCGGGTGCTCTACGTGCTGCTGGGAGCAGCCCTTGCAGCAGGGCTTGTCCTGCACTACCTGCGCAAGTACCGCCGCCGCCGCGACGAGGAGCAGCAGCGTCTGAAGACCCGCCGCCGGGAGGAGATCTACGAATCCAAGCTGCGTTTCTTCTCGAACATCACCCAGGAGTTGTCGATGCCGCTGACGATGATCTCGGGCCCCTGCCAGCAGATCATCGCCTACGACCGCTCGGATGCCTACATCCTCCGCTACGCCCGAATGATCCGCCAGAACGTCTCCCGGCTCCACAATCTGATCTACATGCTCCACGAATTCCGCGGCACCCACTCGCAGAACGACGAGCAGGAGCATATCGAGCTGGTGCAGGTAACCGAAATGGCCCGCAACATCCTGAAGGGATACGAGGAGTACGCCCGGCAGAACAGCCTCCACGACCGGGCCGAAATCGAGGAAAACCTCGTCTGGCCGACGGGTCGCGAAGCGCTCTCGACGATCCTCGACACCCTGCTGGCCAGCGCCTTCAAGCACACGCCCTACAACGGCACGGTACACCTAACCGTACGCAGCGAGGGCGGCATGCTGCTCATCGCGACGACCAACGACAGCGCGGGAGTCAATCTCGAAGAGATCGAAATGATCTTCGACCGCCACCGGGCCCTCGATTACTTCGAGCGGAAGAGCGCCCGCGGCTTCTCGTTCCAGGGCGACATGCGGCTGGCGATCTGCCACAGCCTGGTCGTCCGGCTGCACGGCGAGATCACCGTCGAAAGCACGCCCAACGCCCAGACGACCTTCACCGTAAGGCTCCCGCAGCTTCAGGTGACGGGCGAGAGCGCTCCCGCCGAGCAGCAGCACATTGTCGCCGGCAACACCGACTACGGACTGCCGCTGCAGCCCGCCCCGCGGCAGGAGTTCCCCTTCGACAAGAAGCGGCCGACGATGTTCGTCGTCAATGACAACCCCGAGATCATGAACTTCGTGGCCGAGCTCTTCGCAGCGGAGTACAACATCAAGATGCCGGCCGGCATGACCGAGGCAGTCGATCTGCTGCGGCAGATGCACCCCGACATCATCGTCTGCGAGGCGCTGACCGAGAAGACCGAAAGTCTCGAGCTGATCCGCTACGTCAAAGAGGGACGCCTCACGGCCCACATTCCCGTCATCCTGCTCTCGACCTCGCGGCAGATCGACGAGCGCATCAAGGGCGTTGAATCGGGTGCGGACATCTGTCTGACACTGCCCTTCGACGTCGAGTACCTGAAGGCCGTGGCGGGGCAGCTGCTCAAGCGGAACCGTTCGCTGAAGGATTACTACAAATCGACGATCAGCGCTTTCGAGATCACCGACGGACGGATGATGCACCAGGATGACAAGGAGTTCATCGACCGCATGCTGAAGATCATCAACGACAACATCTCGAATACCGACATCTCGACCAAATTCATCGCCGCCGAATTGGGCATGAGCGTCCGCAACCTCTACCGCCGGCTGGACGGCATCCTGAACCAGACCCCGAGCCAGATCATCAAGGAGTACCGGCTGACGAAGGCCGAACAGCTGCTGACGACCACCAAACTCTCGATCGACGAGATCATCTACAAGGCTGGATTCGTCAATCGGGGCACCTTCTTCAAATGCTTTGCGGCCAAATACGGCTGCACGCCCAAAGTCTACCGCAAGGAGCGGCTCTCACAGGTGGACGGAGCCGTCGGCGCGGCCTCCGACGAAGAGTCCGACACCGTCACCGATACGGCAGGTACGTCGGCGCCGGGCCCGGACGCATCCCCGGCGGAGTGATCCCCGGAGCCGCGGCATGCGTGCCGCCGGCATGCGTCATACCCCGTCCGGAGCAGTTGCGGGCATAACCGGGGCGACATACATGACTGCGGCACCCGGACGGCAATACCGACCGGATTCCCCAGACAGCGGAATCCGGTCACGGGACAAACGACGGAAAAGGCGGGCAGGATCCGAAGATCCTGCCCGCCTTCCATATGGCCCGCAGCGAACGGGCCTGCGGGGTTCTTTCCCGGGAGATTATTTGGATTCAGGCAAAAGCACGGCCATGGCCTCGATGAGCGTCGTGGCACTCACCTGCGGATTGAGCTGTCCGTCCCACGTCGAACCGGGCGTCGTCCAGTCCGACCCGAAGAACCACTTCGACTCCTCCGACTTGTCCACGCCCTGCGTCCAGCAGATCAGGCCGTTATAGATGATGAAGTCCTCGATCTCCTTGCGCAGCGTGGCATCGACCTTATCGACCTCGGCATCGCGCCACACGTTCATCGCGTAGCGGATGAAGATACCCTTGAACAGGGCGTTGTCGCCCGTACCCTCGTTGTTGAGCACACCGTCCGTTGCCATCGAATTCATCGTGTAACGGGCTGCACGCGCCGCCTCGACCATGTACTTCGCATCGCCCGTGGCCTTGTAGAGTTCATACGCCGCACCGAGGAACGTACCCTGGTTGTAGGTAAGCGGACCACCATTGATCACACCACCCTTCATGTTGTCCGACACGGCGCCCGTCTCGGGATTGTAGAGCGTGGCGCTCAGCCAGCCGTAGACCTTCACGGCATCGGCCAGGTACTGCTCGCGCTCGGGACCGTCGGCCGTATTGGCCCACAGCCGCATGGCACACAGGGCCCCGGGACCGTTCGAGCAGGCGTTCTTGCTGTTGTCCGAGGTCATGCACCAGCGGATACCACCGCCGTTCTCGTCCTCGGTCCAGCGCGAGATGACCGTCTCCTTGTAGGTCGTGGCAGCTGCGTCGAGGTAGTTCTGCACGCCCGTAGCCTCATACATGCGGATCAGCGTCAGGATGATCCACTCCGAGTCATCGGTATAGGGATTGCCAAAACCGTAGGAACCGCTGTAGGACCCCGTCTCATAGTTGTTGCCCTTGTTCTGGTACCACAGGGCCATGTAGTTCTTGTACTCCTCGCGACGGGCATCTCCCTCGGGAATACGCAGGTAGGCATCGACCAGCACATCCATCGCATGTGCCTGCGGCCAGTAGCAGTTCCACGAAGAGCCGGCACGGTCGCCGTCGGTCGAATAGAACGTACCCCGTGCCTTGTTCATGAAGTTCTCGATCAGCTTCTCGTCGAGCTGGTCGGCGTGGTCCGTCCAGTTCTCGGCGTAGGCGGGTTCCAGTTTCTCGGCCGGATCGACCACCTCTTTGCCGTAATATTTGTCCTCCACCTCGCAGGCGGTCGCCATGGCAGCCACCGCGATCAGAGCGAAAATCGTCTTTTTCATAAAATCTTCTGTCGGTTATGCAGCCGGGAAGCAGGAGCCCGGGACCGGGTTCCCCGCTTCGGCTGTTCGGTTAATCAAGGTACTCGATGTAGTTGTAATACTCCTCCGTATTGGGCGACATGTCCAGCGTAATGTTTACCCGTTTGGAGGTATTTCCGCGGTACGAGTGCAGCATCTTGAATGCACCGGCATCGTCGCCGTTCACGTCGGCAATCGGCCAGTAGACGCGGAAACGGGGGTCGCCCTTCTCCGGCGCGGTATTCAGGTCGCCCGACATGCCGGGATCGGCACCGAACTTCGTCGTTTCACCATCGACCTCCGCCCAGAAGAAGTAGCGGTCGTCGTCCCAATCGGTCAGGTAGGGAACCACCTCCTCAGCATACCACACGCCGTTACCCTGGTAGGGCAGAATGATCTGCTTGTCGGTATGCTGCGTCTTCACGTTCGGCGAAAGGTAGCGCATGTTCTCGATCTTGTTGTAGGTGGCCTCACCGGTCAGGAAATTGAGCAAGATGTAGTAGATACCCTCCTCGCTGCAGGTGATCGCATCGGCACTCTCCTTGATCGCATTATCCTCGACAACGAACTTGCGCGCTTCGGCCTCGGTACCGTCGGTAAAGTTGTAGGAACCGGCCGACAGTTTGGTGAAGATCTCGAACTTGCCGGTTCCCACTGCCTTGAGCTGCTGGAATCCGTCGCCGAACTCCGAAGCGGCTCCCGTGATGTAGGCGGCCTGCGGTACACCCTTCAGACGCGTTACGGTCAATTTGCGCAGATCGGACTGGGCCGTCGTACCAAGCAGCTCGCTCTCCACGGCCCAATAAAGGTCGCCCGTAGCCTCGGCTGCGATGCCGGCGGCATTGGCATAGCTCTCCAGATCGGCATGGCTTACAGATACCGAAGTGTTTAGATCGGCATTCATGCGAGCGATCTCCTTGCTTGCGGAAGCATCGCCGTAGAAGACGACGGCATAGGTGGTCAGCTGCTTCTCGGCCGTGGTCATATCCTCGGGAAGAGTCCACGAGAAAGTCTCCGAGGATCCGGCAATGGCGCTCAGCTCCACGGCAGCACCGTCAGCGGGAGCCGTCGGCGAAACGATCTTGGCCACAGGCTCAAAACCGAACTCGAAATAGTGGTAGTAGTTGGCGACAGACGGCGAGCAGTCGAGCACGATGGTGCAGTCGATGTTCTTCAGCGCACTGTAGAACTTGAAGGCGTAGCTCCACCGGTCGATATCCTCCGTCTTGCGCATCGAAATGTTGTAGCTGCTGCCCGTAAGGCTCGTCGGAGCGCTGCTCATGTCCGAGTTCGAGTAGCCCCAGATATAGTCCACGCCGTCGATCACGACATCGAAACGGTAGCGCGAATCGTCCTCGGTCCAGCAGATGTCGTACTTCCAGACACCGTTTCCGACATACTCCATCTCGGCCGACGGATCGAGCGTCCAGCAATAGTGATACTTCACGCTCTCGATCCGCTCCATCGTGACGGTGCTCTCGTTGAAATCCACCAGCACATGATAGATGCCGTCGCCCGTACCGGTGGCATCGGCTGCTTCGACCAGACGGCCCTCTTCCGAGACACCGAAGGTGCGTTTGTTGCCGGCCTCGTTGCGGTTGATGAAGCTGAACGCTCCGGTGAATTTCGTATAGATCTCAAAGCGGCCGTCACCCAAATTGCGCATCTCCTGCGCCTGTGCGGGATCGTCCGTGAACTCGGAGCCTTCGCCCGTCACGTAGAGGCGGACAGGAGCGTCGATGGTGGCATAGCGCGTAACGGTAAGCCGATGCGGCTCGTCGGTCGAGAGTTTCTCAGCACCACCCAGACCGGCGCACACCGTCCAGTAGAGGTCACCCGTTGCGTCGGGCTCGATGCCCGCATCACCGGCAACCTGGTTGAGCTGGCTGTGAAGCATCTTCAGCGAGGCCTTCTGACCGTTGTTGTCGGCCAGGTAACGGCCCACCTCATGCTTCTCCGCGTCCATGAAGACCACGGTGTAGACCGGGGTTCCGACTTCGGAAACCTCCCATTCGAAATAGAGATTCGCATCGGCCTGTTCGATCAGATCGACCTGGTCGCCATCCGAAGGATAGAGCAGCCGCTCCACCGCGCTGAAGCTCGTATCGTCATATTCCGTCTGCTCGGAACATGCCCCGAAGGCAATACCCGCGAGCAACAGAGCAGTCCATTTATTGATGATCGTTTTCATAATTCAGCTTTCGATCGGGTGAGGGGGTCCGCACCGGAGACCGGTGCAGGCCCCGTCCGATTTATTTTACATAAGTTACCGTGTGATAGAAGAAGTTTTGCGTGTGGTCCATGTGCACCTCGATCGTGACGACCTTCTTTTCGGCCCACTCCGAGTCGATCCACTTGAAGGTGTAACCCCACCAGCCGTCGGCCGTGATGTCCTTGTTCATGTAGATCTCCCACCAGTCGAGAGAGGTACCGGTCGTCGGGGCGTTGTTGTTGTTGTAATTGACGCTCGACCACTTCTCCTGATAGCTCGTCGCACCGCTGATGTTGGCCAGGAAGCCGTAACGGTTGTCCCCTTCGGTGGTGGTGTGGTTCTCGAGCTTCCAGACGCCCAGGCCCTGGTAGGTCAGCTCGACGGCATTGCCCACATCGTCGCGCTGGTAGAAGGCCAGGCGCGTCACCTCCTCGACGATCGTCGAACGCGTGTTGAAATCGACATAGACGCGGTAGATGCCCGTCTTGTCCACCGAAGCCAGCGACGTGGCCGGCTTGACGTCGGCACCGAACTCGCGGAGCTCGCCCTCCTCGATGGTGAAGTGGCGGCTCGAGGCATCCGTCGTCTCGTACATCGAATAGGTCTTGCCGGCCTCGAGGCGCATGATGGCCGTGAACTCGCCGACATCCTCGCCCGTAGACTGGAACTGCATGGCCAGCGAAAGGTCATCGCCGACTTCGGTGGCCTCGCCCGTCAGGTAGAGCGTCGAGGGGATCACGTCGAAACCGAACAGACGCTTGACCGAGATGCAGCGCGGCGTCGCCTCGACGGGGGCGGTCGTCACACCGCGGCTCGATACGACCGACCAGTAGAAGTCGCCCGATGCGCCGGCATCGATTCCGGCGGCCTTGGCCGCCAGGTTCAGCTCCTTGTGGGGAACCGCCACGCTGGTCTTCGAACCGGCGTCGTAGCGGTAGACGATCTCGCCGTCGGGCTGTGCGAGGAAGACCACCTCGTAGTGCGGAAGTTGTCCGTCGGCAGCCAGAGCGGGTTCCCACGAGAAGGTCTCCGTGGCCGACGATGCGCTCTGCAGCTCGACATACCAGTTATCGGCAGGCAGCAGCAACGCCTTGACCGGAGTCACCCCGCCCGGTTCGTAATCCAGGTCGCTCGAGCAGGAGGCGCCCCAGACGGCAAGACCTGCCGCCATCAGCATATTCAATATCTTTTTCATCTTTTTCCGAATGCTTTTGATTGACGATTAATATCCCGAGTTGTTGGGCAGCAGCGACGGAACGAGCTGCGTCTCCGAAAGCGGCAGCGACCAGAGGATGTCGCGTCCCGTATCGAACTTGAACTGGTCGATCTGCGTGCCGTTATACATGTAGACCGGACCATTGAGCAGCTCGGCGACAGCCGTGGACTTCTCGTCCTTGTAGTTGATCCAGCGAATCAGATCGAAGTAGCGCAGGCCCTCCAGAGCCAGCTCCACACGGCGCTCGTCGCGCACGATCTGCGTGTAGTCGCCCGACGAGGGGTACTCCACGCCGCCCACACCCGCACGCTCGCGGATCGGACGGATCGTCTCGTTCCATACCGCAGCATCCAGCTCACCCAGGTAGGCCTTAGCCTCGGCATACATCAGCAGCACGTCGGCATAACGCATCATGATGAAGTTGGTCCACATCTCGAGGTTCTTGCCGTGGTCCGGGTCGAAATACTTGCGGGTGTAGAAGCCCGTGGGCGAACCGTTGGCCGTGCCGGCCTGGTCGGAACCCGACGTTACGTCGAGCGTAAACTTCTTGACGTACTCGCCCTTGTCGTTCAGGTCATACCAGTCCATCCCGTTGTATGCCACCGTATACTTGAGTCGCGGATCGCGGCCCGTATAGGAATTCAGGTCCGTGGGGTCCGAGCCGTCGGACATCTTGTAGCTGTCCACGAGAGCCTTCGACGGAGCCTTCTGGCAGAGGTTCGCACCGGCCGAGAGGGGCGCCATGTTGTACATCAGGCTCCACTGCTTGTCGAGTTCCACGGCCGCATAGTCGAGGATTACCTCCGAATTGTACTCGGCACCCGACGTGAAGAGGTACTCGTAGGGGCTCAGATAGCCCTCCTCGTTACCCTCGGTCAGCAGGCTGTAGGTGCCGTAGGTAGCCTGGTCGTGCATCAGCTTGTCGCAGATGTCGGCCACCTTGCGCATGTTGTCCGACACGCTGTTGCCCGTGCGCGACGTGTTCTCGTAGAGATACATGCGGGCCTTGAGCACCATGGCGGCAGCCTTCGTGATGCGGCCGTTGTCATCGGCCGACAGGTCGTCGCGCTTCGGAAGATCGGGAATGATCTCGTCCAGCTCGCGGTGCAGCTCCTCCATCACCTTGACGTAGGAGGTGCGGGTCAGCTGGCGCGACTCCTCGAGCGAGATGTCATTCAGGAAGAAGGGAATGTCACCGTAGAAGCAAGCCAGACGGAAGTAGAGGAATGCGCGGATGAAGCGGATCTGTGCCTTCATGTAGGCCAGATTCGAGGACTCGATGCCCGGCACGTCGTCCACGAAGGTCAGGAAAATATTGCAGGTCTTCACGCCCTGGAACACCCACTGCCACTCGCTCTTGAAGAGCGACGTGTTGGGCGTAGCCTGCCCCGTGCGGATGGTACGCGTATCGGGGTTGCCGCGCTGCTCGTACATGTTGTCGCTCAGCGCCTCGTCCTGGAACATCTTGTCGTGGCTGTACATCTGGCTGTAGGCCATGTTGAGCACCATGTTGGCACGCTCGGGCGAGGTCCAGAACGCCTTGTCCGTAAACTTGTTGGTCGGCTCCTGGTCCAGATCGTTGCAACCGGCCAACCACATTGAGCCGGCAGCAACGGCAACGGTAATGTATTTAAAAATCGAGGTTTTCATATCTTCTCGCACCTTGAATTAGAATGTGACATTGAGGCCGACACCGTAGTAACGCAGGTTCGGGTAGTTGCGGGCCGAGTTGGCACCGCCCGAGTTCATGTTGCTGCCGAACTCCGACGACTCGGGATCGACGAACGAGCACTCGGTGAACGTCAGCAGGTTCTCGGCATTGAAATAGATCTTGAACTTCTGCACGCCGAACTTCTTCGAGATGCGCTCGGGCAGCGTGTAGCCCAGCTGGATGTTCTTCAGACGCAGGTAGCTGCCGTCGAACATGTAGATATCGGATCCCATGCGCCAGTTGTTCTGGTTCGACGGGTCGGAGATGTCGGTCAGACGCGGCCAGCGGGCATCCGTGTTGGTCGGCGTCCAGAAGTCGAGCTGGTGCTCGTACATCGTGTAGCCGTAGTTCGAGTGGAACGGCTCGACCAGCTCGCCGCGGATCATCATGTCGCGCTTGAGTACACCCTGCAGGAAGATCGACAGGTCGATGCCCTTCCAGGCCACGTTGTAGGTGAAGCCCACCGTGTAGCGCGGGAAGGCGTTGCCCAGATAGTAACGGTCGTTCTCGTCGATCACGCCGTCGCCGTTGCGGTCCACGAACTTCACGTCACCCGGCTTGACCGTCTTGCCCGTCGGAATGGCCGAATTGGCGATCTCCTCGTAGCTCTGGAAGAAGCCGTCGGTCTTGTAGCCGTAGTAGGAGTTGAAGGGCAGGCCTTCACGCGTGATGCGCCAGAACTCCTCCTGGTTCGAAATCGACTCGAAGCCCTCGTAGTGGAGCACCTCGTTCCACGAGTCACCGATGTTGAACTGGAAGAAATGCGACCAGTCGCGCTTCTTGAGCGCATAGCTGATCGAAAGCTCCCAACCCTGCGTGCGCATCTCGCCGGCATTGTAGTTCTGGAGCTCGGTACCCAGCATCAGCGGGGTCTGCGGCTTGACCAGGATGTCGGTCGTATGCTTGTTGAAGTAGTCGAAGCCCAGGTTGAGCGTACCCTTGAAGAACGAGGCGTCGAAACCGATGTTGAAGGTCTTCGAAACCTCCCACTGCAGGTTGTCGGTACCGAGCTGGAAGCCGGCGCCGCCGACCATCGCGTTGTTGAAGGCGTAGATGTTCGAGTAGACGTTGTAGGTGGTGAAGTACTGGTAGTCGCCCACCGACTGGTTACCCAGCGTACCGTACGATCCGCGGATCTTCAGATCGCCCACGTTGTCGCGGTAGCTCTCCATGAAGGCCTCCTCCGAGAGGCGCCATCCGAGCGAAATCGAGGGGAAGAAGCCCCAGCGCAGGTCGGAACGGAATTTCGACGAACCGTCGTAACGGAACGAGAACTCGGCATAGTAGCGGTTGTCGTAGTCGTAGGAGGCACGTCCGAAGAGCGAGGTGAGCGAGGTGCGGGTCGTAGCCTCGGGCGTCACGGTCGAACTGCCCAGCACGGCCTCCGTACCGTCGCCCTTGATACCCAGATCGGGATCGGCCCACTTGAGCGAAACCTGGTTCGCCTCCGAGGTATAGGACTCGTTCGAGGCACCGAACAGCGCGGCCACGTGGTGCTTGCCGAAGGTGCGGTCGAAGTCGAGCATCAGCTGCGAGTTGATCAGGTAGGCACGCTGGTTCCAGTCCTCCGACTTGTCGTCGTTGTTGGCCGAGCGGCCGTCGCCGATCGGGTTGCCCGCCGCATCGGTGTTGTAGAAGATCACCTCATGGGTGCGCGTGTAGCGGTGGTCGGCGAAGATGTCGGCACCCAGCACGCCGCGCAGTTTCAGGCCGTCGATGATCTTCACCTCGGCCGAGAGGTTGGCGTTCACGTAATCGTTGCGGTAACGGTTGTAACCGCCCTCCTGAAGCAGACCCAGCGAGTTGAAGTCCGTCAGCTTGTCGTTGAGCAGGTATTTGCCCGTGGCGGGATCATACTGACGGTAATAATAGTAGGTCGGGATACGCGATGCGTTGGCGATGGCGTTGCCGTCGATCGTCGTCTTGCTGTTCTCGTGCGAATAGGAGAGCAGCGCCGTCACCTTCACACGCTTGTACTCGGTCGTAAGGTTCGTACGGAAGTTGTAGCGCTGGCGTCCGTAATCGGGGCCCACGTAGTTGCTCTCCTGGTCGAAGTAGCCGGCCGACACCATGTAGGTCGTATTGGCACCGCCGCCCGATACGCTGACGTTGTAGTTCTGCTGCATGGCCGTCTGGAAGATCTCGTCCATGAAGAAAGTGCCGTTACCGTGCTCTTTGAGGTCACGGATCTGCTCGGCCGTGAAGGCAGGCGCAAGACCGGCGTTGGCCTTGGCGATGTTGAGCAGCGTGGCGTTCTGCCATCCCTCGACCGGCGTGTAGAGAACATCGGGCTGCTGCCAGCCGACCTGGGCGGTCAGTTCGACCGTCGGAGCCTGATTCAGCTTACCCTTCTTGGTCGTCACGAGCAGCACGCCGTTGGCGGCACGCGAACCGTAGATGGCGGCCGTACCGGCGTCCTTCAGAACCGAGACATTCTCGATGTCCGAAGGATTGAGTTTGTTGAACGACGAGTTGTCGGAAACCAGTCCGTCGATGACGATCAGCGGCTGGTTGTTGTTCATCGTACCGATACCGCGGATGTTGATGTTGAGCTGGTTGTCGGCCGGGTCGTTGCTTCGCTGCTGAATAACGAGGCTGGGCGACGTACCCTGCAGTGCCTGCGTGAGGTTGGCCACCGAACGCTCGGCAATGGCCTCCGACTTGATCTGATCGACGGCGCCCACCGTGCTGCGGCGCGTCGTCGTACCGTAACCGATGACGATCACGTCGTCCACCATCTGCGAGTCTTCGGCGAGCGTCACGTCGAGCAGCGTGCGGTTGGCTACCGGAAGCGTCTGCGACTCATAGCCGATGAACGAGAAGGTCAGCTCGGCATCGGGAGCGCAGGAGATCTCATAAGTTCCGTCGATTCCGGTCGAAGTTCCGGTCGTGGTGCCTTTGACAAGGACGGTAACGCCAAGCAGGGGCTGCCCTGCAGCGTCATTCACAGTACCCCGGACAGTCACCTTACGGTCTTGTACCGAGGCACTTGCATCGGTCGTTTCGGCCGCAAACCCAAGGGGGGGGGTGATTAGCAGCGCCAAAACCGCCAGAATGATTTTGTGCCCAAATTTGATCATAGGTATTGAAAGTTTGGTTAATGTTTGGTAAAAAAATAAAACAACACCGTCCGAAACGCAGGTTCCGGATAAGGTCGGATTGTTCAAAGAAGAAGAAGTCGGGAAACAGCAAAAAGAGACCGGCCGGTTAATGCTCGGCCGTCGATGAATCGGGAGCAAAGTTTTTCCATAAGGTTCGAGGTTTTCAGGTTTGGTAGATTTGGTGCGACAAAAGTAAAAATAAGCCCTTATCTGAAAAATGAAAAGCCCTTCCATTTTATCGGAGAGGCATCGGCCCATACTATTTTGTCAGGAAATCATACTTTGTAGCCGGATACTCAAACGTACTTTTTCCCCTCTCCAGGCAACCACATCGGGTCGATTCATACCAAAACGAGACATCCGCAGCACAAAAGCAGACAAAAACAGACCGAACACAGTCCGAACGGCCGCAGGGTACCGGGACATCGGAAAAACCGGGCAGCCACACCAAACAGGGATTGCGGCAGGTCCCGTATCGACAGGCTGGCGAGACACGCCGCGCAACACAACGGCCGATCGGAGCGCCGCTTCTGTCCGGCAAGGTTCGTCCGGAGGCTGCGACTTCGGCCGCAAAACGGAAACGTGAATCCGGCCGTCTTGTGAAAACGCCGGAGTTGCGGTCGCGGACAAAACGGGCCGGCCCCCGGGCTCCACAAAAACAGGGAGTGTACAGATAAAACAGTGGCGCGGAAACCAGCAGGTTTCCGCGCCACGACTCGCGCAATTATTGCGGTTCCGAAATCAGATAGCGCCCGAGATCAGGAAGACGGCAGCAACCGTCAGAATGGCGTAAAGCTCGGGGAATGCAGCCAGAATCAGCGTCTTACCCATCACGTCATGACCGTTGCCGATAGCAGCGATACCGTTGGCGCAGATCCGAGCCTGGTAGTAGGCCGAGAAGAGGCAGACAAAGCCCGTCAGCAGGCCGGCGCCGAAGATGGCCGCACCCTGAAGCATGGAGATCGACTCCGTGAGGAAGCCCTTGATGATGAAGTAGCTTACGAAGCCGTAGAGACCCTGCGAACCGGGGATGGCCGACAGAATCATGTAGCTACCGAAGGCGCCGCCGTTCTTTTTCATCGCTCCGACGGAGGCCTGACCGGCAATCGAAGTACCGATACAGCTCGCTGCGCCCGAAAGGCCCACCATCAACGCTACGCCGATGTAGCCCAGAATAATTGCAGTTGTCATTTCCATAATGATTTGAAGTTTTTTAGTTATTGATTTTCAGCTTGATCCATTTTGCGCAGCGGGTTGAATGTCCGCATCGACATTTCGAAACCCGCATTCTTGTAGAACTCCACGAACGTCAGACGCATCGGATGCACGAACGACGAGATGGTGGACATGAAGAGGTTGATGCCGTGGCCGATGAGCAGAATCGGCGTCATGATGAGCAGCCGCGTCACGATATTGGCGTCATCGGGGACGAAACCGCCGGCCAGGGAGTTGAAGACCGTGGCAAGCACACCGCCCGAAAGACCGATGGCGAAGAGTCGGATGTACGACAGCACGTCGGAGAGGATACCCGTGATATTGTTATAGGTATCCCACAACCCGACACCCAGATTGAGGAAGGGATTCTTGCCCGGCGAATTGAAGAAGAGCATCAGCACGACGCCCAGTCCGACCGTCGCATAGAAGGCCGGCGAAGAGGTCGAGTAGAAGGGAATCACCCACGAGGGGTTGAGCATCGGCAGGCCTCCGGCCAGACTGCCGGCCAGGATCACCAGCAGCCATCCCAGTGAAGCGAGTGAATAGCGGAAACCGGTCGTCATGGAGATTGTCACCACCTTGAGCAACATGCCGAACATGATCTGCACGATGCCGATGGCCAGCGCCACCGAGAAGAACTGTCCCTGGAAGTCGTAGAACGGCACCGAAGGAAACCACTCCTTCATGCTGACGCCGAAGAACGACCCGCAGAAGAGCCCGAAGACCACGGTCATCGCACCACACAGCGTGGCGAACCAGGCCGCCTGGCGCATCATGCCGGGACGACGGTTCTTCGACAGCATCCAGACGCCGAGCAGCGTGAGGATGGCGCCATAGCCCGCATCGTTCAGGCAGATGCCGAAGAAGAGCATGTAGAACGGCGCGAAGAAGGGCGTAAGGTCCAGCGTCCCGTACTTCGGCCGGGCGTACATGTCGCCGACCAGCTCGAAGACGCGGGCGAACCGGTTGTTTTTCAGTTTGACGGGCGTATCGTCCTCCGGAGTTGGATCCGACTTGAGGTAGACGACGCCGGGATAGGCCTCCAGCAGCTCATCGACACGCGCCGAAGTCTCCTTCTCGGCCCAGCCCTCCATCACCACGAGCGTACCGTCGGCCGCCGGTTGTGCCGTGGCCTGCACCTGCACCTCCTGCAGCCGCTCGCGGAGCGAGGCTCCGTAGCGGGCCAGATCCCGTTCCGAAGCCGCCACGCGCGAAAACTCGCCGTCCAGCGCCCGGAGTTTCTCCCCGGCCCCGGCGATGCGGCGCTCGGCCTCGCGGACATCCATCTGCGGGGCCTTCATCTCCTGCGCGTCGAGGTCCAGCTCCTCGCCCGGGGCCGTCACGACGACAAACCACACGGTCGAGTCGTTGCGCGAGATCTCGACTATCGTACGACCTTCGCCCCACTCGGCCGCGGACTTGTCGAAGACGTTCCGCTGGGCCGAGAAGTAGCGCAGCACGATGCCTTCGCCGGCAAGACGTCCGAGCCGATCGGCATCGAACGCACCCCACGGGCGGAGCTCCTCGGCCGACTTCTCCAGCCGGCCGATCTCGGCATGCAGGGCCGCAGCATCACGCTGGGCCGCAGCATAGTGCTCATAGGCCTCCTCTCCCGAGGCGAACGGCCGTGCCGCCGCATCGCAGCGCTCCGCGTCCGAGCGGAACGTCCGCACGAACTCCAGGGCGCGGGTGCAGCCCTCGATATCGAGCAGCAGCTGGCGGTCCTCCTCGGAGGGCTCCCAGCCCTTGGTGGTGATGTCCACCAGCCCGAGTTCGCGCAGCCGCCCGATGAAATCGCCGCTTTGTGCCGCATAGAGCACAAAGTCGTATTTCGACATTTTAGCTATCATAACATCGCGCCCTCCCCGGCTGCCTGCTGTTTGGTTTTCACGATTTTCTGGGCCGACTTCGAGAGGTTCTCCTCGTCCTCCATGAAACGCTTGATCTTCCGGATGGCATCCTCATAGCCGGGAATCTGCACCTTTTCGTACAGGTTCACCTTCTGCGTGGTCTTGCGGCGGGCGAAGTCGAGCAACTCCATCCGCCGGCTGTAGACCTCGTATTCGATGCCGAGCCGGGCCAGCCGTTTCAACAGATCGACGCCGTCGGCGAACCACACCGGCGACGAGAAGAGGTCGTAGGGACGCTCCTCGAAGAAGACCTCCTCGAGCACCGGGATGCGGACGCCGGCGATCTTCTGCGTTGCAAGCCCCACGTCGGAGACACGCAGCAGATCGACGTCGAACTCGCCCCAGAGTGCCGCCATGTAGTCGTACTCGGCCATCAATGCGTCGAGCCGACGGCGGTACTCACCCGCGGTGTCCTTCGCCTTCTTCACCTCCGAGCGCAGCGCCGACTCCTTGCTCTTGATCGTCGGCAGGGCCTTCTGCCGCATCTTGAGCTGCTTGCCGAGCTCGCCCAGCGAGGTTTTGTTGTATTGAAACTTAATTGCCATGTTCGTTCAGTTTTTCCGATTACCGCCGCCGGCCGCCGGATCTGCCTGCCGTGCCGCTCCGCACGCGCAGATGCCGATCGTTCGGGCCGGGGCACAACCTGCGGAGTCTGCCGCCCGGCCGGCTCCCGATTCCGGGCCGCCGGGCCGGAGCGCCCCGCCTGCCGGCATCAGGCCTCTTTCCAGTATTTGCGGATGAGCTCCTCCTTGATGCCGACCTCCTCTTTCGAGAAGTACTTGGCGAAGAGTCCCCACGCCGTGTCGAGCATCTCCGTGATGTCGATATTGACGTCGATGGCCAGCAGCTTCTCCGAATAGTCGTGGGCGAACTTCAGGGCACGCTCGTCGTAGTCCGACAGGTCGAAACCGTTCTCGAGTTTCGTCTTGGCGTTCGCAGCATCGGCGTAGAGGCGCACGCAGGCATTCATCACCTGCGGGTGGTCCTCACGCGTCTTCTTGCCGATAACCAACTGCTTCAGACGCGACAGCGAACGGAACGGGTCCACGATGACCTTGCCCGTATCGGAGTCGTTGCGCAGGAAGAGCTGACCCTCGGTGATGTAACCCGTGTTGTCGGGGATGGCGTGCGTGATGTCGCCGCCCGACAGGGTCGTCACGGCGATGATCGTGATCGAGCCGCCGTTAGGCAGCTGCACGGCCTTCTCGTAGATCTTCGCCAGGTCCGAATAGAGCGATCCGGGCATCGAGTCCTTCGAGGGGATCTGGTCCATACGGTTCGAGACGATGGCCAGGGCATCGGCGTAGAGGGTCATGTCGGTGAGCAGCACCAGCACCTTCTCGCCCTTGTCCACGGCGAAATACTCGGCGGCCGTCAGCGCCATGTCCGGCACGAGCAGTCGTTCGACGGGCGGGTTCTCCGTCGTATTGACGAACGAGACGATACGGTCCAGTGCACCGGCGTTCTCGAACACCGACTTGAAGTAGAGGAAGTCGTCGTTCGTGAGGCCCATGCCGCCCAGGATGATCTTGTCGGCCTTGGCACGCAGCGCCACGTTGGCCATCACGGCGTTGTAGGGCTGGTCGGGGTCGGCGAAGAAGGGGATCTTCTGGCCCGTGACGATCGTGTTGTTGAGGTCGATGCCGGCGATGCCCGTGGCGATCAGCTCCGAAGGCTGGATACGCCGGAAGGGGTTCACCGTCGGGCCGCCGATCTCGCGCGCCTCGCCCTCGACGGCCTCACCGCCCTCGAGCGGCTCGCCGTAGGCATTGAAGAAGCGGCCGGCAAGGGCGTCCGAGACGCGCAGCTTGGGAGGCTCGCCGTGGAAAATGACCTCGGAGTCCGTAGCCAGACCCTCCGTTCCGGCGAAGACCTGCAGCGTCACGTTCTCGCCCATGATCTTCACCACCTGCGCGAGCTTGCCGCCCACGGTGGCCAGCTCGTCGTTGCCGACGCCCGTGGCGCGGAGCGTCACGGTCGCCTTGGTGATGTTGTCGATTTTGGTATATATCTTCTGAAATGCTCGTGTTGTCATGGCTTATTTCGTTTTTTCACCCACATACTGTTCGATCTGCTTGCGGTAATCCTCGAACTTCGCGGATTTCCACTCCGAGTAGTTCATCTGCCGGAAGAGGTTGATCAGACCCTTGAAGAACTGCGAGCACTCCTCGAAGTCGGCGAAGTCGAACGACTTGCGGCAGACGTCGAGCACCATCTCGTACATCATCTTCTGACGTTCGATCGGGCAGTTGGCGTCGATGTCGTCGAAGGCGTCCTGCTGCAGGATCACGAAGTCGATGAGCTCCGACTTCCAGAACCGCTCGTGGTACTCCACGGGCACGCCGTCGTCGCCGAGAATGTTGATCTGGTCGTTGGCCTCCTTGCCGCGCTGCACGATGGTCTTGCCCGCATAGACGAGGTCCACCCAGTCCTTTTCGATGTGTTCGTCGAGGTATTCGCGGATCTCGGGGTACTCGAGGTACTTCGAGTAGGACTCCAGCGGGTCGATGGCCGGGTAGCGCTTCGAGTCGGCACGGCCCTGCGAGAGGGCGTAGAAGCAGCGCGCGGCCTTCTTGGTCGATTCGGTCACCGGTTCCTTGAGGTTACCGCCCGCGGGCGACACCGTACCGAGGAAGGTCACCGAACCGGTCTTGCCGTTGTTGAGCGTCACCAGGCCGGCGCGCGAGTAGAAGTTCGAGATGATCGCCGAAAGGTCCATCGGGAAGGCATCCTGACCCGGAAGTTCCTCGAGGCGGTTCGACATCTCGCGCAGCGCCTGCGCCCAGCGCGACGTCGAGTCGGCCATGACAAGCACCTTGAGGCCCATGGCGCGGTAGTACTCGCCGATGGTCATACCCGTATAGACCGACGCCTCACGCGCCGCAACGGGCATGTTCGACGTATTGCAGATGATGATCGTTCGCTCCATGAGCTTGTGGCCCGTGCGGGGGTCCACCAGTTCGGGGAACTCCTTGAAGATCTCGACCACCTCGTTGGCACGCTCGCCGCAGGCCACCATGATGATGACGTCGGCATCGGCCTGTTTCGAGATGGCGTGCTGCAGCACCGTTTTGCCGGCACCGAACGGCCCGGGAATGAAGCCCGTACCGCCCTCGGCCATCGGGTTGAAGGTGTCGATCGCCCGCACGCCCGTCTCCATGACGCGCGACGGACGCGGCTTCTCGCGGTAGCAGCGGATGGCCTGCTTGACGGGCCACTTCTGCACCATCGTCACCTCGTGGTCGCGCCCCTCGGCGTCGGTCACCACGGCGATCGTGTCAGTCACCTTGTACTTGCCGGCCTTGGCCACGCTCTTGACCGTATAGGTGCCGGTCATCGTGAAGGGAACCATGATCTTGTGCATGACCCACTGCTCCTTGACCTCACCGAGCCACGATGCGGCCGAGACCTTGTCGCCGGCAGCGGCCAGCGGCGTGAACTCCCACTGGGCCGAGAAGTCGATCGGCTCGGTCACCGAACCGCGGGCGATGAAGAGGCCCTCCATCTTCTCGAGGTCGTTCTGCAGACCGTCGTAATTGCGCGAAAGCAGACCCGGAGCCAGCGTCGCTTCGAGCATGTGCCCCTCGAACTCGACCCGGTCGCCGATCTTCAGACCGCGCGTACTGTCGAAAACCTGTACATAGGCCGCATCGCCTATGACCTTGATGACCTCGGCCATCATTCGGGTATCTCCCGCATACACGTAGCAGATCTCGTTCTGGGCCACGGCTCCGTCGGCCTTGACGATCACGATGTTGGAGATGATACCGTTTACACGTCCTGTTGTTTTCATCGTATGTTGTCTATTGTTTATTTTCAATCAGTTGCCGGGCATCCAGTCCCTCGACCAGCCGGGCGAACAGTTCGCGTCCGCGCGCCGGGTCGAGGCGCGACCAGCGCGCCACGATATTCACCCGCACCAGGTAGGAGAGCAGGGCGTCGATGTCGAAATAGTCGAACACGGCCAACTCCAGGGCCTCGCGCCAGCGCACCAGGTCGAGCTTGTGCTCCTTCTCCACGAGGTTCGCCTCCTCGTTCACCGCCGCGATCACGGCATCCACATAGGGGAGCTCGCCGCGGAGTCCGAAATCGGCGGCCGAGCTCCGCTGGAGCTGTTCGACCACCTCGCCCCCGCCTACGACGGTCTCCTCGACGGCACGTCCCGCCGCACGGGCCGACACGGCGGCCGCGATGTTGCGCAGGTTGCGGTCGAAGGCCGACCATTCGCGCAGGAAGCGGCTCTCGGCCGCTTCGCAAACCGTATAGTAGGCTCCGAACAGGGCACGTTCGAAGCGCTGCGTCGTATCGATCTCGAGCGCCTCCTCACCCTCTGGGTCGGCATACGCCCGGATGACGCGGGCCACGGCCTCGGGCATCCTCGCGGGATTCCGGAGCTCCTCCTCGAGCTCTTCGCGCGTGAGGAGTCCCAGCGGATTGCAGGCCGTGCGTCCGGCACGCAGGGCGGCCAGGTTCTCGCAGTCGTAGTAGCCGTAGAGCAGCCGCACCTGCCGGGCATCGCGCGCCGAGACGCCGTCGATCACCTCATCGACGATGGCCCGGGCATCGAACCCCTTGGTGTCGGCATCGAGGGCATACTCCCGCAATCCGGCAACCAGACAATAATAATCGGTCGCAAACATCGCTATTTATCGGCCTTGAACAACATCCGGGATACCTTCTCGCGGAGATAGCCGCTCAGCAGCGCCTCCAGATCGGCGTCGGAGAACGAGATGTAGTAGCCGCCCTCCTTGGCGCCCACGCGGAAGCCCGTCTTGACCTCCTTCGACCAACCCACCTCGACACCGGCCGCAAGCAACTCCTTGGCGCTCTTCTCGAAGGCCGCGTCGAGCGTCTTGCGCTCCGCCTCGGGCAGCAGCGCCTCGAGTTCGACCTTGCCGCCCTCGGCACCGTTCCAGTTCCGGGCCACGGCCAGCAGCATCTCGCGGATGAAATCCGGATCGAGCGAGGCCTTCTTCACCCCTTCCGAGGTGGTGCGCGCCACGATCAGCGAGGCGATCTCCGACTTGATCTTCGCCACGGCCTGACGGCCAGCCAGCGCGATCTCGGTCATCGTGTTCTTGCCGACATCCTCGGCCTTGGCCTGGGCCTTGCGGACGATCGAGTCGGCCTCGGCGTGGGCCTCGGCCACAATGCGCTCGGCCTCCTTGCGGGCTTCGGCCAGCACCCGGTCGGCCTCGGCGCGACCCTTCTCCAGACCCTCGTCATAGAGCTTGCGGGTCAATTGTTCCAATTTGTTCTCCATAGCGTTTATTCGGTTTTGATTATCGTTTTTCGGTTTTGGCCTACAAATATAGAAAAGATTCCCGGAAAACCGCGCCTTCGGGCAACAATTTATCCGCTTTTAAGCAATTCGGACAACAAAGCCGGCCGACAGACGAATCTGCCGGCCGGCCCCGAAGGTTTCAGCACGCTCACTGATGCTGCGGGCGCAGCAGATCCTGCACCACCTTGACCGGCGAGAAGGTCGAGACGGGCACGTCCACGAAGACCGTATTCCACCGCGCCATCGAGCCGTTCCACAGTCCCGGCAGCTCCTGTGCACGCAGTTCGCGGCCGCTGCTCGACTTCGACGAGATGAAGCCCGTCGCGGGATCGACATAGCGCCGCAGGTCAAAGTGTCCGCCCTGCGCATCGCGCACGCCGCAGACCAGATCGACGGGGTTGAAGTGCGTGGCCGACTTCATCAGGGGCAGATCGGCCGGTGCGATCTGGCTCGACTCGGCGATCTGCAGCGACTCCGTGCCGTCGGGGTTTGCCACCCAGAACGGGCCGCCGCCCGGCTCGCCTTCGTTGCGGACCATGCCGCACACGCGGATCGGACGGTCGAGCACGGCGCGCAGCAGCGCGGCATCGTAACTTTCGGGCAGCATCACGCACAACCGCGTCTCGACGAAGCGGGCGACCGCATCGAGATCGGCCGTACCCGCATCGATGACACGCAGGCAGTCGAACGCCTCACGCTGGAGGTCGATGAGCACGCCGGCCAGCGCCTTCTTGTAACGGACCGTATCGCCGCGCCGGGCATCGGTGGTCACGTTGTCGATGTTCTTGATGAAGATCAGGTCGGCATCGATCTCGTTCAGGTTTTCGATCAGCGCGCCGTGGCCGGCCGGGCGGAAGAGCAGCGAACCGTCCTCCTGCCGGAAGAGCGTGTTGTCGGGATTCACCGCCACGGTGTCCGTCGCGGGCTTCTGCACCGAGAAGGAGATGTCGTAGCGCACGCCGTAGCGGGCCTCATACTGCGGCACCTTCTCCGCAAGCAGCGTCCGGAAAGCCTCCATGTGCTCGGGCGATACGGTGAAGTGCAGCCGCACGACACCGTTCGAGGCGGCGTAAGCGGCACCCTCGACCAGATGCTCCTCGACGGCCTTGCGCGCTCCGTCGGGATAGGCGTGGAAGGTCACCAGCCCCTTGGGCTTGTGGCCGTAGTTGAGTCCCTCGTTCACGATGGCATCGACCGTGGCGCGGTCGTCGGCCTCGGGAGGCAGCACGGCCCGGAGTTCGGGCCAGAAGGCGAAGCGCTCGATGTTTTCGAGCAGCACGTCGATGCCCTTTCCGCGCTTGCCCTCATTGACAAACTCGAAGAGTTCCTTGAACATCCGCGTGGCTGCGCCCGATGCGGGCACGAACTTCACCACGCGCAGCCCCGCCACGGCCGCATCGTACCGTGCGACGGCCGCATCGACCTCGGCCCCGTCGAGCACCAGCACGCCGTCGCCCGGCGACGCCGCGCGGACGACCTTCAGGAAGGGGAATCCCCGGCGGAAATTTTCGACCTGTTCCTCCACCCGTTCGGGAGTCAGACCGTGGTCGGCGATCTGTTTCAAATCTTGCGGTGTAAACATTATCGGTTTTCGTTTTATGGTTTGTCCTGCACACACCGGCACCGGGACCGGCCGGTCCGCGGCGCCGACCGCCGCTCCGAAAGCCCGCCCGAAACCGGCGGGGAAACGATATTGGGAGCTGCGATCATTCAAAGTTATCAAATTATTCCTAACTTTGCACATCATGATCCGAGAATTTCATCATATCGACCTGCGCGACCGCAACAGCTTCGGCGTCGCACAGCGGGCCGAGAGGCTCGTCGAATTCGAGACCCCGGCCGACCTGCGGGAGCTCTTCGCCGACGGCATACCCGAACGCTGGACCGTCCTGAGCGGCGGCAACAACATCCTCTTCACCCGCGACTACGACGGGATGCTGCTGACCCCGGTCGCCCGCGGCATCGGAATCGTCTCGGACGACGGAGAGCGGGTCCGTGTACGGGCCGAAGCGGGCGTCGAATGGGACGACCTGGTCGAGTGGTCGGTCGAGCGCGGGCTGTGGGGCATCGAGAACCTCTCGCTGATCCCCGGAAAGGCCGGCGCGGCCCCCGTGCAGAACATCGGGGCCTACGGCTGCGAGGCCGGAGACTCGATTGAGCGGGTCGAGATGTACTGCGTCGAGACGGGCGCCATGCTGACACTCGACGCCGCACACTGCGGCTTCGGCTACCGCGAGAGCGTCTTCAAGCATTCGCTCAAGGGGCGGGTCGTCATCACGGCCGTCGAGCTGCTGCTGCACCGCACGCCCCGCCCGAAGCTGGGCTACGGCGACGTGGAACGCGAGGTCGAGGCCCGCGGCGGGGCGACGCTCCGCAACATCCGCGAGGCGGTCTGCGCCATCCGCCGCGCCAAGCTGCCCGACCCCGGGGTGCTGGGCAACGCGGGCAGTTTCTTCAAGAACCCGGTCGTCGGGGCGGACACTGCCGCACGGCTGCTGGCCGAATTTCCCGACATGCCCCACTACCCCGCCCCGGAAGGCCGCGTGAAACTGGCCGCCGGATGGCTGATCGACCGTGCGGGGCTGAAGGGACACCGCGAGGGCCGCGTGGGGGTGCACGAACGGCAGGCACTCGTGCTGGTGAACCTCGGAGGCGCCACCGGAGGCGAGGTCATCGCCTTTGCCCGCAAGGTGCAGGAGGCGGTCCACGCACGTTTCGGCATCGCCATAGACACGGAAGTAAACATCCTGTGATATGAACCTGATCGACGCATTCCAACGATACATCGAGGAGAACCGGCTGCTGACCCGCGACGACCGCATCCTGCTGACCGTCTCGGGCGGCGTGGACTCAATGGTCATGCTCTCGCTCTTCACCCGTTGCGGCTACACGGTGGGAGTTGCCCACTGCAACTTCCAGCTCCGCGGCTCGGAGAGCGACGAGGACGAGGTACTCGTGGCCGAGGAGGCCGCACGCTGCGGCGTGCCGTGCTACAACAAGCGGTTCGAGACCGCCGCCGAGATGGAGCGCACGGGCGAATCGATGGAGATGGCGGCCCGGCGGCTGCGCTACGCATGGTTCGACGAGCTGAGCCGCGAATACGGCTACACGGCGGTGGCCGTCGCCCACCACGCCGACGACTCGATCGAGACCTTCTTCATCAACCTGCTGCGCGGCACCGGTCTGCGCGGCCTGACCGGCATCTCGACCCAGGTGGGACGGATCGTCCGCCCGCTGATGTTCGCCTCGCGCAAGGAGATTCTCGAATATGCCGTGCAGAACCACATCCCTTTCCGCGAGGACTCGTCGAACCGCTCGACGAAGTACCTCCGCAACAAGATCCGTCTGGGCCTCATCCCCCGCATCCGGGAGATCAATCCCAAGTTCACGGAGCTCATGCGCAAGAACCTCGGGAGGCTGACCGACGCGCAGCTCTTCATCAACCACGGCATCGAGCGCATCCGCGACGAGGCCGTCACCTCGGAGGAGGGCATCGACACGATCTACCCGGACCGCATCGACCCGGCCTTCCCGCGGGGGTTCGTCATCTACGAACTGCTCAGCTCCTCCTACGGATTCAAGGGCGACGTGGTTGATTCGCTCTGCCGCGCCCTCGACGAAGGGGCAACCGGGCGGAAGTTCTACGCCCGCGACCGCATGGCCGTCATCGACCGCGGACGGATCGTCGTCTCGCCCATCGCCCCCGACGACGATTGCCTGACCACCGTGCCGCAGGGCGCCCTGCGCAGCTACTGCGGCAACGCGGTGCTCTTCTACGAATACTGCCCGATCGACGACATCCGCACGTTCGGCGTCCCGGAGCACATCGCGCAGGTCGATGCCGACAAGCTGCGCTTCCCGCTGACGCTCCGCCGCTGGCGCGAGGGCGACTGGTTCATCCCCTACGGCATGACGGGCCGCAAGAAGGTGAGCGACTACCTGATCGACGCCAAGGTTTCGACCCCCGAGAAACAGCGCCAGTTCGTGCTGCTCTCGGGCGACGAGATCGTCTGGCTCGTCGGCCGCCGCATCGACGACCGCTACCGCCTGACCCGCGACACGGAGAACGTGCTGCGCATTACCAAAGAGATCGTATGACATGGCCAAGAGCGCTGTAAAATTCAAGGATACGGTATCCGAGTACGAACGCCTGGCCCGGGAGATCCGGAGCCGGAAGTTCGCCCCCGTCTACCTGCTCATGGGCGAGGAGAGCTACTTCATCGACTCGCTGGCCGACCTGCTTGCCGCAACGGTGCTCGACGAGGCCGCACGGGCCTTCAACCAGATCACCGTCTACGGCCGCGACACCGAGGCCGGGCAGGTGGTGAACCTCTGCCGGCAGATGCCCATGATGGGATCGTACCAGGTGGTGATCCTCAAGGAGGCCCAGCAGCTGCGCGGCATCGAGCGTCTCTCGCTCTACACGCAGAAGCCCTCGCCGACGACCATCCTCGTCATCTGCCACAAGGAGAAGAACGTGGACAAGCGCTCGGCCTTCTACAAGGGGTGTACGGCCAACGGCGCGGTGCTCGAATCGGTCCGCCCGCGCGACTACGAGATCGCCTCGTGGCTCCAGCAGTTCATCCGGGAGCGGGGGCTGACAATCGACGCCAAGGCGCTGTCGATGCTCACCGACCACCTTGGCACCGACATCGCGAAGATCTCGAACGAACTGCACAAACTCACGGTCTCGCTGCCCGAGGGCACGACCCGCATCACCGATGCGGACATCGAGGCCAACATCGGCATCTCGAAGGATTTCAACAACTTCGAGCTCTGCAAGGCCGTCGCTACACGCGACATGGCCCGGGCGCTGATGATCGCCGACCACTTCGCCCGCAACCCCAAGGACAACCCGCTGCTGCTCACCATCATGGCCCTGTTCGGCCAGTTCCGCGACCTGTTCGTGGTCAATTACCTCGGCTGGCTCTCGCGCCGCAAGGGGCGCCCCTTCCCCCAGGACCAGGAGCTCATGCGGATCCTGCGCAAGAACAACACGTTCGTGCTCGGGGAGATCAAGCAGAACGCGGCCCGCTGGGACAACCGCAAGGTATTCAACATCCTGGGACTGCTGCGCGAATACGACGCCAAGAGCAAGGGGCTCAACTCGGGCGGAGCGTCGGACGGGGAGCTGCTGCGCGAACTGCTGCTGAAAATCTTCCTCCAGTGACCGAACTCCGCCTATACCAGACGATCCACATCGCCCGCGGCAGGGCCCGCAACGTCGCGGCACACATCGCCCTGCTCGACGCCGCCGCGCGCACGCTCTTCGGCCGCCGCTACATGCCCGGCACGGAACGCCTCACCTCCCGCATCGAGGCACTTGCCGCCGCCGAGCGCTATCCCCGCGCCGTCTCGGGATTCGTGCGCCTCGAGCTGGCTCCCGACGGCCGGGAAGAGCTCCTTGCGGCCGGCACCTCGCTCTACGACGGATACGCCCTGCGCAGCCTGATGCCCGAGGCCGCAACCGTCCGCTACGACCTGCCGCTGACCGACGCCCCGACGACGCTCCGCGAAGCCGCCGTCGCGCTCGCCGACCTCGAAGCCGCCCGCCACGGGGCGACGAAAGCCGTGCGCTGCACGGCCGACGGCTCGCTCCTTTCGGCCGACGACGCCCCCCTCTTCGCCGTCAGCGGGCACACCCTGCTGGCACCCCCCGCCCCGGCCAGCGTCGAGGGAACATTGCTGCGCGAAGCGGCCCGGCGGATCGGGCTGACGCTCCGCGAGGAGCCCGTCCGGTGCGGCGACCTGCAGCGGCTGGACGAACTCCTCTATGTCGATCACCGGGGCATCACGGCCCTCTCGCGCTGCGACGACATTCCCTTCATGTCACTCACGGCCGAACGCCTGGCCGAATCCCTCGAGGCGCTATTCCCTAAAATGTAGAAACCGGGGAGCGGCCTGCCGCACTACCTTTCGGGATTCCGTAAAATCCCGAATCCATGAAAAAAGCACTCTTCCTCTATGCACTCGCCGTCACGGCGCTGCTGCTCTGCACCCTGCGCCATTACCGGAGCGAGAACCGGCGCCTCGAGCAGAACCAGACGGCCCTGACCTCCGACCTGCACCACTACCGCACACGGCTGGGCGAGGAGGCCGCCTCGGCACAGGCCCTCCGCCTGCGCTGTGCGGAGTTCGAACGGCTGCGCGCCGCCGACGCCGAACGCATCCGCGCGCTCGGCATCCGGCTCCGCCGGCTGGAGGCCGCCTCGAAACACGTCACCAGGACCGAGGTCACCCTCCGCGCCCCGCTCGGCGATCCCCTCCTGCAACCGGCCGCACCGACACAGGATCCGCTCCGCCGCACCCCGCACGAAACGCTGCTGCCCGACTCGCTGCGCCGCTTCCGCTGGAGCGACCCGTGGGTGACGGTCGAGGGAATTCTCGGCCGCGACTCGGTGGCCTGCCGCATCGAGAGCCGCGACACGCTGCGGCAGATCGTCCACCGCATCCCCCGCCGCTTCCTCTTCATCCGCTGGGGCACGAAGGCGCTCCGGCAGGAGATCATTTCGTCGAACCCGCACACGCGGATCGCCTATTCGGAATACATCCGGATCGAACGGTAACCCCTCCGCCGAAGCGCTCTCCGCACGGCGGCAACGTCCCCGGCTGCAAAAAAGCGGTGGAAATCATTGCCTTTTTCAGTTTGTTGTGTATCTTTGCCCGATATGGAACGGATAGCAATCTTCCCGGGGTCGTTCGACCCCTTCACGCGCGGCCATGCCGCATTGGTGGACGAGGCCCTGAACCTCTTCGACCGGGTGATCATCGGCATCGGTAACAACTTCGCCAAGAAGGGCCTGCTGACCGTCGAGAACCGCAAGCGCCTGATCGACGACATCTATGCAGGCAACCCGCGGGTCGAGGCCCGCATCTACTCCGGGCTGACCGGGGAGTTCGCCGAACAGGTTGCGGCCTGCGCCATCATCCGCGGCGTGAGAAACACCACCGACTTCGAATACGAACGCACGATGGAGGCCACGAACCACCGCATCTACCCCGAGATCACGACCGTCATGCTCTTCACTCCGGCCCCCGTGGCCGACATCTCGTCATCGACGGTCCGCGAGGTGCTCTCGTTCGGCCGCACCGTGGAGGAGTTCCTTCCCGAAGGCATCGAAATCGAAAAATACCTCTGACAAAACCCCAAGAAAAAGTAAGACCATGATGGAATTCACTGCTGAAATGATCGCCGGATTTCTGGGCGGCGAGATCGTAGGCGACAAGGCTGCGTCGGTGCACACCGTCTCCTCGATCGAGGAGGGAAAGGCCGGCTCGCTGGCCTACCTGACCAATCCGAAATACGAACCCTTCCTCTATACGACCCAGGCATCCATCGTACTGGTGAACAGCGACTTCACACCGTCGCAGCCCGTTGCGGCCACCCTCGTCAAGGTGCCCGACGCCGGAGCCTGCGTCCTCAAGCTGCTCGAGATGTACAACGCCGCCAAGCCCCGCCGCAAGGGCATCAGCTCCCGCGCCTCGATCGAAGAGGGCGTCACCGTGGGCGAAGAGTGCTACATCGGTGACTTCACGGTCGTCGAGCAGGGCGTGCGGATCGGCCGCGGCTGCCAGATCTACCCGCAGGTCTATCTGGGCCGCGGGGTCACCGTCGGCGAGGGGACGATCCTCTACCCCGGGGTGAAGATCTACGAAGGGTGCTCGGTGGGCAGCCGCTGCATCCTCCACGCCGGCGCAGTAATCGGCGCCGACGGCTTCGGATTCATGCCCAATGCCGCCGGCGGATTCGACAAGATCCCCCAACTGGGCAACGTGGTCATCGAAGACGACGTCGAGATCGGCGCCAACACCTGCATCGACCGGGCCAAGACCGACTCGACCGTCATCCGCCGCGGCGTGAAGCTCGACAACCTGATCCAGATCGGCCACAACGTACAGATCGGCGAGAACACCGTATCGTCGGCCCAGACCGGCATCGCCGGCACCTCGAAGGTCGGCTCGAACTGCTTCCTCGCGGGACAGGTCGGCATCGCCGACCACGTGACGATCGGCAACGGCGTGAAGGTGGGCTCGAAGAGCGGCATCGACAAGGACGTACCCGACGGCGAGATCCGCTTCGGCTACCCCGCCCTGCCGGGCATGCAGTACCACCGGGCCTCGGCCGTTTTCAAGCGGCTGCCCGAGCTGGACAAGCGGGTCATTGCACTTGAAAAGGCACTCACGGACCTCAACAACAACAAATAACTCAAATCATGAAAAGAGCATTTACCCTGGCTGCCGCCGCTGCGGTGCTGTGCAGCTGCGCCAGCAAGAACCAGTTCGTCATCGAAGGCAACGTGGCCGGAACGAACGATGTCGTCTACCTGTTGGACAAGAAGCGCACGCCGCTCGATTCGGCAACGGTCGAGAACGGCGCATTCCGCATCAAGGGCATAGCCGAGACGCCGAGTGTGGCCTACCTGGCCGATGCCCGTGACATGCAGGGCACCTTCGCTACGATGGTGATCCTCGAGCCGGGCACGATCACCGTGGCCGACGATGCGGAAAATCCCCAGCTCAAGCGCGTCTCGGGTACCGTTTCGAACGATGCAAACCGCGCTTACTCCGAGGCCGGCATGGCCCTCACCAAGGAGTATCGCAACCCGGAGACGAGTGACGAGCGCCGCAGCGCCATCGAGGAGGAGTACGAAAGCCTGACCGACAAGGCCCTCGAGCAGAACCTTGGCAACTTCTTCGGCGTGATGCTCCTCTCGCAGCAGTCCTACGGCATGGGCGGGCAGGAGTTGCTCGACATGATCGCCAAGTTCCCGGCCGAGCTGCAGCAGACCGAACTCCTGACGACGCTCAAGACCACGGCCGAGCAGAAACTCAAGACCGACATCGGCCAGCCCTACATCGACGTCGTGCAGAACGACGCCCAGGGCAAGGAGCTCTCGCTCAAGTCGGTGGTCGAGAACCCGGAGAACAAATACGTCCTGCTCGACTTCTGGGCTTCGTGGTGCGGTCCCTGCATGGGTGAGGTTCCCCACCTGAAGAAGACCTACGAGGAGTTCCACAAGAAGGGCTTCGAGATCTTCGGCGTATCGTTCGACAGCAAGGCCGAGGACTGGACCGAGGCCGTCGAGAAGAACGGCATGGATTGGATCCACGTCAGCGCCCTCTCGGGCTTCGACAACCAGGCCGCCGAGGACTACGCCGTGCGCGGCATTCCGTCGAACTTCCTGATCGACAGCGAGGGCAAGATCGTAGCCAAGGACCTCCGCGGCGACGAGCTCTACGAGAAGATCGCCGAACTGCTGGCCGAATAACCCGACCGGCGCAACCACGCCCCTCCCCCGAGCGGAACCGCAAGGGGGAGGTTTTTTTCGACTCCGAAGATGACACACGAACACCGTCCGACCAAAACCCCGCCCTACCGCATCATGGGCATCGACCCCGGCACCAACTACATGGGTTACGGCGTGCTGGAGGTAGACGGGCGCACGCTGCGCTCGGTCGTATTGGGCGACATCGACCTGCACAAACTGACCGACCCCTACGCCAAACTGCGCTACATCTTCGAGCGGGTCGGGGCGCTCATCGACGAATACCGCCCGCGCGAGGTGGCCCTCGAGTCGCCCTTCTTCGGCGAAAACGTGCAGTCGATGCTCAAGTTGGGACGTGCCCAGGGCGTGGCGATGGCTGCCGCGCTGAGCCGCAACCTTCCGGTCACCGAATACGCCCCGTCGCGGATCAAGCAGTCGATCACGGGCCGCGGCTCGGCCGCCAAGGAGCAGGTGGCCGCCATCGTCTGCCGGACACTCTCGGTCGAACGGCCGCTGCGGCGTCTCGATGCCACCGACGGCATGGCCGTCGCCCTGTGTCACTACTTCACCGTCAGCAACCCGCTCCAGGCCGCTATGGGCGACGACCGGGTCAAAGGGCTGGGCGGAGGCAAGAAGGCTGCCTCGAAGAACGGCTCGCAGAGTTGGGAGCAGTTTCTGCAGCGGCATCCCGAGCGGGAGATCAAAACGCCGGGAACCGACCGTTGATTTACAGCGAATTAAGATTATTTTACATTTTTTTCGCAATTTTTTTACGAAATAATTTGCGTGTTTCGGATTTCCGACCTATCTTTGCACTCGCAATAAAGGAAGGCGCCGTAGCTTAATTGAATAGAGCATCTGACTACGGATCAGAAGGTTACAGGTTTGAGTCCTGTCGGCGTCACTCTCAAAATCAACCACTTACAGCAATGTGAGTGGTTTTTTTGTGTGCTGTTTCGAACGGTTTTTCGGAGGATTTTTACTCAGTTGTGTAAACCAATGTGTAAACCGAAAAAACCGATGAACACCACCATCGAAGCGGTTCTCTACACCTCCAAAACTTTATCTAACGGCCAGCATCCCATCCTGTTACGATTGACAAAGAATCGGAAGCGGAAGTACATCAGCCTGCATATCTCCCTTCCGCAAGAGCAATGGGATGCAAAAAAGTGTAAACCACGCCACAACTGCCCCGACCGAGAGCGAATTGAAGCCCTTATCCAGCAAAAAACACAGGAACTCCAGCATCAGGTCATGGACTTCAAAACAAACGACAAGGAATACACGTTGAGTACGCTGGTCGAAAAGGCATCCCGCAAGGTCGTGCGCCAAACGGTCGGTGACTATCTGAACGCCTACATCGATCGCCTGCTGGCCGTAAACCGTGTCGGAAACGCCAAGACCTTTCAGGAACTCCGCACCTCACTAACCCGATTCTGTCATTCGCTGGACTTCTATTTTCTCGACATCGACACCGAGTGGCTGAAACGCTACGAACAATGGCTACGGGTGGAGCGACACTATTCAGACAACTCCATCGGCATCCGCTTCCGTTCGTTGCGCGTTCTCTACAACAGCGCCATCACCGACGGTCTCATCAAAAAGACGGACTACCCTTTCGACACGTTCAAAGTAAGCCGATTTAAGGAGGCCACAGCCAAACGGTCGCTCACCAAGGAGGACATTCGGCGGATCATGGATTGCAAAGTGCGAACACTGACCAAGTACCCCAAACCGTTCCTGCAACTGGCAAAAGACTTGTTCATGTTCAGTTATCTGTCATGCGGAATCAATCTGACCGATATTCTGCACATCCGTTATGCCGACATCGTGGACGGGCGACTGGTTTTCAACCGTCAGAAAACGGGCAAACTTCTCTCGTTTCAGCTCCAGCCCGAAGCCCTTGCCATTCTCGACAAGTACCGTCAGCCAAACGCACATCCGCAGGATTACATCTTTCCCGTACTGAAACGAACCGTCCACGTCACAGCCCAGCAACAGTACGGACGGGTGCAACGGACGAACAAGCGGATCAACCGTTACCTGAAACTCATCGGTGAACACCTGCACCTGCCCATCCCGCTGACGACCTATGTTGCCCGCCACAGCTTTGCCACCGTGTTGAAAAGGTCAGGAGTTTCGACCTCCATCATTTCGGAATCGCTGGGGCACAGTTCGGAAAAGATCACGCAAATCTACCTCGATTCATTCGAGAACAGCCAGATTGACGAGGCTATGCAGAATTTATTATGAATGAAAAAAGGACACTCCTTACGGGAGTGCCCTTTTTCTTCAACGGCGACCAACTGAAATTAGGCTTCCAAGGCATGTTCTGGAAGACGTTTTACATCTTCCGACAAAAACCGATCTGCATCTCTCGGAGAGAATCGTTTCCCATAAAGTCGTACATCGGCTCCGAGAGTGCGATATACGCCATCCTTCAGGACCTTTTTCATAATTGCGCTTCCCAGGAAGACAATATGTTCGGCGACACATTCGGGGGCGTAACCCAAACTTTCACACTCCCGACAATACTTGCGACTGTCAAGTAAGGTGTTCACCTGATCCATGAAATCGGACCAGAATTTGTTCACGTCGGAGTAAGCCGCATTCATAAACTTCTCGATACAGGCCAGTTTAATTTCATTGTCCTTTTTCAACTGGACATCGAAAACTGGCCGTGCTTGCGTCATTACTCGCCACATTGGAGGCGTCGTCGAACGACGGCGACGAGAGGTCTGCGTCGTCTGCGGTTCTTTCTGTTCGGAAGCAGAAGCGACACTGGAGGTTGCGGCGACAGGGGCCGTGACTTGGTTGTTGGCAGCGACTTCGGCTGCGGAATTAATAGCATTTTTTGCCATATTCCTAGGTACTCCTGTTACGGAGGGGCTTAAATTATGCTGCTCGCCTTGCCCGAGGGGTTGCAGGTCGTCAGGCTTATTCCTTTCGACACTGCAAAGGTGGGGCTACGCGGACATAAATACGGGGAGCAAGAAAAAAGCCCGTTTTTGCTCTCCCTCTATAAATTACAGATAAACAGAAGATTGAACTGTAGGAACACGACCTTTACAGGACTTAATAATTCCTTTCAGGGAGTCGTCGCTATATAAAAAGCTATCGTTTCTGGTGAATTCGTAGAAATAGCAGATACGCGAAATCAACAGTAGGCGATTCAATGAAACACTTTTGTCTGGCTGCTTCGGACGTTTATCCCCCAATATGTTACTCAACATATTCCGATACATCCGCGTTGCCAGATAAATCCGATACGATGAATTGGTAAAAATCTCCTCAAATTTTCCCGTTTCAATGGAATAATACCGAATCGGCTTGTCTTTGCATTCCCGTTCATAAGTCTCCCGCAACCATCCTAACAAGGCACGCTTCACCACTGGAAGAATTTCGATATTCTTTTTGCCCTTTTTAAAGGTGATCTCTATCTCCTTATCTGTAAAATCCTCCCCTAGTTTTTTGAACAGTTCCTGTACGGCCTTATTTAGCGATGCTGGTTTTATAAGGGCACAGTCCTTAAACGAAGTTTCGACATAATCGTAAATAAAGACCAATGCAAACCAAAACTTCTCGACATCCAGTCCCAGACCTTTGACCGTTGCAATTATATCTTCGTTCGCAAGATAATCCGCTTTGGTAAAAGGCATCTTTATCTTACCCGTGCAATAACGATATTCGAATTGCGGGGTCTGCAACCCGTAGGTTTCTTCATTGCAACCGCAGGCGACATCAATATATTCGCTCAACTCTGGGTTTGAAGGATCCCAATCCCGATATACAATTCTATCGGTGTCTTCAATTAACATCGTTTTGTACATTTTCGTACGGGCTTCTTCTCGTGTCGTTTCGTCCATGATCTCCATTATTTAGCGGTTGGCAATTCAAAATTACAGTTTTTCAGGACTAACAGCACCTCGGCGCCATATAAAAAACCCTAATAAGACTCTCAATATGCGTTTCAAGCGAATAACAGAACAACGGCGTCATATAAAACCTACTAATAAGACTCTGCATATCGACATCGAAACGTGTTTCAGAACAACGGACTATGTAAATACCCGCTAATAAGACCTTTTGAGCGTTTCTCGGTCGATCGAATTCATTTCAGCATCCGTACAACAGGCATATATAGCCATTTAAGGCTGGAATAAAAATGTTACAATAAATTGCATTCGACCTTTTTTATTGAAAATAAAAGTGTTACCTTTGTAATACACAAGAGGAAATATCAATTTGGGGTGTCGATAATTCTACGTCCATAAGAAAAGAGGTGCATCTTGCATCTCTTTTTCTTATCTCAAATTGCTATAATTTTTGATCCTGAAATAGACATCCTCTATAATAGATAAGTAGATAGAATCAAAAAAGATAACAGATTCGATAACAAGAGATTTTTATAAATTTTCAAAAAAATTACTTCTATGGAAAAATGAATTATAAAAGCCCCCAAAGGCGCTGAATACCTTTCGGATTTTTTGACTGAAATTCCTGTCAACTGCCTTTTTAACAAGAAAAAAACAGGGTGCGGAGCTACTGAATTGGCTATCCGCAACTCAATCCCTACTCTTATTGCCATGCCTTATGTGGCGTTGGTCAAGAACAAGACCATTTATCGAAAAGACCATATCTCCGTGTTGGGTGTTTACGAAGGTGTTACCGAACAAGAGATTATCGACTACGCCCGTAATCATACACCTTTGAAGATTGCCGTTACTTACGACTCTTTACCAAGAACCATACAAGCGTTGGAGATTGCAGGCCTGAACCCTTATAAAGATCTCTTTCTTTTGATCGACGAATGGCACGTGTTGTTCAATGCCTATTCATTCCGACATCACGCCATTGCATCTTTACTGGATTATGCGGTGAAATTCGAACGTGTTACTTACATGACAGCAACACCGATCGAGCGGGAATATATATTGGATGAAATACAACATCTGCCAACCTGCGAAATAAATTGATCTGACCTGACCCAAGTAAATGTACGGGCTCGGCAAACCAACAAACCAGATCAATACATCATCCAAGAATGCCAAAAGGTTCTGCAAGGCAATCTCCCCTACAATCTGCATATCTTTGTAAACAGCGTTCAATTTATTGCAAGGGTAATCAACGCCCTCAAGGCTACTCCTGAAACAGTCAAGGTCGTTTGTTCTACAAGCGGGGAAAGCAGACAAGAGAATCAAAACAAGTTAGGCGAAGACTTCCCAATAAGCCAGCCCTCCGATCTTGTAAAGAAAATCAACTTTTACACCTCAACCTGTTTTGAAGGGTGTGATATATACGACGAGAATGGTGTGACATTTATCGTCAGCGATGGACGAAAAGCACACACTCAATTGGACATTTCGACTCTGTTCACGCAGATATGTGGTCGCGTGCGAAACTCCCGTTACAAAACTCAAATCATCCTTGTCTACTCTTCGACCAAATACAGTTCGGCTGTCACACTCGATGATTTTGTCAAAGCTACCAAACGGACATTAGACGAGGCCAAAAGTTATGCCGCCGAAATAAATTCATTGAGTGATGCAACACGGATTAAAACGCTCTCAAAGATTCCCTATATCAACGAGCAATATGTGCGAATCGAAGATAACAAACTGGTTGTGGATAAAAATCTGGCCAACATAGACATCGTAAACTTCAAGATATGCCATCAGATTTATGCCACTTATATCACTCTTACCAAGGAACTACGGCAATACAACTACAAGATAGTGGTACAATCTTACGACTACATCCGTGAAAAATTGGAGAAACAACCTTCGGCCCGTATCCCCTTCAAGGATCTGTTCAACGAATACAGCCGTCTAAAGTCACAAACCGAATCGTTTTTCGTTGTGGATAGCCTTGCTCAACAACGGGCTGTCATTGAACGTCGGAATCCGTTGGTCAAACAAGCCTACGAACAATTGGGAATCGAGAAAGTCAAGGCGCTGAAATACCATGTCGGCAATATTCGCCGCGAACTGGTCAAAAGTCTCAAAAAGGGAAGCGATTATAAGATTGTAAAGATGATAGACATGAAATTTCAGAAACAGGAACCCATTCCCAGAAGCCAAGCAAAGGAGGATTTGCAAGCTATTTACGATTCGTTGGGATTAAAGCAGATTGCCAAAGCGACAGACCTTGCCAGATGATACGAAACCAAGGACGCCACAATTCGCAGGAATGGGAAGCAGATCGCCTGCATAACCATCATACGAGACAAGTGAATCACAAAAGAATAATATGGGACACTGAAAAACTCCGATCGACACGACACGTGGATCGGAGTTTGTTTTTATACACACCATTCAAACAGGCAATCCCATTTTCGATCCCCGCCCCGTTTTCTATGGGAAAGGATCTTTTTGTACCTATCCTCTTATTAAGAATCCACATCTATTTCTGTTCCTGCATTCCCGTTCTGAAAAGCCCATATAAAAGACAGGCATGATGCTCATTCGATAATCAAAAAGATGCTTTACAGAGTTGAATGCTCGCGGATTCAACTCCCTTTTCGATGGAGTTATGTTTCTATGGTTATTTGGGAATTTCTAATTACAAATAATCATGAGCACAATTCAAGAACAGGCACGACGCATGACCGATCTCCATGTCTTGTGGGGACAAAGTTCGGTAATCGACGAGTTAATCCAAGCAGGACGAATCGACGAAGAGTACATCTATCCCTTTAATGGGGAGGAGGTGTTGGAATGGTGGTTGGTAACATCATGGCTGGCCGATCGGTTGAGAGAACAGGGCGAAATCATCATCGACGAACTGGGTTGCCATTGGTGGGGACGAACGTCAAGCGGACAGGCCATCTACATGGACCATGTAATTGAACAAATCTGCGAGGACAATTAACCCCATGGTACAACGAACAAAGTTCTAAATCCAGATTAGTAGCGCTTGGAAAAAAACTTTGTTTTGGCGAAATTTGTGTTGCAACAACCCTGAAAAAGAGGGTCTATGCCATTGCATTTCCAAAGATTGTTTCCTATTTTTGCAGGAGACATATTGAATTACGGAAGTGTAACTTTATTCTCGTGCGACGAACGTAGGAAATTCATAACACAATAGAGAGAATAGGTGGCATGACTCTCCCGTCATATCCTTCACGGATACGGCGCGGGGTTGTTGCTTATTTTATCTATTGGGTTTCCTACGACCTGTCGCACTAAAATAAAGCTCCAGCCCTGCGCTTCCTTTATTTATAAACCTGCCGTGGGTTGGGACAGGAGAAGCAAGGTTTATGGCAAAAAGTCCAGCTCTAATGTCTGAATTATTCAAAAGAGATTACGATTGCAGGTTAAAAAAAGGCGATAAAATCGCTTTCCTTCCTTTTGATTTCCTGAAACAATCTATTATTCCATATGGACTGGGAGCGCAAAGATTATTTATCGGACGTTATTATGCATTTGTTGAAAAAGGAATTATATGCGCGATAAATCGCATACAATCAGAGACCGATGAATTTGTCCCATTTATATTGCCTCTATCTTATATAGTTGCACCAATTTTACTTGCAAGGGACTACTACAACATGATAACACGTCTGCTCCCCAAAATGCTCGAACATTTAGAAAAATTAAACCAACAACCTGACGAAACAATGTTGATCCGTCAAAAAATCGCAAACGGAGTGGATATTTCTGCAGCTATACCAAGCAATAAAGTTTATACAGTCGAAGCCGTTGGCTCAATTAAAACCGATATAATATTGCAAGGGCCAGCCTGGCATCAACCTTATTGCAAGTCATGGGAATTTACTAAGATCGCATTAAGCGAGTCAAATCTTACCATGCATTTCAACGGAATTGATTGTTTAATCGATAATCAACCTCTAAATAAACAAGAATTTATTGATTATATTAGAGAACGCATGCTTGCAGAAGAAACTTGGTTCAAAAGAAGTGATATTATTCTTCCTTCTCATGAAACAATTACCGAACTAAGAGCACAAATAATTGAACAAGAAAGATCGAGTCTATTAGATGATTATAAAAAACGATTGGATGATTTTAAAGAACAATATATTAAGGAATACAAAGAAAAAGGATATTCACATAAGCGACTTTCTTATTGGCCAACGACTTATTCAATAGTACGCGGCCTCAAGGATCTCAATAAAGATGAGGAATATAACAAATATATAGACGATGAGTTCGTTCAAAAAAAAGTTGCAAAACTATGCGTAGAATGTCTTTCTGATATTAGTAGACAAGAACAGATAATTGATTATGAACGCCAAGAACAGCAAAAAAAAGAGCAAGAGAAAAAAAGCCAAATGGAAGGCTGGAAAGATATTGGAAATGTCATTTTATTTGTTCAAACACGCACATTTGAGGGGGAAATCAAATTCAAAGAGCGTTCGATAAATGTGTTACAAGTAAATACTATCCGAAATAAATTCCGCATAAAAATCGATAATGAATATCGGGACCTGAAAAGAGTAGACATATCAACTTCTATTTTTAAAACGCACTATGTCTATCAAGTAGAACCATTTTGTCATCTATATATTTTAGAGGATTTATCAAAAAGAGCAATATAAAAATATTCTTCAGTCAGAGGCAATTATTATCTTTATTGGTTGCATTTACAGAAGAATATTAAAAAAAGAGATTAAAAAATCGGTTATCAGATTTACCCGAGATTTACTATCAACACGAATTCTTTTACAGTGTAGAATGTGCTCGGTAAATACTTTGTCTTACCAATAAGTAATAACAAGAATGATCTATTCTCTGCAACTGTTGGCTGTGAGAATAGCAATGATACTATTATTATAGTGATATCTCGTCAAGAAACTATAAAACATTCAGCAAATATTTACTGGCACATCGGGCGCTTACAAAACAAAAAGTTCTAGTCTTACTTTTACAATGAGATCATCAATAAAGAGATATTTTGATAATCATAACAGAATTTGGTAATTATTCTCAATTATGAAGTTCTATTCATTTCTTTCGCTTACCCTTTTATTTTCTGGTTGCGGGGTTCAAAAACAACCACAACAATCGAATGCTGAATCTAACGATTTAGTCTACAAACAATATTCACAATTTCAAGACTATATGTTATTTGGAATTGGAGATAAAGATATGGCAATCGAAAGCCTTTTTAAGTCAGCAGAGGCTGGTTGTGGAGAGGCGCAAATCGAATTGGGTTGTTGTTATGCCTACCGACCCGATTTGATTGGGCGAGAGGAACCGAATATTGATTCGGCCATCATCTGGTCGCGCAAAGCCGCTGAACAAAACGAGTGGATGGCTCAACGGGATCTGGCATACTACTATGCGGACAAACAAGACTGGGAACAAGCGAAATATTGGTTGAAACAAGCCAAAAGGAACGGATACAAAGACAAAGAGTTGCAAAACAGAATAAACAGGAATTTGCAATGACCAACTATCTACTCCTCCTATTCGCCCTGTTGTTTGCTGGTTGCGGGAATCAAAGTTGTGGGAATCAAAAACAAAAACGACACCTGCAACACCAAACACCATGCGATTCTGTAATCATACCTATCCAATCATTTATCAAGGAGGTTACAGAATCCTCATTATGGCGGAAGGGAGCATATAATGAGCCTGACTCCACTTATTTAGATTGGAGGCAAATAATAGAATATTATCGGGCTTCCAATTATCCAAAATCCAAACACCTATTTTTATCTTTAGATGAAGATGATTCTTTTAAATTTAATATCACACAACCTCCAAGGCCATCGGACATTCATTACATAGACACGATGTTGATGCTTACTTACTCTTGTTCATCCCATCAATTGGCAGCAGCATTCAATCGAGAGTTAGAAAAATATCTATCCCAACCCATCACCTTCCAAGAAACTCTTCCATTATTTGAAAATAGCCAAGGAGAAAATGACACAGTAACATTATTTAACCTGTCCCCTGACGGGATTTTCGTTATGAAAACTCCTGATAAAAAATATAAAATCTACAGTTACGACGACAACACAGGTGGTACAGGTCGCAATTATTGTACCTATATTCAATATTTGAAAAATGGCAAAACTGAATGGCGAAAATTACCCGATGGCTTGCCACAAATCCGCAAAATATACGCCTTTAAACATCAAGGATTCACCTATTACGCAATTATTAGTTTCCAACGAAATTTTGGTTGTTCCTGGACTGAATTCTTTAACATAGTTACGCTTGAAGATGGAGAGATTATTCCCCATCCTGAATTTTATCCCCACGACATTCAAAATCGACTTTACACCATATACGATAGAGAAACCCGTCGTAAGGAATTGACAGAACATATTATCAAGGAGTGTTTGGGGGCAAACGAACAAAATGTAGCCGATGTGGTCGAAGAGTGTCTGAATGAAGAAGAGGCCATTGCAAGAGCGAATATTGACGAAGAGAAAAATCATACCCATTCTATTCTATTTCCGAATCTGCAATCTGGGATTGATATAGATGTCGATTTTGACCCCAAAAATCTATCCGTTTCTTATAATGACGTAATTTACACAGGCGGAGAAGAAGGGCAATATGGATTATACAAAACCATAGGTAGAAAAAGATTCCAGTTAAATACGAAACATTAGATTTTTACTAAAAGAGACACCCCGAAAACAAATTGTGGTAATCCAATTTCAAAGAACAGACTTCGTAAGAGGCAAATAAGTCTTTTTGCGAGGTCTGTCTCTTTCTTACTTAATCATACCTTCTCAATTCACTTATTGTTTAACCAACATTGGATTTACTCGATTGTGTAAACCAACGTGTAAACCGAACGAAACAGCCGCACAGGAAACGGGCGACTGCCGACCGAAGCAACTCTTGTAACTATCTGTCAATCAAGCCATATCTGCACTCGCAATCAAGGAAAGGCGCCGTAGCTTAATTGAATAGAGCATCTGACTACGGATCAGAAGGTTACAGGTTTGAGTCCTGTCGGCGTCACTGAAGAGGGAACGTTCAAAAGACGTTTCCTCTTGTTTTTCAGGGTCTCCCTGCAAAGATTGCCTGCAGATTTCGAACTTGCCGCTCCATGCCGCAGGTTCGTTTTTTTTCATTCCCGCCCCGCCCTGCCGCGACAATACACAGGAAGCAAAAAGGAGGATCTCCCGGCCGGGGTTCGGCTCGCGACACATGAAACGGACGGGGGAATGGTCTGAAAGCCATTCCCCCGTCCGTTTATCCATGCAGCGTGCAGTGTATTTACTGATGGAACGTTTCGGATCACTCCTCCACCATCCAGCCGCCACCCAGCGCCTTGTAGAGCTGCACAAGCGCCAGATGCTCATCGCGCACGGCATTGTTCAGCCCGATCTGGGCATCGAAATAACGTCGCTGGGCATCGAGCACGTCGATATAGTTGATGTTGCCGCCGCGATACTGGATCGTCGCCAGTTCGACGTATTTGATCGCCGCATCGCGCAGGCTCTCCTTGCGTTCGGCCGAACGCCGGACGTTGCGGTAGGTCACCACCGCATCATCGGTCTCCTTGAAGACCTCCAGCACCTTTTTTTCATACTTGAGCCGCGCCTGGTCATAGGCAGCCAGCGCCGCCCGGTACTTGGCCTGCTTGCGGCCGAATCCGAAGACCGGAGCCGTCACCGAACCCAGCACATAGGAGAACGGCGACTGGAAGATGTGCGACAGCACGCCGTTCTCGACACCGCCCGTCAGCGTGAAGGTCAATCGCGGGAAGCGGTCGGCATAGGCTACCCCGACCCCGGCCAGGGCCGCCTGCAGCTCCTGCTCGGAGACCCGCACATCGGGACGTCGCTGCAGCAGCACCGAGGGGATGCCCACCGGAAGTTTCTCCGGCATGGTGATGTTGAGCGACAGGCCGCTGCGGCGGATCTTCTCGCCCGGATAGCCCGAAACCAGCAGCGAGATGCTGTTCTCCATCACCTTGATTTTCCGCTCGAGTTCCGGGATCAGCGCCGCCGTCGAGGCATACTCCACCTTTGCCTGCTGATAGACCGTCTCGGCCGTGAGACCGCTTTCGAAGCGCAGCTTCGCCAGACGCACGTCCTGACGCCGCGTCTCGAGCGTCTGCTTGACGATCGACAATTCGTTGTCGAGCGCCATCAACTGGAAATAGGCCGTCGCCACCTCCGCCACAAGCGTCATGCGCATGGCCCGCCACTCCTCGACCGACGCGAGGTATTCGGCACCGCCCTTACGCTTGGCCCAGCGCAGGTTGCCCCAGAGGTCGAGCTCCCAGCTCACACCGACCTTGGCACCCAACTCGGGATCGTTGCTGAACGACTTCTGGTAGTAGTCGTTCGTCTCGCGGTCCCCATAGACGCGGGCCGAGAAGTCGGGCAGACGGCTGGCCTTGTCGATGCGGTAGAGCTGCCGCATCTGCTCGACACGGGCCGCTGCAGCAAGCATGTCCTTGTTGTTGTCGAGCGTCCGCTGGATGAGTTCGCAGAGCGCCGCGTCGCCGTAGAATTTCCACCACCCGATATCGGCAATGGTCGTCGAGTCGGTCACCCCGGCCACAAGCTGCTCGGGCAGGTTCAACTCCGGGGCCTTGCACTCGCGGACCGCCGAGCAGGAGGCCGAAAGCAGCGCCCAGCCGCCAACGAGAAGATATGTCGTGAATCGTTTCATCGTTTCATTTTTTCTTTGATGCGGTAAATCCAGACGAAGAAGAAGGGGACGAAGACGATACCCACCGAAATGGCCACCAGCATGCCGAAGAAGACACCGGTGCCGATTCCCTGACGGCTGGCCGATCCGGGACCCGAGGCGAAGACCAGCGGGAGCAGGCCCAGGATGAATGCCAGCGAGGTCATCACGATCGGGCGGAAGCGCAGGTGCGCCGCCACGATGGCCGCCTCGATGACGTCGCGGCCCTTCTCGACCTCCTCCTTGGCGAACTCGACGATCAGGATGGCGTTCTTGGCCACCAGGCCCACGAGCATCACCAGTCCGATCTGGAAGTAGATGTTGTTCTCCAGCCCGCAGACCCAGATACCGAGGTAGGCGCCGATTCCGGCCACGGGAAGCGAGAGGATCACCGCCACGGGCACCGACCAGCTCTCGTACTGTGCCGCAAGGAACAGGAAGACGAAGAGGAACGCCAGGGCAAGGACCACTCCGGTCTGACCGCTCACGTGCTTCTCCTGATAGGAAAGGCCGCTCCACTCGACACCCACGTTGGCCGGGAGGTGCTCATCGACGATCCGCTCGAGGGCATCCATCGCCTGACCGGAACTGTACCCGTGGGCCGCTTCGCCCGAGATGGTCGCCGCATTGAACATGTTGAAGCGCTTGATCGTACCCGGACCGGTCGTATAGTCGGTCGTACCGAGCGCCGTCACGGGAACCATCACCCCGTCGGCCCCGCGCACGAAGAAGAGGCTCAGGTTGTCGCGCCGCGCACGGTAGGGCGCCTCCGCCTGGATGTAGACGCGGTAGATGCGGTTGAAGAGGTTGAAGTCGTTGATGTAGACCGACCCGGTGAAGGCCTTCATCGTCGAGAAGATGTCCGACATCGAGACGCCCAGCAGCTGGGCCTTGTCGCGGTCCACGTCGTAATAGAGCTGCGGGATGTCGTTCTGCATCGAGGTCGAGAGCCCGGTCAGTTCGGGCGTCCGCTCGGCATAATACATCAAGGTATCGACGGCCATCTGCAGCTGCTCGTAGGTCATGTCGCTGCGCGCCTCGAGCACCATCTCGAAACCGCCCGACTGGCCCAGGCCCGGGATCACCGGCGGCGTCGAAAGGTAGACCTTGCTCTCGGGATAGCGGGAGAACTCCTCCCGCACGCGATTCATCACCTCGCTGATCTCCTGCGTCTCGCGCTCGTCCCACGGCTTGAGGATCACCGTCAGCTGGCTGTGGGCCTGGTTCGATCCCACACGGGGACTCGAACCCGTCACGTTGAGCACGTGCTCGATGTCGGGATCCTTCATCAGGTAGGCCATCGCACGGTCGGTCACCTCCCGCGTCCGCTCGATGGTCGCCCCTTCGGGCAGCTCCAGTTCGACGGTGAAGTAACCCTGGTCCTCCTGCGGCATGAAACTCTGCGGCACCAGACGGTTCATCAGCCAGATGCCGATGAGCACGATGCCGAAGGCGGCGAACATCCGCCGCGAATGGCTCAGCGCACGCACGATCGATTGGCCGTAGAAACGGTTGCCGCGCGCCAGGAAGTAGTTGATGTAACGGAAAATCTTGTTCTTCTTCTCGCCGCTCTCGGGACGCAGGAAGAGCGAGCACATCACCGGGCTGAGCGTCAGCGCCACGACCGTCGAGATGATCACCGACACGGCGATCGTGATGGTGAACTGGCGGTAGAGCTGGCCGGTGATGCCCGACAGGAAGCTCACCGGAACGAACACGGCGCACAGCACGAGCGACATGGCGATCAGGGCTCCGCCGAGGCTGCGCATGGCCTTCTTGGTGGCCTCGTAGGGCGAAAGGTGCTCCTCGTTCATGATGCGGTCCACGTTCTCGACCACGACGATGGCATCATCGACGACGATACCGATCGCCAGGATCAGACCGAGCAGCGTCAGCAGGTTGAGCGAGAATCCGAAGACGAGCATCACGCCGAACGTACCGATGAGCGAGATGGGCACGGCGACGATCGGGATGAGCGTGGCCCGCCAGCTCTGCAGCGACAGGAAGACCACGAGAATCACCAGGATAAGCGCCTCGAACAGTGTCCGGTAGACGTGATGGATCGACTCCGAAATGTAGGTCGTCATGTCGAACGGAATGCTGTAGGTAATGCCCTCGGGGAAGTTGCGGCTGATCTCTTCCATGGTCGCCTTCACCGATTCGGCCACCTCGATGGCATTGGCGCCGGGCAGCATGTAGATGTCCATTACGGCCGCATTGCCGCCGTCGATACCGCTCTCCGTGCTGTACGACTGCGCCTCGAGCGAGATGTTGGCCACGTCGCGCAGGCGGATGATCGAACCGTCGGGATTGCCGCGGACGACAATCTCCTCGAACTGGCTCACCGACGACAGACGGCCCTGGGCCGTGATCGGGATCGTCACATCGACCCCCTCCATCGGAGCCTGGCCGAGCACGCCGGCGGCCGATTCGCGGTTCTGGTCCTTGAGGGCCTTCTGCAGGTCCTGCACCGTCACGCCGAGGTCGGCCAGCTTGTCGGGCTGTACCCAGATCTGCATGGCGTAGTAGCGGCTGCCGACGTTCGACACACGCCCCACGCCCGGAATACGGCGCAACATGTCCAGCACGTTGAGCGTGGCGTAGTTCGAGAGGTAGATCTCGTCGAATTTCGGATCGGACGACAGCAGCGTGATGGTCATCAGTTTGCTCGAGGCCTGCTTCTCGACCGATATGCCGTTCTGCACGACCTCGGCCGGGAGGCGCGCCTCGGCCTCCTTGATGCGGTTCTGGATATCGACGGCCGCCAGGTCGGGATTCGTCGCGATGTCGAAGGTCACGGTCACGGAGAAGCCTCCGGAGTTCGAGCTCGACGACTCCATGTAGATCATGCCCGGCGTACCGTTGAGCTCCTGCTCGATGGGGGTGGCCACGGCCTGCGTCACGGTCTGCGCATCGGCACCCGGATAGGTGGCCGAGACCTTCACCACGGGGGGCACGATCTGCGGATACTGATCGACGGGGAGCAGCATCAGGCCGATGGCGCCCACGATGACGATGATGATGGAGAGGACCGTCGAGAAGACGGGCCTGTCGATGAAAAAGTCGCTCTTCATGGTCTACTCCTCGGTGTTAGCGGGTTGCTCCTCCTTGCGTACGGCGGCCACGGGCTCCACCTTCATGCCGTGCGAGAGTTTGTGGTAGCCCTCGACGACGATGCGTTCGGTGGACGAGAGGCCGCGCTCGATGACGACGTTGTTGCCGGCGATCTCGGGGCCCGTCTCGACGAAACGCTTCTCGACAACACTGTCCGGACGCACCACATAGATATAGGCTCCGCCCTTTTCGATCACGAGCGCCTTCGACGGCACCACCACGGCATCTTCGCGGACGTCGAGCAGCAGCTTCACCTTGGCGAACTGACCGGGCAGCAGGATGCGGTCGGGGTTGGCCATCTCGGCACGCACGGAGAAGGTACCCGTCTTGGGATCGACCTGCGGGTCGGCGAAATCGACCAGGCCGCGGTAGGGATAGACCGAGCCGTCGTCGAGCGTTACGGTGATGTAGGGGTTCCACTTGCGCGTGGTGTCCTTCTGTCCGAGATTGACGTTGCGCGCACGGCTGTGGAGGTAGTCGAGGGCCGTCATGCTGAAATCGACGCGCACCGTGTCGCTCTTGACCACGGTGGCCAGCAGCGACTTGCCGCTCGGACCGACGAGCGTTCCGATATCGACGTTGCGTTCGGAGATGTAGCCCGACACGGGCGACTGCACGGTGGTGTAGCTCAGCGTCATCTCGGCCTGCGTGAGGTCGGCCTCACAGACCACCACGTCGGCCGCGGCACTCTCGTAGGCCGCCGTGGCGTTGTCCAGGTCGAGCTGGCTGGCGGCATTCTGCTCGTAGAGCGGGCGGATGCGGTCCAGGTCGCGCTTGGCCTTGACGGCCTGCGCGCGGGCCTTTTCGAGCTGCGCCTTGGCCTTGTTGGCCCGGGCGCGGTAGAGCTTCGGGTCGATCACGAAGAGCGTCTGCCCGGCCTTGATGTAGGTACCCTCGGCAAAGAGCATCTTCTCGAGATACCCCTCGACGCGGGCACGGATCTCGACGAACTGCTGGGCGCGGATGCGTCCCACGTATTCTCCGTAGATATTGACATCCTCGACCGTCACCGGCTCGACGGCCACCACGGGCAGCACGACCGGTACGGGGCGCGGCCGCAGCCAAAGGTAGAGCGCGCCGCCCACGACGGCCAGTCCCGCCACCAGAGCGATCCAGCGCCTGGGGGTCATCTTCACCCGCACGTGCGGCATGTGCCCCGACATTTCACGCTTCAACTTTTCCAGATTGAGACTCTTCAAATCCGGTTTCATTTTGTCCAAATTCATACGCGGTTCGGTTCTTCAGTTTTCATGCGGCAGGGCCGCGACTCCATCCGGAGTATTCTCCCGAGAGGGTCAAACCCCGGGCCAAGCTGTCCAAAAAATCGTAAATTAGTTATTTCCAGCCCAATAATTGATCCGGGCGGCAAATATAGTGAAAATTTTCGTGGAATTATTCCACACCTTACGGGGAGTTATTCCACAACTGCATTCCACACCGGGCGAACCGCGCCCCGCAACAGGGTCCGGACAACCCTCCGCGAGCATGCCGCCGCGCAGTGCCGCATGCCGTCCGGCTGTTCCCGAAAATACTTTTTTTGATCCCGAAACTACTTTTTCCTTCGGTCTGCGCACCTTTTTTCGTATATTTGTCTCCGAATCCCAAAATCCAAACCGATACGCCCCGCCATGAACAGAAACAGAAAAAAGAAATGGATCGTCACCGGCTCGATACTGCTCGTATTCTGTGGCGGTCTGTGGCTCTATAACCGCTACGGCAAGACCGACGGCCCAATCGCCCCGACCGAAGCCCCCGTTGCAACGGGACAGAAAAAGATCCTCAACGTCAATGGCCTCGTCCTGCGGCCGCAGACCTTCACCGACGCCATCTCGGTCATCGGCAACCTGCTGCCTGACGAGGAAGTGGACCTCTCGTTCGAGACCTCCGGCAAGATCGTGGAGATCAACTTCCGCGAAGGCACCCCCGTCCGCAAGGGCGACCTGCTGGCCAAGGTCAATGACCGGCCGCTGCAGGCGCAACTGTCGCGCTACGAGGCGCAGCTCAAGCTGGCCGAGGACCGCGTCTACCGCCAGAGCGCCCTGCTCGAGAAGGACGCCGTCAGCCAGGAGGCCTACGAACAGGCCCGTACCGAACTGGCGATCCTCAACGCCGACATCGCCATCGTCCGGTCGAACATCGCCCTCACGGAGCTGCGCGCCCCCTTCGACGGCGTGATCGGACTGCGCAACGTCAGCGAGGGAGCCTACGCCTCGCCGAGCGTTGTCGTGGCCAAACTGACGCGGATCGCCCCGCTCAAGATCGACTTCTACATCCCCGAACGCTACGCCAACCAGATCCGCCCGGGCACCCCCCTGACCTTCACGGTCGAGGGGCGCAACGAGACCTTCCGGGCCATGGTCTACGCCACCGAATCGAAAATCGACCCCACGACCCACCTCTTCTCCGTGCGGGCCCACTACCCCAACACGCAGGGGCTGCAGCTCCTCCCGGGCCGCTTCGCCACGGTGCGCATCCAGCTGCAGGAGATTCCCGACGCAATCGCCGTACCGACCGAGGCCATCGTACCCGAAATGGGCGTGGCGCGTGTCTTCCGCTACCGCAACGGCCGCGCCGAGGCCGTCGAGGTACAGACCGGCCTGCGCACCGACGCCTCGGTACAGATCCTCTCGGGGCTCCAGCCCGGCGACACGGTAATCACCTCCGGCACGCTCCAGCTCCGCACCGACCTTCCCGTGAAACTCGACGCCGTCGAATAACCCCCGCGCCGTATGAACATCTCCGAACTGAGCATCCGCCGCCCGGTGCTGGCCACCGTGCTGACGATCATCATCCTGCTGTTCGGCTTCATCGGATACAGCGCCCTGGGCGTGCGCGAATACCCGAGCGTCGATAACCCGATCATCTCGGTGTCGTGCTCCTACCCGGGTGCCAACGCCGACGTGATCGAGAGCCAGATCACCGAACAGCTCGAAAAGAACATCAACGGCATCCCCGGCATCCGCTCGCTGTCGAGCGTCAGCCGCCAGGGACAGAGCCGCATCACGGTCGAGTTCGAACTCTCGACCGACCTCGAAACCGCCGCCAACGACGTGCGCGACAAAGTGTCGCGCGCGCAGCGCTACCTGCCGCGCGACTGCGACCCGCCCACCGTCTCGAAAGCCGACGCCGACGCCACGCCGATCCTGATGGTCACGATCCAGAGCGCCAAACGCTCGCTGCTCGAGTTGAGCGAAATCGCCGACCTGACGGTCAAGGAGCAGCTGCAGACGATCAGCGACGTAAGTTCGGTGGAGATCTGGGGCGAGAAGCGCTACTCGATGCGCCTGTGGCTCGACCCGGCGAAGATGGCCGGATACGGCATCACGCCGATGGACATCAAGAGCGCCCTCGACCGCGAGAACATCGAGCTGCCGTCGGGCAGCATCGAGGGCAATACCACCGAGCTGACCATCCGCACGATGGGACTGATGCACACCACCGAGGAGTTCAACAACCTGGTGGTCCGCACCGAGGCGGGGCGCATCATCCGCCTGAGCGACGTGGGACGCGCCGAACTCGGCCCGCAGGACATGCGCAGCTACATGAAGATGAACGGCGTGCCGATGGTCGGCGTGGTGGTGATTCCGCAGCCGGGCGCCAACCACATCGACATCGCCGACGAGGTCTACAACCGCATGCAGACCATGCGCAAGGACCTTCCGGCCGACATCGTCACCGGCTACGGATTCGACAACACGCGCTTCATCCGCGCATCGATCGACGAGGTGAAACAGACCGTCTACGAAGCCTTCGCGCTGGTGATCATCATCATCTTCCTCTTCCTCCGCAACTGGCGCGTGACGCTCATTCCCTGCATCGTCATCCCGGTCTCGCTCATCGGCACTTTCTTCCTGATGTACCTGGCCGGCTTCTCGATCAACGTCCTCTCGATGCTGGCCGTGGTGCTCTCGGTCGGCCTTGTGGTGGACGATGCCATCGTGATGACCGAGAACATCTACATCCGCATCGAACGCGGCATGACCCCCTTCGAGGCGGGTATCGACGGTGCGAAGGAGATCTTCTTCGCCGTGATCTCGACCTCGATCACGCTGATCGCCGTCTTCTTCCCGATCGTCTTCATGGAGGGCACGACCGGACGCCTGTTCCGCGAGTTCAGCCTCGTCGTCTCGGGCGCCGTGCTGATCTCGACCTTCGCGGCGCTTACCGTCACGCCGATGCTCGCCACCAAGCTGCTCGTGCGCCAGGAGCGTAAAAACTGGTTCTACACCCGCACCGAACCCTTCTTTGTCGGGCTCAACAACCTCTACAGCCGCACCCTCTCGGCCTTCCTGCACCGCCGCTGGCTGGCCCTGCCGCTCGTCGCCGTCACCCTCGGTCTGATCGGCTGGCTCTGGAGCACGATCCCCTCGGAGATGGCCCCGCTCGAGGACCGTTCGCAGATCACAATCAACACCACCGGCTCGGAGGGCGCCACCTACGAATACATGCGCGACTACACGGAGGACATCAACCTGCTGGTCGATTCGCTCGTCCCGGAGGCCATGGCCGTCACGGCCCGCGTGTCGAGCGGGCGGGGCAACATCAGCATCGCCCTCGACAGCCTGGCCGGACGCACGCGCAGCCAGATGGAGATCGCCGAGGAGCTCTCGGCGGCCATCCGCACAAAGACCAAGGCCCGCGCCTTCGTACAGCAGCAATCGACCTTCGGCGGGCGGCGCGGCAACATGCCCGTGCAGTACGTGCTCCAGGCCACGACAATCGACCGCCTGCAGGAGGTGCTGCCCGAATTCATGAAGCGGGTCTACGAGAGCCCCGTCTTCCAGATGGCCGACGCCGACCTGAAGTTCAGCAAGCCCGAGGCGCGCATCACCATCAACCGCGACAAGGCCAACCTGATGGGGATCAGCACGCAGGACATCGCACAGACGCTCCAGTACGGACTCAGCGGCCAGCGCATGGGCTATTTCTACATGAACGGCAAGCAATACGAGATTCTGGCCGAGATCAACCGCCAGCAGCGCAACAAGCCCGCCGACCTGAGGTCGATCTACCTGCGCAACGACGAGGGCACGATGGTGCAGCTCGACAACCTCATCTCGCTTGAGGAGAACGTCGCCCCGCCGCAGCTCTACCACTACAACCGTTTCCTCTCGGCGACGATCTCGACGGGTCTGGCCAAGGGCCGCACCATCGGCGAGGGTCTCGACGAGATGGACCGCATCGCCCGCGAGGTGCTGCCCGACGACTTCCGCACGGCGCTGGCCGGCGACTCGAAGGAGTTCCGCGAGAGCTCGTCGAGCCTGATGTTCGCCTTCCTGCTGGCCATCGTGCTGATCTACCTGATCCTCGCGGCACAGTTCGAGAGCTTCAAGGACCCGCTGGTCATCATGCTCACCGTGCCGCTGGCCATCGCCGGAGCACTGGTCTTCATGTGGGGCGCCGGGCAGACGATGAACATCTTCAGCCAGATCGGCATCATCATGCTCATCGGCCTGGTGGCCAAGAACGGCATCCTGATCGTCGAGTTCGCCAACCAGAAACAGGAGGCCGGCGAACCGAAGATGCAGGCCATCCGCGATGCGGCACTCCAGCGTCTGCGCCCGATCCTGATGACCAGCGCCTCGACCATACTGGGCCTGCTGCCGCTGACGGTCGCCACGGGTGAGGGAGCCAACGGCCGCATCGCCATGGGCGTGGCCGTCGTGGGCGGCATGCTGGTCTCGACGCTGCTCACGCTCTACATTGTCCCGGCCATCTACAGCTACGTCTCCACGGACCGGAGCAAACGAACGAAAACCGACAACGCATGAAACGAACGTTCTTCACGCTGATGCTGCTCGGGCTTGGCCTCGGAGCGGCGGCCCAGGAGCTGCAGACGCTCCGCGAATACCTCGAAGCGGGACTCGAGCGCAACTATGACATACGGATCATCCGCAACGAGGAGCGCATCTCGGACAACAACGCCACGGCGGCCAATGCGGGCAAACTCCCGACCATTGACCTCTCGGCCGGATACACGGGACAGCTGGACAACGACCGCACGACGCCGCGCGGGGGCGACCCGGTCACCGAAAACGGGATCTACAACCAGACGTTCGACGTCGGACTGGCGGTGAACTGGACCCTCTTCGACGGCTTCCGCATCCGCGCCGAGTATGCGAAACTCGAGGAGCTGAAGGCCAAGGGCGCCCTGCAGACCCGGCTGACGATCGAGGACTTCATCGCCTCCTTCACGGCCGAATACTACAACTTCGTGCAGCAGAAGTTGCGCCTGGGCAACTACCTCTACGCCATGGCCCTCTCGCGCGAACGGCTGCGCATCGCCGAAGAGTGGTACCGCGTAGGCAGTTCGGCGCGGCTCGACGTGCTCCAGGCCCGCGTGGACTTCAATGCCGACAGTTCGCAGTACATGTCGCAGCAGGAGGCCGTCACCGCCTCGCGTATCCGTCTCAACGAGCTGCTGGCCAACGAAGACCTCAACCGGAGGCTCCACGTGCGCGACTCGCTGATCGCCATCGACGCCGATCTGGAGTGGGGACAGCTCATGGACCGTACCCGCGAAACGAATGCCTCACTGCTGCTGGCCGACCGCGACAACACAATCTCCGAACTGGAACTCAAGAGCATCCGCTCGCGCAACTACCCCTACTTGAAACTGCAGGCCGGATACGGCTACACACACAACCGCTACGGCGGCGGGGCGAACCGCTCGAACGGCACGCTGGGGTTGAATGCCGGGGTGCAGGTGGGCTTCACGATCTTCGACGGAAACCGCCGTCGCGAACAGCGCAACGCCCGAATCGGCATCGAAAACACCCGGCTGACGCGCATGCAGCTCGAACAGTCGCTCATGGCCGACCTTGCGACCTTCTGGCAGGCCTACCGCAACAACCTCGAGGTAATCCGCCTCGAAGAGGAAAACCTCACGGCGGCCCGCGAGAACTACCGCATCGCCATGGAACGCTACCGGCAGGGCGAACTGCCGGGCATCGAAATGCGCGAGGCGCAGAAGAGCCTGCTCGACGCCGAGGAGCGCATCCTCACGGCGCAGTACAACACGAAACTCTGCGAGATCTCGCTGCAGCAGATCAGCGGCAACGTCACCGTCTACCTGCAATAGCGTCCGTCACGCAACGCATCGATACGGGGCATGCGGTCCGGGGCCGCATGTCCCGTCCGTTCCACAAAGCCCCGCCCCTTCACGGCATCCGTCCAAACACCCCGCCCTAGGCGCCACCCTGTCGCCTCTTCCGGCGGCCGAACCGCCCCTCGCCAAACAGACTGCGGCCACATTCATCACCCGACCCGCCCGCAGGAAGGATCTTCCCGATTAAATATTTTCCATTAGAAATTTGTTTTATTAGAAAATATTTCACACCTTTGCATCGGAAACAAACAACGAACCGAAAAACATGAACAAACTGCTGCTGGCGGCATGGGCCCTTCTCGCAACGGCCGGAGCCGCAACCGCACAAACCGAAAACGACACGAAGATGAAACCGATTGCAATGACCCGGGCCGACTTCCTCCAGAAGGTGGCCGACTACGAAAAGAATCCCGACACATGGCATTACCTGGGCGACAAGCCTGCCGTCATCGACTTCTACGCCTCCTGGTGCGGTCCCTGCCGGGCGCTGGCCCCCGTACTCGACGAACTGGCCGCCAAATACGGCGAGGAGATCTACGTCTACAAGATCGACGTGGACAGCGAGCAGGAGCTGGCCGCCGTGTTCGGCATCCGCTCGATCCCGACGCTGCTCTTCATCCCTACCGAAGGCAACCCGCGGATGGTAACCGGCATGCAGCCGAAGAACGTTCTCGAACAACAGATCCGGGAGATACTCCCCACACGGTAATGGCCCTGACGATCGACCCGGGGCTCTGCCCCCAAAATCACGCCTGCCCGCTGGTGAAGCTCTGCCCCGCAGGGGCCATCTCGCAGACGGGCCATGGCCTGCCGGTGATCGATGCCGCCCGATGCATCGAGTGCGGCAAATGCCAGCGACACTGCGGCATGCAGGCCATCCGCAAAGATACGGGCCACACAACCGGCATGTAAGCCCACGCCTTCCGGGAGCCCTCCCGAATGCACCGGTACGTCCCGTACCAATTTCCGCACGGCGGGAAATTCCCCTTTCCGGGGAGTTTCCCGCCTTCATTTTCGGGACTTTACACTTTTCAGCCAAACAGACCCGCCGCACTACGATTTTACCGGCATTTTGCTCAAAAGGTAATAATTCGATGCAAAATTCGGATTTCCGATTAAAAAACACTATATTTGTAAAATCCGAAAAAACCGCAACCCTATGGCCAATCGAGAACTTTTGCTCGGAGATGAAGCCCTCGCACTGGGCGCCCTCCATGCCGGTCTGTCGGGCGTCTACGCCTATCCCGGCACCCCCTCCACCGAAATCACGGAATACATCCAGAACCACCCGCTCGCTGCCGAGCGAAACGTCCACTGCAAATGGTCGGCCAACGAGAAGACCGCCATGGAAGAGGCCCTCGGCATGTCGTTCTGCGGCAAACGGGCGCTGGTCTGCATGAAGCACGTCGGCATGAACGTAGCCGCCGACGCCTTTGTCAATTCGGGCATGACCGGAGCCAACGGCGGCCTGGTGGTCGTCGCGGCCGACGACCCGTCGATGCACTCGTCGCAGAACGAACAGGACTCGCGCTTCTACGGCAAATTCGCCTTCATCCCGGTCTTCGAACCCTCCACCCAGCAGGAGACCTACGACATGGTGCGCTACGCCTTCGACTACTCGGAGCGCTTCCACATCCCCGTACTGATGCGCCTGACCACGCGCATGGCCCATTCGCGCGCCGTCGTCGAGACGGCCCCGGCCCGCGAACCGAACGCCTACGCCTGCCCCGCCCCCGAACGCATGCGCCAGTGGGTGCTCATGCCGGGCAACTCGCGCGTGCGCTACAACACGCTGCTCGAGGAGTATGCCCGCTTCGAGGAGGAGGCTGCCGCCAGCCGCTTCAACACCTTCCGCGACGGGGCCGACCGCTCGCGGGGCATCATCGCCTGCGGCATCGCCTACAACTACCTGATGGAGAACTATCCCGACGGATGTCCGCACCCCGTGCTCAAGATCGCACAATACCCGCTGCCGCGCGCCGAAGTCCGCCGGCTGGCTTCGCAGTGCGACTCGCTGCTGGTCATCGAGGAGGGGCAGCCGCTCGTCGAGGAGCAGCTCCGCGGCATTCTGGAGACCCCGCTGCCCATCCGCGGCCGCATGTCGGGTGAACTGCCCCGCACGGGCGAACTCACCCCCGACAGCGTGCGCCGCGCCCTCGGGCTGGAGCCCCACGAGGCCCATGCCGCCAGCCAGATCGTCGTACCGCGTCCGCCCGCCCTGTGCCAGGGCTGCGGCCACCGTGACATGTACACGGCACTGACCGAAGTGGTCCGCGAATACGACAACGCCCGTGTATTCAGCGACATCGGATGCTACACGCTGGGCTGGCTTGCGCCGTTCCACGCCATCGACACCTGCGTGGAGATGGGCGGATCGATCACCATGGCCAAAGGCGCCGCCGATGCGGGCCAGCATCCCTCCATTGCCGTCATCGGCGACTCGACCTTCACCCACTCGGGCATGACGGGTCTGCTCGACGCCGTAAACGAACAGGCCAACATCACGGTCATCATCTCCGACAACCTCACCACGGGCATGACGGGCGGACAGGACTCGGCCGGAACAGGCCGTCTGGAGCAGATCTGCGCCGGCATCGGCGTCGATCCGGCCCACATCCGCGTCGTGGTGCCCCTGCCGCGCAACCGCGAGGAGCTTAAGGCGATGATCCGCGAGGAGATCGCCTACCGGGGCGTCTCGGTGATCATCCCGCGCCGGGAGTGCATCCAGACCGCCAAACGCCACAACGCGGCCAAAACCGCCAAGAGCGCCGAATAAACCGCAGCCCGGTACCCCGCCCGTCATCGGGCGGGGCCCGGGCCTGAAGTCGTGAAACCAAAAACTACGCAACACATGAAACGCGATATCATACTTTCGGGCGTCGGAGGACAGGGCATCCTCTCGATCGCCACCGTCATCGGACGGGCCGCCCTCGCCGAAGGGCTCCAGATCAAACAGGCCGAAGTCCACGGCATGAGCCAGCGCGGCGGCGACGTGCAGTCGAACCTGCGCATCTCGTCGGAGACGATCCACTCGGACCTGATCCCGCAGGGCGGCGCCGACATCATCATCTCGCTCGAACCGATGGAGGCCCTGCGCTACCTGCCGTGGCTCTCGGCCTCGGGCTGGGTGATCACCAACACGGCCCCCTTCGTCAATATTCCGAACTATCCCGATGCCGGGGCGCTCACGGCCGAACTGAAGGGACTTCCCCACGCCGTGGCCATCGACATCGACACGCTGGCCCGCGAAGCCGCTTCGCCCCGCTCGGCGAACATGGTGCTGCTGGGCGCCGCCGCCCCCTTCCTCGGCATCGAGGCCGGGAAGTTCGAGGCCGGCATACGCGACATCTTCGCCCGCAAGGGCGAGGCCGTCGTGGAGATGAACCTCAAGGCATTCCGCGCCGGCTACGAGGCGGCCCGAAAACAGGCAGAGCGATGAACGTACCCTTCGACCGGAGCGTCCTCCGCACGGCACTCGAGCGGATGGACATCGCGGATATCGCACAGGCGACGATCCGCCAGTCGGGCGACATCGCCCGCATGATGGAGCGCGACACGCAGACCGAATTCCTCCACCTGGAGATGGGCGTCCCGGGACTCCCGCCCGAACGGGTGGGCGTCGAGGCCGAATGCGCCGCCCTGCGCGCCGGCGTAGCCTCGCAGTATCCCAACATGTTCGGCATCCCGGAGCTCAAGGAGGCGGCATCGCGCTTCCTTCGGGCTTTCCTCGACATCGAGATCGCCCCGAAGGGATGCATCCCGACCGTCGGCTCGATGCAGGGAAGCTACAACACCTTCCTGCTCTGCTCGCAGCTCAACCCCGCGAAGCGCAAGATCCTCTTCATCGACCCGGGCTTCCCCGTACAACGCAGCCAGATGCGCATTCTGGGCATCCCGAGCGAGTCGTTCGACATCTACGACTACCGCGCCGAGAAACTCGGCCCGAAGATCGAGAGCTACCTTGCCCAGGGCGACGTGGCGGCCATCGTCTACTCGAACCCCAACAACCCGGCATGGATCTGCCTGACGGAGGAGGAGCTGCGCACGATCGGCGAACTGGCCACACGCTACGACGCCATCGTCATCGAAGACCTCGCCTACCTCTGCATGGACTTCCGCAAGCCGCTCGGCCGCCCCTTCGAGGCCCCTTACCAGGCCACCGTGGCCCGCTATACGAAGAACTGGATCCTGATGGTCTCCGGCTCGAAGATCTTCAGCTACGCCGGACAGCGCATCGCCATCGCAGCCATCTCCGACGCGCTCTTCGGCCGCGAATACCCGGCCCTGCGCGAACGCTACAACATCGGGCGGCTGGGCGACGCCTTCGTGCTGGTCTTCCTCTACGCCGCCTCGTCGGGTACGAGCCACTCGGCCCAGCACGCCCTGGCCGCCATGTTCCGCGCGGCGGCCGACGGCACGCTCGACTTCGTGGGCGAGACCTCGGAGTATGCACGCCGCGCCAGGCTGACCAAGGAGATCTTCCTCCGCCACGGCTTCCGCATCGTCTACGACAAGGACCAGACCGAGTCGGTGAGCGACGGCTTCTTCTACACGATCGGCTACGGCGGGATGACCAGCTCGGAACTGCTGAGCGAGCTGCTGCTCTACGGCATCTGCGCCATCTCGCTCACCTCGACGGGCAGCCGCCAGCACGGCATCCGCGTCTGCATCTCGCAGATGAACCGCCCCGAACAGTTCACCCTGCTCGATGAACGGCTTGCAGCCTTCGCCCGGGACCACGCCTAAAAACACGGAATCGACATGCGACTCACCACACCCGCCGAAGCGGTAAAACTGATCCGCTCGCACCAAAGCGTCTACATCCAGGGCAGCACCTCGATCCCCGAGGTGCTCGTTCGCGCCATGGCCGACCGCGGCCCGGAACTCGAGGGCGTCACCGTCTACTCGGGATTCGCCGTCGGACGCGCCGACGCACCCTACTGCCGCCCCGAATACCGCGAATCGTTCCTCGTGAACAGCCTCTTCGTGGCCAACAACATCCGCCGCTGGCTCGCCGACGGCTACGGGCAATCGACCCCTGCCTTCCTGGGCGAGATCCCGGGGCTGTTCCGCGACGGCACGCTACCGGTCGATGTGGCGCTCCTCAACGTCTCGCGCCCCAACGAAGAGGGCTACTGCTCCTACGGTGTCTCGGCCGACCTCGCGGTCTCGGCCGTCGAGTGCGCCCGGACGGTCATCGCGCAGATCAACCCCGCGATGCCCTTCTCCTACGGCGACGCCCTGATCCACACGTCGCGCATCGCCGCGGCCGTCGAGGTGGACGACCCGCTCGTGGAGGTCCCGACGGCCGTACCGACCGAGATCGAACGCCGCATCGGCGCCCACATCGCAGAGCTGATCCCCGACGGAGCCACGCTCCAGATCGGCGTCGGCGGCATCCCGAACGCCGTGCTGGCAGCCCTGGCCGACCACAAGCACCTCGGGCTGCACACCGAAGCGATGACCGACGGCGTGCTGCCGCTGATCGAGAGCGGCGTGATCGACAACTCGCAGAAGCGCGTCATGCCGGGCATATCGGTCGCCTCGCTGGCCCTCGGCTCCCGCCGGCTCTACGACTACATGGACTATCGCAAGGACCTGGTGATGAAGGACGTGGCCTGGACCAACGACCCGTTCCGCATCCGCGAGAACCCGAAGGTCATGGCCATCAACTCGGCCGTGGAGGTCGATCTCACGGGACAGGTCTGCGCCGACTCGGTCGGCACGCGCATCATCTCGGGCGTCGGCGGCCAGCACGATTTCATGTACGGAGGCTCGCTCTCGGAGGGCGGCAAGACCTTCATCGCCATCCCTTCGACGACCCCCAAGGGCGAATCGAAGATCAAGGCGCTGCTCACGCCCGGCGCCGGCGTGGTGACCACGCGACACATGATCCAGCACGTGGTCACCGAATACGGAGTGGCCCACCTGCGCGGACGCAACCTCGCCGAACGGGCCCGGGCGCTGATCGCCATCGCCCACCCCTCGGTCCGCGAGGAGCTGGAACGCGCCGCCGCCGAACGCTTCGGCTACTCGTTCCTCCGCCTGCACTGACATCCGGGTCCGGAGCCGAAAGCTCCGGACCTTTTTTCACCCGCACATCCATCCGCCATGTACCGCAAATACCTCTTCTTCGACCTCGACGGCACACTCACCGACTCGATGCCCGGCATCACCCGCTCGGTGCGGTACGCCCTGGAACGTCTCGGCATCGAGGTTCCGGACCTGCAGTCGCTCGTCCGCTTCGTCGGCCCGCCGCTCAAGGAGTCGTTCATGACCTTCTACGGCATGACCGCCGCAGAGGCCGAACTGGCCATCGCCCTCACGCGCGAATACTTCGTGCCGAAGGGCATGTTCGAAAACGAGCTCTACACCGGGGTCCCGGAGCTGCTCGATGCCACCCGCCGCGCCGGCTGCGTGAATGTCATGGCCACCTCGAAACCCGAACCGTTCGCCCGACAGATCGCCGCACACTTCGGCATCGACACCCGCTTCGAACTCATTTCGGGCAGCATGCTCGACGGATCGCGGACCACGAAGGCCGAAGTCATCGGCCACGCCCTCCGCACGCTGTGCATCGCTCCCGAGGAGGCGGTGATGATCGGCGACCGCCGCCACGACATCGAGGGGGCCGCCGCAACGGGCCTCACGGCGATCGGTGTCCGCTGGGGTTACGCCCCCGAGGGCGAACTGGAAGCAGCCCGGCCGGCCGCCATCGCCGACGATATCGACACCCTGCGCCGCCTGCTGCTCGAAGGACTTCCCTCCTGACGCGGGCCGCGAAGCCGAACGGGCCCCCGTCCGACAGGGGCAGGAGCGGCGGATCCGCACGCAATGCACGCCGGGAAGTGTTTTCCCGGCCCCGAGCCTGCAATCCGTAAGGGATACAATCCGAAAAGACGATCCATATTATTGTTTTTCGATAAAAAAGGATCGTCTTTCGGATTTATTTGTTACCTTTGCTTTCGGGCATGGCCCGACGGATAACAAATTATCTCCCCAAAGATCCCTGATGCAGCGCACATATGATCATCAAACTCGAAAATCTGAACAAAACCTATAACAACGGCTCACCGCTCCACGTCCTCAAGGGCATCAACCTCGAGGTGGAGCAGGGCGAGCTGGTCTCGATCATGGGAGCGTCGGGCTCCGGGAAATCGACCCTGCTGAACATCCTCGGCATTCTGGACGACTACGACAGCGGCTCCTACTACCTGGCCGGGCGCCTGATCAAGAATCTCACGGAGACACAGGCCGCCGCGGCCCGCAACCGGATGATCGGCTACATCTTCCAGTCGTTCAACCTGATCAGCTACAAGAACGCCATGGAGAACGTCGCCCTGCCGCTCTACTACCAGGGCGTGCCGCGCCGCAAACGCAACGCCATGGCCCTCGAATACCTCGACACCCTCGGACTGCGCGACTGGGCCGGGCACATGCCCAACGAGATGTCGGGCGGACAGAAGCAGCGCGTGGCCATCGCCCGGGCGCTGATCAACCGCCCGCAGATCATCCTGGCCGACGAACCCACGGGAGCCCTCGACAGCAAGACCTCGCAGGAGGTAATGGACCTCCTGCGCCGGGTCAATGTCGAGATGGGCATGACGATCATCTGCGTCACGCACGAACAGGCCATCGCCGACCAGACGGACCGGATCATCCGCCTGACGGACGGCGTCATCGGAAGCATCACCGAAACCGGACTCGGACGACGATGAGGGAGCTGCTGCTGGAGATATGGACCTCGGTGCGGAGGAACAAACTGCGCACCTTCCTCACGGGCTTCTCAGTCGCGTGGGGCATCTTCATGCTCGTCATCCTGCTCGGCTCGGGCAACGGGCTGAAGAACGGCGTGGAGTCGAACTTCGGGGACTACGCCACCAACTCGATCACCCTCTACGGAGGCTGGACCTCGAAGGAGTGGAAGGGCTACGACCGCAACCGCCGCATCCGCCTCACGAACCGCGACCTGGAGATCCTCGAAAAGGAGTTCCCCGAGGTCGATGAGGTAGCGGCCAACTCCTGGCTCTCGTCGAAGAAACTCGCCTACGGGGGCAACTTCATGGAAGCCTCGCTGCGCGGCTCGCTGCCCAAGGTGGCCCGGATCGAGGGGATCAAGATCGCCAAGGGGCGTTTCATCAACGAAGCCGACATCCGCGAGTACCGCAAATCGGCGCTCATCGACGAGGAAACGGCGCTCGTGCTCTTCCAGGGCGCCGATCCGCTCGGCAAGTTCATCCGCGTGGACAGCCTCGTCTTCAAGGTCGTGGGCGTCACGAAGGGCGACGCCATGCGCAACAGCGCCACCTGCATCATTCCGCTCACCACCGGACAACTCGTCTACAAGGCCAACGAACCCTACATCAACGACGCCATCATCACGGTCAAGGAGATCCGCACGGACCGCGAAATGGAGGAGTTTGAACAGAGGATCAAGGGCCGCCTGGCCGCCGAGCACGACTTCGACCCCACGGACGACAGCGCCATCTGGATCAACAACACCATGGAGCGCGTCAAGGACATGATGATCGTCTTCGGGGGCATCAACCTCTTCGTCTGGATCATCGGCCTGGGCACGCTGCTGGCGGGCGTCGTCGGCGTAAGCAACATCATGCTCGTGACGGTCTCGGAGCGCACGGCCGAATTCGGCATCCGCAAGGCCCTCGGGGCCAAACCCTCATCGATCATCCGGCTGATCCTCACCGAGTCGGTCATGATCACCGCAGCCTTCGGCTACATGGGCATGGTGCTCGGCGTGGCGGTGATGGAGGCGGTGAACTACTACATGACCCAAACCCCGGCCGACGCCTCGGAGACGGGTTTCGCCCCGACGATCTTCCTCGACCCGACGCTCAACCTCGGCGTGGCCGTAAGCGCCACGGTGGTGCTCATCGTCGCGGGGATCATCGCCGGATACGTCCCGGCCTACCGCGCCGCCCAACTGAAAACGATCGACGCCTTGCGCTATAACAAATAGAGACGATGGGATTCTTCGACACAGACCGCTGGAACGAAATCTGGCAGACGATCCGCCGGAACCGCAAGCGCAGCATCATGACGGCGCTGGGCGTCTTCTGGGGCATCTTCATGCTCACGGTGCTGCTGGGTGCCGGCATGGGGCTGGGACGCCTGTTCCGGGCCCAACTGGGCGAGACCTCGACCAACACGGTGCTGATGAACACCGGGCGCACGTCCATCCCCTACAAGGGCATGCCCACCGGCCGGGCGTGGAACCTCGAGAACGACGACGTCGAAGCCGTGAAGAAACTTCCCGAGGTGAAATACGCCACCGGAATGGTATGGGCCAACCAGTTCTACGCCAGCCACGGCGACCGCAAGGGCGAATACTACGTCATGGGCCACATGCCCGACTACCAGAAAATCAACCCCGAGAAACTCATCTACGGGCGCTACATCAACGACCTGGACATGGAGCGCAAGCGCAAGGTCTGCCTGATCGGCACGCAGATCTGGAAGGACCTTTTCCCCGGAGGCGAGGATCCGACAGGCAAGACGATCCTGCTCCAGGGATCGCAATTCACGGTTGTAGGCGTTCTCAAGCGCCAGAGTAACATGATGACGTTCAGCGACGTGGAGCGCACGATCATCCTTCCCGCCACACTCGTGCAGCAGATGTTCGGCATGGGCCGCACAATCCACATGCTGGCCGCCGTGGGCCACAACGACGTGCCGCCGCGCATCCTCGAGCGGGCCGTCAAAACCCCGGTCTTCGCACGCCACATCATCTCGCCGGACGACCCCCGTGCGGCGTGGGTGATGACCACCGCGGAGTTCATCACCAAGGTGAACAGCCTCTTCTGGGGCATCGGGCTGCTGACCTGGATCGTGGGTCTGGGCACGCTGCTGGCGGGCATCGTCGGCGTGAGCAACATCATGCTCGTGCTGGTCAAGGAGCGCACGCAGGAGATCGGCATCCGCCGCGCACTGGGCGCCCCACCGCGCGCCATCATCTCGCAGATCCTCTCGGAGAGTTTCGTGCTGACGTTCATTGCCGGCGTGCTGGGACTCACGGCGGGCGTGGGGCTGCTCTCCGTCGCCGACTCGATCTACCACCAGGCCGTCGTCATCGCCCAGGAGGGCACCGACGTCTCGTGGCAGATCTCCTTCCAGACGGGCATGCTCTCGCTGGCAATCCTCATCGCCGGGAGCCTGCTGGCGGGCGTCATCCCCGCAAGCCGTGCCCTGAAGATCAAAGCCGTGGATGCTATCCGCGAAGAATAGACGCAAAACAAACAAATACCGCATAAGTCATGAAGAAAGTGCTGAAAATTTTCCTGGGTGTGCTTTTCGCCGCACTGCTCATCGGGACCTTCGTGTTCCTGTGGCAGAAAACCCGTCCGGCGAAGGTCGTCTACGCGATCGTGCAGCCCAAAACGGACACCCTGAGGCAGTACGTGGTCGCCACGGGCAAGGTGCAGCCCCGCGACGAGGTGGAGATCAAGCCCCAGATCTCGGGCATCATCTCCGACGTCTACAAGGAGGCCGGCGAGAAGGTCAGCCAGGGCGAGGTCATCGCCACGGTGAAGGTGGTCCCGGAGATGGGCCAGCTCTCGAGCGCCGAGTCGCGCGTCTCGGTGGCCGAAATCTCGCTGGCGCAGGTCACCCGCGAATACGAACGCACGAAGGCGCTCTACGAGAAGGGTGTCGTCTCGGCCGAGGAGGCCGAACAGGGGCGCACGGAGTTCGAGAAGGCCGAGGAGGAGCTGCGCAATGCCCGGGAGAACCTCGAGATCGTCAAGGAGGGCATCGCCAGCCGCTTTGCCGAGCTGAGCAACACGCAGATCCGTTCGACGATCGACGGCATGATCCTCGACGTGCCGATCAAGGTCGGCAACTCGGTGATCCAGGCCAACACGTTCAACGACGGCACGACGATCGCCACCGTGGCCGACATGTCGAACATGCAGTTCCAGGGCAATGTCGATGAGACGGACGTGGGCAAACTCCATGAGGGGATGCCCGTGAAGCTGACTATCGGCGCCCTGCAGGACGTCGAACTGGACGCCACGCTGGAGTATGTGGCCCCGAAGTCCACGGAGAGCAACGGCGTGATCCTCTTCGAGGTGAAGGCCGCCGTACAGATCCCCGAAGGGGTCTTCGTCCGCGCCGGATACAGCGCCAACGCCAGCATCGTGATCCAGAGCCGCGACGGGGTGCTGACCCTGCCCGAGGCATGCGTGGAGTTCGAGGGCAACAAGACCTATGTCCAGACGCTCACCTCCCCCGCGGATTCGGAGGAGCAGACCTTCGAGCGGCGCGAGGTCACGATCGGCCTGTCGGACGGCGTGAACGTCGAGATCACCGGAGGCATCACGGCCGACGACCAGGTCCGCGGTGCCCGCATCGATACCAAATAAACGCAACCACACTCCTGCCATGAAAACCCGCATCGTCGCGGCATGCGCCGCCGTCTGGCTCGCCGCCCTGCCGCTCCGCGCACAGCAGACCGATCCGTCGCCCGCAACCCCGGCGGCTCCCGCCCCGGGAACTCCGTGGACGCTGGCCGACTGCATCGCCCACGCCCAGCAGAACAACACCCAGGTGCAGCAACGGCAGCTGCAGGTCGAACGGAGCGACATCGAGCTCTCCACGGCCCGCTACAGCCGTCTGCCCGACCTGAATGCCTCGATCGGCGGCGACGCCTCCTTTGGACGCGCCCTGACCAGCGACAACACCTACCGCAACAACAACCAGACCTCGGGATCGCTCAACGTCTCCGCATCGATGCCCCTGTTCCAGGGCATGCGGATCAACCACCAGATCAAGGCCGGGAAGCTGGACCTGGCCGCCGCCATCGAGGATCTCGAACGGATCCGCGAGGATGTGGCGATCAACGTCATGACGCTCTACCTGCAGGTGCTCTACAGCAAGGAGATGGTCGGCGTGGCCGAACGCCAGCTGGAGCTGAGCACGCAGCAGGCACTCCGCAGCCGCGAACTGGCCGCCGCCGGCAAACAGCCCGAATCGGCCGTCTACGAGAGCGAGGCGCTTGCGGCCAACGACCGCATGACGCTCACCCAGTCGCGCAACGACCTGCAGCTGGCGCTGCTCGACCTGAGCCAGGCGCTCAACCGCGAAAGCGCCGCCGGATTCGACATCGTCGAGCCGGTGCTCGACAGCGTGGCGCTCGAAACACTCCACCACCTCGGCAACCCCGATGCGGTCTACGCCTACGCCGCCGAAAACCGCCCCCACATCCGGGCCGAGAAGCTGCGGCTCGAGAGTTCGGAGCACGCCGTGGACGTGGCCCGCTCGGCCCTCTACCCGACCCTCTCGCTCTCGGGAGGTTACGGCACAGGGGTATACAGCGCCGACGACTCGAAGTTCTGGGCACAGATGCGCCACAACAGCCGGGAGTATGTCGGCCTGTCGCTCGGCATCCCGATCTTCAACCGCCGCGCCACGCGCAACAACATCCGCACGGCGCGCATCGCCGTGCGCAGCCAGCAGCTGGCCGTGACGGAGGCCGAACGCGCCCTGCGCAAGGAGATCGAACAGGCGTGGTACAACGCCGACGCCGCCTATGCCAAGTACCGCGCGGCCGACGCCGCCTTCGCTTCGGCCGAGGTGGCCTTCAGCTACGAACAGGCGAAAGCCGAAGCCGGCCGCTCGACCGTCTTCGACTTCAACGACGCCAAGACCCGCATGGAGAAGGCTGCGGCCGAAGCCGTGCAGGCCAAATACGAATTCGTCTTCCGTTCGAAGATCCTCGACTTCTACCGCGGCGAACCGCTCCGGCTCTAACCACGGTCCCATCCCCCGAGCGGAGACCCCGATGCAACGCTGCAGGCCGGGGTCTCCGCTCCGTTTTTGCCCGGTTCGAAGACGGAAAGCGCACTTTTCGGTGCCGAAAGGCGGCAATCCGGAAAATTTGACCTACTTTTGCAGCGATTTACAGTACGCATCGGATGGAATGGCTTAAAGCGCTCCTGGTCGAACATTCGGCCCTGCAGGCCGTCGTGGTGATCTCGCTCATCTCGACGATCGGCATCGGTCTGGGCAAGATCCGCTTCTTCGGTATCTCGCTCGGCTCGGCCTTCATCTTCTTCGTGGGCATCCTCGCCGGACACTTCGGGCTGTCGCTCGACCCCTCGATGCTGATCTACGCCGAGGATTTCGGACTGATCATCTTCGTCTATGCCCTCGGACTGCAGGTCGGACCGGGTTTCTTCAGCTCGATGCGGGCCGACGGGCTGCGCCTCATCTCGCCAGCCATCGCCGTCATCCTGCTCGGCACGGCGCTTGCCGTAGCCCTGAGCTACGCCTTCCGGGTCCCGATGCCCGACATGTCGGGCATCCTGTGCGGCGCTACGACCAACACCCCGGCCCTCGGCGCAGCCCAGCAGACCCTCCAGCAGCTCGGGCTCGACACGAGCGGCGCCGCATTGGGATGCGCGGTGACCTACCCGCTGGGCGTCATCGGCGTCATCCTGGCCATCGTCGTGATGCGCAAGCTGTTTGTCCGCCCTTCGGACATGCCGGGACCCGACGCCGAGCACAAGAAGAACATCTTCATCGCCAGCTACCACCTCACCAACCCGGCCGTCTTCGGCAAGAGCGTCCACGAGATCGCCTCGGAGAGCCACCACCACTTCGTCATCTCGCGGCTGTGGCGCAACGGGCAGGTATCGATCCCCACATCGGACCGCACGCTCGAGCAGGACGACGTGATCCTGGTGATCACCAACCGCGAGGAGGCCGACGCCCTGCGCCTGATCTTCGGCGAGCAGGAGCAGAAGGACTGGAACAAGGAGAATATCGACTGGAACTCGGTAGACGGGCAGCTCATCTCGCAGCGCATCCTCGTCACCCGTCCCGAGATCAACGGCAAGAAACTCGCCTCGCTGCGCCTGCGCAACAACTACGGCATCAACATCAGCCGCGTCTACCGTTCGGGCGTACAGCTGCTCGCCACGCCCGACCTGCGGCTGCAGCTGGGTGACCGGCTGACGGTCGTGGGCGAAGCCCAGGCGATCAAGAACGTGGAGAAGATCCTCGGCAACGCCGTAAAGAGCCTCAACGAACCCAACCTCGTGGCGGTCTTCATCGGGCTCATCCTCGGACTGACGCTCGGAAGCATCCCCATCGCCATCCCCGGCATCTCGATTCCCGTGAAACTGGGACTGGCCGGAGGTCCGATCATCGTGGGCATCCTGATCGGCACGTTCGGTCCGCGCATGCACATGATCACCTACACCACCCAGAGCGCCAACCTCATGCTGCGCGCCCTGGGTCTCTCGATGTACCTCGCCTGCCTGGGGCTCGACGCCGGAACGCACTTCTTCGAGACGGTCATGCGCCCCGAGGGGCTGCTGTGGCTGGGGCTCGGATTCCTGCTGACGTTCGTCCCTGTGGTGATCGTCGGCGTCATCACGATGCGGATACTGAAGGTCGATTTCGGCTCGCTCTCGGGACTGCTCTGCGGGGCGATGGCCAATCCCATGGCACTCAACTATGCCAACGACACAATCCAGGGCGACAACCCGTCGGTCTCCTACGCCACGGTCTACCCCGTCTGCATGTTCCTGCGCGTGATCGTCATTCAGGTGATGCTGATGCTCTTCCTGTAGCGGACGCACATCCCGACGAAACGGCGGAAAGGGGCTCGGCCGCCGCACGCAATCCGGCCAGATCGCCGCTCGAGAGATTCTGGAAGACCCTCAGGTCGAAAGCCGGGATCACGGCCAGCACATGGTCGAAGACGTCGGACTGGATGCCCTCGTACTCCTCCCACACCACCGTATCGGTAAAGAAATAGAGCTGCATCGGCAGCCCGGTCTCGGTCGGCTGCATCTGCCGCACCATCAGGGTCATGGAGCGGTTCACCGGGACCTCCTGTTGAAGATAGCGTACCAGATAGGCACGGAAAATGCCCAGATTGGTCTGATGCAACCCGTTGATTCTCCGCTCACAGGCCGCGATTCCGTGCTCGGCGTTGTAGCGCTCGATCCGCTGCTCGGTCCGATCGATGTAGTCGCGGATCAGGTCGATCCGGCGGTAGCGGTCCAGCATTTCGGGCGTACAGAAGCGCACGCTCGTCATGTCGATCGAGACCGAGCGCATCACACGCCGTCCGCCCGACTGCTGCATGCCCCGCCAGTTCTGGAACGAATCCGAAGTGAGCAGATAGGGCGGCAGCATGACGATCGTGTTGTCCCAGTTGCGGATCTTCACGGTGGTGAGCGACACCTCCTCAACCGTTCCGTCAGCCCCGTACCTGGGGACCGAAATCCAGTCGCCGACCTGCAGCATGTCGTTGGCCGACAGCTGGATACCGGACACGAATCCCATAATGCTGTCCTTAAAGACCAGCATCACGATCGCGGCCGAGGCCCCCAGACCGGTAAGCAGCAGTCTCGGCGATTTGTCAATGAGAATCGATACGACGAGAATGACACAGATCAGAACAGCCGTTCCCTGGGCAGTCTGCCGCAACCCCTTGATCGGCTTGTTCTGCCAGGCCGGGCGCGATGCGGCGATATGGAAAAAGGCATAGAGCAGGGCATTGATCAGCCGGAAGATCGAGACCACGACATAACCCTGCATCAGCCGCAGGACGATGGTCCGGGCCTCGGAACGCTCCTCGAAAACCACCGGCAGCACGACGGCCAGCAGGATGGCACTCAATACGTGGCAGACATTGCGCAGGACCCGGACGCTGAAGAGCGTATCGTCCCATCTGGCACGGGTACGTTCGACAAACCGCCGCACGTTCCGCACCAAAAGCAGCCGGCAGAGGAAGTCGAAGAGCACAGCGAAGAGAATGACCAGCAGGAAGGCGACCCAGCGGTCCCAGCCGCCGGAATCGGAGGAGACACCCAGCCAGCCGAGCAGGATGTCGGTACCACGTTTCAGAATCGATTGCATGCTCCTCCGCCCCGCAATTACCGGGCCGGAAGCGGCATTCCGCTACGGAAAGAGCAACCCGATCTCCCCCTCGAAATTGGGTGTGAAGATTCCCTTGCCCACGGAACCGAGGATCTCCTCGCGGCTCCAGAAGCGGCCTCCGTCGAGTTCGTCACTCGGGCATACCGTCCCGTCGTAGCAGGTACGGTGGACGTAGACCAGTTCGTACTCGCGCTCCGAGCGAAAGGCGTAGACCGCAATGCGTTCGGGAGTGAATTCCGTCACGCCGATCTCTTCGCGGACCTCGCGACGCAACGCCTCCTCGACCGTTTCGCCGTAGGCGACGTGCCCGCCGACGGCCGTATCCCACCGGCCGGGTTGAATATCCTTCCAGTCGGGGCGCCGCTGCAGGTAGAGTTCCCCGCGGGAGTTGAACAGATGCAGGTGCACGACCGGGTGGAGCAGCATCGAGCCGCCGTGGCACTCGCCGCGCGTGGCGCTGCCGATGACACGGCCCGACGGATCGACCACCGGGAAAAGTTCCTGTGCGTTATCGCTTTTCATCTCTTGATCTCAAGATATCTTCACCAGCCTACAGAGCCGGGCCCGACTCACGGGACTGGCCTACCTCATAGCCCAGCGAGCGCATCCACTCGACGGTGGCGGCATCGACCTGATCCGTACGGTCGGACCAGCGTCCGGCCTCGGAGAGGGACTTCTTGCGCTGCTCGAGGGCCTCGCGCAACGGGAACGACGGGTGCGGCAGGGCACTCTTCTCGGCCCGCAGCGTAGGCCGGATCCGCCGGTCGAAGACGTCACGCTGCGACGGACGGCGGGCCCCCTCCCATCGGAATCCCTTGAGGAAGAGCTCCTGGTCGGCCGGAAGTTTATCGATCGGATAGAGGTTCCAGACGGGATCCTGCCGGTAGACGATCGTCACGACCTGCTTGCCCTCGATGTAGAACGAACAGTCGCCGCTCTCGATGAAACCCACGTCGGTGATCTGGGGCGGTTCGCCGTCCTGCATGTAGTAGATCGTCTGCGCGTTGCCGTTCACGTCGTTGCGGTAGATCTCGTTATTGCGGAAATAGGAGGTCATCTCCTTGCCGGCCACCTGGTTGTAGTGCGTCGTATCGAGCTGGGCCACCATCATCGGCGAACCGACGAACTCGGCGCGCGCCAGCTGTTGCCGCTCGGTGTAGATGTCCATCACGTCGGAGGTCACCTGGTTGCTCTGGTTCCACAGCACGGGGTTGATGTAGAGGTGGATCGTCGAGTCGGTGCTGATCGAGGTCATCGAGTCGCAGACCGACTGGAAGTCGGAACGGTAGATCCGCACGTCGCGATAGCCCTTCAACAGGCGGTAGATCGAATCGCGGGGGGCCTCCGGTTGCTCCACATCGAGAGAATCGGCCGTCAGAAGCGAAAGGCTGTCGGCCGTCAGCGAGTCGGTTGCCAGCCGGATGAGCGAATCCTGCTCGACGGCATTCTTCTCCAGCAGCGAATCGATCTCCTGCAGGGCCGTGGAGTCCACCGGGACGGTCTTTCCCTTGCGCGCCGCACGGGCCTGACGCGCCCTGAGTTTCGACTCGGCCTTGAGCCGGCGAGCTTCGAGGCGCTTCTCCTCGCGCTCCTTCTGGGCCATGAGCTTGGCCGTGGCCTTCTGCTGGCGGCGCTCGGCGATCTCGTCGAGTTCGGCCTTCCGGGCCTTCTCCTTCGCGGCTTTGGCCGCCGCACGGGCCTTGCGTTCCTGCTCCTTGAGATAGGCCTTGCGGGCATCGCCGGCCAGTGTATCGAGCGGATCGATTGCGGGCGCGGAGAGCGAGTCGGAGCCGGCAGGATGCTGCGTCGGCAGCGAATCGGCCGGAACGGCCTCGCCGGGCAGATCGGACTCGGAAGCCGGCAGATCGGAAGCATCGGGAAGTACGGCGTCGGGAGCCTGGCTGTCGGAGGCCGTCTCCGCATCGTCCCCGGACGGGACGGGACGGTTCCCGTCGGCAGCGGCCGTCGGGACATGCTCCGCATCCGCCTGCAGACCGAGAGCCGCCAGCGAATCGGCCCGAGCCTGCTCGGCGGCGCGACGCTCGGCGGCACGGCGTTCGGCCGCCTCGTTGATCGTGAAGAGGTACATCGTATCGGCCCGCATGAAGAGCGAGTCGCCCTGCGAACGGTCGTAGCTTATGGCCGAGGGACGGTCGGTGAGCAGCGCATTGCCCGGCTCCTTCCAATACTCGCCGTACTCGCCGAAGGCCAGCACCTTGTGCTCCGTATCGTCGAGCTGGATGTCGCGGCGCAGGATGACGTGGTTGCGCATGCGGTAGAAATCGATGCTGTCGCTCCACATCTCCTGCTTGTCGGTGAGCAGGTAGCCGTTGCGCGTCACGATATAGAGCGTGTCGGCCTTCTCATAGGCCCCGCGGTCGGCGTAGAGATAGTCGCCGTCACGGTTCCAGATGTTGGTCCGGTCGTAGAAGAAAGCGTTGTCGGTGGCCATGTTGTAGACCACCGAGTCGCCCGTAAGTTCGTACTCGTCGTTGCGCATCTCGACCCGCTCGACCGCAATCAGCTCCTTCGTGTCGGCATAATAGTAGCCGCGCACCGATTCGAGCAGGTTGTCGCGGTTGGTCAGCACGCCCCCGCCGCCGAACTCGCCGATGTTCTCCTTCGTGTTGAAGAGGAATTCGTAGGTATAGAGCGTCGCGTCGCCGTCGATCACCTTCACGATGTCGGAATAGACCCGCGCCTCGTTCCGGTCGCCGTCATACTCGGCCCTGTCGCCGTAGATATAGGTCGTATTCTTGTTGATGAGGACGTTGCCGAAGAACTCGATGCGTGTGTCCGAATAGCGGACGGCCGAATCGCACGTGATCACCGCACCGTTGTGCTGTGCGGCGAAGTTGCCCACCAGGAATATCGCCGTATCCCCGGGAGCCACGGGGCCCATCAGGTCCGACTTAAGGTCGATGAGTTTCTTCTCGCCCTCCTCCCCGTCGGGAGCAGGCATGCCGCTGCGGGCGGTCAGGAAGCCGACCGCGGCCGAGAGGCAGATGGCTATGGACAGAAACCTACGCACCCCGACGTTATTTCACCCAGTGTTTGTTCTCGAACTCCCCGTTGCGGTATTCGGGATCGATGAAGACGTACATGCCGTCGATCTTCTTGGTCAGCCACTCGCGGAACACACGTTCCTGCTTGTCCTGCAGGGCCATCTCCTCGAGTCGGAGGTAGTCTTCATTGAGCGAGGCCGGATGCGTCGGAATCACCTCCACCAGTTTGACGATCTTGCCCAGCTGGTTGCCCAGCAGGTCCTCGGTCAGGAAGGCATCCGACACCTCTCCCGGCTTGAGACGGATCAGCGCATTGTAGTCGTCGAGGCTCTTGAACCGGCCGAAATCCTCCTTGAGGAACTTCGTGACGGTCAGTTTGGCATCGAAGGCCTGGTAGCGCTCCAGAATATCGTGGTTCGAGACGATACCCCCGTTCATCTTCGAGGCCGCATCGTCCGAGAAACGGAGCGCCGCCTTCTCGAACGTGATCGAATCCTTGTGGATCAGGTCGGCAATGCTGTCGAGCTGGTTGAGCGTCTCGCCCAGTTCGTCGCTCGTATACTCGGGACGCAGCAGGATGTGCCGGAAATGGTAGAGCTGGCCGCGCTTGTCGAGCAGCTGAATGATGTGGAAGCCGAACTGCGACTCGACCACCTCGGAGATCTGCCCGGGCTTCATCGTCTCGAGCGTCTTGGCGAAGGCCTCGTCCAGACCGGCCAGCGGCGTGGGATCCATCTCGCCGCCGCGGAGCGCCGTACCATCGACCGAATACATGCGGGCCAGATTGTCGAATCGCGCTTTGCCCGTGATGACCCGCTCGCGCATGTCGAGCAACCGCTCGCGCGCACGCTGCTTGGCCTCCTTCATCGACTTGGGGAACTTCGTGATCTGCGCGTAGACATACTGGTCGGCAATTGTCGGCAGGCTGTCCTTCGAGAGCGACTTGTAGTAGCGCTCCACCTCGCCCGGGATCACGGTCACCTTGCTCACCACCTCGCGCTGCATGGCGCTGGCGTAGGCCTGCTCCTCGTAGCGCTGGCGGAGGATCTCACGGATGTTGAAGATGGCCATGTGCTGCTTGGCCTCGAGTTTCGCGATCGAACCCTCCATATCGACCAGCTGCTGCACCTGGTCCTCAACCTGCGAGAGGATATCGTTGCTGTTGATCTCCACCGAGTCGATCTGCGCCTGATTGTAAAGCAGTTTCTGCGTCATGAGCGCCTCGAGCGCCTCGTTCATCGGATCGCGGTCCGAGGTGTAGCCCTCCTGCCGGCGCTGCTCGACGAGCTGACGCGCATAGTCGGCCACCTCGGAATAGACGATCGACGAGCCGCCCACGACGGCCACTACCTTGTCGAGCATCACCTGACGGCGCTGGCCGACCACCCCGGCCGCCAGCAGCATCAGGGCTGCCGCCAATATCCCTTTTTTCAACATTTTGCCTGTTTGCGTTTGTTTAGGTTATTTTTCCTTGTTCGGTTCCTTGTTCGGTTCTTCATCCGCCTCATGGTCGCGGCCGTAAATCCGGACGTCGCCATCCTCACGAGCCTGTGCGTCCAGCTCCTCCTCGTGCCGGCGGATGATCTCGCTCTGGCGCCGGTTGAAGAGGATCCGGCGGATCGTCGGCCGCAGCCGCTCGAGCGGAATGGGCTCCCCTTCGCGACGCACCTCCAGGATCTGGAAGTAGTAGCGCGAATGGCCGTCGCGCATCTCCTGCACGGCCGTCGTACCGAGTACCGAGTCGTAGTTCTGCGAGCGCAGCGTCGGCAGGTAGCTCAGGAACTCCGGGAAGTCGATCCACTGCTCGCGGAAATCACTCACCTGAAAGTCGTTCTTGGTGCAGATGTCGCGGAAATCGCGCTGCTGCGCCTCCGAGGAAGAGGCCATCGCCGTCTTGAGCTTGGCCGCCTGCCTGTAACCCAGGTCGAAGCGGACGATGCGCCCCTTGACGATGGAGCGGTCGAGCCGAAAATCGGCCTTGTGCTCGCGGTAGTAGGCCGCAATCTCGTCGTCAGTGAAGACCGTGTCGATCGAGCGATCGACGTAGTATTGGTCGAGTTTGCGGATCAACAACGCCTGACGGTACTCCTCGACCATGCGGTCGATATCGTCGGCCGACGAGGAGAAGAGCTCCTCGGCCTCCTTGAGTTTGAGCTGCTTGACCACCCAACGGTCGATATACTTGCTCATGAAGGCCGCACTGTCCTCACCCGAAAGCCCCTGCGGCACGACCGAACTCAGGTCGCGCATGCGGAGTTCCCGGTCGCCGGCACGGGCGACGGTCTCGTCGCTGGTGAAATAGCGCGGCAGCTCCCGGCATCCGACCAGCAGCAAGGCGCCCACCGCGACCGTTATTTTCGCGCGCAAATTCATATTCCGAAGGGCAAAGATAGCCTTTTTACTCGTAATTAACGCAACATGGCGGCGTTTATTACGCAGCAGTCCGATTTTTCTCCGCCTCCTTGATCCGGCGCAGCGCCAGAAGCATCATCCGGCCCGAAACGATGAGCAGCGCCACGGCGACGACATAGACCGCCACGTAGACCACCCGGTTGTGGATCAGATCGATCAGCAGCGTGTTGGCGTGTCCGGTGATCATCATCAGGTAGGCCACGGCATTGTTCATCGCATGGAGGATCATCACCGACCAGAGCGAGTCGGTCGAGATGTAGACATAGCCGAGGATCAGTCCCACGACGAAGGCGTTGATGACCTGCACGGGCTGCAGGTGCATCACCCCGAAGAAGAGTGCCGAGACGAGCCAGGCGAGCGTCACGCCGTAGCGGGCACGCAGCGTCCCGAGCACCAGTCCGCGACAGATCAGCTCCTCGAGGACGGGGGCGAAGAGCACGAGCATGAGCAGCGTCCAAAGGCCGCGCCCGACGTTGAGCGACAGATCGGGAAGCTGCGCCAGCAGGGGTTCGAGCACCACGCCGGCGGCGCAGATCAGCACGAAGCCCCACAGCAGCAGTGCGGGATTGAGCCCCCGCGTCGAGAAGCGGGCCCAGCGGCCGCGTCCTCCGCGCGCGCGACGGTAATAGAGGAGTCCGCCCAGCGCCGCAACCATCGAGACGACGTAGACCACGGCATTGAACCGTCCGAGCGCCTCGGGCGCCATCGCCTTGAAATCGGACCCGGGGACGGCAAACTGCAGGAACAGCATGCCGAGCAGCCCGATCACGACCTGCGCCCCGAGCACCACGCCCAGCATGGCAAACAGGTCGCCGATGGTCGGAAATCTACGTTCGGGGAGTTCCTGAGAGCTCGTTTTCGTGGCGCCGGAGGTCCGTTCCTTCTTCGCTTCGGCTGCCGCATCCTTCGTTGTGCCGGAGGCCGGAGCCTCCACTCCCGATGCCTGCCCGACCTCTTCCCGGCCCGTTGCCGGGGCCCCGCTGCGTCCGGCGGAATGCAGTTCCGCCCGATCCTCCTTTTTCGCTTCCATAGTCTTGCTTAAAGTCAGTTCATTCCGTGTCCAAAGATAGTGCAAGCCCCCGGCAAAAACAAATTTCCCGACACGCAATTTTGCACGACGATTGCGGAATTCCATTTAATTTCATTAAATTTGCCTGCTTATTATACGCATGAACGAAATTATGGCAAAGGTTATCGCATTAGCCAATCAGAAGGGCGGCGTGGGAAAGACCACCACGGCCATCAACCTGGCGGCATCGCTCGCCCTGCTGGGCAAGAAGGTCCTGCTGCTCGATGCCGACCCGCAGGCCAACGCCACCTCGGGACTCGGGTTCGACATCAACCTCGAGGGCATCTACGAGTGCATCGCCGGGCTGAAGCAGCCCGAGGAGGTGATCCTCGCAAGCGCAGACGTGAAGAACCTCTGGCTGCTGCCCTCGTCGATCGATCTGGTGGCCGCCGACACGGAACTGCCCAAGATGGAGAACGCACACCACGTGATGAAGCGCATCGTCGATGCCGTGCGCGGGAAGTTCGACTACATCTTCATCGACTGCTCCCCCTCGCTGGGCTACACCACGGTGAACATCCTCACCGCGGCCGACTCGGTGCTCATTCCCGTGCAGTGCGAATACCTGGCCCTCGAGGGGCTCTCGAAGCTGCTCAACACGATTCGCAAGGTCAAGAGCGGCCTCAACCCCGACCTCGAGATCGAGGGATTCCTGCTGACGATGTACATGCGCAACCGTCTGAACAACCAGGTGGTGAACGAGGTCCGCGAACACTTCGGCCCCCTGGCCTACGACACAATAATCCAGCGCAACATCCGTTTGGGTGAAGCCCCCTCGCACGGAAAACCCGTCATGCTCTACGACGCGAGCGCCGTGGGTTCGGAGAACTACCTGAACCTGGCCCGCGAATTCCTCAAGCGCAACCGGAAACGTCTGGCGGCGCAGAAATAGACACTCCGCCACCGGCCTCCGGCGAGCGAAGAGACGCAAATAAAGCACACAAAGATATGAAACAGAAGGGATTAGGACGCGGTCTGGACGCGATTTTCGGGAGTGATCCGATCGACGTCAAGCTCAAGCCGATGAGCGAGATGGCCGAGATCGACATCGCCGACATCATCCCCAACCCCACGCAGCCGCGCACGCAGTTCGACGAGGAGGCGCTCGACGAACTGGCCGACTCGATCCGGCAGCTGGGCGTCATCCAGCCCGTCACGGTCAAAAGGACCGACGGCGGAAAGTACATCATCATCAGCGGCGAGCGCCGCTGGCGGGCCGCACAGCGCGCCGACCTGAAGAGCCTGCCGGCCTACATCCGCGAGGTGGACGACGAGAACCTCCATGCCATGGCCCTCGTCGAGAACATCCAGCGCCAGGACCTCAACGCCATAGAGATCGCCCTCGGCATGCAGCGGCTCATCGACGAGTGCCACCTGACGCAGGACGCCCTCTCGGAGAAGGTGGGCAAGAAACGGTCGTCGGTATCGAACTACCTGCGCCTGCTCAAGCTCCCGGACGAGGTGCAGCTGGCCCTCAAGGAGGGGCTTATCTCGATGGGCCACGCCAAGGCCATCGCCGGCGCCCCGGCCGAACAGCAGCTGCGCGTACTGAAGCGCTGCGTCAAGAAGGGGCTCTCGGTCCGGCAGGCCGAAGAGTTGGTCCGCATGCTGAGTGAAACGCCCGCACAACCCGCACAGCCCGAAGAGGAGGAGTATCCCGAAAGCTATTCGCGGCTGGTCGAGCTGCTCGAGCCCTGCTTCTCGCAGGAGATCTCGATCAAACGGACGAAAAACGGGGGCGGACGCATCGTCATCGGTTTCTCGGACGACAAGGACATCGAACGTTTCATCGAACGTTTCTCGCAGCGTTCCTAACGAATGGCAATGGCAGGTCTCCGGTTCAAACTCCTCGTACTGCTCGCAGCGTGTACGCTGTGGCTCCCCGCCGAAGCGCAGCTCCACCGCGGCGCCCGCACGCTCGTGCGGGGCGGTCAGTTCGAAAAGCCGGACTCGCTCCAGCGCCAGCGCGACTCGCTGCGCGTGGCGGAGATCGCCCGGCAGATCGACTCGATGGCCCGGGCCGACTACGCCGCCGACTCGGCAGCCGTCGCCTCGCTGCGCACCGACGACCTCCACCTGCTCGACTCGCTGGCCGAAGCCCGCTTCGCCGCGGCCCGGCAGGGGATCGACACCACGACCCGTAGGCCCGCACCCCGCAAGCGGTGGTTCATGAGCGACTCGATGTCGCTCTCGAAGGTCTGCTGGCTCTCGACCGTCCTGCCCGGATACGGACAGGTCTACAACAAGCAATACTGGAAGCTGCCGATCCTCTACGGCACGGTCGGCACGGGACTTGCCCTCTTCATCAACGAAAACCGCAAGTTCAAGCCGCTCAAGCGCGCCTACGACGCCTACACGGACGTGAGTCTCTCGCGCACGCCCGAGCTCGATGCCCTGCAGACGAAGATGATCCGCAGCAACACGCGGCGGCAGCTCTACCTGGGCATCACCATCGCCTCGTACATCTATTTCATCGGCGACGCCGCGGTGAACTACTCGACCAACGACGTCTCGAACGTCAAGAAGGCCACGACGCTGGCCTGCATCTTCCCGGGCGCCGGGCAGATCTACAACCGAAGCTACTGGAAGGTGCCGTTCGTCGTCGGCGGATTCGCCTCGATGATCTACTGCATCGACTGGAACAACCGCGGTTTCCAGCGCTTCAAGAAGGCCTACAACCTGCTGGCCGACTACGAGCAGCATCCCGACAAATACCCCAACGGCCCCACCGACGAGTTTCAGGGCCGCTACTCGGCAAGCTACATCAAGAACATGCGCGACAACTTCCGCCGCAACCGCGACCTCTGCATCATCATCTCGGGAGCGCTCTACGCCCTGCAGATCATCGATGCACACGTTGATGCGCACCTGAAAGACTACGACATATCGGACGACCTCACAATGAACCTCGAACCGCTGGTGGACTATCCCTACATCCCCAGCATGAACGCCAACCGCCCGGTATTCGGGTTCAACATGAGTCTCAAATTCTGAACATGAAAAAGCTCCTGACCCTCGCGCTGCTCGTCGCCGTCACGGCCTCGGCCTCGGCCCTCGACCGCAATCCCCGCAAAAAGAGACGCGACCGCAAGAAAGACCGCACCGAACAGACGGCCCAGCCCGCACCCGTTGCACCCGCCGTGCAGCCCGTAACCGACACGCTGCCCGAACCCAAACCCGAACCCGAGCCGCAGCAGACGGACCTCTCGCTGGGCTTCTCGCCCGAGCAGGCGGATTCGCTGGTGGCCGTATGGCAGGAGCGGCAGCAGCTGGAATCGTTCGTGGAGTTCTTCGACCAGTTCGTGCTGGAGGACTCGACCGCCATGGCCACGGCCATCGCAGCCGACAAGACCCCCGACTCGGTATACACGCGCCGGCTGCGCGACCTGGCCTCGCCGATCCCGCTGGCCTACAACTACATCGTCAAGGGATACATCGACCGATACATCAGCCCCCGCTACCACACGATCAGCCGCATCCTCGGCCTGTCGCAGTACTACTTCCCGATGATCGAGGAGGAGCTGCTGCGCGCCGACCTGCCCATCGAGCTGCGCGCCCTGCCGATCATCGAGTCGGCCCTCTCGGCCACGGCCGTCTCCCCCGCCGGAGCCGTCGGACTGTGGCAGTTCATGCCCGCCACGGGCAAGAGCTACGGGCTCGAGATCAACTCGCTGGTCGATGAGCGCCGCGATCCGGTGCGCGCCACCGAGGCGGCGTGCCGCTACCTGAAGGACCTCTACGCCATCTACAACGACTGGACGCTGGCCATCGCCGCCTACAACTGCGGCCCGGGCAACGTGAACAAGGCCATGGCACGCTCCGGCGGCAAGACCTTCTGGGAGATCTACGACTACCTGCCCCGCGAGACACGCGGCTACCTCCCGGCATTCATCGGCGCCTCGTATGCCTACACCTACCACCGGCTGCACGACATCGAACCCGAAGCGGCCCCCATTCCGCTGGCCGTGGACACGGTGCGCATCGACCACCTGATGCACTTCGGGCAGATCGCCTCGACGATCGACCTGCCCGTGGAGACCTTGCGGCTGCTCAACCCGCAGTACAAACTCGACATCATCCCCGCCACGACTCGCAGCTATACGCTTGTGCTCCCGCAGCGCAACGTCTCGCAATACATCGCCCACGAGCAGGAGATCCTGGCCAAGGACTCGATGTACCTGAAGGAGTACATCAACCCGGCCAACATCGAAAAGAAACGGCAGGAGCGCAGCGGAACGGTCTACGTCGTCAAGAAGGGCGACACGCTGGGCCACATCGCCCGCAAATACCACGTGACCGTCTCGCAGATCATGCGCTGGAACAAGATCAAGAGCGCCAACAAGCTCCGCATCGGCCAGCGGCTCCGCATCGAAGGCAGATAACGGCATCCATGATCCCCGACCACGATACGATCGTCGCGCCGGCCACCGCGCCGGTCGGAGCCATTGCCGTCGTGCGCGTCAGCGGCACGGAGGCCCTGGCGTGCTGCGACCGCATCTTCCGCGGCCGGGAGCCACTTGCCGCAGCCGCCGGATACACGGTGCACTACGGGACCGTGGAGGAGGGCGACCGCACGATCGACGACGTGCTGGCAACCGTCTTCCGCGCCCCGCACTCCTATACGGGCGAGGACTCGGTCGAGATCTCGTGCCACGGCTCACGGTACATCGTCGCGGAGATCCTCCGCCTGCTGCTGGCCGCCGGGGCCCGGATGGCTGCACCGGGCGAGTTCACGATCCGCGCCTACCTGGCCGGAAAGATAGATCTCTCGCAGGCCGAAGCCGTCGCCGACCTGATCGCCTCCTCGTCGCGGGCCGACCATGCGCTGGCCACGAACCAGATGCGCGGAGGATACTCGGAGGAGCTGGAGGGGCTGCGGGACAAACTGCTGCAGCTCACCTCGCTGCTGGAGCTGGAACTGGACTTCTCGGAGGAGGATGTCGAGTTTGCCGACCGCACGGCGCTGCGCGAAACGATGGAGCGCATCGGCGGGGAGATCGACCGCCTGCGCAACTCCTTCGCCTTGGGGAACGCGATCAAGGAGGGCGTCGCGGTGGCGATCGTAGGGGCTCCGAACGTCGGGAAATCGACGCTGCTGAACAAGCTGCTGAACGAAGACCGCGCCATGGTTTCGGAGATCGCCGGAACGACGCGGGACGTCATCGAGGAGCAGGCCAACATCGGCGGCGTGCGGTTCAGGTTCCTCGACACGGCGGGCATACGCGCTACGGGTGACCGATTGGAACGGATGGGCATCGAGCGCACGATGGAGAGCATCCGCCGGGCACAGGTAGTCATCCGGCTGCTGGACGCCCGGGATCTGGAGGGGGGCATTCCCGCCGCGGAATTCACGTTGCGGCAGGAACAGCGGCTGCTGACGGTCATCAACAAACTGGATGCGGCGCCGGAGGGGTTCCGCCCCATGAAGGGAACGATCGGCATCTCCGCCAGGCGGGGCGACGGGATCGAGGCATTGTGCCGGGCATTGCGGGATGCCGTGGACACGGAGGGGATCTATCACGGCGAGACGGTGGTTTCGAACAGCCGCCACTACGAAGCCCTGACAGCAGCCCGGCAGGCGCTGGCAAGTGCACTGGACGGATTGGACCGGGGGCTTCCGGCAGACCTGCTGAGCGAGGAGATCCGCCCCGTGATCAGCCGCCTCGGAGAGATCACCGGCCGTGGAGCCATTGCTCCGGACGAGGTCCTCGAGAACATCTTCTCAAAATTCTGCATCGGAAAGTAACCTAACGAAGCAAAATTCGGAAAATCGAAGAATAAAAAAAACACTAACAATCAGCAATTTACAGCGATTCAGAGAAAAATTTTCCGAATTTTAAAATCTCCCTTCGAGGCGCGTTTTTGCAACGTATTTGTAACGTTTGCACTTGCATGTTGCAAATTTTATCCCTATTTTTGCAACACACCAATCGAAACGCACGCCTATAGAGATTAAGCTGATCAAACGCGAACTGAAGAACGGGCGAACCTCTTTGGTATTGGAATACTACCTGGGGTACACCCTCGGGGCCAACGGCACCACAAGGCCCAAGCGCAAATTCGAGACCCTCGAATACTTCCTCTACACCGCGCCCCGCAACAAGGCCGAGCGCGACCACAACAAGATCAACCTGGAGATGGCCGAGAAGGTCAAGGCCAAACGGCTGCTCGCCGAGCAGAACGAGCAGTACGGATTCGCCGTGCCGTTCAAGATCCGCACCAACCTGGTCGAGTTTATCCGCGGGATGGTCGAGCAGCGCAAGGATTCGCCCGGCAACTGGGGCAACTGGGACAGCATGCTGAAACACCTGATCGCCTATGCGGGGACGGAGACCACCTTCGAACGGATCGACCGACGGTTCGTCGAGGGGTTCCGCACCTACCTCGCCAAGGAGGCCCGCACGAAGAGCGGCACCGCCCTCTCGGTCAACAGCCAGAACAGCTACTTCCTGAAGTTCAAGGCGGCGTTGAACCGGGCCGTCGAGGAGGGGATCGTTCCCCAATCGCCTGCCATGGGGGTCAAGGCCACACGGACGGAGGATGTCCACCGCGAATACCTCACGATCGAGGAGCTGCAACGGCTGGTCAAGACCGACTGCTCCTACCCCGTGCTGAAGGACGCCTTCATCTTCTCGTGTCTGACGGGCATGCGCTGGAGCGACATCAACAAGCTGACGTGGGGCGAGGTGCAGGAGTTCGACGGCGGCACGCGCGTGGTCTTCCGCCAGAAGAAGACCCGCGGTCTGGAGTACCTCGACATCGCCGGGCAGGCCGTGCGCTACATGGGGCCGCGCGGCAGGGCCGACGAACGGGTCTTCACGGGGCTGAAATACTCCGCCTGGCACAACCTCGCGCTGCGCGAATGGTGCATGAAGGCGGGCATCACGAAGCATATCACCTTCCATTGCGGGCGCCACACCTTCGCCGTATTGCAGCTCTCATTGGGCACCGAAATCTACACCCTCTCGAAGCTCCTCGGCCACCGCGAGCTGAAGACCACGCAGGTCTATGCGCAGATTATGGACGAGAAGAAACGCGAAGCGGTGAACCGGATTCCGGAATTATGATTATCTTTGAGAAACGGGGCATCAGCCTTCACCCTTGCACCGCAACCGACCGCCCATGAACCGCATCGAATACATCCGTTACTCGCACCGTCGTGCCAACAGCCGGGTCCGTGCATGGATCGGAAGCGTGCGCATGCGGCTCGCACGTCGGAGCCGGTTGCTGGGCTGGTTATGGATGGTGCCGGGGTCGATCTTCTACGCGCTGGTCGTCCTCTTCAGCTGGCTCACCTTCTGCGTCGGCCTCTTCCGGGATCCCCGCTTCACGCTCCACTTCCTGGAGAGCGAGATCGAGTGCCGCGGACTCTCCGGTGCGGAGGCCCGCCGTTACCTCGACGAGCAGCACCGCGACTACGAGCGCCGGCTGGCCTACGGCAACTTCACGCGCAACGAACAGCGGCGCATCGACCAGACCTTCGCGTACCTCTATAACCGCTACCCTGCCCCGGCTCGGGACGATCTCAACGCCCGGCTCGACGAGGTGCAGAGCGCCGTTGCGGAGATTGCCGGCTTCACGCGGCAGCGCCAGGAGGAACTGGAGCAGGCCCGGGAGCGCGAAACCGCCCTGCAGGTGCAGGCCGAGAAGCGCCGCGCCATCAACCGCAGCCGTACGGGATTCGACCCCACGCCGGAGGACTTCTCACCGCGCCTTACCGACCGGCAGCTCGACCTGCTGACCGAACACATCAACCGCATCGGCCTCTTCCGGCGCGACGTCACCCGCCCGGAGGTCGAACTGCTGCTCGCCTGCCAGCTTCCGGGACCGCTGCAGACGACCCACAACAAGCTGCTGGCGCTGCTGCTCGAATCGCTGAGTGCCGCGCGGTTCATCACCCCGAAGTGGCAGCGCGTGGCGGGAGCCAAGGGGTGCTTCCTCTCGAAGCTGGGCAAGCCGCTTACGGCCAAGGATCTCTCGGCGGCCAAGCAGATGGCCGACATCATCGACGCGAAACGCGAGCAGCAGATTCTCGACTGCATCCGGGCCCTGGAGGCCGCGCAGTCATAGCCAGCCCGAAAAGGCCGACAAACACGAACGAAGGCCCTTTGCGGGGTTCCGCCGTCGTGTTTGCAGGGTGCCAGTACGCGGGAAAAGATGGGAAAGATTGTCCAAACAAGCGGAAACGTTGGCAGACAATGTCGTCAGCCTTTTTTCTTCGTTTTTTTGTCTCTGTAATTACAAACCCGTGCGTTGTGCAACGCCTTTGTCAAACCTTTTAAATTGTGTTTTTATGCAAATGAGTCTAACCGTCGAGGAACGTCTCGACCGCATCGAACAACTGCTGCGCGGACAGAAGAATGTCCTGAACTTTTCCGAAGCCTGCGACTTCACAGGCATTTCACCGAGCTACATGTACAAACTCACCCACAACGCCCGCATCCCCCACTACAAGCCCCACGGCAAGAATGTCTACTTCCTGCGCGAGGAGCTCGAACAGTGGCTGCTGCAGAATCCCGTGCGGACCGCCGAACAGAAGGATCGCGAGGCGACCGAATTCGTCCTTCGCAGACAGCGTCCGAGATAGCAACACGTATCGGTCCGACCGGTCCCAAGCCCATCGGGGCGGCCGGATTATCTACCCCTAAAAAAGCGCATCGCTCACCGTAAACGAGCGGATCGCCCGCTCCTTTACGACATCACCCTCCTCCATACGGCCGATCAACAACGGCGACGACGGGTCATGCAACCTCCGGTTCCGATGCACCGTCTTCGTATCGGTGTTGGCATAGCAATACAGACAGCCGTGGCTGCATGTATCATAGGCCCCGATATCCACACTCTGCACACAACCACACTCCGGCCGTTGGTTCCTGTCCTTGGCGACCTCCAACCTGCGCCCCAGCAACTCTTCAATCAACACACGGTCAATGCATCGGCCATGCCGGATGCCCATCGGCTCCAGGTCTATCCGCTCCGCGCAGGTCTGAATCCGGATGCCATAGCTTGATGCGATGGCCGCCAGGCCCGAAGCCAATCGGGTGATTTCATCCGCACTCGGTTCCCGGGCCGTCGTCTCCCTTAAATTGCGCCGCGTCTTCTGATACAGATCCACGAAACTGATCACACAGGTTTGGGTACAGGATGCCAACCGTTTGGCGATTGCCTCAAAACCGTGCAGATGATAGCTGACGTCCATGCTTTGCGAGAACAGAATCGGGTCATACCTCCAAATGACCCGTTTGGGGCCAATCCGATCGGACAGCCGTCTGAACGTCTCAATAATGGTCTCCTTCTGCGGGAGCCCCTTCTCCAGCTCCCTGTCGTATGGAGTGACCGTAAACTGGAAATAGTACATGTAGTCCGCGAGTTCGCCCAGACGCGGCAGCATCGGCGCCGGATTCTTGCTCCAAAAGACGATGCAATCAATCACATCCGGAGATAGCCGGATTTTGCTGACCTGATGCCGGTTCATCGGATTCCGGACGCACACCTGCCCCTCCCGGATCCGGTTGTAAAACCAGTCCGAATAGAAGGCGGGAATATCGGTTCTTCGGCTAACGCTCAGTATCATCGCGAATCAGTTTATCGTTTCGCCGCACTTTGCAGACGGCACCCGAGGCTGCGGCGTACATCGGCCCAACCGGTCTATTTGCGCTCGGGGTCCGCTTCCGCCGCAGGCCGATCCTTCCAGAGCCACCACTTGCACTTCGCCGGATCGGGATTCTCCGTGTTGACGAAATAGACGACCGCGCGATAAAGATACAGCTGACAGCGGTCAATTTGACACCCCCGCAGACGACACTCCTCAGCATAGAGCTCCTCGGCCGTCTTGCCCTTCAGCGATTCGATGGTCGTGTATCCCATGGCCAGCAGATCCGCTTCGGTCCGCGGCCCGACGTTTGGTATTTTACGCAGTTCAGTCATGGCTGTCTGGTTTTCCGTAGAGCCGCTCCAGATCGAGCTTCTCGATGCGCGAACGGATGGCGCCGGGCTTGCGCTGGAAATGGGCGGACAGCTCCTCCTCCGTCGCCCCCTCACACCACCGGCGCGTCAACTCCAGATCCTCCGCTTCGGTCCAGGGCAGGTAGGCATTCGGATACTCCTGGCGGCAGGCGTAGACCGAGTAGGTCGGTTCGCCGGTCAGCTGCTTGTAGGCCCGCAAATAACGCTTCAGCCGCTTGACGTCCTTATCCGAGAGGTACGGCAGACGGCGAATATCCATGTTGTCCGTGAGATCGTTCAACTTGACCGCCACGGCCAGCGGATTGCCCTTTATGCGGGCAATATAACGATCGTAGGGCTCTTCCTCGGCATGGGTCAGACAGCGCAGCACCTCGATGATTTCGGGCGCAAACCCTTCGGCCGCCAGCTTCTCCAGCGTCCAGTCGCTGTCCTCGACCACATCGTGCAACACCCCGACGATCTTCTCTTCGGGGGGGGGTTGCCCGCGGCCATGACCCGCAGCGGGTGGCCAATATAGTCGTTCCCAGCCTTGTCGCGCTGGCCGCGGTGTGCCTCGGTGGCAATCTCGATGGCTCGTTCCAGGGTACTCATGCTCTGCTCGATTTATGGACGTCGTTCGGCGCGTCCTATCCAAGACAAAGATACAAAATTTGCCGACAGCTGGAAAGCGGGTCAACCCGCCTGCGGCAATAAACTACAACAGCATGAAATGAATTACTCTACCGAAACATATCAATGCGGTCTTCAAGATAAATATAAGCCGATGTCCTACCCAATACTTTGCGCAGAGTATCACTTTGAGAGATAAAACAAGATATTCTTACAATTTATTTCTTAATTTTAAATCAGAATCTTAATATAAAAATTATGACTTTTGAGGAAATTGCTAATAATCATAAGACCTATCAAACTAAAGAATATGTGGAACATGAAATATTTTCCATATTAAATGACTTGGTGGAATTTTATGACTCGTTGTCTTTTAATGTAATGGGATTCCTGCACCCAGGTATTGGGTCACAAATATGGTACAATATTGATACATATCTTTATTCTTCAATTAAAGGCACCTTGGACTCAATTCGTTTAGTTCTAGAAAAGGGTAGAATTAGCGATGCTTTTTCTTTAACTCGAAAATATCATGACACTGTTGTAATTGATATCTATAAAAGCATATATGCAAAAACACATCAGGACCTAAGTGCCGGGAAATGGGTTGTTGAACAGATTAACAACTGGGCTACAAACAAAGGTCATCTACCATGGTATGAACCCATGATAAAATATATACAGCAATACAATGATTTAGATGCCTTGCACGCCTATTTTGATTTCGGAAAGACAGGCAAGTACTCAAATATCAGAAAACTATGCAACAACTACAATCATGCTAACTCATTCTATTATATTATAATGAATGATAATGATATACTCAATAAGCATCGAATAAATGAACTTACTCGTATATCAGATTGCGTAAGAGACATCTTCATTTTCCATTTTGCTTATTGCATATCACTTAATCCTCATTATATTATGGCATCAGACTATACAGACGCCTTAGATTGCGGAATGCCTCCAGAAAAAGGCTCTGAATGTTGGGTTGCCCCTTTTGCTCAAAAGATATTTGATAAATATATAAAAACACGCTGTCCAGATCTTGCTGCTTATATAATAAAAAACAACGCAATGCAATTTGATTAAACAGAAAGTCTGAATTTCTGCAATGGACGTTGAGTTCTTAATTTAATTTCCTATTTTTGTAAATGGTTCCGTGCCGATCCGCGGAACTAACATATTACGAACGTTTCGTTACGTTTTCTTTCACACTCAAACTTCGCAAATTTGAACAGCAGAAAGAGATGTAACTGGACGCCTCGTGGACGCATGTATTGTGCCCGCAGGCCTTTGGCTTGCTATGTGCATGATACACGTTTCGCGTGGGCTGTCCGTGTTGCTTATTTCTGTTGTGGGCAGCGAAGGCCTGAGTGTGGGATAAGTCAATGCGGCAACCCACGTTTTTTATGGCTTTCGATTACGACTACACCGGAAACCCCGCCCTGCTCGACCGCCGGAAGGTCGCCTTCTTCGCCTCGCGCGTCGTCTCGCCCACCGTCGAGAAGCAGGCCTTGCGCTGGGCCGAAGCGTGTTGCGCAACCGACCGCGTCGTAATCAGCGGTTTCCAATCCCCACTCGAAAAATCCGTCTTTGAACTCCTGCTGAAAGCCCGCCATCCGGTGATCTGGGCCCTGGGACGAGTCCTCTACCGCCGCTACCCTCCCGCCGTCGAAGAGGCCCTGACCGAGCAGCGCATCCTGATCTTTGCCGTCCGCAACGCCCGCCGCATCGGTTGGCAGACGGCCCAAACCCGCAACTACACCATCGCTTCGCTGTCCGAAGAGAGCGTCTATGCCCTTCGTTCGGACGGCCGTCCCAGCTCGCTCGACGTCCTCTACGGGCTGGAGTTGGGGCGCAAACCGGTGCGTTGTTTCCCGCAATAAACGTCCCGTTTCGCGGAAAAAGGGGGGGGGTTAAATGCCCTCAATTTGATAGATTGAGGTCTCAAAAGTACGTCCATTTCGTGAAATTTGTCCGGAATTTTGCGGTTTCATCCTCCGAAAATGGGATAGTCAGTCGCCACTTTCTCTCTTTGAAATGGCAATTTTTCCTTCAAAATATGCGTTGTTTTTGCGAAGAGCGTTCGAAAAGCCTTCGCCGGCTAAAATTTCGGGGCGGGCCACCGTGGCCCCGGTAAAAAACGACGACTTCGGAGGCGTTTTCCACCCCCTTGCGGGCAAGCGGTTTTGCGTTACCGAAAATATTTCGCGTAACGGAAAACACAGCTTGCTGAGTCCAGAACATACAATGTTCCGGGACTCAAAAAACGGGTCGAATATCACGTCCCGTTCCCGCTTGTTCGCCGGCCAATCTGAAGAGGCGAGCCACCCGTTCCCGAAGCCGACATCGGGAATAAAATCGACAAAAAAAGGAAGGTCCGGAGGCGTCTTATTCAAAAAGGCCGACTGACTGATTGACGTCAGTACTGACTGAAATACTGACTGACTGAAATCACGGTCTTACTGTTTTGTTGTTTCGCTGTTGTGTTGACACACTGTTTTGTTGTTTTACTGACGTACTGTTTTGCTGGCCTTCTGTTTTGTTGTTTTGCAGACATATTGATTTGCGGATATCAGTTGGATACAGAGGGCTGGAGCGGCAACAAGACTTCGGCTGTTGTCCTCATTCTTGCCTTGCGAAGGGTTGGCCGCCGAGCCAATGGTGGAAGCTCAATAAACACACGATAGAAACCGCAGAAACAGACCGTACGCCTCAAAAATCACCGCGAAGCATAACTTATACCGCCAAATCCCATCGTGGCTCAAACGCGAGAAAAACGGGCAACAAATTGATCTTAGGTGGCAGCGGGGATCGAGGACGGTGGACGAAAGATGGGCCAGGGAACGAGAGACACGACACCCAGCCGAAGCATGGTTTTTCTCCTTTCCATCGGTAGCATCTTCAAAAGCGGGCCGGAGCGAATACGACAACCTTTTCCGCGGGGAAAGGGCTCCACCGAAAGAGGCTTTTTCTCTGCGGAAACCCCTCCGGGGCCTGAGGTTGGCATTTCGCGCCGGGCCCTTACCTTGCTGCCGGATGAAAAGGAGCTGAACTCACAACCGCCCGTTGTCGTTTCACCCATAATACATCCGAAATAAACTAAGCAGAAAATTGAGGGCCAAACACCTTAAATGTATCTTAAAATAAATCCATTTAACCTTAAAGCTAACCGACGACACAGACATTATAGCGAGATCTCTAACTTCAATGTAAAGTGTCATGAATCGCGTCTACATATCATCATCTTAAACTAAAAAATCGAAACAAGCTATGATTCTAGAATTACTCACATATTCGGCTAAATTGATTAACTTTGTAAATAAATACCTATTCTAGAGAAGATCAAATAGGATAATCTGCTAATGTTGCAACTAGCCGACAGATAGACTTGAAAGATTTAATAACCGACAAAGACGAGCGCGAACAACAATATGGATAGTCAATTCATAACCAATAAAGAGAACGTACTCTCGGACATCATCAACGCGATTCTACCCAAGTGTGATCATGCCTACTTCCTGGTCGGATATTTTTATTTCTCCGGCTTTGCCGAATTATGTGAACAGCTGAAGGATATCAAGTTGAGAATCCTTGTTGGGCTGGAAGTGGAACGAAATATCATCAACGGCATAAAAGAGGTAGAAAATTTTGTCAGTGAAAAAAAGTCACGAGGACAAATTCGAGAAGAATTTTACAATAGCTTCGTTGATATATATAACAATACGGACTTCTTTGACTCGGAAGAGCAGATAGAAAAATTCAAGCTTTTTTTAGAAAAGCTGGACAACGGGACGCTGGAGATCAAGAAAACCGCAGAGCCCAATCATGCCAAAATGTATCTGTTCCAGAACATGGAGTCCGAAACCATCATGGGTACCTTCCCTGGCACCATGATTACCGGCTCCAGCAATTTATCCGTAACAGGCTTACGGAATCGCCTGGAACTGAATGTTATCTTGCGTAACAAAACGGATTATGAAGCCGGGAAGAACGTGTTCGACGAGTTGTGGGATACAGCCATATCGGTTGTGGATGGCGATACGATTGATACGTTCAAGGATCGTGTTATCAAACACATCTGGTTTGAAAAACTATACGCACCGTACAAAATGTTTGTGCGGGTTCTGCACGAATACTTCAACATCCCGACAGATGAAAATATACTGACCCCGGCGGATATTACAGAAGGCACCTATTCCAATCTGAAATACCAAACAGACGCGGTGCAACTGGCACTGAACTCGATCAAAAATCATGAGGGAGTCATCATCTCCGATGTCGTAGGACTCGGAAAAAGCGTTATTGCATCAACCGTCGCCCGCAATTTACGATTGCGTACAATCATCGTTTGCCCGCCTCACCTGAAACAGCAATGGGAGGAGTATAAAGATCAGTTCGGTTTTACCGCTTCCGTTTTCAGCTCGGGAAAGATTGAAGAGGCTTTGAAGCATTATCAGATGATTGCCAAACCGGATGAAAAATTTCTGATTATTGTGGATGAAGCCCACAAGTACAAGAATGAGTATATCCTCGATTACAGCATACTGCATAACCTCTGTATGGGAAACAAGGTTATGCTGCTGACTGCTACGCCCTTCAACAATCGCCCCGAGGATATCTACTCCATGCTGAAGCTCTTCCAGATTCCGAGTAAATCGACTCTTAAGACCGTAGAGAATCTGGGCACGGCATTCAAGGATCTGATTGCAAGATATAAGGAGCTGTCCGATTCGCAACGCAAAAAGAAGCTATCTCAGGCCGAGATCAAAGCGGAAGCCGAGGTAATAGCCAAAAGCATACGCTCGATCATATCGCCGCTGGTGGTTCGCCGTTCGCGGTTGGACCTGGAGGACATTCCGGAATACCGGGAAGATCTGAAACGACAGCATATCTATCCGACCATCCCGGAAGCACCCATCGAACTGGGGTACAACCTGAACGAGGTCAAGGATCTCTACTTGCGGACACTCGACCTGATCTCCCCTTCGGACGAGGACAAAGAGAAGCACAAGGCGGATCCTGCATTCCGATATTTCAAGGCCTCTCGATACAAACCGACTGAATACATCGTTCCCAACGAAAACTTGCGGAAGGAACTCGATAAGGAGCTCAACGAAAAGATGGGAACCGGACTTTATATGCTGGCTGGACGTCAGGGAGTCGTATCCGATTTCATGCGCCGGTTGCTGGTACGTCGATTCGAAAGTTCGGTTGCCGCATTCCGGGAGTCTCTGAAGATGATGATCGACTCGTTTGAACGCATCCAGGCCTGGATTGAGAAGCGGGATAAGGTGCCGGTATACAAGAGAGGCATTCTGCCCGATGTAGAAGATTTTTATGAGACCTCGGACGATGATTTGACCGAGGAGATAACCGCCATGTTTGAAAAATACCAGGATCGCGGATTCTTCGAAATCGACATGAAGTACATTCAACGCGAAAAGTTCATGGCGGACATTCAATCGGACCTGCAGTTGCTGAAAGACATTCGAACCGAATGGTTTGGCGAGGAGCCTCAAATCCAATTCGATTATAAACTGGATGCGTTCCGCAAGTTACTGAAGAAGCTGCGCACGGAGGACCCGAAGCGAAAAATCATTGTTTTCACCGAGTTTGCCGATACGGCCAATTACCTGGGTACGGCATTGGAGAATGACAATCTGGGCGTTTTCAAATACACCTCCAAGGAGGCCTCCTCGACCAACAAGGAGACAATCCGTGCCAACTTTGACGCCGGATTGAAACCTCAATACCAGCGGGACGACTACCAGATTCTGATTGCGACGGACGCCATATCCGAGGGGTACAATCTGCATCGGGCCGGGACGATTATAAATTATGATATTCCCTACAATCCCACTCGCGTCATCCAGCGTATCGGGCGTATCAACCGAATCAACAAGAAGATGTTCGACAAGTTGTATATCTACAACTACTTCCCGACGGACATCGGCGAGGCTGAAACGCGAACCAAACAGATTTCTACCCTCAAGATGGCGATGATTCACGCCATCATGGGGGAGGATATGAAGGCGCTGACGAGCGATGAGCAATTGCACGCCTACTTCAAGGAGCGATACCAGGCCGAACTGGCCAAAAGCGAAGAGCGCTCCTGGGATACCCGATACCGAAATCTGCTGAACGAGCTGAAAGGAACGGAGGTTTATGCCGAGGCGCTGCAAATCCCGCATCGGGCTCGTATCGGACGTTCCGTCGAGAAGCCGAAATCGGGTGTTCTGCTCTTTGGCAAAAAGGGAAACGACTTTGTCTTCAAGATGGGGAGCGACACGGTTAGTGAACCAATCATGTTGACCTCTGAGGAGGCACTCAATCTGTTTGAGGCTACGCTTGAGGAGGCCCCGGTCGCCGTAAACGACCAGTTTGACAAAATCTATCAGCACGTCAAGAAACACCTCTTCCGGAATGGGACAACCGACGAAAAAGAGAAGTCGCGTCTCGAAGCCGTCGACAAGCTAAAGGTCTGGAAGAAGAACAAAACTCTGCCGCAGGACTATCTGGAAGATTTGCTGCGGATCATCCAGAACGACGGCTTGACCGGCGAGGAGATCCGCTTCATCAACAAGTTGACACCCAAAAACGTCAGCCACCTGCTGGAACGAATTCCCGAAGAGTACCTCAATCGGGTGGTAAACAAAATGAACAAAGTGGAAGAGGGCGACGAAACGCTGATTCTCGCCGAACAATTTAATTAGTTGAGACCATGAATTTTGACAAGAGATACGACAGATCCGAGTTCCTTCGTTTTTTGGAATCCTTCCTTTCGGAGGATTTTACCGAGAAGATCGAAGAGGTCCATATCGACCACAAGACAACCTACATTCGTCAGGTAACCCGCCTGGGGCGGTGCCAATCGCTCGACCTGCTGGTCTATGAGATGCGGCATAATTCCGTGAACGATGCCCGTGTCGGGCTGTCGAAAGAGGCGTTCCGTTTTCTGGCCAACGAATGGGAAGGACGGGCTTTGGTGCTGTTTGTCCCCGAGAATAACGATGCCAACTATCGTTTTTCGCTGATTACCATCGACCTGGATATGACAGAAGAGGGGAAAACGCTGAAACGCTACTCCAACCCACGGCGTTATTCCTACTATCTGGGCGAGGGCATCGCCTGGTATACCCCCAACAAGTATCTGAACGAGGCGGGGCGTGTCAAGGATGAAAAGGACCTGATTGGTCGTTTCTCGGTCGAGGTGCTGACCAAAGCCTTCTACCAGGAGCTGTCCGACTGGTATGCTTGGGCCGTCGACGAGGTTCGTTTCCCCAACAAACTGAATGACCCGACCGACGACGACAAGTTCAATGCCGAAAGCACCATCCGACTGGTCACCCGACTGATTTTCGTATGGTTCCTCAAACAGAAACATCTGATCCCCGAAGAGTTTTTCGACGAAACCTATATCCGGGAGAATCTGCTTGAGCACTTCAACCCCAATACGAAGGTGGACCTGTTCTCTAAATCGAACGAGAGCAAATACTACAAAGCCATCCTTCAGAATCTGTTCTTTGCCATGCTGAACAGCCCGATAACCCCGGAAGGGAGTACGGAACTTTCAGAGAGGCATTTCAGAAACGGCCGCAGCGATTATGACAACAACAAGCTCATGCGCTATGAGTCCATGTTCAAGAATCCACAACTTTTCGTGGAGTTGGCCAATCGGACCGTTCCTTTCCTGAACGGAGGCCTTTTCGACTGCCTCGACGACAAGGACAACGGAGTCTATATTGATGGATTCTCCGACCGCGAAACCGTGAAAAAGGCATTGATCGTCCCCGACTATCTCTTTTTTGGCGAGGAGGTAGGAAAGAACCTCGATCTTTCCGGCTGGTATGGCGATAACAAGAAAAAGAAAGTTTGTGCAAGCGGCATTATCGACATCCTGAAACGCTACAACTTCACCGTCGAGGAGAATACGCCGTTCGATCAGGAGGTGTCGCTCGACCCGGAGCTGCTGGGCAAGGTCTTCGAGAATCTGCTGGCCTCCTACAACCCGGAGACGCAGACCACGGCCCGCAAACAGACCGGCTCGTTCTACACACCGCGCGAGATTGTGCAATACATGGTTGACGAGAGCCTGGTGGCCCACCTCAAACGCACCGTGGGCGACGAACTCGAGGAACAATACCGCCAGTTGATGCGCTATACCGACGAGGAGGTTCCCCTGACCGACGCGCAGCGCAAACAGATCATGCAGTCGCTCTACCACTGCAAGATCCTCGACCCGGCCTGCGGTTCGGGAGCCTTCCCGATGGGTATGCTGCAACAGATGGTGCATATCCTCAACCGCATTGACCCCGACAACGAGATGTGGAAGGAGATGATGCTCAACGTAGCTATCGACGAAACCTCGGAAGCTTATCGCACGGCATCGTCCGATGAGCGTCGGGAGATGATTGCCGACATCGAGCGAAGTTTCGACGAAAGTGTCAATCGTCCCGACTATGCCCGCAAACTCTATCTTATCGAGAATTGCATCTACGGCGTCGATATCCAGCCTATCGCCATTCAGATCAGCAAGCTGCGTTTCTTTATCTCGTTATAATCGGCATTTCGAAAATTCCACTTTGAAATAATCGGATTTCAACCTCCGATCTTGAAATATCGACAAAAAAAGCAAAATTTAAGGGACGTTTAAAACATGCTTAAACGTCCCTTAAATTTGGATTACCCCCTATCTCTATTTATAATTGTAGTAACTTGGGGTATATTTATCCAAAAATAATAGCAGCCAAGATTGCCAGCCACACCATACCTCCTCCTGCGAGCGTCCATAGAATGTCCTGCATGTCGGCTTTCGGGTCGATCTTGCGCTCCTTGACAACGGCGGCCGTCAGGACGGCGATCATCGACACAATCAAAGGCAGCCACCGCCACCAGGCGCCCAACGGCACGGCCACGATCAACGCCGCGGAGGCGATGACCGCCCCGACTGCGAAGTGCTGGTATTTGTCCTTGGCAATGGCGTTGAGCCATCCGACGAGTTTATTGATAAGTCTTTTCATATATTTGCGGTATTTTGAGAGCTCGACCGACAGGTTACTTATCCGGGAACCGCTCCCTGATCTCGGCCTTCTTGGCAAGATAGAGTGCCTTCTGCTCGTCGGCTTCGAGTATCTTGCCCTCGGCCAGATAGCCCTCGTAGGCCATCAGGTATTGGTCCGCCTCGGCACGATAAGCCATCTCCCGCAACTGTTCGGGATCGGGCTGCGGCTCCGGATCGGGCGTGTGTTCCTCCCAGCCGACCCGGATGCGGTCATCTTCCTCTGTGTAGACCTCCCGGTAATGCTTCGGCGGATCGGATGGTTCAGGTTGCTCGTCGAAGATCACCTCTTTGTATCCAAGCGGGATCAGTTTGTCCGGACGCGGGTTGCAGACCAGCCCGTCGGCGGTCCTGATTGTTGTAGGGGCGTACTTCAGACGCCCGTCGATCAGTTTTGCGTAGTTGTTCATGTTTTCGGTTTATTTGATGATTATCTGCGGCGTTCCGTTCGCAGTCAAGTCATACCCACCGTCGCTTTGCAAAAGCGGCGGAAGATATTCATCATTCAGCGGGAACTGCTTGGCGCTGTCGAGCCAGGACAAGGCGACATCGGGAATCAGCTCGACACTATCTATGGTAATAGTCAATCGTCGGTCACTCAAATGAACACCGCCATAGTAATAGATACGGTTGATATTGTCCCGGTTGTTGATGACCTTGAGCGTAAAACTCCCATTTTGCGCAGGGATCATCGCCTGCCTATTCCCTACATATACAAAAGGTTCTCCGCTTTGATAATCTGACACAGAACCTTTAATCATCACGACCGCTCCCGTTTGAATAAATCTTCCCAATAAAAGCTCCCGATAGTAAACAGCATCGGGTTTTCCGGTCCATGTATAGGTAGTTATACCCGTGAGCTCAAACGGTTTCTCATGCCATTGTCCCACAAGGTTCTGCGGCAAATACTCGGCGATGCAGCCGAGCGTTCGTAACGACACAGGTTGAATTTCGACCCATGAATTTGCATCGGCATTTGGTACAGTTACACTAAAACCAGAGATATTAGTTCCTGTTGTGCGATATACAATCGTGGCGTCAGCCGCATCCTCCATATTGATAGGAAGACTACTATTGTCTGCCAGAACGCGTACGGGAGCATTACTACGATACTTGAATTTAGCTTCAACAACACATCCGACCGGATGCCCCATGAATTGATAGCTGTATACCGACAATAAACCTGACGATCCCCAAATTATATGTGCGTATCGACCCGTGAAACCATTAGCATTATCCTCTAAATAAGAGGTAACACCGGACCCTTCATTATTAGGATAGAACCTGATATTTCCAATGTTAGATTCAGAGGCTTCCCAACGATATTTATCGGCTAACGGTACCACATACCCTGCAGGATCGCCGTTGTTGTAGTGTGCGGCTACTTCTTCCGCGGAAAGGGCGTAGTTGAAATGACGGCAGAAATGGACCGGGCTTTTAGTAATATGTAACGGATCTCCAATGCGGAATAACGCGCTCGGCGTGTATGCTGTTGGTTGCATAGCACCTACCTCGATGCCATTGATATAACACATCGCAGTTGCTCCATCATAGGATATGACGGCATGTATATCGTCACCTATTGTCACCTATTGTCACCCGACTCACTTGTAGCGACTTATCTCCGCAGTGGAATATTATCGCATCCATTGGCGTGACGGCGATAGCTAGCATCGAGGTTGAGAATTGTGCCGGTCGTTGAGTGCCATCAGATTGGCGGAGATTAAAGAAGCACTCCATACTCCGCGGACCGTCGAACAATAGCCCGGCATCCGTCGATTCAAGATACCCTTTCGTGCAATTCACCCCCACCTGCTGCTCGCGTTCGCTGCGCAGCGCGGCGATCTTCAACAAACTTCGTCTGCGATCCATGGCTACTCGATGATTGCGCGGAGTTCCTCGATATTGATCTCGTAGGCTCGATTCGGCGCCGGGGTCTTGTAGCCGATGATGTCCACGAGGTCATCCGACCAGGTGAGCTCCGTGGCAACGTTTCCCGATGTGAAGAAGATCGCCGAAGTTCGGGCCGATTTTTCCACGGTCCCGATCTTCAGCGAGGTCAGCTCCCCGCAGATGTATTTGTGGTTGCCTTCGACGTTGATCGTGACATCCGCACCTTCGACGTTGACAACGACGGGGGCGGCCGCTGCGGCGGCTTCGAGAGCTTTGGCGGCAGCGTCGAGGGCGGCGGTTGCGGCATCCGTCGAAGCGGCCCCGGAGGCCAAAACCTGCCACCAAGCCCCGTCCGTCACCGGGTGTCCGAGGTTGTTATCCTGGAGTGAAACATAGGACGAATCGCCCGCTGTAACGAAGTCCAGGCGCTCGTATGTAATGCTCGCCGAATACGCCTTTTTGGGCGTAAGGCCCACTTTCCCTAAATTTGTCTTTGCCATATCTGTCAGTCGTTAATTTTGTAATACAAATGCCCATCATCCTTGAGTTCGAACTCGGAACCGCGGCCGTAGCCGGACTGGTAATTCACGCCCAGGAGCATTGTCGCCGGATCAATGTCGAACGTGGCGAAGATCGGACCGCCATCCGAGCGGACGGACGAGGTGATATAGTCTTTTGTCGCTTCATCCCAGAAGGCCCAGTAATTCGTATCGTCGACCGTTACGATCTTCGGAGGGTGGTCGGCCAGAGACTTCGCACGCGCAGCCTGCTGGTCGGCGTTTGAGGCTGATTTTTTTGCACGTTCAGCAGCCTTATCCGCACTATCAGCAGCCTTATTAGCTTTGTCTTTTGCGATGACAGGTCCTTCTGCATATTCCTGTTCGGTTCCCTCATAACCATACTTCTGTGCGATCTCATAGGCCGACTTTCCGTCCAGTCCATAACGCAAAGCATGATCTGTCAGGATAATATGGGTTAGTTTATCATCCATAAAAATCCATTATTTTTGTATCTGTAAGTATAAGTAATCGGTTGGTCAACGTTTTTTTATAACCTGACGCCTTTACAGTATAGGTCGTTTCGAGCGTTGCGATACCCGCATCGAGTTTTCCGGTTTCCGAGGATGGGATATTGAACACAGCCCGATCTGTTCCTTTGACGATCGGCAGCCCGCTGCCTTGCGTCGATCCGTAAATTCTCGGCCCGTTCCCGGTCGTGTAAACCAACATGTCGATCTCCACCTCTTCGAGAGAAACTCCCGTCGGATATACGGCAATCCCCATGCTGTCGCCTTTGGCATATATCGGTAATTTCGGTATCATTTTACAGGTCGTTTAAACAGGTATTTAACCCATGCGAACCATTTGCGGCGTTTCAGATACATCTGATCGGCCTGGTTGTCGTAACACTCCCGCTCAAGGGCTATGTCTCGGTATGCCGTGTCGTATGGCGGCAGCAACCATTCGAGGGCCCAAAGGGTGCAGTACAGGACGACATGGTAACAGATCGGCACAGTACAAAGCCACCGCCAGGATAATCCGCAGGCAGGAATCAGCACCAGGAGCGCCGTCGCGTAGAGGATCAGCCACTCGATCTGCTGCCGGGTGTGTATGGCTTCGTGGTTCCGTTCATCAGGCAACAACAGACGCTTCACGAACACCAGGCCGAAATAATTGAATGCGACGAAAGTCCCGAACGGGATTGTATCATTTTCTATCTGCTTCATGCTAAAATGCGGTTCCAGCCACCATTTAAAGTATCAGCCGCTGCATATGTACTGTTGTCTTTGGCTCCGGCGAAACAAAGGTCAAAGTTTTTTGTCGAGGTGCAATAGGTCATATAATAACACTGGTAGAAACCAGGCGCTCCCGTACAGTTTGCGATACTGCGGCACTGCGCTATGTTGTTGCAGTGGCGAAAAGGAACGCCGCTATCGGTGCCGTTTGCGTTGCCGGATGATTCGCCCTGACAATTCGCCATATATTCGCAGTAATCGAATGCCAACCTTGCGCCATATCCTGTCCCGGCACCGGATGCCGTGCCTTTGCAACTATTCAGGTAATCACAGTGGTCAAATGCTGCCACATGTCCATTGTATTGTGTGTTTGCGACTGTTGCCTCGCAGTTTGTCAGGAATTTGCAATAATAAAACCCCTTCGCACGCATATAATTAATTGCCCCAGAATAACTGTCGCCACTTACAGATGTCCGGCACCGGGTTAAATTTTCACAGGAGTCAAATCCGCAGACTGTCTTGTCCAAGTTCCCACTGGTACATTTTGCGCGGCAGAGCGCCTCGCAGTCAATCAGGTGCGAACAATTTGCATATCCGGAACATTTTATGGTACCGTTTCCATTAAACGACGGATTGTTGATTGCTACGCATCGTTCCAAGCTTCCAAACCCGTTGAAGACCGTAAAATACATTTGGGCCGAGGATGATTCTATTTCTGCCGTCACGTTAATCAATTTGGTGTTATTACCTCGCTCGATCATGTATAAAGCGGCGATTGGAGCCAAAGACGTTCCTGCGCCGGTGGGATTACTGACGACAATTTTACTCCCCGGTTCCCCGGTGATCGTATTGCAGTTGGCATGTATTCCGATCGGAGCATTCACAGTCCATGTGCCGCTCTTGATTAGGACATGATGGGCGTTGGGATTATTGGCCAACGCGGAGAGTTTCGCAACGCTGTCAACGATATAGTCATACTTAAATACGCCTGCGACATCGGTTTGATCTGCCTTGCTGTTCCATTTATTACGCTCGTTATCAGTGATAAGCCGATGTGTAGCATCCTGAATCGCGTCGATGAACCGCACGCCGCCGTCCCGGGTGATCTGCACATAGCTGCCCGCAGGTTTTACGGTTGTTGCCACAGCCTTGTAGATGTGGGCGATGGGCTTGACGTTGCCGTCGTTGTAGACATCCGTTTCGGTCTCGTAGCCCAGTGTGAGGTAGACGGGCAGGGCTGTCGCAGTAATCCCGGCAAAGGGCACGACGACCTTGACCGTCGCATTGTCGGCCCCGGACCCTTCGAGCACGACCAGACCGGGCGCTATGTCGTACTTGCTGCCGTTTGCCTTCACCTCGCATCCGGAAAGGACAAAAGCCCCGTACTGGGAGAAGAAGCCGTCGATCACCTTCAGCGGCTCCTCCTGGAGTGATACGAACGCATCGCCGTACCAGTTACGGACGCCGAGCACTTGTGTTTGTCTTTTCATCTTTGGTCTATTTTATACGTTGTTAAAGCAGCCCTGTATTTCTCGATGTCAGCCCGTATCTGTTCGGCATCGACACCTGCCGGAACATGGACGATGAAGTCCACATCCCCGAACTGCTCGCGGTTCTCTCCCCGGAGCGATACTACCGCCGGAGTACCTTCGCCCCTGTTCAGTCCCACGGGGACTGCCACGCCCACACCTTCGGAGCGTATCCCGACCGCAAACCCCGTTTCACGGTAGGATTCGATCGTGATGTCCGCCGCTCCGTATTTGTTGCGCAGGAACTGTTCGAGCACTCCTTCCTGATTGGTCACGTTGAGCAGTTTACGGGTTTCGTCGCGCCACAGGCTGAAGGCGGCGAACAGGTCCGCCAGCGGCTTTACAAAGGCCCGCAGAATCCGCAGACGGACGGGTTGACGCTTGTGTTCCGGCAGGAGCTGCCGCACCTGGTTCCGGAAGTCTATCTTATAGTTCCTCATAGCGATTTGGTAGATGTCAGGGTCAGCGTGTTCCCCTCGGCTGCGTACTCGAAATACCCTGCGGCCAGTTCGGCCAACACATCGACGGGGGCGAAGTCCGCCCCGGCGCTGGTCTTATGCTCGAGCCTTACGACCTTTACCGTCACGACACCTTCGGCGTGCATGACGGCGTCTACGAGCCGCTGGGCATAGAATACGGCATCGAATGACAGCGAGGTCTTGAACGTCTCGAGGGCCTGTTCGACCTTCTCGCGTACAACACTCGAGGGGGTTGCCGGGTCATAATACACCACCAGGTTGTAACGTATCGTATCGGCAGTCGTGCTTACGATCGTCGTAGGAATACCCGTCGTGTGGATCGTGTCGATGTAGTCGGTCAGGTTGCGGCGTTCGCTGTCGTCCAGAGGGATGATCCGGCCCTCTCCGTCGGTTTTGGCCACGCGGATCGAAATCATCTTGTAGGCCTCGTTCACAGCCACGACTTTCACGATCCGGCTGTCGGGATCGTCCTGTTCGTAGTAGAACTGCGCCGTGTTCTTGTCGAATACCAGCGTGTGCCCGTTCTGAAAGCGATAGCACATTTCCGCATACCACAATTTAGTGCCCGGGGTGATCTTGGTCGTCAGCTCGTCGACCTCCTGGCGGAACAGATCGAGAATTATTTCAAAGGCGTGGATCGCCGCTGCGACCACATAGGTCCACAGCCGCCACTCGGCGACCTTCGAGGTCGAGAGCTTCGGGAAATAGGTCTGCAGGTCGGTGATGATCGACTGCTGTATGTCGTTAATCGTTCTGGCCATATCGGTAGGTTGTTATGTCGTTTCCCAACTCTTTGAGCGTGTTCTTGCGCATCAGGCCGCTTTCGTCGTCGATGCGCAGCTGCGTCCCCGGTGCAACGGCCACATCCAGGTAAAACCCCGTTTCGCCGATGCTGTCGATCCCCAGCTGCACGAGGGCTTCCGGATCGTTGGCGATCTGCGGATTCAGGGCAAGGATTTCGCCCACGGCCTCGCAGGTTCCATACTGCTCGAGGGCGATGTCGTAGACCGTCTGCCGGGCCTTAACTGTTGCTGTCGTCATATTCTGCGCTTATCGTCAATGTTCCGTCCGTATCGTAGTCTATGGCATCGACCCGCATTCCGTCGCGCTCGCACTGCTTGCGCACGGTTCGGAGGAAGTCCGCCGGATCGGTGTCATGCAGGAACGATACACAGTCGACGCCGACGGTGGGCGCCTCCTTGAAATCGCCCTGGCTTGCCAGCAGCAGGTCCCGCTTGTGCTGCTCCGTCGCCTCGGTCCGGATCAGATCGTCGGACAGCTCCACGTCCCCCGTCGATGTCTGTAAAATGTCGATCATCGTATCAATGCGTTACGTTGGTGTCCTCATAATCCCCGCGCCGGACCTTGTCGTGCTTCGATGCCGGGGCGGGAACCTCTACGGGCTTGGGATTGTTCTGCGCCGATGCGCTTCCGGTCACGGCCACCGCTCCCGAGGGAATGGTGTGCGTATGCGTGTTGAAGGCCTCGATCAGGTCGTTGATCTTGCGGGTGAGCGGCTCGATATTGATCAGTCCGCCCAGCTCGCCGCCGTTCAGGACGATCTTCGGGGCCGAGGCCTCGATCCGTTCCCCATCGCAGGTCATGGTCACCTGATCCCCGAGGGTGAAGACCACCTTGTCGATCTCGGAGAACAACGCCACATACAAGCGGTCGCTCGCGTCGATCCGGGCGACGATCACCGCGCTCTCCCTCTTGGGGATCAGCACCCTCCCGCGCAGGTTCTCCTTCTCGACGGAGTACAGCAGCACCCCTTCGTAAACAATGCCGCCGATCTGCACGTCGCACGTCCTGGCGTTCTCGTCGACACTTTTGACCGTGCCGTACATGGCCGCCTTTGCCGCATTGCGCAACCGCTCTGATAACATCATGCGGACCTCGCGTATCTCTTTCTCACTGCTCATATTTTTATCCCTATTTCCACGGTCCGGCGTGCTCCGCCCGTCCCGTAGGTTGTTTCTACTCCTTCGATGTAATACCGTCCGTCCCGCTCGTGGTAGACCTCGTCCTCGATCTCGGCCACCATGCACGGGGCGGCATAGGGCTGCAGGAAGGCGGTGATCCTGCCTGCATAACCGTCGTAGCTGTATCGCTTCAATTCTGCCGCCGCCAGGGCTGCCAGTTCCTGCTGATCCTTCACGTCATAGAAGTACAGCTTCTTCTCCGTCCCGTCCTTCGGACCGATCTCGGCCTCGACCTTCGTCCCGTCCTTGTAGATGCACACGGCCTTGATCTTCAGCTTCACGTCTTCGGCCCGCTGATATTTCAGATCGTCGTCCTTCACCACGTTGTAGCGCAGGCGGTATTTCACGGCATCGCCGACGACCTTGTAAGGCTCGCAGGCGTAGACACGCCCCTCGAGGTCGAACCATACCGCCAGGCCGTACTTGGTCTGCAACTGTCCCAGGACCCACGCCACGGGCTTATTGTCCGCAGGGAATGCCTCGAGGGTCAGCGTCGCGGCATATCCCACCTGCAGGCCGCAGGCTTTCAGGACCGCCGCGAGCGTGGTCTTTCCCTGAATCGTGACATTCCGGCGGCGGGTAGTGTAGAACTCGTCCTCGCAAACGATCTCGAGGGGCGTCTGCAAGTTCAGCTGCTTCACATAACCCCGAAATTCGGTGTACAGGCGTCCGTCATACCCGAGTTGGATTTCTACCGGATCGCCCGCCTTGATCACCTGTGCAGTCTCGACGTAGGCCGGAGGGGTCCCAGTCTGCCGGAGCACCGCCGTCACCGGAACCTTCACCGAAGCCGTGGCCCCGATCGTATGAATCGAGCGCTTGATCTTGATGTCATGCACTCCGCCGAAATACTTGCTTCCGATGGTTATTTTACTGCACGGTAGATACATGGCTATTGCACTATCAGTTCAAAAGGTGAATCCGTTTCGCATTCGATCGTCACCGCCTGGCCATCCTCCACACCGGGCGTCGGCGGGTACTGGATGTCCGTGATCACGACCCGGTCGCCCTCGTCGAGCAGCAGGTCCGTCAACACGCAGATCAGTTCGACCGATTCGTTGATGTTGTAAAGTTCCTTCATGCGCGCAATCTGCGCCTCGGGATAACTGCCGTCTGCGGACCTGATGAAGGCCGCGACGGAGATTTTGTAGTCTCCGATGCTGATCAGCTCCTTGACCGACCCGCGGCGGCCCACCAGGGGCGTGCGCACGATGTTCTTGGTTCCAGTAATGCTGATCACGGCGTTCTCCAGCTCGAGGGTGTGATCCTCGCCCCGTATGTCCTGATGCCTGATGAATACGGGCATGAAGTACCACCTGCCCAGGGCATCCTTCTTGTACAGGCGCGTACCTTTCACGAGCTCTTGCTGCGGAGCTGGAGAGGTCGGGATGTCGAAGTTGTCCCCGGTGTAGCTGCCGGCCGGACGATTCGGGGAAAAGGCTCCCGGATAAGGCAGGCCCTTATAGCCGATGATCGACTGCAGCAGGTGCTCGATGTTATACTTATGCTTCATATTCGTCCAAGACTTTTTTCAGTACGGCAGTGACTTCCTCCTCGATCTGATTGTAGCCCTTCCCGTCGGCGTTGGCGATGTGTATCTCGATCGTGTCGCAGAATTTGCTCATCGTGACACCTCCGCGGCGCTGACTGTCGTATGCCAGTTCCGTCGGTGTCGGCCGGGCCGTTCCCCCGGACTGCGGGAGCGTAGTCGCCGCCACCGTGAGCGGCATGGCCAACGATGCCGCCGCGGTCGCCAGGGACGGAACCCGCACCGCCGAAAGCCGCGAGGCGATGGCCGTGTAGGCCGCCGATCCTTTCATGTCGGGGATGATCTTGTTCAGATCGAGCACCGTCTTGCTCCCGGACCCGGTCCCGGTCCCCGTCTTGGAGAAGTCGATGTTTACCTTTTGTTTCGTGCGGGGCGTCTTCGTGCCGTCCGGGGTTTCAGAAGCCGCAATCAACGGACTGACGGCATTGGCTGCGCCATTCTTGCCGTTTTTCCAGGAGAGCTCCCAGGAGAGGGAACTCCCGGCATCCTGGGCGAGGTTCTTCAGGTTCTTGGCCCCGTCGACGATGGCCTTCTTGCGGCTGTCGATGTCGCCCGAAATCTGCGAGATCATCGCCTCGTTCTCGGCCTTGTCGCCCAGGCCTACGGCCTTCTTGAACTTGTACCACCCGAGTTTTATGTAATCCAGGCCGATCATAATGCCGTTGACCATCGTGCTGAACTCGTACTTGATCGTTTCGACGAACAACTTGCCCGTCAGCTTCATAAACTTGACGACGCTGTCCCACTGCTTACCCCAGCCCTCGACCTTCGTAACGCAAACGGTGATGACGGCGATCAGGGCCGTGATCCCTGCCACGATCCAGGTGACCGGACAGCCCCACAGAGAAGCGTTCAAAAGCCACTGTACGCCTGTCCATGCCACCGTTGCCGCCTTTACGGCTCCGGCCCACACGGTGTGTAGTTTTTCCGCGCTGGTGACAAAACCGATCGCCTTGCCGAACAGCCCGAACAGGGGTAAGAGTTGCGAAACAGTTACAGCCTGCTGCGCGATGATCGTGGCGTAACCGCCAGTTGATCCCGTAAGTTCGAAAAACCCGATCTTCAGGTCGTCGATCCGGGCCTGGCAGCGTGCCATCATCTGCTGCACGGTGTCGGTGCGGATCGCGGCCTGCTCCTGGGCGACATTGGTGGCCGTGACTTGGGCGGTCATTTCGGCCACGGCATCCGAGTTCTTGATCAGAAACTGCGCTGCGGCGATGTTCTCCATGCCGAACACTTTCGACAGATAGGCGGCATCCGTCAGGCGGGGCTTCAGGGCATCGAGGGCATCCGAGAAGCTGTTTTTGCGGAAGTCCACGCCGAGGACGGTCTGCATCTTCAGCATGATGTTGCGCAGGGCCGTACCCGCTTCGGCTCCCTTCAGGTTATTTTTCGATAGAACCTCGATCGCACCTGCCGTGTCCTCGACCGTGAGGCCTGCGGCATTGGCCGCCGCACCGACGACCTTGAACGACTGCGAAAGGTCGACGATCTCCGCGGCTCCGTACTTCGAACCTGCCGCCAGAATGTTGATCACCCGGTTGGCCTCCGTAGCCTGAAGACCGAACTGGTTGATCGTTCCGGCCAGGGCCGTGGCGGCATCGTTCATCGACATCCCTGCAGCATGGGACAGCGTGATGGTGTTCTGCTGCAGGGCCTTCAGCCCCTCCATGCCGATCTTGTCCACCTGAATCTGCGAGGCCAGCAGGGCAAAGGCATTCGCCGCCTGCTGCGCACCCAGCCCGCTCTCCTTACCCGTCTGCCGGGCGACTTTCCCCAGGTCGCGCAGCTCGTCGCCCACGATACCCGTGATCGACGACAGGTCGGCCATCAACTGCTCGAAGCCGATGCCGGGACCTGTTAAATTCTCAACACCTTCGGCTAATTGTTTGACCTGCTCGATAATGGAGGTCAGACTGATTCGCTCGATCTGTTTTTGCAGACCGCCGAATGCATTGGCCGACTTGTCAACGTGTTCCGTAATCTGCCGGGTCGAGTTCTGCACGGATTCGTCGACTTTCTCGACGACCTGCACGATCTTTGTGAACTCCGCAAACATATTCTGTATCGCGATGAAGACATTCCCGCCGATATCTACTTGGTAATTTGCGCGATTATCCATATATTTGCAGAAACTGTATTGCTATGACTGTTGCAGGTTGGATATTCTTGATCTTTGTGGCTGCCGCTTTGCTTAACCTTTTGGGTGAGGGCTTCAAATGTGCCATGCACATCGACAAGTGGCGCGACCTGTGGCAAATCAGGCGGTAGGCGTATATCTGCGTACCCGCTCATTCTCCACCCATTCGGCCATTCTCACCTGAAAGCCCCACGCCTCGTCCGACAGCGTGTCGGGGTCCATGTGCAGCACCGAGCGGATCAGGGCGTTGCCCGCATGCAGCCACCCGTCACCCTTGACGACCTCGGTGCCGCTCAAAGTTTTTTTATTTCCCCGACCCTGATCTCTACGATTTCCGAAATCAGCTGCGACAGCCCCATGAAATAGCGGTCGTCGTCACGCAGTTCCTCGTCGCCTCCGAGCCAGCAGTTCGACAGGATGACTTCGGCGAACTTGAACGGGTCCTCTTTGCCGACCACCGATGCAGCAGCGATCACGTCACGTCCCGGACGATGCAGGTAGCAGGTTTTGCCGTCAACCTCGTAGGCGAATACATCGCCGTGCTTCTTCTTCCATGCCGCGATCTTTGCGGCCATATCCTTCTTTTCCATAATGATTTTATGCGGGTTTAAAGGGTGTTTAAACAGCCCACGGTTCGATGCCGTGGGCTTGTTTTATTTCGACGCGATGTCGTAGTCGATGTCGAGAGCGACGAACGGCATGGCATGCTCGCTTTTCATGTCGCCCGCCTTCATGCCCGAGGGGAGTTCCGAAAACGAGGCGCAGATGATCTGGTCGACCGTGATGGCCGTGCTGTCCTCGGGGATGTAGGAGATCAGAATATCCACATCCACGTCGAGGATGTCCTTGTAGCCTTTTTCACGGGCGGCGCGGTTCATGGCGATGATCTCGCTCTGCAGCAGCGTCAGAGTTCCCGACGCGGCCCGCTGACCGTGCTGGATGCCTTTGGCGTAACGCCCTGCAGCATACAGAGCCTCCTTTGCCTTGGTGAGCTTGTAGTCGACACTGGTCGCTCCGACCACCGGGCGGCCCCACATGATGATCTTGATGGTGCCCCAGTCGTACTCTTTTCCGTTGATTCGTATTTTCATGCTGCTACTGCTTGATTGCCGGATTCTCAAATCCGAGGTTTACGATGATGTACCGCAGCGTGCCCCGCGGTCTGATCCTGCACGAAACCGCCATGCGCCGGGTCGAGAGGACATTCTGCGCCGGATCGACATACGATTTGAAGTCGCTGATCTCGCCCTGCATCGCCACTGCGACGGCGTTGTCGATCAGGCGTTCGTAGTACGAGCACATCTCCTGCGGGATGTTGCCCTCGTCGTCGGTCTCGATGTCGTCCTGAATCTCCTCGATGTAGGCAGTATAGGCGTAGATCGTGGCCTTGTCCGCCACACGTCCGTAGTTCAGGTTGCTGTAATCGTCCGACAGCGGGGCCCCCATGTGGTCGTCGTTCGGGTAGTAGCCGTTCTTCTTCGAGAAGGAGCGGTAGATGATGTAACCCGCCTCGTCCAGCAGGTCGAGCATCGCGTCGCACTCCTCGGGGGTTCTGCCGTTGGTCAGCCATCCCTCGGCGGTGATCGCTCCCGACTTCACGCGGGCCAAAGACTGGTTTACGGAAATCCGTGCGGCGCGTCCGAGCATCTGCCCGATTGCAGCGGTCTTGTTCGCCTGGTCGTCGCAGGCCATGACGAAGCCTACACGGTTGGTGCTGCCCTCGCGGGGCTTGTAGAGCTTGTCGGTCTTGCCGTCCCAGCCAGCGGCGGGAATCAGGCACCGGAAGGGCATCACCTTCCGGGCGAAGCTCTCGCCGACGGACTGCGCCGCGGTGGCCGCCGTCACGGCATCCTTGTCGATGCCCGTATCGGTGGTGTCGGCGCTGTACTCGTCGGGCGGCAGACGGTTGATGCCGACCAGGCGGATGCGGCCTTTGGCGTAGGTGATCAGTTTCTTCAGCGGCGAGCCCTCCTCGATGCTGCACATCTGCGAGAGCAGCGTGGCCTCGGAAACGACGAGCAGGTACAGCTCGGCGCCGTCGCCCGTCTCCGTATAGAAGGCCGTCAGCTCCTTGTGTGCAAGGGGGTTGTTTTCAGCCGTGATGCCCAGCCGGGCGATGTCCCGCGAGGAGTTGATCAGGTAGACCTCGTTCAGCGCGAGCTTGTCGGAGACGGCGGCGCCCGTCAGGATCAGCCCGGCGACACCGTCGTCGCTCTGTGCGATACGGCCCAGGTTCCCGTTCTCGAGGTTGATGGTTACGTTAGGTAATGCCATGGTTATCGCACGTTAATGGTTCGTACTTCGCCTTCGCCGAGGCCCTTCTGATGGTACTGCGCGAGGTTCTTGTCTTTGTCGAGGAACACCTGTCTGTCGCTGGTGATGTGGAAGGCCTTGCAGTCGGGATAGGCTTTCGCATACTTCTCGGCCAGGGCCTGGAACGGGTCGGCCTTACGGGCCTGCTCGGCGGCAGCCTCCTCGGCTTCCCTGCGGGCCTGATCCGCTTCGGCCTTCTCGGCATCCTCGATGGCTTTGGCCTCGGCGCGGAAATCAGCCTCCCGGGCTACGGCCTCGGCGACCTTCGCCGTGGCGGCCTGACAAGCCGCTTCCAGGGCCGCCAGGCTCTCCTTGAGGGCAGCTTTCTCCTCGGCGGTTTTAGCGCCTTTCACGGCGTCCTTACCCTCGGCGACCCGTGTCTTTGCGGTTTTGGTCTCGGCTTTTGCGGCTTTCACGGCATCAGCCAGGCGGGCCAGCTCCTCCTTGCGCTGCTCGGCGCTCATGTCTTTAATATCCATGTTTTCAGTTTTTTAACAGTTTGCGGGTTTTATAGACCCCGAACAGGATCAGCGACACGGCTGAAACCTGTCCGATACGCATCCAGGTCCGCTGCCAGGTATTCAGGCGATTGACCTCGACGACTTGAAACTCTTTGCGGGTGGACGTATGGCGTTCGATGCGGTCTTTCAAAGTCAGGTAAATAGCCATACTGTCGGCCTGGGCCGTAGCCGTCAGGACATTATCGCGGACCTCGATGTCGGGAGGCTTCAAGCGGTTCCCCGCCTGGTACTCCATCAGTCGGCGCATCTGCACCTGACCCACGCTGTCGCATTCGAGAAGCGCCCGGAGCATCGACTGGTCGCGTTCGAGGACCACCACCGTATCCCGGACCTGTTCGGTCACGGTCACCGTATCGGTCGCCTCCGTCTGCGAAGATTGCAGTTTGAGGCTTGGACTGCACGCGGCCAAAAGGGCTGCGAGCAGAATAATCAGCATTTTTCTCATTGATCAAATCGTAAATTACGTTTTCGTCGTTCTTGCCACGGATCAGCTTGATCAGCGACACGAAGGCTTTGGCCTGCGTGATGATCGCCAGGTTCTCGAGGATCGAGATAAGCTCGCAGACGCACAGGTAGGCCGCCATCAGTCGGTGCGGAATGATCCACAGATTCGGGACGAGCTTGTCGATCAGAAAGGCCAGCAGTATCGCGGCCATGTAGCCGATCAGTTTGCCTACGCTCTTGCGCATTCGGCGCGACGATCGAGGTGCGTGGCGGTTCTTGCTGGCGAGAACACCGAAGACGAGATCGGCGAGCCAGAACAGGAACACAATGCCGATTACCTCCTGGCATGGTGCGAAATAGGCTGCGGCCACCAGGGACGCCTTGATCGCATACTGACCGAGATACTGCACAGCTCCTTCCATGACTACTTACCCGAATAGATGGCTCCGATGTACTTGTTGCGCAGAGGCAGGGCCGAGAAACGCTGCTGGTAGCCCAGGATGTCGCCACGGGCTTCGGGGTCCTTCTCGCGGTGGAAAACATCGACCGTACCCGTCGCACGCATCACCTCGGTACGAATCCAGGCGATCGACGCCATCGCGCTGTTCTCGCCTTTGGCCGAGCCGAAAGCCTGCTTCTTGCCCGTCGTGGTGTCGAACAGGGGCAGATGCGGGTAGCTGAAGACCTTGAAATTGCCGATCTTCCCGTCACGCATGTACTCCTTGTACAACTTGCGGTTCTCGGACTTCAGGTCGGCTTCGTGCTCCGTAGTGAGGACCAGGCACAGCTGCGTCATGTCGACCTCCATTGCCTTGAACTTCGCTTCGAGCAGGTCGAGGTCGTCGAAGGTCAGGCGACGGCGACCGTTGACGGCTTCGCCGGTCGTCACCAGGACGGGCGTGAACTCACCGTTCTGCAGCGGACACCAGTTGTAGGCGGCCATTGCCCGGCGCTTGCGCGTGAGGGCGTTCACATGACCGCGCGTCACACTCTGCATCTTGTCGTAGGCGGCCTGCATCTGCTCGATGTTGCGCACGACGGTGTTCTTCGTGTCGAGGGTATGCAGCAGGATGTCCTTCGGCACATCCTCGCGCTGCACGATACCGACCGGATAAGTGTCGTTGTCGATGAATACCTCCGGCTCGACACCTGCCTCGGCCAGGTGCAGCGTGTTGTTGTCGACCAGGGCACTGAGGTCTTCGGATTCGTTCAGGAAGTCACCCTCCTGAATGGGCTGCTCTTTGATGATGTCAACCCACAGTTCTTTTTCAATAGGCATATCTGTCTGATTTTGATTAGTTGTGCTTTTTCCGGATGGTCTCGAAAACCTCGGGATTCTCGGCTTTGATCTTCGCAAGGCCCTCGGGGTCCTCCTTCAGCCAGCGCAGGTGCGTCCAGTTCTGGCGATCGGCCGGAATCACGTTCCCGGCGATCTTGGTGACGGAAGCCGCCAGCGAAGCCTTCGCGGGGATGGCCTTCAGGGTTTCCGACACCAGGTCGTAATCCTTCATGGCGAGCTCGACGTACTTCTCACGGGCGGGAGCTCCGATCCTGCCCTGTTCAACGGCCAGATTGACCATGTCCTCGGCGCGTTTCTTACGA